>Ga0182030_10002675_pt1 | contig 37895 bp, 40 predicted proteins | sample 812S3MmetaG_FD_121299 | JGI IMG/M metagenome (GOLD analysis project Ga0182030, IMG submission 121299) | Permafrost microbial communities from Stordalen Mire, Sweden - 812S3M metaG (Illumina Assembly) | ecosystem: Environmental > Terrestrial > Soil > Wetlands > Permafrost | place: Sweden...
ACAATAGCGGCGGTTCCTATCCGAGCCAGGCAGTCTCCATCTCCACCTCCAGCGGATCGGCCACTTATAGTGTTCAGGCCAACAGCAGCAATGGCTGGCTGCTGGCCTACACTCCCTCCAACACCACCGGCGCCACCACCATCACCAGTATCGCGATCGGGACCCAACTCGGGCTGACCATCGGTAACCAGGTGAGCTCTTTGTCGCCAGGCGTGTATTACGGCTATGCGTACATATACGATTCGAGCGGAGTGCAGCAGCTTACCGTTGGCATCACCCTCAACGTGAACGGCAATACTTCCTCGACGCTTACCGTCACCCCCAATCCCGTCTCTTTCAGCGTCGCGTTGAACGGTTCCCAGCAGAGCCAGGTCGTCAATGTCTACTCTAGCGGCGGGGGCTACCTCTCCATAAATCCCTATCTCCCCACCGGCTTGAGCTACTCGCTCCCGTCCAGTACCTACGTCGCCGCCGGCGGGTCGATCGCTTTCGCGGTGTATGCCAACCCGTCAGGATTGGCGGCCAATACCTACTCCGGCACGTTGAATATCTACGTCGGCTCGCAGTATGCCCAAGTCCCCGTCAGCATGGTCGTTGGTGGCGGCGGAGGCTCCGGCAACATCACCATCACCCCCAATCCGGTCTCTTTCAACGTCGCCTTGAACGGCAGCCAGCAGAACCAGTCCGTCAGTGTGTACAGCGGCTACGGCGGGAGCCTTTCCGTAACCTCTACCAATCTCCCCAGCGGCCTTTTGACCTACCAGTTCCCGTCCGGTACCAATATCGTCGCCGGCGGAACCGTCGCCTTCACGGTGTATGCCAACCCGTCAGGATTGGCGGCCAATACCTATTCGGGCACGTTGAATATCTACGTCGGCGCGCAGTCTACCTCCGTCCCCGTTACCGTGGTAGTTGGCAGCGGCAATTCCACCGCGCTCACCGTCACCCCTAATCCCATCACGTTCAGTGTCGCGGTGAACGGCGCCCAGCAGAGCCAGACCGTCAACGTGTACAGCGGCACGGGCGGGACTCTTTCCCTGAACTCGGCACTCCCCGCCGGCCTCACTTACCAGCTCCCGTCCAGTACCTACGTCGCCGCCGGCGGTTCCATCGCCTTCACCGTCTTTGCCAACCCGGGCGGTTTGACGGCCAACACCTACTCCGGCACCCTCTATGTCTACGTCGGCGGGCAATCTGTCTCGGTCCCCGTCTCCATGGTCGTTGGCGGCGGCTCCGGCACTACCGGCACCACCGCCGTAGCGCCAACCTCGCTCAGCTTCTCCTACCAGCTCGGCACCGATCCCGTCAATTTCATCTCCCAGCAAAAGGTCGTCATTACCGGACCGGCGGGCGCCTGGAGTTCCACCGTTTCCACCACCAACGGCATCGCCTGGCTGAGCCTCTCTCCGAGCAGTGGCAGCTCGCTGCCAAGTCCGGCTCAGTCGCCCACCGTGACCGTCAACGCCACCGGACTCTCCGCCGGCACCTACGGCGGCACCATCATCGTTACCACCCCCGGCGGCAGCCAGAGTATCTCCGTTTCCCTGTCCGTCGGTTCCACCACCGTCCTGCTGCCGACCCCTGGCTCCCTGGTCTTTGCCGCGCAAACCGGTCAAGCCGCCCCCAGCAGCCAGATCATATTTTTCAGCGGCTCCGATAGCGCCCTGAATCCCCTGGCCATCAGCGCGGTGGCCAATAATTCCTGGATCTCCGTGACCAACGACAACACGTCCGTCACCGTTGGGGTGAATCAAACCGGATTGACCACCGGCGTGTACTCCGGCTCCGTCTCCGTCAGCCAGACGGGCGCGGCCAATAACCCCACCCCGATTCCCGTGATCCTGGTGGTCAACGGCGGTGGCAGCGGCGGCACCACCCCCACCAATAGCAACGTCACGGTGGCGCCGACCTCGCTTTCCTACTCGACGGCGACGGGTTCCAGCCCGGCAGACCAATCCCTCAGCATCACCAGCACTTCCGGTTCGGCCTCTGTCTCCTTCTCGGTCACGGCCACCACTACCAGCGGCGGCAGTTGGCTCTCCACCAAAACCACCTCCGGTTCTACTCCCTTCAATCCCTTGACGGTCTCTGTCAATTCCAGCTCTTTGGCGGCCGGCACCTACAATGGCAACATTGCCATCGCGCCGGCCGGGGGCACCACCGTCAACATTCCGGTGTACCTCACCGTCTCCGTGCCGGTGGGCGTTTCCGCCACGCCCACCGCGCTCAGCTTCACCTACCGCGCCGGCGATGCCGCGCCGGCATCGCAACCGGTCACTGTCTCCGGCACTGGCTCCGCCTTCACCGCCACGGCGTCCAGTAACGGCAATTGGCTGGTGGCATCCCCCGCCAGCGGCACCGCGCCCGCGACGGTCAACGTGTCCATCAACCCGGCCGGCCTCTCCGCCGGCACCTACACCGGCACCGTAGTCGTGAACGGCGCCTCCGGCGCCACCGGTTCCACCGCCGTTAACGTGACCATCACCGTCACTGCCCCGCTGCCCACCATCAGCAAGGTGACCAACGCGGCCAGTTACGCCACCGGCTCCCTCTCGCCCGGCGAGATCGTCACCCTCTTTGCCAACGATCCCACGCATCCCATCGGCCCCGCCACTCCGGCCGGTCTCGCGCTCGATTCCAACGGCAATGTCTCCACCTCCATCGGCGGCGTGCAGGTGACCGTTAACGGCTATAACTGCCCCATGATCTACGCCAGCGCGTCGCAGGTTTCGGCCGTCGTGCCCTACGAGATCAAGCAGTTCGTTTCCGCCACCGTCCTGATCAAGTTCCTCGGCCAGACCTCCAATGGCGTGGTAATGAACGTGGCGACCACTGTGCCGGGAATCTTTACCGCCAACTCGTCAGGCACCGGTCCCGGCGCCATCCTCAATTCCAACAGCACCACCAACTCCCCGTCCAATCCGGCCGTCCGCGGCGACACCGTGGTGGTCTACCTCACCGGGGAAGGCGAGACTTCGCCGGCCGGTGTCACCGGGAAGGTGACCACCGTGGCATCTCCTCCCCAGCCGCTCACCCCCGGTCCGCTGCTGCAACCCACCGTCCTCATCGGTGGCCAGCCGGCCAACTGGAGCTTCGCCGGGGAAGCCCCCGGATTCGTCTCCGGCGTCATGCAGTTGAACGTCGCCGTCCCGACCAACATCGCGCCCGGCGATCAGTCCATCGTAGTCAGCTTCGGAACCAATCCGAGCCAGACGGGCGTCACCGTCTCAGTGAAATAGAAACACCGTTTCTCGCCAAGGCGCCAAGACGCCAGGAAGACAGAGCCTCCATCCGGCTTTGCTTTTCTTTGCGGCTTCGCGTCTTGGCGAGAAACTGTCTTAAGAAGACCGTTTCTCGCTAGGCGCGTTCGAATCGTAAGATTGCCACGAAACAGGAGAAGAGGCGGCTGTCTTTAATGAAGGCCGCTTCGGCGATGGATCTCATCGTGATGCACGTTACACAATGTGACGAGATTGTCGACCGTGTTTTCACCGCGATCCTTGTGATGCTGTCTGTGGTGCAGTTCCAGCATTTTGCGCGGATCGTCACGGGACGGCATCGATCGGTTCCAGCCGCACTCAACGCACTTAAAGCCGTCGCGTTGCAGAACCGCCACCCGCACGGTATCCGGTATCGCGCGGTCGTGTTCGTAGGCCTGCCGGTCTTCTTCGAGGACGTAGACGCCGACTGTTAGGTCTGCGCGTCCGCTGTTCTTAGTAACGATGGGCCATCCTTGTTCCGTCCGCAGTTCGCGAACGCGGCGAGCCCACTCCTTTTTGTCCTTAGCGAGATATTTGAGCTCCTCGCCGGTGATCTCCTCCCCCACATTTCTTCGGAAGTACTCGATGATCTTGTCCGTTACGGATACCTTCTTCCGTCTGACCTCGTTCAGAACGTTCCAGCGATAAGCCGCGCGCCGGTCTTGTTCGTCGCGCATCAAGACGTCCTGGTCCGGTTTGATCTTGGAGGGATGAACGCCAAGGGCTGCTTCGAAACAGACCATTTCCTGCGCGTTCTCGACAGCCTTCGCGTCTTCGGCAATGTCGTGGAATGTCACGCCCGAGTAGATCAACCAACCGAATTGAACGCGCAGTTCCCTGACGCGGCGCGCCCACTCCGCAATACCCGAAACGACCATCAACTCGTCACCGTCGATGACCTTTTGGGGATACCGCCTGAAATAGGCGATTATTCGATCACGGGCGGAAGCAGCCTCGGCCTTCGGAATCAACGAACAACCGAGATCCCGCAGTTTATGAAAGGCCGGGACCAAAGCAATGACTTTGGCGCGAAGGTCGGACTTCTGGAGCTCTGCGGCGAAGTTCGTCAGGAGATCAAAGAGAGAATGCCTAATTGATGCTGGTTCGTCGTTAAGTAGCGACCGACGCGTCACCCCCCGATTTCCCCCGCCTGGGCTAGCGTTCGGTATACTAATGGGGGCGGTAAGATCGGGGCGACAGGAAGCGTGAGAATGCGAGCAAGGGAAAGGCGGACCCGCCGCGAGGTAGGCACCGAGGCAACGAATGCTGCCCGTGCTGCGTGGGCGAGGCGAGCGTTGGCGACACTCCAGAGGGAAACCGGCCTGACCGAGGCTGACGGTCTGGACGTTGCCTTGACGGACTTGCTGGCCGATCTCATGCACCTATGCGACCAATCCGGACTGGAGTTTGACCGGAATCTCCTCATGGCAAAGGTGCATTACAGCGAGGAGACCTCTGATACTGGCCATTGATAACTAGAAGGATGCCCGCCACACCTCGGGGCGGAGCTTGACTGCGGCATCCAGCGGTGGCGCGATCGCAAAAATGCGGGGATCCCTCGCGAATAGGTGAACGCGATAAATACACCAATCCGCCGGCCTCTCCATTGCTAGGTCGCGTTCATTTCGGCTTAGATAGAAGGGGGTTCGCGCAGGCCCGTTGGTGGTCTTCACCTCAATTAACTTCTCATGACTGCCGTAGTCGAAAGAGAGGACGTCGTATCCGGCGCCGTCCCCGTCCTCGGCGGCAACCCACCGGACCTTCCCGGCTAGCTCTGAGCGATTGGCCTCGGTAAGGCGTCGCCGTTCGAGTTCGACGACGAAAGACTCCCCGGCCCTGCCAAGGGCACGGTTACGATAGTCGCGCTCCAGAGGATCGAACTTCCGGACGAGGTGGCGCAGGCGGTCGGGAATTGGCTCTGTGCCGGTCGCCAACGCCGGCGGGCGGACAAACACACCCGCTGGCGAACCGGTTGCAGCCGGATGTGCTGGCACGCGTTCGAGAATGGCTGGGTGCAGGGTCAAGTACCGGTCGATTGCACCGAAGATCGCGTTCTGATAGTTGGTCTTGGGCTTATAGCCAGGTATCCAGGCCATGCCCAGCTCGGCTAGAACGGCCGAGATGTTCTGGTGTTTGAACTCGACGGAACGGTGTGACCTGCCAATCTGGGCCATCAGGATTCGGCTATGCCTGGACTTGACGTACGGACGCCCAGAGAGCTCAGCCTCCAGCATGGCGAAGTAGTCGGTCACTATCGCATCAAGCTCGTCATCCCGCCAGAGGGCCCCGCTCTTTGTCTCTTCAGCCACGCGCTTGATGAGTACCCTTCCTGCTGGACGCGGGGCGAACCTCTCCGCCCCCGGCTAGCTTACAGCCCTATGCCACGCACAAATAGTACCTCGCGGCGCGCCAGGCGGACAAGGTCACGTTCGCGGTCCCCAAATCCTCTGAAGCATTGACCGTATCAGGACTTCCGGGGCGGTATCCTTCCCGCGGACAGCCCGCATATTTGCGCTGCGCTGCTCCGTTGTGTGATTGTCGGCCATAGAGATCCACCCAGAATGGCTGACCGCCAACCGCGTCAGCGGGCACAGCGCGCCTGCTGAAGATCGAACGAACCAGCCAAACCCCGTCCTCCAAACCCTGATTGTGGCACTTATTACCCCGGTCGTAACTCCGTAACCGCACCGCCGCCGACTCGGTCGCAGCGCAGCGACGCAGCGAGTGCGGCGTGCAGTCATGCTGCCGCACCGTCCTGCCCGACGCTTGAACTGGGGGGATCTCAGGGTCGTCACCTGGCCTACAGAGTCATATCGGCCCACATCCCGATTGGCTTAACTTCGGCAGGCAGAGGCTACGCTTCCGCCGGTTATTCTGCGGGAAGCGACTTGCGGGGTTGGCCGGAACACCTGAACACTGCCGTCAAGGCCCGCTTGATTTGAGGTCACGAAGTCCGGCTGCGGGGCCTTCCCCTCACACTTCCCAGGGATTGACGATAGTAACGCCGGTTGCGGCGAAATCTTTCACGTTTCGAGTCACGATGGCGAGGTCATACTCAAGAGCGGTGGCGGCAATCAGACCATCAGCCGTGGTAATTGCAATCCCTTTCCTCTTTGCCTTGATGGTGAGCTGTCCCCAGCGATCCGCAATCGCTTTCGTGACCGGCAGAAGATGAGATTCGAACCATTGCGGGAGACCCTGTTCAAGCCATTCCTCCAACGCTGCGCGCCGTTTGCTCACCGGCAAGTCCTCGATGCCGAGCCTGATCTCTCCAAAGGTGACGACACTGGCGAATAGCGATTCCGGATCAGCGGCTTCGAGCCACCGGATCACCCGTGCGTCAGGTTGCGGCCTGATGAACTCGGAAACGACGTTTGTATCCACCAGAAACCCGCTCACAGGTCGAGGGGCCGGGGATAGTCTTCTTGTCTCTCCAGCCTCAACCCCGAGCCGGGCAGCGGGGACTCAAGAAGGAACTGGGCCAGATTTTTCTTAGGTTTACGCGGCGCAACCTGTTCACCGGAAGGTGAAGATTTCAGCGCCTGCATGAGGACATCCTCGACGTCCTGGAACGCTCCGCTCGTCAGCCGCTCCCGGATGAGGGCTTCCAGTTCCGGTCTGTGAATTTCAATCGTCATTGCGGGCCGCTCCCTTTTTCACTATACCTCCGCCAAGCCGCCAGGACGCCAAGAAGACATAGCCGCAATCCGGCTGTGATTTTCTTTGCGGCTTCGCGTCTTGGCGAGAAACTGTCTTTGCCTTCGCCCCCAACCCCTTATCTCCCTCTGCACGTTTGGAGCTTGGCGTGCGTCTAAGCTGATGTGAGGGTTTTTCGGCTCCTGATTGGGTTACTCGCCGTGTCGGCTTTCGCCAGCGACCCGGCGCTGGATGCGCTGCTCAAAGGCGTCGAAACCCGCTACAACTCGGCCAAAACACTCCAAGTCCTTTTCCATGAGGACTATACGCCTCCAGGCAGGGCCAAACGGAGCGAAAGCGGCAGGCTCGCCCTGCGCAAACCCGGAAAAATGCGCTGGGACTACGACCAGCCCAAAGGCAAGCTCTTTATCAGCGACGGGAAATCCCTGTGGCTCTACACTCCCGACGAGAATCGCGCCGAAAAAATGAAGCTCAAGGAAAGCGACGACATGCGCGCCCCCCTCGCCTTCCTCCTCGGTAAACTGGACTTCTCCAAGGAGTTCCGCAATTTACAGGGGAAGCTCGAAGGCACCGACACGCGCATCGTCGCGGAACCCAAAACGGAAACCCTGCCCTATTCCGCCGTCGATTTCCTGGTTGCCTCGGACCGGCACATCAAGGCCGTCAAGGTCACCGGTTTCGACCATTCCCTCCTGGAATTCCGCTTCGATCAGGAAATGGTAGACCCCCCATTGAACGCTAAGTTGTTCCAGTTTCAGGCACCTAAGGGCGCTCAGCTAGTCGAGGCGGGACAGTAGCCATGGCCGATTTTGTCCTCAAATACGCCGATGGCCGCGGCCAGATCCACCACCAGGTGGCCTCCGCCGCCTCCGAGAAGGAACTCCGCGACAAGTACGCCCAGCAGGGCTTCCTCATCTATTCCGTCAAGCCCCGCTCCGGAGGCGTCGCCGGCACCGGTCTCCTCGGCGGCAAGAAAAAACTCAACCTGGAGAAGTTCCTCATCTTCAACCAGCAGTTCGTCACCCTCATCCGCGCCGGCTTGCCCATCCTCAAAGCCCTGGACCTGCTGGCCGAACGCCTGACCGATCCCAAACTCGGACCCTACATACAGAGCGTCCGCGACGAGGTCCGCGGCGGCACCCTCCTCAGCGAGGCTTTCCGCCAGCAGGGCATTTTCCCCAAAATTTACGTCACTTCCGTCATGGCCGGCGAGAAAAGCGGCAGCCTCACCGAAGTCCTGGACCGCTACGTCAACTACCAGAAACTCTCCCTGGCCGTCCGCAAGAAGGTCATGGTATCGCTCATGTACCCGAGCATACTGATCGTCCTGGTGGTCCTGTTGATGGTCTTTCTGGTCACCTACGTGGTGCCCACCTTCGCCAATCTCTACAACAGCATGCAGGCGAAACTCCCCATCATGACCGTCTACCTGATCGCCATCGGCACGGCCTCGCAGAAGTACATTGTCTTCTTTGCCGCGGGGCTGGTCGGCGCCATTTTCCTGTTCCGCTGGTGGGCCCGGCGCGATTCGGCCAGGCAAACCGTGGACCGTGTCAAGCTGCGCACCCCCCTGATCGGCGAAATCTGGTTGAAATACCAGGTGGCCCAACTGGCCCGTATTCTGAGCACCTTGCTGGTCGGCGGCATTCCGCTGGTCCAGGCCATGGAAACCGCCGCCGATTCTCTCGGCACACCCCTCCTGCAGCGCGCCGTGCAGGCCGCCGGTAAGAGCGTCCGCGAAGGCCAGCCGCTCTCCCTCTCCCTTAAGCAGTCTAAAATCTTTCCCCCGCTGGCCATCGATATGATCGAGGTCGGCGAATCCACCGGCGCCTTGCCCACCATGCTCAACAGTGTGGCGGAGTTCTTCGAAGAGGACGTCAATACCAAGATGGCGGCCTCCCTGTCGCTCATCGAACCGGCCATCATGATGGTCATGGGCGGTTTTGTGGCCTTTGTGTTGATCGCGTTGTATCTGCCGATATTCTCCCTGGCGGATACGATTCGATAAGAACGAGTGGAAGTATGGCGACTACCGACAAAACGAAACTGGCGGAACCGGGCGCGGGGGCGGAGCAGGCGATGGCCATGGCGGCCCGCTATCGCTGCGAGTATGTCGACCTGCGCGAAGCCGGCATCGATCACGATCTCTTCCGCTCCATCCCCGTGGACCTCATGTTCCGTTACAATTTCGTGCCCCTGCACGCCCAGAACGGAACCCTCGACATCGCCCTCTCCGATCCGCGCAATCTCAACCTGATCGACGAATTGACCCTGCTGCTCAATAAGAAACTGCGCGTCAAGGTCGCCACCCTCTCGCAGATTTCCGAGCTCCTCAAGAAAACCGAGCAATCGCAGCGCGTCCTGGAGGAAGTCACCGAGGGCTTCGCCCTCGACGTCATCGCCGAAGACGGCGATCAGGACGAAACCCTCTCCATCGACAAGCTCACCGCCACCGATTCCGACATTGCCCCGGTCATCAAGCTGGTCGATACCACCATCTTCAACGCCCTCGAACGCCGCGCCAGCGACATTCACATCGAATCGCGCGACCAGGAAGTGGCCATCAAGTACCGCATCGATGGCGTCCTGCACTACGCCATGCCCCCCATCTCCAAGGACTGGCAGAGCACCATCATTTCCCGCATCAAAGTGATGAGCGAGCTCGATATCGCCGAAAAACGCGTCCCCCAGGACGGCCGTTTCCGCGTGCGCTATAAGAATCGCCTGATCGATTTCCGCGTCTCCATCATGCCCACCATCCACGGCGAAGACGCCGTGCTGCGCGTGCTGGACAAGGAATCCATGAGCGAGAAGTTCCAGAAACTCTCGCTCGACGTGGTTGGCTTCGGCGAAAGCGACCTGGTCAAGTTCCGGCGCTACATCGCCGAGCCGTACGGCATGGTGCTGGTCACCGGACCCACCGGCAGCGGCAAAACCACCACCCTCTACGCCGCCCTCAGCGAGATCAAGAACGACGAAGACAAGATCATCACCATCGAAGACCCCGTCGAATACCAGGTCAAGGGCATTACCCAGATCCCGGTGAACGAGAAGAAGGGCCTCACCTTCGCCCGCGGTCTGCGCTCCATTCTGCGCCACGATCCCGACAAGATCATGGTGGGCGAAATCCGCGATCAGGAGACCGCCCAGATCGCCATCAACTCCGCCCTCACCGGCCACCTCGTCTTCACCACCGTGCACGCCAACAACGTGCTCGACGTCCTCGGGCGCTTCCTCAACATGGGCGTCGAGCCTTACAATTTCGTCTCCGCGCTCAACTGCATCCTCGCCCAGCGCCTCGTCCGCCAGATCTGCGAGCACTGCAAGCACGAGGTCAAATACCCCGATGCCCTGCTGGTCGAAAGCGGGCTCGACCCCGACGAATGGCGCCACGTGCCCCTGCTGGAAGGCGCCGGCTGCTTCGAATGCGGCGGCACCGGCTTCCGCGGACGCTCCGCCATTCATGAGCTGCTCGATCTCACCGACCGCATACGGGAAATGATCTTGAACCGCCGCCCCACCTCGGAAATCAAGCGCGCCGCCCGGGAAGACGGCATGACGTTCCTGCGCGAATCGGCGGTGGAAAAGATGCGCCGCGGCATCACCACCTTGCGGGAAATCAACAAGGTCACGTTTATTGAGGCCTGATGCCGGGTTTATTTGGATGATGGACATGCTCAAATCGCTGTTGCGCGAAGCGCCGCCCGCCATGGCCTTCGAGATCTCCGAAGCCGGCATTGCCGCCGCCCGCATCGGCGCCCGCGCCGAGTTGGATTTCCTGCCGCTGAAGCCCGGCACGCTCTCGGTCTCCCCCCTTAAGGAAAATGTCCTCGATTCCGACGGGTTCGTGGCCGCCGTTCGCTCTCTCGCCGGCACCCAGACGGCCCGCAAACGCCGCGATGTCGCCCTCATTCTGCCCGATTTCAGCGCCCGCATCTCCGTCCTCGATTTCGACGCCTTTCCCAAAGACTCCAGGGACCAAGCCTCGCTCATCCGCTTCCGCCTCAAGCGCAGCGTGCCCTTCGATGTGGAATCCGCCGCCTTGAGTTACTGGGCCCAGAACGGAGAGAAGGGTAAGACCGACGTGGTCGTCGTCATGGCGCCGCTCGAAATCGTCTCGCGCTACGAATCGCCCTTCCGCACCGCCGGCATGAACCCCGGCATGGTCACCACCTCCTGCCTCGCCGCCCTGGAACTGGCGCCAGAAGCCGGCCTCAGCGTCCTCGCCAAACTCACCGGACGCGTCCTCACCGTGGTGGTGCGCGACAAGATTCAGCTCAAACTCGTGCGCTGCCTGGAATTGCCTTCCGCCGATCTGGAGGATATCGGCAGCGTCCTCATCCCCACCTTCGTCTACATCGAGGACAACCTGGGACGCCGCGCCGAAAAGCTGCTGCTCTGTGGATTTGGCGCCGCTACCGCCGAGGCGGAAGCCCGCTTCGCCGAAGAGTTGGGCGTGGCCGTGGAACCCTTGCGCTCGCCCCTCGGCTCTCCCGGCGAGAATAACGCGGGCCTCCTCGGCTATCTGCGCTCCATCTCCCGAAACAATTGAAATGAAGATCCCCATCAATCTCGCCAGCCAGCCCTTCCGCCGCGACCGCGCCATGTTCGCCGCCTCGGTTGCCGTCGGCATCCTCCTGGTGGCCTCCCTCACCGCCCTGGTTACCCTCGCCAACACCGATAGCGCCCAACTGGCCGACGTGCGCAAGGAAGTTTCCCAACTGCGCTCCCAAATCGCCGCCACCTCCAAACAGCAGGCCGATTTCGAAGCCGTCATCCGCCGCCCCGACAACGCCCAGGTGCTCGAAACCAGCGTCTTCCTCAATACCCTCCTCAGCCGCAAAGGCATCAGTTGGACCCGCATCCTCGCCGACCTGGAAAAAACCATGCCGGCCAACGTCAAGGTGCTCAACATCCAGCCCTACGTCACCGGCCGCAACCAGGTGGTGTTGAGCCTGCAGGTTGGTGCCGAGTCCGCCGAGCCTGTCATTCTCTTCTACAAGGCGCTGGAGGGTTCCGACCTGTTCGGCGGCGTCACCCAGAATATCTATCAGCCTCCTTCCCAATCCGAGCCCTTGTACCGCTACCGCTTCACGGTGAATTATGCCCAGAAACTTTAACCTCTCCGGGCTGAAATGGAAGGATCCGCGCGTCGCCGTGCGCGCGGTTCTGGGCGTTCTCCTCCTCGCCAACCTGGTGGCCGCCGTCATCGCCTTCAAACCCTTCGGCGGCAGCGCGGACGATCTGCGCCGCGACCGCAACGCCCTCCAACAGCAGCTCCAGCAATTGCGGACGCAAGTCGCCAAAAACAAGAAGCTCGTGGAGAAGGTCGAGACCGCCCGCCGCGAGGGCGACCGGTTCCTGACCACTTACTTCACCGACCGGCGCGTCGTCACCTCCACCATTCAGGGCGAGCTCGTGCAGATCGCCAAGGATGCCGGCATCACCTACCAGCCCACCACCTGGACCCTGGAACCCATCGAAGGCTCCGACACTTTGGCCATGATGACCATCAATGCCGGCTGCCAGGGAACCTATGCCGCCCTCTCCAAATTCGTCAACCTGGTCGACAAGTCGCCGCGCTTCCTCATCATCGAGAGCATGGTGGCGGCGCCGCAACAGACCGGCCAGATTCTCAACGTCACCATCAAGTTCGACACCTTTGTGAAGGAACAGGGGCTGGCCGATTCGCCGGAATCGGAAGGGGGCGCGCCCGATGTTCCGGCGGCCGCCGCTCCGCCCGCCACCGCCCCGCCGGGAGCCCGGTTATGAAGATCGGCTCCGAGGATAAGAAGAAGGTCTGGGCGCTCGGCGTGCTCGGCGTGGTGGCGGCCTACTTTGTCTACAGCAACCTGTTCGATTCCTCCACGTCCGGTGTCCCGCCCCAACCCGCCGTGGTCAGCGAGCGGCAGCGCGCCGCCGAGGAGGCCACCGGAGGGACGCTCGCGCCCGCGCCCGTCACCGCCCCGTCCGCATCCCAACCCTCCACGTCCGCGCGCCAGTTGGGAAACGGCGGCAACCGTTCCCGCGGCGACGAGTTTCATCCCTCCCTGCGCTCCAAGCGCAAGGAGGATCAGATCGACCCTCTCACCGTGGACCCCACCCTGCGCCTCGATCTCCTGGCCAAGGTGCAAAACGTCAAACTCGATGGCGGCCAGCGCAATCTCTTTCAGTTCGGCAATCCGGAGCCGGTGGCCCGCCTGGCCGGCGACGAACCCAAAATCGTGCCCAAAAAGGTCGCCATGGGGCCCCCGGTAGCGCCCCCGCCGCCGCCCCCGCCCGGCTCGGTGCCGCTCCCGCCGCCCCCGCCCATCACCATGAAATACTACGGCCTCGCCACCAAGCGCATCGATGGCAAGAAGACCGCCTTCTTCCTGGATGGCGAAGACATCCTTCTCGCCACCGAGGGCATGACCGTGAAAAAGCGCTACAAAATCGTGCGCATCAATGCCGAATCGGTGGTCATCGAAGACACCGATGTGAAACGCCAACAAACTCTCAAAATCTCGGAGGACGCCGGTGGCACATCGTAAGACAGGCCTCCTGGCCTGTCATCCTGCATCTCGCCCCCGCCGCCGCAACCAGCGGGGCTTCGCCCTGCTCCTCGTCTTCCTCATGGCCGCCATGGTGGCCATCACCCTCTATATGGAGCTCCCCCGCCTGGCCATGCAGGCGCAGCGCGATAAGGAACAGAACCTGATCGATCGCGGCGAACAGTACAAACGCGCCATCCAGCTCTTTGTCGCCAAGGCCAAACGTTATCCCACCGACCTCAAGGAACTGGAAAGCTTTCAGAACCAGCGTTTCCTGCGCCACCGCTATGTCGACCCTATGACCGGCAAAGAAGAGTGGCGTCTCATCCACGTGCAGAACGGCGTCCTCACCGATTCCAAGTTGACCAAGCCCAAAGGCCCAAACGACAAGGAAGACCCTAAGACGCCCAACGGCTTCGTGGGCGAGCAGGTTGCCCTCGGCGGCTCCCCCAATGCCACCCAGGGCGGCGGCTCCGCCAGCGTGCGCGACCGCCGCCGCACCAGCGATGGCGCCAACGCCACCATGCCGGGCCCCGCCAACCTCGCCCCGCCAACCCCCGGCGGCGACCCGTCCGGTGGCCAGAACTCCGGAGCGCCTCCACTCCCCGGACAGACGCCCGACAACGGACAGGGCACGCTTCCCGGCACCCAGACGTCCTCTAGCGGACTCCCCGGACAGCCCGGCCTGCCGCCCGGCATGAACCTCCCCGGCCAGCCCGGGTTCTCCGGCCAGCCCGGCATGCCTGGTATCCCCGGGTCCGTCTCCGGCCGCTCCGCGTTCCAGCCCGGTAACACCTCGGGCATGGGCAACACCTCGGCGAGTTCGGGTAACTCGTTCGTGGGCGGCGGTGGTTCGTTCGTCGGCGGCGGCAGTTCCTTTGTCGGTGGCGGATCCTCCACCCCCACCAACACGGGCATGAACACCAACCCCGGCCAAACCCTCCCCGGCCAGCCTGGAATGCCGGTCAATTCCCAATACGGCGGCGTCTCGCCCTATCCGACCCAGCCGGGAGCGAACGGGACGCCTCCGGGCTTTCCCCAGCCAGGAACGACGCCGGGCCAGGGCAACTCGGCCGCCGACATGATCCGCAACATCCTGACCACTCCCCGGCCCGGGGGCATGCCGATGAACAATCCCGGATCCCAGATCGTCGGCGCCGGCATCGCCGGGGTAGCCACCACGGCCGAAGGCGAGGGCGTCAAGGTGTACAACGAACGCACCTTATATCAGGAGTGGGAGTTCATTTTCGACCCGGCCAAGCAGAAGCAGATCCCCAATCCCAACGCCACGGGCCTCGGCGGAACGCCCGCCGGCCAAATAGGCCAACCCGGTCAACCAGGCCAGCAACCCGGAACCTCCGGCACGAGCCCCATGAACCCCCAAATGGGCCGCCCCATCGGTCAATGACCAAAACCGGGGACAGACGGAACGTTACACCTATTTCACCCAGCGCGCAAGATTAACTTCGTCAGATTAACTTCGCAACCCCCAAATGGGCCGCCCCATCGGTCAATGATCGCCTCCTGCGCTGCAATGCGGACGGAGCGGGTTCAGCGGTAGGCCTCGCGGCGATTGCGGATGCGCAGTATCTCGATGGCATCGTCGCCGGACTTGCGGAAGATATAGCGCCAGTCGCCGACGCGCAGGCGGTAACGGGGCGGATCGAAGCCTGCAAGCTGTTTGACGCTGCCGGCATCGGTCGCCAGGAATCGGGCCAGGGCCTTGAGCAACCGCAACGCGGTCTCACGGTCGATGGCGCGGAGATCGGCGCGGGCTTCATCGGAGAAGATGACGCGCTTTCCCATTATTGGGTGGACTCTTCCGGCAGCGGAGTTTCCGCCATCTCGTGGAAGTCGTCCATGGCGAGGCCGAAATCGGCCAGGACTTCCTCCATGGGCACGCCCCCGTGACTCCCTAGCGAAGCGATGCCGGCCTCGATGGCCGCGGCGTCCGCGGGCGTCAGCGGCTCATCATCCAGAGGAGCCAGCGCCAGTTTGCGGTCAAGCGGAGAGAGCATGCTTTCCAGCAGGCCGCAGACCGCGGACAACTGACTGGCGGGCAGGCGGTCGAGAAACGCGTGGGCGTGGTGGCGTTGTTCGCTGAGGTCGGGTTCCATGGCTTTCCTTTCCGCTACCCGGTGCCGGCCCTGGCACGGCTCGCTTCAAGATGTCTCCAATGTCAGTATACGCTGTGCCCGGGCCCCTGAATTTGTCAGACTCTGACAAAATGAACGCCGTAACTCCTTGATTATCAGTGCCGCTTCCCAGGAAGCGGGACATCCGTGTCCGCTTACGCCCCCCGCTCCAAGAACTCCAGGTAGATCTCCCCCATGGCCCGCGCCGCCTGCTCCCGCGTGAAATGCTCCCGCATCCGCTGTTCCGCCTTCGCCCCCAGATCCCGGCGGTACGCGGGCTCGTCCAGCAGCAGCGCCAGCCGCGCCGCCAGCGCCTCCGCATCCCCCGCCGCAAACAGCAACCCTGTCTCGCCATGCTCCACCAGTTCCGGATTCCCGCCGGTATCCGACGCCACCGGGCAGCATCCGCACCCCATCGCTTCCATCAGCGCATTGGACAGCGCTTCCGATAGCGACGGCAGCACGAAAATGTCCATCGCCCGCAGCCACGGCGCCACGTCGCGTTCCGCCGGCTGGAAGTGGCAATCCCCGTCGCCCAGCGCCTCTAATTCCGCCCGCATCGGTCCGCTCCCCACAATCACCAGCTTCGCTCCCGGCCGGCCCGCTTTCACCTTCCGGAATGCCTCCATGAGCGTGCGCAAGCCCTTCTCCGGGCGCAGCGCGCACACCGTCCCGATCACCGTCTCCGTATCGCCCCAGGGCAGCGCCGCGCGATCCCCCTGGCGGCGGAACACCGTCGTATCCAGTCCGTTGTAGGCCAGCCGCAGCATCGACGCCGGCACCCCGTCCTCCTCCGCCAGTTGCCGCGCCACGGCGCGCGAATTGACCACGATGCCGTCCACGATCCGGTCCGTCAGGCGCAGCAGATGCCGCGCCGGCCCGGGCGTCAGATCGCGATGGGCGCGCTGGCTCGCCAGCACCACCGGCGTGCGGAACCACCGCGCCACCGGCACGGCGAACAAGTCCAGCGGCACGTCAAACGCATGCACCAGCCCGACCCCGTGGCGCGCCAGGTATTCCCCCATGCGCCGCGCGCCCTCCACCGCCGAGAGTGACACCAGCGAGCGCACGCCCAGCTCCAGAATCGGCACTCCGGCCGCGCGCAATTCCCTGGCCCGGAACCCGCCGCCGGTGAAACAGCCGACGTGGGGCTCGAAGCGTTCGCGGTCCAGCGCCAGGGCGATCTCCGCCAATTGCCGCTCTGAGCCGCCCAAGCCCAATTCCCGCGCCATTAACAGAACCTTGTGCCTCACAATGTCATAATGAAGCAAACTGAGCTATGAACGCAGAAGTTCTTAACCGGGTTCGCGAAATTGCCTCCGACGTGCTACAGGCCGACGTCACTCCGGAGTCCTCCGCGGAGACCATCGGGAGCTGGGATTCGGTGCAGCATTTGAACCTGGTGATGGCCCTCGAAGAAGAATACGGTTTCCAGTTCTCGCCCGAGGAAATGGACCAGGCCCGGACGGTCGGCGACTTCGCCCAACTCGTCTCCGCCAGGCACGGCGCCTGATGTCTCTCGGGATTCTGCCCTACGTGCCCGAAGCCATTCCCGCGGTCCGCGCCTTCAACCAGAGGTTGGCGGCGGGCGGCGCCGCGGCCGATCACGAGCAGTTTCCCGAGTCCCCCGACCCGGGCTGGATGCCCGGCCTCGAGCTCTTTCTCGCCGTGGAAGAGGGCTCGGTGCGCGGCGGCTACATGCTGCGCCGCCAGAATTTCTCCGTTGCCGGAGCCACCGTCACGGCCGCCCACTACCGGCTGCCCGTCTCCGAAGGCCTGGTCAACCGCGCCTACGCCATGCTCGGCCTGCGGCTGGTGCGCGATGCGCTGGCCCGCGAACCGCGCCTCTACGCCATGGGAATGGCCGGGTGGGACAAGCCGCTCCCGCAGATGCTGAAACGCCTCGGCTGGAGCATGGCTGCCATCCCGTTCCACTTCAAAGTGGTCCACCCCGCTCGATTCCTGCGCCACATCCGCGCCCTGCGGACCAGCCCGCTGCGCCGCGCCGCGCTCGACCTTGCCGCCTTCACCGGCGCCGGTTGGCTGGGCATGAAAGCGATCGGCATCGTCACTGACCACACCCGCCGCCTGCCACCCACTCCCGTGGATCTCGCGCCCGCCTTCACCCCGTGGGCCGACGAAGTCTGGGAACGCTCGCGGTCCGCCTACGCGCTACTTGCCGAGCGCGACGCCGCCACCCTCGATCGGCTCTATCCGCCTTCCGACGCGCGTTTCCTGCGCGTGCGCGCGGCCGGCGGCTGGGCCGTCCTGCTGGATACGCAGATGCACGATCACAAGCAGTTCGGCGGCATGCGTGTCGGCAGCATCGTGGATTGCCTGGGGCCGCCGGAATCCGCCGCGGCCATCGTGCGCGCTTCCGCCAGCCTGCTGGAACGGCGCGGCGTCGATCTGATCGTCTCCAACCAGTCCCACGCCGCCTGGTCGGGCGCCCTGCTGGCGAGCGGTTTCCGCACCGGCCCCTCCAACTATCTGCTGGCCCTTTCGCCCGCTTTCGCCCAGGCGGTGGGACAGGCGGGGCACCCTCTGGGTCCGCCTGTCAACTTTCACTTCAACCGCGGTGACGGCGACGGTCCGATTCATCTCTAATAGGAAGAGACACCATGCAGGCGCTTGCCATCATGTATCACGACGTCGTGGAAGACGGCGATTTCGAGTCCAGCGGTTTTCCCGGTGAAGGCGCCAACATCTACAAACTGCGCCGTGAGGATTTCGTTCGCCACCTCGATGCCATCGCCAGCGCCACCACGGCGGTGGGCACGGTGCGCCAACTCGAAGGGCGCCCCGTCCTGCTCACCTTCGACGATGGCGGCGTGAGTTTCCATCACCCCATCGCCGGCCTGCTTGAACGCCGCGGCTGGCGCGGCCACTTCTTCATCACCACGGACCGCATCGGCACACCCGGATTCTTGACCGAAGCGCAGTTGCGCGACCTCCACCGCCGCGGGCACATCGTGGGCAGCCATTCCCGCTCCCATCCCACCCGCATGGCGGCGTTGACCCGCGCCGATCTCGACCGCGAGTGGCGCCAGAGCCTCGCCCGCCTCTCCGAGGTGCTTGGCGAGCCGGTGAAAGTGGCTTCCGTTCCCGGCGGGTATTTCTCGCGCGAAGTGGCCGAATCGGCCGCCGCGGCGGGCGTCGAAGCCTTGTTCACCTCCGAGCCCAAAGCCGCGGTCGGCATGCGGAACGGCTGCCGCGTGCTGGGCCGCTACGTGGTCAAGCGCGGTATGTCGCCCGCGTGGTCCGCCGGTTTCTCCACCGGCAGTCCCTGGTATTGCTGGCGTCAAAGCGCGCTGTGGAAAGCCAAACGCATCGCCAAATCGCTGGGCGGCGGCAGATACCTGCAGCTTCGCCAGGCCATCTTCGAAAGGAAGGGCTGACATGCGCCTCCTCTGCGCGCTGGTCTGCGCGGCCGCCGCCTTCCCGCAATCCGTGCCGCTGAAAGACCGTGTTCTCATCCTGGTCAACGACCGCGTACCGGAAGGCGTCTCCGTCGGCCAGTACTACGCGGCCAAACGAAATATCCCCAGCGCCAACATCCTCCACCTCAAGACCAGCGCCGCGGAACAGATCTCCCAGGAAGAGTACAAGGACCAGATCGAAAACCCGTTGCGCAAGTTCCTCGATGCCAATGACGGCGCCATGCGCCGCAAGATCCTCTACATCGTCCCCACCTACGGCGTGCCGGTGAAGATCGCCCAACAGTTTGCCGTGGATTCGGTGCTGGTCATGATGTATGCCGGGCACGAGAGCGACAAGCCTCCGCTGCGCAATCCCTACTCCGCTGCCACGGGCAGCCGTCCCCTGCATTTCGCCGAATGGAGCGACACGGTGGCGGCCGCCAACAATTTCAAGATGTTCGTGGTCACGCGCCTCGACGGACCGAGCGCCGAAATCGCCAAAGGCCTGGTCGACAAGGCTATTCAGGCCGAAACCTCGCTCACCATGAAAAGCGGCGTCGCGTACTTCGATTCCCAGGGCACGCGCCACCCGGAGGAATGGCAATACGCCATCGACGAGGAGATCAAAGCCGCGTCGGAAATGAGCCGCAAGGCGGGCTTCACTACCGTGCTGAACGTGCAGGCGGGCGCCCTTTGCGGCTCCAGTTTCCCGCCGCCCCCGCAATACCTCTACGACGCCGCCAACCAGCGGATCGGCGTCAGCGCGCAAGGCGCCACCGCCGCCGCCGCCTTCTCCTTCCCGCCCATCCCCGAAGGCGATTTCACCTTTCAGGCGGCCCAGGGCGAAGTTCAGAACACTGGCAACAGCATCACCCTCACGCTGGGCGGCGCCTCCGACAAAAGCCGTGTGCGCCTCTTCTACCCGTTCGTTCCCTACAAGCAATGGAATATCAGCGACGAAATCGTGCTCGAAAAAACCGTGGATGGCGTGGTGGCCGCGCGCATCGGTGTTCCCGTACAACGCGATGAAAAGTCGATGAACCAGTTCGGCGCGTTGCGGCTTTCCGTGCGCAAGACGCGCCTGGCGGCTTACCGGGACGGCGTCGAAATCGCCGCCGTGGACGACAAAAGCGGCCATCCCATTGCCCTGGAAAAGGCCTCGCTGAGCGCCAACTGCTGGGGTTTCTCCATCAAAGGCCTCTCCGTGACCGATGCCGCCGGCACGCCCGTCTGGGACGACAAATTCTCCACCGACAGCACGGCGCGCTACCAGTGGCGGACTTCGCCTCGTCCAGGACTCAACGCCTTGTGGGTCTGGGGGTGGTACGGCATGGCTTTCGACTCCTACCGCTTTGTGCCCGGCGCCGTGGGCGCCCAGCTTACCTCTTTCACCGCGGACCGCATCCGCACTCCGGTCAATGCCGACCCCAAACTAGCCAGTGTTACCGCCATGCGGTGGATGGGAAACTGGGTGCCGCGCATGCTGGAAGAGGGCGTCACCGCGACCTGGGGAGCCGTCACCGAACCGTACGCCGTCTATTACGCGCCCGGCGGCAACGTCTTCGATCATTTGTGGGCCGGATACAACTTCGGCGACAGCTTCTATATCGCGCAGAACGCCGTGCGCTGGGTGATGCTCGCCGTCGGCGACCCGCTCTACAGCCCGCGCCTGTTCGCCCGCCCGAGATGATCGCTACCGCAGCTAATCCTCGCTTGACTTGCCGCCGGAGGGGGCCATATCATTTGGAATGCGGCGTCGTGGCGATGCCCACCCGAATAGTTACCGGATGATCCAGTTTCTCTTCCATGCGGCGCTCTGCCGCTTCTATCCCAAATGATCGATTCGACGAGCGCCCGCCTGCGTTGTCTGGCGATCGCAGCGGCTCTCTGCGGCATCCTCATACTACCGGTTGCCTGGGATGCGTCCCAAGGCTGGATTTTTCCGGATTCCACTTCCTACATCGAAATGGCCAGCAGCGCGGTGCGCGATTCGCCCGCGGTCCTGTTCAAGAACGCGTACTGGAGCCCCCTGTATCCGGCGATCCTGGCTTTGATGATGGCCGTGGTCCGGCCCTCTCTCGCCGCCGAGTTACACGCGGCGTACGTCGTTCACTGGCTGATTTTCCTGTTCACGACGGTTTGCTTCAGTCTGCTCATGGGGACTTTCCTGCGATGGCTGCGGCTTAACTCCTGGCCGGAACTCACCCGGGATGGCGCCCTGTTCAAAGCCTTCGTCTGCTTTGGCTATGCCTTCTTCCTGCTGTCGAACATGAACCACACTCTCTGGTATGTGACTCCCGACATGTTACTTCAGGGCATGGTCTATTTGTCGGCGGCATGCGGCCTTCGCCTCTTCCTGCCGGGGGCTTGCTGGCGGCATGCGGCGGCGCTCGGGTTTGTTCTTGGACTGGGATACATGGCGAAGGCGGCGATGTTCCCGGCGGCGCTCCTGTTGATCGGAATCCTCTTTCTCCAGCTGCCTCGGGACCGTTTGGGACGCCGTAACGCGGCCATCGTCCTGGCTTGCTTCGGTCTGACCGCCGCTCCGCTCGTGCTGAGTCTGAGTCACGAAAAACACCGCCTCACATTTGGCGATTCCGGCAAAATGAACTACGCCTGGTTTGTGGATGGCATCCCGCCCTACGCCGGATGGATCGGGAAGCCCGCGGAGACCGGGATACCGGCTCATGCTCCGCGCACCATCGGTGAAACACCTCTGATTCTCGAATTTCGCACCCCGGTGAGCGGTACCCTGCCGATCTGGTACGATCCGTCTTACTGGTGGGAGGGAGTTCGTGCCCCGGTCGATGTGCGGCGCCAGTGGGCGGCACTGTTCCGGCCATTTCACCAGGTGCATTCGAAGCAGATCGTACTCCTTGCCTTGGCCGCGGCCCTGGCGCCTCTCAGCCTGCTCAGTTTCCGCATCAGAAAAGCCATACGGGATGGCGGGAGCCAAACCTGGATTCTGATCTTGTGGCCCGCGTCGGTGTGTCTGATGTATGGCCTGCTGTTGTTCAGTTACCGCTTCGTGGTGGCTTATTCGGTCCTGGCCTTTCTGGGAGCCGCGGCGCTTGTGCTTCAGCCCTTCCGGAGCGCCACCCGGGTTCGGGCGCTCGCCGCCGCCGCCCTGCTGCTCACTGTGGCCGGCGTGGCGCGGCTCCGTCCCACCCTGCAAGCGGCGCTCCACCCCAACGAAGACCGGTCTCTGACCCGCGCGGAGGGCACCGACGACGCGCACTCCAGCGCGGCCGCGGCGCAGGGACTGGGCCGGTTGGGGATCCGGCCGGGAGATGAGATCGGCGTCCTGGGGCACACCTTCGACTGTTACTACGCCCGCCTGGCCGGGGTGCGGATTGTGGCCCAAATCTGGGAGGACCCCGACCGGATTGCCGGCATGAGCGCTCCCGAGGTTCGCCGGGTCCTGACCCAACTCAAGCAGATCGGTGTCAAGGCGCTGGTGTCGCGCGCCAAACCCGGCTTCGTCAACGACGAAGGTTGGAGCGCCATTGCGCGGACCGATCTTTACGTCCGCATGTTATAGCGCTCAACGGTACCATACCGTCCTGCCCGTCGGCGCTCTCGGGCGTTATGCTACATTAAGGCGACGTGCGCAACCTTTCCGCCGTTTTACGGCACTTTCCCGGCCAAAAAATCCTGGTGATCGGCGATGTGATTCTGGACCGGTACTGGTGGGGCGAGGCGTCGCGTCTGTCGCCGGAGGCTCCGGTTCCGGTGGTTCGCAAGCAGCGCTCCAGCGTTCGGCCCGGCGGCGCGGCCAACACGGCGGCGAACCTGGCCGCGCTCGGAGCCGAGCCGCATCTCATCGGCCTGGTGGGAAGCGATCGCGAATCCGGCGAACTCCAGGCGGCTTTGCTGGAACGCGGCGTGCCGGTGGACTTTCTGATCTCCGAAACCTCGCGTCCCACCACCACCAAGACCAGAGTGATTGCCTCTCATCAGCAGATTGTGCGGGTGGACGAAGAGGACACCGCGCCGATTCCCCCCGAAGCCGAAGCGCGGGCGCGGGAAGCGATTGCCGATTGCCTGGAACGGACCCGCGCGATGGTGATTTCCGACTATGCCAAGGGATTCCTGACACCGTCGTTATTGAACTTTGCCATCGCCAGTGCGGGACGTGCCGGCAAGCGTGTTTTCGTCGATCCCAAAGGCGCCGGCTACGCCCGCTACCAGGGTTGCTTCCTGATGAAGCCCAATCGTCTGGAACTCAGTGTCCTCACCGGCCTGCCGGTGCGCAATCACGAAGAAAACCTGGAGGCGGGCAGCCATCTCTCGGCTGCCATGCCCGGCGCCATGATCCTGGTCACCGAGGGCGCCGATGGCATGACCCTGTTTGCCGGCTCCAGAGCGGTGGAGCACATGGCCTCCGCGCCCCGGCAGGTGTACGATGTCACCGGCGCGGGCGATACCGTGCTGGCCACGCTGTCGCTGGCGATATGCGCCGGGGCATCGTATCGCGACGCCATGGAGTTGGCCACCGAAGCCGCCGCCATCGCCATCAGTACGATGGGCACCGCCACGGTGAATTTGCCGCAGTTGGAAACCGCCCTGCAGGACCGTGTGCAGCCGGCCGTGTGGGAGAAAGCCTGATGGAGCGAGTTCCGCGGCCGGTGCCGTGGCGGGCCTCAATCCTCGTCTTCGCGGTGGCGCTGGTATTCCGCCTGGGGTGCGCGGTGGCCACCAATCAGATTCATCAGTTCCCGCGGAAGGAGATGGTGAGAATCGCCATGGCGTTCGCGGCGAGAGGAGAATTGGCCGATCCTTTCGCGGCGCCCACTGGCCCCACGGCGCTGGCGTCCCCCATTTACCCGATCTTCCTCGGAATGATCTTCCGCACCTTTGGCACCGGTGTGGCCGCGGAGGTGGTGAAGTGCCTGCTGACTTCGGCGGTTTCCGCGCTCCGCTGGGCCTTAATCCCGTGGTTGGCGGTTTGCCTCGGCTTGAGCTTGCGCACCGGCTTGATCGGCGGGTTGATGGGCGCTTTTTACATTGGCGCCCTGGCCACGGACATCAAGGGCGATTGGGCGGAAGCGTATGTGGCCACCGCGCTGGTGTTTTTTTTCCTTGCCGCCCTGCGCATCTCCGAAACCTCCCGGCTGAATCTGCGCGCGGCCGCGGTGCTGGGCGTCTGGTCCGGGTTGGCGGTGCTTTTGTCGCCCGCCATGGTCTCCATCCTGGCAGCCTTCGTCCTGGTTGGCGCTTTTCGTTTCCTCAAGGTGTCGCCCCGCCAGTACGTCCGGTTTGTAGCCGTATTGGGGATGGTGGCCGCTCTCGTGATTTCGCCCTGGCCGATTCGAAATGCCATCCGCCTGGGAAGCCCTATCTGGGCGAAGGACAACTTCGGCATCCTGATGATAGCCTCCTACCATCCCGGGGCGGCCTGGGACGTCTTCGGCAATGAGGCTTTTATCGAGCGAACCCTTCCATCGTGGCAACCCTCGGCGGCGCTGAAGCTGAAGGCGGCCGGCGAAGTGGCCTACGACAAAGCGCTGGGACGGCAGGCGATGCAGTGGATCCGTTCCAACCCGGGTACCGCCGCACAACTGTTAGGCTTGCGTGCCTTCCACTTCTGGTTCCCGCCCGGGCAAAATTTGGCGCATACGGCCTTGGAGTGGTCCCTCACCCTGGTGTCCCCGATCGGCCTGTATCTGCTGTATTTCCGGCATCGCGCCGGGGCGCTCCTCATCCTCGGCATCTGGCTCTGTTATCCGCCGCTTTACTACATCGTCCTGTGGTCTTCGCGCTACCGGTACCCGATTAACTGGACCATAGTGCTCACCGCGGCGGTGGCCTTGGACCATGCGGTCTGCTTGTTGTGCGCTCGCCAGGGCTTGGGTCAGCGAGGCGCCGAGTGAATATTCGGGCCAAGCTGCTGGCGGATTACTATATCGGCGGCACCCTCCAGGCGCTGCTGAAGCCGGTCACGATCCTGCTGGGCAAGATCCTGCGCCGCGACCACAATCTGGCGCGCTGCTCGTCGCTTACCTTCGTCAAGATGATGGGCGGCGGCAGCCTGGTGATTGCCTATCCGGCGCTCTTGGCCACCAAGCACTCGCCGCAGGTCAAGCAACTCCGCCTGGTCACCACTTCGGCGGTCAAGCCCTTCGCCGAAATCCTCGGCGTCTTCGATGAGATCATCGTCATCCGCGACGATTCGGCTCTGACGCTGCTGGCCGATTCCCTGACGGCCCTACGCAAGACCTTCCGCTGCGACGCCATTGTCGATCTCGAGGTCCACAGCCGGTTGACCACCGTTTTCTCGGTGGTCACCTGCGCCGCCAACCGCGTCGGTTTTTACACCGGCATTTCCTTCTGGCGGCAAAAACTCGCCACACACCTGCTGTTCTGCAACATCTCGAGCGGCATCTACTATTTTTACGACCAGATTGCGGCGCTGTTCGGCGGCCAGGCGCCCGATATGGAAATGTGCGTGTCCGCGTTCCGCCAGCAACTGGGCGTGGCGCAGCGAACCCCCGATGCCGCCAGTTTGCGGATCGCATTGGCGCCCTGCTGTTCCGAATTGGGCCGGGAGCGTATGCTCCAACCCCAGGAGTGGGTGTACCTGCTGGGCCGCCGGTTCAGCCGCGAACCTGCCAGCCGTCAGATCGAAATCCGGCTGATGGGCGGGCGCAGCGACCAGGCCGCTCTGGAGCAGTTGTCCGACGCAATCCGCATGGCGTTCCCCGGAGTAGTCACAGCGAACCACGCCGGTAAAACCTCGCTGGCGGAGTCGGTTCGCGGGCTGGCCGAAGTCGATGAGCTGATGTGCATCGATTCCGCCCTGCTGCACTTTGCCCGGCTTCTCGGCATTCCCACTATTTCGTATTGGGGCCCGACCGACCCGGCCTCCCGCCTGCGCCCGTCGGAGCTCAATCGCGATGAGATCCATTATCGCAAACTGCCTTGTTCGCCCTGCGTGCATGTGGCGCAGGAGCCTCCCTGCCGTGGAGATAACCTGTGCATGCGCTTTGCGGTAGATCCCGATCGGGCGTTGGAAACCAATCCGAAGTGGGTTCTCACCGCCGAACCTATCGACCGGTTCGTGCGGAAAGGGGCCCCATAAGCCGCCGGAGGGATTCCTGGAAGCTCAATGGGTGGAGATCCAGCGTGGCGAGACTGGCGGCCGGATCAAACTGGCGCAGATGCTTGATACCGAGCAGATTGTCCGACGAAATCGGCGGCCGCAGCCCGATCCGCTCCAGCAGGCGGATGCCGAAAAGCGCCAGGTCGCCGGGGAACGGGCAGACCTTCAGCCGGATTCCATCCACGGCGGCGACGCCAGCGTAGAACTCGCGCATCGGCGTGCTTTCGGGGTGCGCCAGCAGCACCGTGCCGCCGATGGAGCGCTCCACGGTTCGGACCAGGCCCTGGCAGGCATCCTCGATCCAGATGGTCTGCAGCCGGCGGTCCGCGTAAAACAGCGGCAGCACCGGCAGACGGCGCAGCATCTCGCGGGTTCGGAGGAAAACGCCGCCACTGCCCACAATGGTGGCCGGCTTGACGACCGTGTCCGCCGCCAAGTCGAACAGTTTCTCGAGCTGGTACTTGGTCTTGCCATACACGGAAGCGGCGTTCTCATGGGCTGCCATGGAAGAGACAAACACAAGCTGCCGGATTCCACTCTTGCGACCCATCCGGACCAGGGTTTCGGTTCCCACGAGGTTGGTGCACCGGGCCTGTTCCGGAGACGCCGAGCGGGTCTCGTAGGCGCAATGGACGAGCGCCCGTACGCCGCCATCCATAGCGCTTTCGTCAATCGCGTCCGGCAGATCGCAGCGAAAAATTCCGCCCTGGGCGACGGCCTCAAGATGGCTCGATGCCGCGGGATTCCTCACCAGGGCGCGAACCCGGAACCCCGCCGCGGTGAACGCCGCGCAGCAGGCCCGGCCCAGGAAGCCGGATGCGCCGGTGATCAATACGGTCTGTTGAGGGGAACGGTTCAACTGGTTCTGCGCGAACAACCCTCATTATAAGCGGGCCGCGATGGGTTGGTGCCGCCGGCCCCGGCATATCGCCCCATCCATTACAATCGAACCGGATATGCCCATCCGAAACCAATCCGGCGCCGGGCTGAAGCGCCGCGAGCTGTTCCAAACGGCCTCCGCCGCCATCGCGGGAGCTTAGGCTTAGGCCAGAATGTCGAGCACCTTCTTTTGCATTTCGTCCGCCATCTGAAACACCCGGGCATTGACCTGAAACTGATCGCGAGCGGCCAGCATGCCCACCATCTCCGTGCTGAGGTCCACCGAATCCGGAGTGGGAGCGGCGGCGCCGGCGATGCGTTCGGCCGTTTTATCCAATCTGCTCTGCGCGTCGCGCATGCCGCCTAGAGCGGCGCCCATTACATCCATGTGCGTCCTTATCGGACGTTATGCCGAAAGTTTGAGGCGGCAGTTTCGCGCCATTGGCAAACTCCGTTATTGTAGATAGAGATGCACAAGAAACGGCTTGGCAACAGCGATATGGAACTGACCCCCATCGGCGTCGGCGCCTGGGCGATGGGCGGCGGCGGATGGGCGTTCGCCTGGGGACCGCAGGATGACAACGAATCGATTTCCGCCATCCACGCGGCCCTCGATCGCGGCGTGAACTGGATCGATACCGCGCCGGTCTACGGACTGGGGCATTCCGAGGAAGTGGTAGCGCGCGCGCTGAAAGACCGCTCGGATAAACCCTACGTGTTTACCAAGTGCGAGCGGATCTGGAACGAGAAACGCGAGATTCAAAGGGTATTGAAGCGTGATTCCCTCCGCCGCGAGTGCGAGGACAGCTTGCGGCGTCTCCAAGTCGACACCATCGACCTCTATCAGATCCATTGGCCGGACCCGGATGAGGATCTCGAAGAGGGCTGGGAAACGTTGATGCGGCTGAAGGAAGAGGGCAAAGTCCGCTGGATTGGCCTCTCCAACTGCGACAGGGCCCAAATGGATCGCTGCCGCGCCATCGCTCCCATTACCTCGCTCCAGCCCCCCTATTCGGCGGTTTCCCCGGAGGTGCAGGATACCCACCTGCCCTACTGCCAGCAGCATGGAATCGGCGTCATCGTGTATTCGCCCATGAAGTCCGGGTTGCTCACCGGCAAGATGACGCGGGAACGGGTGGCGGCGCTGCCGGAAGACGATTTCCGCCGCCACGCCCTCGCCTTCCAGGAGCCGAATCTCACGCGCAATCTGGCGCTGGCCGACCGGATGAAACAAATCGGCGCCCGCCACGGCCGTCTCGCCGGAGAGGTGGCCATCGCGTGGGTCCTGCGCAATCCCGCGGTCACCGGCGCTATCGTCGGCATGCGGAACGCCGAACAGGCCGCCGGAGTGCTGGGCGCGCTGGAGTTCACGCTGTCGGCGGAAGAGATCGCCGAAATCGACGCGGCCCGGCAGGCATAGGGCACGTCAGAGCGAGATACCGACTCGGGCCATCGCCAGCCTTTTCAGGGCTGCATCGCTTCCCGGCGCATGCACTCGATCACCCACATCCTCACCAGGGTGGAGGCTTCGATGGTCTTGCGCTTCGCCAGTCTCTCGATCATCAGTTTGGCCGTCGCTGGAATTCGAATGTTCAACTGCTTGGTGTTCGGCTGACTCCAGTACTCCAGCAGCATGCTCTCCAGATCCGCATGGTCCGGATCGATCTCCACGATTCCCTGGTCCAACAGGTCAACCCCGTCATGACGGTCGAAGAAATCCGACAATTCCGCGTGACTGGCGCCCTTTCGCGGTAATCGAATCCCGGCGGCCTTGCTTTTTGCCTTTGGTGCTTTCATAGGTTTTTCCTGTGCCTTTGCTTTTCTCGGGGACTCATCGCGCGCATGTGAAACACTATATCCCGGCCTGCCTCGCGACGGTAAGCAATGTGCAGATACTCCCCTGCGTAGTTCCTTCCGTAAAGCTCGTAGACGCCTTCCAGCCCGCGCCGCGAACGCAGTTTCAACGGGCCGGACTCCAGCACTTCATAAAAGTCCTCTTCCTGAAAGCCGTGCTTGTGTGCGCTCTCGGTAAAGACGACCACCACGCACTATGTATAGCATACGCTAGGGCCTGGCGCAGTTCGCAGCTTGACATCTTGCATCTTGACGGAGTAACCATAAATGGTTACCATTGAGTTGTGACGGCGAGCGAACTCAGGCGGTGGCTGAGGAAACATGGCTGTACGTTGCTAGAGGAGTCTCGCCACACGCGGATTGTTCTCGGCTCGAAGGTTTCCCGCATGCCCCGCCATCCCGCCAAGGAGATCAAGACCGGGACGTTACAGAGCATTCTGAAAGATCTCGATTTGAAGCTGTGAGGACCCCAATGGAGCACTACCAGGCATTGTTCGAACCCGACCCGAAGGCTGGGGGTTATGTCGTGACATTTCCGGATTTCGGCTACGGCGTCACTCAAGCGGAAACCAATGAGGAAGCCATGGAGATGGCACGGGATCTCCTCATGCTGACCATTGGCGACTACATCCGGGAGGGCAAACCTCTGCCCGCGCCGCTGCGTCGCCGCGGGGCGAAGTTTCACGCGGTCCCGCTCCCCGCTTTGCAGTCCGCCAAGGTCGACCTCTACGCAGCGTTCCTGGCGTCGGGTCTGAAGAAAGCGGAGCTTGCCCGCCGCATTGGAATACCCAAGACGCACATCGAACGGTTGTTCTCCCTTCGGCACCACTCCCGGTTGGATCAGATCGAAGCGGCGCTTGCGGCGCTGGGAAAACGTCTGCACGTCGACGTGCTCGACGCTGCGTGAGTCCTGCTCGGGCTGAGCGCGTTGTAGCATCTTGACATCAAATAACCAAGGCATCATGATGTCTACATGCGGACCACCCTCACGCTCGAAGACGATCTTGCCGGCCAACTCGCGCAAATCGCACGGGAAACGCAGCAGCCCTTCAAGACAGTGCTCAACGAGACCCTGCGCCGCGGTCTGGCCGAGCGCGCACCGTCGGTTCCCGCGTTCGACTACCAACCGCATCCGGGAAACCTCCTGCCTGGTATCGACGACCGGCGCTTGAATGAACTCGCCTGGCAACTGGACTTAGAGCGATTCCATAAATGATCGTCCCGGATCTCAATCTGCTGATCTACGCCTACGACTCGTCCTCGCCATGGCATGAGGCCGCGAAGCGCTGGTGGACCAGCAGCCTTTCGGGAACGCAATCGGTTGGCATTTCCTGGGTGGTTGCGCTGGGGTTCATCCGCCTCTGGACCAGCCCACGGATCTTCTGCAATCCCATGACGGTAGACCAGGCGGCCACGCACGTGGAGTCGTGGTTCCAACGGCCCATGGTGCGTCCGCTGAACCCGGGACCGCGCCACGCCGAATTGGCGTTCGGATTCCTGCGCGCCGAGGGCAAGGGCGGCAATCTCACCACCGACGCGCATCTGGCCGCGCTGGCGATTGAAGCCAACGCTACGCTGCACACCGCGGATACGGACTTTCTGCGATTTCCCGGCTTGAAGTGGCTCAATCCTCTGCTATGAGGCCCAGGCACGCCGGAGCCCCCGGCGCCACAAGTCTCGCAAGTCTCGGCTTATGTAGTGGAACATCCGTTCGCCTCTGCTATAATGTAGTGGTTCTGCCGGGCAATCCAGGTTTTCCACATGTTCCTTAGTGTCAGAGAGTTGGAGCTGCGTAAAATCGGCTTCGACCGGAATTTCGAGTCCAGGCAGATGGAGTTCGCGGGTGAAGGCCTGGAGCAGGGCTCCCCGTTGCACGCCACCGGGTCGGCGGAGTTGCTGCCCGAATCGGGCGGGCAAATGCGCGTCTGGGGGAGCTACACCGTGGAAATGGTGGCGCAGTGCGACCGCTGTCTGGCGACCGTGCGCTATCCGCTGCAAGCGGAATTCGATTTGTACTACCGGCCCGCCTCGGATGTTCCGGAAGAGGAAGAGGTCAAGATCGACGCGGGCGAAGCGGAAATTGGATTTTACGAAGATGGCTTGGAACTGGAGGACATCCTCCGGGAGCAAGTGCTGTTGGCATTGCCGATGCAGCGGGTGTGTAGCGAGACCTGTAAAGGAATCTGCCCCGCTTGCGGCAAGAACCGGAACGAGACCGCGTGCGATTGTAAGCCCGAGGTGGACGATCGCTGGGGCGCGCTCCGTAATCTGGAACTCTGAATATTGTGACGCCCTGGCAAACGGGGCGGTAGCTGGAAGAAATTTGTTGAGGTAGAGATATGCCGAATCCCAAACGTAGACACTCCCATAAGCGGACGAGCACCCGCCGCGCGCACGATGCCCTGAAAGCATCCGGTCTTTCGGAGTGCCCCAACTGCCACGAGCCGAAACTGCCCCACCGCGTGTGTCCGAAGTGCGGCCAGTACAAGGGCCGTGAAGTTGTCGAAGTGGTTGCGGAGTAACCCCGCCCCGACATGCTGACCATTGCGCTGGATGCAATGGGCGGAGACCACGCCCCCAAAGCCGAAGTGGAAGGGGCGGTTCGAGCCGCCTCGAGTTTGGGCGTCAAGGTCCTCCTGGTGGGCCAGCAGGATGTGGTCCGTCAGGAGTTGGAACAGCACGAAGGCTACCGCGAGCTTCCCATCGAAATCGTCCACGCCAGCCAACGCGTGACCATGGAAGACAGCGCCGCCAAGGCGGTGCGCTCCAAACGGGATAGCTCGATGCGCGTGGCCTCGCGGCTGGTGCGCGATGGGTGCGCCCAGGGGTTCGTGTCCGCCGGCAACACGGGCGCCATCATGGCCACCGCCAAAATGGTGCAAGGCGTCGTCCCCGGCGTGGAGCGTCCCGCCCTGCTCGGCATCTTCCCGACCATGCTCGGCACGCCTGTAATATTGGTGGACGTGGGCGCCAACGTGGATTGCACGCCCGAAATGCTGGCGCAATTCGCCATCATGGGCGAAATCTATTCGCGCAACATTCTGCATCGCACCAGTCCCCGCGTCGGAATCCTTTCCATCGGGGAAGAAGCGCACAAGGGCAACGATCTCACCCGCGCCGCCTGGCCCCTGCTGAAGAACCTGCACATCAACTTCATCGGCAACGTGGAAGGGCGCGATGTCTACGCCGGCAATGTGGACGTGATCGTCTGCGACGGCTTCACCGGCAACGTAGCCCTCAAGGTGAGCGAGGGGCTGGTGGACATGTTTAAGAAAATGCTGCGGGAATCGCTGGAAGCGACCATCAGCGGCAAGATCGGGTACGCGTTTTCCAAGAATGCGCTCTCCAGTTTCCGCAAACGCCTGGACCATTCCGAATACGGCGGCGCTCCGCTATTGGGCGTGCGCGGCGGGTGCATCATCGGCCACGGCTCTTCCAACGCCAACGCCATCAAGAACGCCATCCGCGTGGCGGCCGAGTTCTCCGGCGGCAACGTCAACCGGCAAATCGAAGAGGAAATCTTCCGCGCCGCCAAAGTGGGGCAGGCGCTTCCGCCTGCCAATGCCGACTAACGCAAGTCTTGGCAGGCCAAAGGGCCTGCCCCACCATTACAATTGCAGTATGCGTATGCAACTGGCGGCGCTCCTGGTGTGCGCGCCCGTCCTCACGTTGGCCGCGGACTGGAAGCCCGCCGACAACCCGCTCACTACGCCGTGGACCGCCCAGGTCACTGCCGAGCGCGCCCTGCCCGAGTATCCGCGGCCGCAATTGGTCCGCGCCCGGTGGACCAATCTGAACGGCCTCTGGGACTACGCCATCCGGCCCAAGGCGGAAGACCGTCCCGCCCAGTTCGAGGGCAAGCTCCTGGTGCCGTTCGCCGTGGAATCGGCGCTCTCTGGAGTCAAACGCCCGCTCTCGCCGGACCAGCGCCTGTGGTATCGCCGCTTCTTCACTGCGCCGCCCGCCAAGGGCACGCACCTGCTGCTTCACTTCGGCGCGGTGGACTGGCGGGCCGAGGTCTTCGTCAACGGTCAGGCGGTTGGCCGGCATGAGGGCGGCTACGACCCGTTCACGCTCGATATCACCGGCGCGCTGAAACCCGGCGCGCAGCAGGAACTGGTGGTCGCCGTCTGGGATCCCACCGATAGCGCGCTCCAGCCGCGCGGCAAGCAGGTGCTCAATCCCAACGGCATCTGGTACACCGCCGTTTCCGGCATCTGGCAGACCGTGTGGCTGGAACCGGTCCCGGCGGCTCACATCAGGGAACTCGCCATGATTCCGGATATCGACGCGCACCAGTTGCGGCTCACCGTGACCACGGCGGACGCGGCGGACTTCACGGCGACAGCCAAACTGCGCGGCAAAGTGGTGGGCCGCGTCTCGGGGAAGAGCAACACCGAAGTGAAGCTCGCGCTCGGCCAGACCGAACTCTGGTCGCCCGATTCGCCCACGCTCTACGATCTCGACGTCGCGCTTAAATCCGGCGACGCGGTGAAGAGCTATTTCGGCATGCGCAGCGTGGAAGCGCGCGCCGATGCCGAAGGCCGCAACCGCATCTTCCTCAACCACCAGCCGCTGTTCCTGATCGGCCCGCTCGATCAGGGATGGTGGCCCGACGGGCTCTACACCGCGCCCACCGACGAAGCCCTGCGCAGCGATATCGACACCCTCAAGAAACTCGGCTTCAACATGGCGCGCAAGCACGTCAAGGTGGAACCCGCGCGCTGGTATTACTGGTGCGACAAGCTGGGCTTCCTGGTCTGGCAGGATATGCCCAGCGCCATGACGCGTACCCCGCCGAGCAGTGTCCGTAAGGGGGCCGCGGACGACGTGCAGTTCCCCGCCGAAAGCGCCGCCGGCTGGGAGCGCGAGCTGAAGTCCGTCATCCACAGCCTGAGCAACGCGCCCTCCGTCATCGTCTGGGTGCCCTTCAACGAAGGGTGGGGCGAGCACTCCACCAACGATGTCCTGAAGATGGTGAAGGCGCTCGACCCCTCGCGCCTGGTGGATGGCCCGAGCGGGTGGGAAGATCGCGGCTGGGGCGACCTCAAGGACATGCACTCTTATCCCGGCCCCGAGATGTTCCCCGTCATGAAGGATCGCGTCAGCGTGCTGGGCGAATTCGGCGGGCTGGGACTTCCCCTGGCCGGCCACCTGTGGTGGGACAAGCGCAACTGGGGCTACCGGACCTTTGAAGATCGCGACAAGCTACAGGCCGCTTATGAAGCATTGATCGAAAAGCTGGAGCCTCTGGTGAAACAGGGATTGGCCGCCGCCATTTACACCCAAACCACCGATGTCGAGGGTGAAATCAACGGCCTCATGACCTACGACCGGAAGGTGGTGAAGTTCGACGCCGCGAAACTGGCCGCGTTGCACCGCAGGCTGATCGAAGCCGCGCCGCGCTGACAGTGGGGCAGGCGCTTCCGCCTGCCAATCCGCGTCGAACCGGTCGCATCGACCCCCGGGTATAATACGGGAACGGAGGACCATGGGAATCGCAATCCGCATCGAGAATCTGCGCAAGGTCTACGACACTCCGCCACCCATGGCCGGGGGCGGCGCGGGCTTTTCCTTCGCGATGGTCCGCTCCGCCAGGAAGGAGAAGTCGCCAAGGAAATTCGATCTGGTGGCGCTCGATGGAGTATCCTTCGAGATCCACGCCGGGCAAGTGTTCGGGCTTCTCGGACCCAACGGTGCGGGGAAATCGACCACCATCGGCATTCTCACCACGCGCACCCAACCCACCAGCGGACGCGTCTTCATTGGCGAATTCGACGTGTGGCAACAGCAGGTGAAGGCCAAGCGCCTGATCGGCGTGGTGCCGCAGCGCCCCAACCTGGATTTTGCGCTCACCGCCCGCGAAATCCTCACCTTTCACGGCGCCTATTTCGGACAGAGCGCGCGCGAGCGGGAGCGGCGCGCCGATGAACTGCTGGAGAAGTTCAAGCTCACCGATCGCGCCACCCACATGGTGCGCACCTTCTCCGGCGGCATGATGCAGCGCCTGTCCATCGCGCGCGCCATGATGCACGATCCCGAAGTGCTGTTCCTCGACGAGCCCTCTGCCGGCCTCGATCCGCAGACGCGCCTGCTGTTGTGGGAGATCGTCCGCGACTACAACCGCCTCGGCAAGACCATCGTGCTGACCACGCATTATATGGACGAAGCCGACACGCTGTGCGACCGCCTGGCCATCATCGATCACGGCCGCATCATCGCCCAGGGGACGCCGGCGGAGTTGAAGGCGGCGATTCCCGGCGGCTACCTGCTGCGCCTGCGCTTCGACCGCGTCAGCGAAGAACTGCTGGCGGAATTGAAGACTCTGCCCGGGGTGACCGAGGTGCGTTCGGCCGACCAAGCCTCGGTAGACGTGTACGCCGGCCGCGGCGGCCAGTTGATCGGGCCGATTGTCAACATCGCGCAGGCGGCGGGCTTCGAACTGCACGACGTGCACATCGCCGAGCCCAGCCTGGAGACGCTTTTTCTGCATCACACCGGAAGGAGTTTGCGAGATTGAACTGGAAAACGTTTTACGCCCTGCTCGCGCGCGACGGACACGTCGCCCGCCGCAACCTGCTTCCCACGCTGCTGCAGAATCTGCTGCAACCGCTTTTGTTCACGTTCGTGTTCGGCAAGGTGATGACATCGAGCGGCATCATGCCCGCCGCCTATAAGAGCATGCTGCTGCCCGGCGTGATGGCCATCAGCATGGTGCTGGCCGGCGTGCAGGCCGTGGCCATGCCGCTGATTACCGAATTCCAATTCACCCGCGAGATTGAAGACCGCCTGCTCGCGCCCATCGAAATCGGCTGGCTGGCGGTGGAGAAGGTCGTGGCCGGGATGATCCAGGCCATGGTGGCGGGGCTGGTGGTGATTCCGGCCGCGTGGCTGATCATGGGCTCGGGCGTCAAGCTCGATTTCGGCAGGCCGGTGGAGTTCCTGCTGGTGGCGCTGTTGGTGGCGCTGTTTTCGTCGGCTGGAGGACTGGCTCTCGGTTGCAGCGTGGGACAAACACAGATCGGGCTGATGTTCAGCCTGGTGCTGGCCCCCATGATGATGTTCGGCTGCGCCTACTACCCGTGGAGCGCGCTGGAGACGTTCCCGATTCTGCACATCGCCGTGCTCGTCAACCCGCTGGTGTACGCCAGCGAGGGATTGCGCGGCGCGCTTGTTCCCCAGGTGCCGCATATGAATACGCTAGTGGTGATTGGCGCGCTGGCGGCGATCGATTTGGGCCTGCTGTTTCTGGGTCTCAAAAAGTTCCACCAGAAGGCAGTAAGTTAGTCCGACCTACTTCGAGGACCACTTCGGAGTACTTCTTGTCGGGTTCGGCGGCATAGGTGGTGATCTTGCCTTTGAGCCCCATCGCCTTGAATTCCATGGTGCCGGTGGTCATGTCACTGTGGATCCTGGCGTACGCGGCCTTGCCGCCGGTGGCCTCGATGTACTTATCGAGCAGCGTTTCGCCTTTGGGCAAATCGGCGGCGGCCAGAACGCCCGTAAAGGCGAGCGCCAACGCAAGAGAAGCTTTCACGCTCCGCGACAAAAGAGTGCGGTTCATAGGAATGTACCTCATGGTTTTTGTTTCCAAATCCATTGTACGGCGGCATCGAGAGCGGGATCTTTACCTTCGAGGAGTTGCCGCCGGGTGACGCGGACTTCCTCGTCGGGAATCGCGCCGATCCCTTCCAGCGGCTGCCCACCCTGCGAAATGTAGTTGGCGATGGCGTATTGGAATCCATCGCCGTTGGGTAACCGGTCGATTACCGAGGGCAGCGCGGCGGCCGCCGTGCGCGTGCCGAAAAGGCGCGCGCGTTTGATGTCTTTCAGCCCGCCCGCCAGGATCTCGGACGTCGACGCCGAGCAGCCATCCACCAGCACGGCCAACGGCCCGCGAAAAGGATCGGGACGGGGGAAAACCACTAATTTGATGGTGAGGCCGCGCAGGTACTCGGTGCCCAACTGCAAGCCGGATTGGTCGGTGAACCACCCGGCGACCCCCATCGCCAGGCCGCCGATGCCGCCCGGGTTGCCGCGCACATCCACCACGAAGCCCCGGCAGTCGCGGCATCCCTTGATGGCCTCTTCCATCGTCCTGGCGAGCCCTTCGGGATCGAAGAAGGCATTGAATCGCACGTAGCCGATATCCTGCGGCAGCCGGCGCCACTCGCTCCAGACGCGCATCGGGGGCATATTGCCCAGGCGCGCGATGACGCCGCGCGGAGCCGCGCGATTCAAGCCGATGGACACCTTGCGGTCGTCGCCATCCAGGAATTCCACGGCAACGGTGGAGCCGGCGCTGCCTTCGAGGCGCGACAGCACGCTCTGCCGCAGCCGCAGATCGAGCAGGCTCGGGTCCTTGAAGTGTTCCTGGATTCGCGCCACCACCCCGGGGATGTCGGTATCCCCGATGCGCAGAATTTCCCATCCGGGTCTGACGCCTTTGGCGGCCGCCGGCGATCCGCCATCCAACTCCGTCACGATGGCGTGACCCTCCAGCACGCGCACGTCGATACCGGGGTTGGCCTGGCCCGAGTCTTTGTCGCCCTTTTCCGCGGAAGCATCCAGGTCGTGGTAGACGCTGCCGGGAAAGATGCCGAAGTGGGTCTGCTTCAACCGCCCCACCATGTCGTTGAGGATGGCCCGGCCCTCGTCCGCGGTCTTGGCGGCTTCCATCCTGGGGCGCAGTTCGTCGTGCACCGCCTGCCAGTCCAGTCCGCCAAGTTTGGGGTCCCAGTGCTTGTCGCGAACCGTGGCCCACACCTTCTCGAAGGCTTCGATGTTGGCGCTGCGCTCCTCTGGCGTCGGTGTTTGGCCGGCGGCGGCGATCGCGCCGGCGATGGCCAGCACCAGTGCGCGGCTACGGTGCAACATGCACCAACTATAGCCTAATCTGTGGGACAGACCATCGCCTTTTGTGGTCTGTTTGAATGGGCCTTCGGCCCGCGAAATTTCATGAAAAATGGTGGACCAGGCAAGGTGGGGCAGGCGCTTCCGCCTGCCAACTCCTGATCGAGCCCCAGGTTGGCAGGCGGAAGCGCCTGCCCCACCAG
>Ga0182030_10002676_pt1 | contig 37894 bp, 39 predicted proteins | sample 812S3MmetaG_FD_121299 | JGI IMG/M metagenome (GOLD analysis project Ga0182030, IMG submission 121299) | Permafrost microbial communities from Stordalen Mire, Sweden - 812S3M metaG (Illumina Assembly) | ecosystem: Environmental > Terrestrial > Soil > Wetlands > Permafrost | place: Sweden...
CCACGCCGCGCTACCTGGTTCGAGCGCGAATAATGACTTGTGGCTTGGACGTAAGTCTGCCGTCGTTGATCTCTTCGGTCACTCGTCGTACTACGTGGGATGTTTAACAAGGGCCGAAGGCAATCAAGATTTCAACGTCGCTCACCGTCTTGATCCCGCCAACTTCGCGGCTCACGGCGGCGCGTTTCCGATTTTCCTACTCGGAACTGGTTGTGTGGGCACGGTCGCGGTGTCGGGACTACCTCAAGTCGAGGATCACCGATTTGTGGTGGCGCAACTCAAGAAGTTCTTGACGCCTTAGTCGAGTTCGACGCTGCGCAGCCCACCCCACGCGAGGGTAGCGCTGCGCTGGGCGAGTCGCTCGGCGACTCCGGGGCTCGGTGTGGGCCAACCTTTGCCCTCTTGCTGGATGAGCCACGCGGTGGCGGCGCCCTCGGCGATACCCACGACGCCGGCCGCCAGCTGTCGACGGTGGTCGGGCTTGATTCGCACCGCGATCAGTGGCTCCAGGAACGACACCCATCCAAGTTCCACTGCGCGCAAGTCACCTCTGGTCTCGCCTTCGTGAGAGTGGATGAAGAGAATGCGAAAGGCGTCGGTCTCACTGACGACCATCTCGAAGTAGACGTGAAAGGCGACTTCGATCTTCGCTCGCGGAGACTCGACCTTGGCGACAGCCGTGCGAAGTGAGTTCATCAGTTTTTCTGCCGTCTGATTGACGATCTCGCGGTAGAGCTCGGTCTTGGACTCGAAGTACTGGTACAAGATGGGCTTCGTGAAGCCGGCTTCTTTCGCGATGTCGTCCATCGTGGTCGCTTGGAAGCCGCGTTCGGCGAAGATCGCCCGGGCTACGAGGAGAAGTTGATCGCGGCGCTCTGTCTGGGGAGTGCGGTCGCTTTGGGAGGCCCGCTCGTCATTTATGACCATCACCGAAACACTAGTTGTCCTTAGTTGAGGCCCCACGTCTCCAACAGTGGCGCCAGTCGCGCGGGTAAATCGGCGATGTTGAAGTGCTGCCGGGCGATCGCAAGGTTCTGTTCGAGAAGTCCGTCGTCGGGCTGGTCGAGAAATGCGCCAATCTCTTGGACGTCATCGAGACCAAAGAAGCGAAAGCCGAAAGACCTGATCTCCTCAAGAACCGGATAGGGAAAGACGGCGAGTGGTCGCCGGTGCGTCACCGACTCAAGGACGGGATTGCCGAATCCTTCCCACGTAGAAGGCATGACGACCAGATCGCTCGCCGCGTAGGCGTCGTGCACGTCGAACCCTTCGCCCAGTCGGCGCCGCACGACGATGCGGGCGTCAGCGAGAAGGCTTTCTAGGTGGGGCTCGTACCCGTCTTCGGAAGGACCGAGCAACCAGAGCACCGCATCGAGTTCTTCGGCGAGTCGGATCGCACCCGGGATGTTTTTCCTCGGGATGGCGCGGGTGGGCAGGAGAACGAGCCGCTCGTCGGAGATACCTAAGGCGTGGCGCGTGACATCGCGTCGCCCAAGTGGGGGATCGGGATTAAAGGCGTTGCGGATGGTCGACGCGATAAGACCGCGATCGCAGAGCTCACGTTTCGAGAGATCGTTGATCGTCACGTGACGCCAGTTCGGTCGATCGAGCGGAGCCGGCTCATCGATCCACTCAGGACGTTGCCAGGCGAGGTCATGGTGGTGGAATAGTGCGGCGCGCTGGTCGAGCACGCGATACAGCACGTCACGAGCGGCCACGTTGAGAGGGAGGGAGACCATGTTCTCGACGACGACGAGGTCCGCGCCGTTGAGCACCTGGGACACCTTGTAGATATCCGGTACGTTCGACGCCCGAATGGCGAGCTCGCTCATCACAATGTCCGCATCACCGTCTCCGGCGAGGGTGATGACCTCGTGGCCCAGTGAGCGAAAAGTGTCGGTCCACTTCTGCGCTTCGATGCTGACGCCATCGAACGATCCCAAGCGGAAACTAACTACCACGAGGCGCGCCATCGTCCCAGGTTACGAGGGGCTTATCCGTGGTTGTAGAGTTATTCAGTGGCCAAGCGCGCTCTGATTACGGGAATCACCGGCCAGGACGGCTCGTATCTCGCTGAGTTGCTGCTCGCTCAGGGCTACGAAGTCATTGGACTCATGCGCCGGAGTTCGACCGTCAACATCGAGCGCATCAGCCATATCCAAGAGCGATTGACTCTAGTCTCGGGGGACCTCATGGACGAGGTATCCCTGATCAACGTGTTGCGAGACTTTCGCCCGGTTGAGGTCTACAACTTGGCGGCGCAGAGCTTCGTGCAGGCCTCCTGGGCCCAGCCCGTCTTGACGGGCGAAGCGACGGCCCTTGGGGTGACGCGCATGCTCGATGCCATCCGCATCGTCGATCCTGAAATTCGTTTCTACCAGGCCAGTTCCTCTGAGATGTTCGGCAAAGTCCGAAAGGTCCCCCAGGACGAACATACGGAGTTCTATCCGCGCAGCCCCTATGGCGTCGCCAAGGTGTACGGGCACTGGATTACGGTCAACTATCGCGAGAGCTACGGCTTGCACGCCTCCAGTGGCATTTTGTTCAATCACGAGTCGCCCCGCCGTGGCATTGAGTTCGTGACGCGCAAGGTGACTCACGGCGTCGCGCGCATCAAGGCTGGTTTGGATCACGAATTGCGTCTTGGCAACCTGGAGTCTCAGCGCGACTGGGGGTACGCGGAGGATTACGTGCGTGCCATGTGGCTCATGTTGCAGCGCGACTCGCCCGACGATTTCGTCATCGCCACCGGCAAGACCCACTCGGTGCGCGAACTGTGCGAGGTGGCCTTTCAGTACGTCAATCTCGAATACGAGGACTTCGTCACAATCGATCCTTCTTTCATTCGCCCGGCCGAGGTCGACCTGCTCGTGGGCGATTCGACGAAGGCGCAAACCACGTTGGGCTGGAAGTCCGAGACCGACTTCCGTGGGCTCGTTGAGATGATGGTGGACGCCGACATCAAAGCGCTGCAGCATTAGCCCGCATTCATGAGTAGTTCCTCGCGGGTCGTTGAACTGCGCGATGCAGTCGTCCTTGTTGACGGTTTCCCACTACTGAGTGGCGTGACGCTCGAGCTCGAGTCGGGATCTCTGAACGTCGTCACCGGCGCGAACGGCGCGGGCAAGACAAGTCTTTTGCGATTGCTCGGAGGACTCGTGGCGCTCTCCAGCGGAAGCGGCGTCGTCAGTGGGGTTGATCTGACTACCGGTGACCGACGTGAGTTACGCCGGCGAGTGGGATGGCTCGGACACGAGGGTTCCTTCTACGACGATTTGACCGCGACCGAGAATCTGACGTTCGCGGCGAAGGCTCTTGGTCGCCCCCTGGACGAGATCGGTCGTGTCCTCGAGCGCGTTGGTCTCTCGAGTCGCACGAAGACTCCGGCGAAGCGCCTCAGTGCAGGTCAGCGACGACGCCTCGGACTCGCGTGGTTGCTATTGCGCCGTCCAGAGACCTGGCTACTCGACGAGCCCTACGCCACCCTCGACGACGAAGGGCGGACCTTTTTCGATGAGCTGATCGGTGACGTCGTGAAGAGCGGCGCCTCGGTGATCGTGAGTGCGCACGATCCCCTCCGCTCGAGTGCGCTGTTGCCGCGCACTATCACTCTTGCCGGTGGTCGTGTCGTGGGGGATCATTCGTGATTCGCACCGCTCTCCTCGTTGCCGGAAAGGACCTGCGTATTGAGCGGCGCAGTCGCGTCCTGCTCTGGCAGGTGCTGCCGTTTGGGGTCATGGCGTTGGTCCTCAGCGGCCTCGCACTGGGTCCAAATCACGCGGGCAACTCGAGTGCCGGTCCGGGACTGTTTTATTTAGTGATGTTGCTCGTCGCTCTGTTGATGATCAACCGCTCTCAGGTGATCGAAGGATCGAGCGGGACGCGGACGTCGATCGCGACACTCGGTCTCGACCCCGCCGGAGTTTTTTTGGGCAAGGCCCTCGCTCTCGCTCTCGAGTTGTGGTTGACCGGGGTTGTGGTGCTCGCCGGGTCGGTACTGCTCTTGCACACGGCTCTCGTCGGGAGCGCCGAGGCGCTACCGAGCGTGTTGGTGATCCTCGCCGCGCTGGCAGCGGCGGGAACCTTGTACGGCGCGTTGAGCGGCGGTGGCCAAGGACCAGCCACGCTCTTGCCCGTGCTTTCGTTCCCGGCGTTTGCACCACTTTTGATTGCTGGCGAGCGCTCCTACAGTGACGCTCTGCACGGGGGAGCGCTCTGGCAGTGGTGGGTGATTTCCCTCGTCGCTTTGGTTGTCTACCTCGCGATTGGGATTTTGCTTTACGGTGTTCTGGAGGATTCATGATAAAACAGCTCTCCCAACGCCTGCTAGGACCCGTCACGCTCGTACTGCTGGCGCTCACGTTTTGGCTCGGTCTGTGGGTCACGCCCCCTGATCGAGTGCAGGGCAACCTCGTGCGTCTCCTCTATGTTCACCCGGCAATCGCCTGGGTCGCGCTCTACGTGTCCTTTGGCACGTCGGTCATCGCGAGCTCCCTGTACCTATGGAGGCGCACCAGGTCGGTCGTGATGGACCGGGTGGCCTCTTGCGCCATGGAAGTGAGCGCGGTCTTTCTCGCACTCACCCTCATCACCGGCTCCATCTGGGGGCGTCCGACCTGGGGTGTGTGGTGGGCCTGGGACGCGCGACTCACGTCCACCGCGATTCTCCTGGTGTTCGCTCTTGGGTACTTGGCGCTGCGCCGAGCGAACGACGACCCCGAACTGCGCGCACGGCGCAGCGCGGTCTTTGCGATCATCGCGGCCATCAATGTGCCGATCGATCACTTCTCGGTCGACTGGTGGCACACGCTGCATCAGGGCGCCACGGTGTTTACTGAAAACGGAAATTTTCTCGTGCATGGATCGATGCTCTGGACGCTGTTCTTGAGTCTCTTCGCCTTCACTCTGTTGTTCTTCTGGCTACTGCGTGCGCGTTATCGCCTCGAAGTGCAACGCGACGCGCGCTACGCGGCCTCACTCGACGAAGCGCTGGCGCAACGTCGCCGTGAAGGAGTCCACTAGTGGGGTACGTCGCCGCCGGCTACTCCTTCGCCTTTGGGGGGTTGGCGCTCTACGCGCTGTCTATCTGGTGGCGAGGACGTCGTGCCGGACACTGAGGACACGTTCGATCTCACTCCTGTCGCCGCGCCGCCCACCAAGCGTCGCGGGCGATGGCGCACCATTGGGGTCCTGGCGGTCTTGGTCCTCGCAGTTCTCGCTCTGTTAAGTCAGGGGCTGCTTCACTCGTTGAACTACTTCGAGACCATCGATCAGGCCATGAACTCGCGGGCCCAGCTCGGAACCGAGACGTTTCGTCTGGAAGGTGTCGTCAAGCCCCACACGATTGACCGCACCTCGCGCGGCGCGTCGTTCTGGATGACCGGCGGCGACAAGAAAATCTTTGTGGACGCGACCGGATCGCCGCCGCAGCTCTTTCAAGCGAACATCCCGGTCGTCGTAGAGGGGCACTTTACGAGTGAGACGTCCGACAAATTCGTGGCCACGCAGATTCTGGTGAAGCACACCGCGACGTACATCGCCAAGTATCCCAATCGCGTGAAGGCCCCTAACGGGACGGTTCGATGATTTTGACGTGGCTCGGTCGAGCTGCTTTGTACATCTGTTTTGTCGGCGCTCTTGGAGGATTCGTAGAGCAGGCAGTCGCTCTTCGACACCGTCGTCGCTCGCACGCGATGTGGTGGGCCGGTGTCTCGGTTGCCGGCATTGCCGCGGCCATCGGCGTGATGGAGTTCGCGCTGATCACCCACAACTTTTCGCTGGCCTACGTCGCGGAGAATAACGCCACCTTCACGCCGCTCCTCTACTCGATCACCGGTCTCTGGTCGGCACTCGAGGGCTCACTCATGCTGTGGGTTCTCTTGCAGACCGGCATCACGTTGGGCGTGTTGATCTACTACCGCCGCGACAAGTCAGAACCGGTCGTCGGCTGGGCCGCCATGGTCCTCTTTGCGATCGGCGCGTTCTTCACCCTTTTGATGATGGGTCCGGCCGATCCTTTCTTGCATAATGCCGCGCTCGTTCATCAAGGTGCCGGACCCAACGCGCTTCTTCAGGACAACCCTCTGGTGGCCGTGCACCCACCGCTGTTGTACCTCGGCTTCGTGGGCTTCAGTGTGCCCTTCGCCTTCGCCATTGCGATGCTGATCACGGGGCGCGTGCACGAGCGCTGGCCCCTGGAGCAGCGCCGCTGGACGGTTCTCGCCTGGGGGGCGCTGTCGCTTGGAATCGTGCTCGGCGCCTGGTGGAGTTACCAAGTCTTGGGCTGGGGAGGCTTCTGGGGCTGGGACCCCGTCGAGAACGCCGCGTTGTTGCCCTGGCTGACGGCGACGGCCTATATCCACTCAGTGATCGTCCAGGACCGGCGCGGCCTCTTTCGCGTCTGGAATCTCTCTCTCGCGATTGCCACGTTTGCACTGACGATCCTCGGAACGTTCTTCACTCGTTCGGGAGTGCTCGTCAGCGTTCACGCATTCTCCTCCAGCACCTTGGGACCGCTGCTCATCGGACTGTTCTTCGCGATCGTCGTGCTGGGCGCTGGGCTGCTCGCGTGGCGTGGCGACCGTCTACGCGCGCCCGTGGGAGTCGATCATCCCCTCTCACGTGAGGGGCTCTTTGTCGCCAACAACATTCTTTTTGTGGGATTTGCCATCGTGGTGTTGCTCGGCACGGTGTTCCCTCTTCTCTATCAGGCGATCAACGGCACGCAGGTGACCGTGGGCTCTCCGTACTTCGCCTCGGTTGCGGCTCCCATGAGCGTGGTGTTGCTGGTACTTATGGCCATCGCGCCGCTCGTGAGCTGGCGAAGCGCGAACGCCACAATGCTCTGGGCTCGCATCAGAGTGAGCGCCTGGGCGGCTCTCGCTGCCGTGGTCATTCTGCTCGCGGTTGACGTGCGAAGCCCCGTCGAGATCGCGGCGGTCTTCCTGGCGGTCCTCGCCGCCGGCGCGGCGCTACGAACTCTGCGCGGATCGCTGGTGTCGGCAATTCGCCGGGGCTCGTGGCGAAGCGTGTTGCGTTCTCCCTCAACGGGAGGGATGGTGGTGCACCTCGGAGTCGTTATTTTGGCGTTGGGCATCGTGACCTCGACCACTTACGTGCATCGCTCGGAAGTGACGCTGGCGACGGGCCAAAGCACGCTTGTCGATGGCCAACTCGTTAGTTTCTCTGGCTTTCATAACGTGAAGGACGCCTTAGAGACCGCGACGCAACTGCGTGTCGACGTAGATGGGCATCGATTGTTGCCTGCGGTAACGACGTTCAATGGCCGGGGTGGGACGACGGTGGGCACACCCGCCATCGACTCGAACCTCGCGCGCGACGTCTATGTCACGTTCGACGCGGTCGGCGGCAACGGGAACACGTCGGGCGCGCAGGTGCAGAATGACCTGCCATCCGGTTCAGTCGTGCTCGGCGTCACGGTCGAGCCGTTGCTGGCGTGGCTGTGGCTCGGCGGACTCATTATTGGTCTCGGCAGCGCTATGACGTTCTTTCGCCGAAAGTACGGGGACGAGGTCGGACCGTGAAGCGCTCGGTCATGGTGACCTCTCTGGCCGTGATCGTGATCGTGGCTGCCCTCTCACTCTTTTTGGCATTGCGCAAACCCGTCACCGGCGCATCCGAGGCCAACACCTCGCTGCTCGGCAAGGCCGCGCCCACGGTGTCGGGTCCCCGGCTGGGGGGCGGAACGTCGATCAACATCCGTAACGATCTCGGCAGCATCGTCGTCGTGAACTTCTGGGCGTCGTGGTGTGGACCGTGTAAGAGTGAAGCTCCCGACCTCTCCACCTTCGCGTGGCAGGAGCGCACCCGAAAGGTCGACGTGGTGGGCGTCGTCTTCGACGACCCCGTGAGCTCGGCCAGGGCCTTCGCCCACTACTACGGGTCTCTCTACCCTTCAGTCATCGACAACGGGGGAGAGATTGCTAATCGCTATGGCGTGACGGCCCCGCCGACCACTTTCATCATCAACGCCAAGGGAGTCGTGGCGGCGACATTGATCGGGCCGGTGAGTACCAAGCAACTTGAGGACGCGGTGGCCGAGGTCCGGGCGTCAGCGTCGTGAAGGTTCTACAGTCCTTTTCCGTGTGGTGCGTTGCGTTGGTGGCCGTAGCGGCGATCGCCGTGGTGCTCAACCCCCATCCGTCCAGTCAGTCCGCGAGGATCGCGCACCTCGAAACTCTGGTGCGCTGTCCCGCCTGTCACGACCTTTCGGTGGCGGAAAGCAACGCGACCTCTGCGGTGGCGGTGCGTAACGAGATTGCGGCCAAGGTGAAGTCCGGTCAGTCGGACAATGAGATCCTGACCTCGTTGGAGTCAACGTATGGCGCATCGATCTTGCTGAGTCCGCCGACCTCAGGGCTCGGTGTGCTCTTGTGGGTGGTGCCGATCGCTGGTCTGGCCTTGTTAGTTGGGAGTTCGGTACGTTTGGCGAGGCGACGGCGATGAGGCAGAGCGAAAACCAGTTACTTGATGAGATCGCGCTGCGCGAAGCGTCAATCGCTGACGCGCGACGCGAACTTGAGGCCGGTGAACTAACCGCCATTCAGGCCGCGACGATTGAGGCACGTGAGAGTTTGGCCCTCGCGCGGCTGCGACAGGAACTTGACGAGATTGGTTCTTCTTCGGACAAGGGCCCGGCTCGAAAGCGACGACTGGCGTATCTCGTCATCGGTCTCGGGTGTCTTCTTGCGGTGATCATCATTGTCTTGTTGCACTCGCTATCCCTACGTCAGGCCGGCACACAAGAGACCGGAGGCGTCACTGTGTCCCACGCTCAAGAGATCAGCCAACTCTTGACCGAAGCTCAGTCCGACGTGGCGAACGGTCAGGTCACGCCCGCTCTGGCGGCGTACGAGGGCGTGCTCTCACTCGATCCCAAAAACGTCACGGCGTTGACTCAGATCGGCTGGCTCGACTTTTCCGCGGGCAGTTCCGACACCAATCCTTCCTTGGTCACCCTGGGTATCAACGACCTGCGTAAGGCGATTAACTATGGCCCGACCAACACGGCGGCGCGTCTCTACTATGCGATCATCGCTGACTCGACACCGGACAACAGATCGCTCGCCGTCATCGAGTTCAAAGTGTTTTTAGCGCTGCATCCCTCGAGAGGGCAACTGGCCATCGCGCGACCATTCCTCGTCGCGCTGCATCTACCAACGTCCTAGATCAGGCGGTAACGCGACAGGTGTCGTCGCCCATGGCCCGTGAGGTCAGCGTCACCGTAGTGCGTTCGGCTCCGAGCCCCTCGAGCATGCCCGCAATGAGACCGCGGTCGACGGCGCACAGCACGGGGTGATGCTGCGCGGCCGATCCGAAGGGACAGTTATCGGACACCACGGAACTAGTCGTTTCGTTCTCTTCGACTCTCGCGCTAAAACCATGGGCGGTCAGGAGTCCGGCGATGGAGGCCATCGCGCTCTTCACTGTTTTCGTACACCCGCCCGCCCCACTTGACTCGGTGAGTGCTCGGCCGTATTCCAGTCCTACGTCGTGGGCCATTTTTTCTGACGCGTCAGGACCGAGCCGTTCGAGAGCCATCTCGAGCAGGGCGACAAGCAGCGCGTCGCGGCGCAGCGACCCTTCCATGACGACCGTCTCGTCTATGACGCGATAGCCCTTGGCCGGTCGTCCGACGGTGGTTTTGCGCACGCAGTCAAAGGTGACGTATCCGCCCTCGGTGAGGCGCTCTAGGTGGTGGCGTACGACGTTGGCGTGGACGTCGCAGTGGGTGGCAAGTTCAGTCGCGGTGGCTCCAGGATTGTCGCGCAGGTAGAAGTAGACCTTGCGACGAGTGCTGTCGCCAAAAGAGTGCGTCAAGCTGGTGACGGTCGCGGCAAAGAGCGCCGGGTCGAGTTCGTTTTCGGTGGTGGCGCTCACAGGGAAAGTTTACGGGTGAGACGCCCGGGAGCGACGATAACCTCAGAAGGCTCTACGTAAAGGAACATTGTGACCCTCGATCCCCAACTGCGCGACGAACTTGCCGCCATCGCGGAACCCCAACTGGTGCGTTCCTTGGATGAGCTGGGCTTCCTCGGCGACGTGAGCGAGGTAAACGGGCTCCCGCGAGTAGAGCTCGTGTTGCCGGTGACGAACTGGCCCCACCTTGAGACTCTTCGTGAATCCGTCCTGGCGATAGCTCCGAGCGCTGACGTGGTCGTGCGCACGATGAACGACGACGAACGCCTGGCCCTGCGGAACTTTTTGCGCGGCGCGATGACTGGGCCGTCGGAGGGCCACGGTCACGATCACGCAGACGCGTCCCCGAAGTTCCTGGACCGGCTCTCGAAAACGCGAGTGCTCGGAATATCGTCGGGAAAGGGTGGCGTGGGCAAGTCCTCGGTGACGGTGAACCTCGCCATCGCTCTCGCTCAGTCTGGATACTCGGTCGGGGTGCTGGACGCCGACGTGTATGGCTTCTCCCTTCCCAAGATGTTGGGTGCCACCAACGATCCCATCGTGCTCGGTGACACCGTCATACCCACGTTGGTGCACGGTGTGCGCTGTCTCTCCATGGGGTATTTCGTCGACGACGCCCAGCCGGTCATCTGGCGCGGACCGATGTTGCACAAGGCGATTGAACAACTGGTCACCGAAGCGTGGTGGGACGAGCCCGACTTTCTTTTGATCGATATGCCGCCCGGCACGGGTGACGTCGCGCTGACGCTGTCAGAGATACTCCCGCGCATCGAGATGTACGTCGTGACGACCCCTCAGGCCGCTGCCCAGCGGGTGGCCCAGCGTTCGGCCTATGCCGCGCGCAAACTGAAACTCGCAGTCCGCGGCGTCATAGAAAACATGAGCTGGTTCACCGCCGACGACGCGACGCGCTATGAGATCTTTGGTGCCGGTGGTGGTGAGCAGCTCGCTCGTGAGTTAGGCGTCACCCTGCTCGCGCAGATTCCTCTCGAGTCGGCCGTCCGCAGTGGGGGTGACAGTGGCGAGCCGATCGTCGTCACGACTCCCGACTCCGAGGCGGCCCAAGCGTTTGTCGGACTCGCGGCACGCGTCGCGGCGCAGGGTCCTTCGCGGGTCTATCGTCAGGAACTCAAGCTGGTGTAGTTCGTCTCGAGGGGGAGCGATGGAGTTAGAAGGTAAAACGGCCGTCATTACCGGCGGCGCGAGTGGAATCGGACTGGCGACCGCGACGCAGTTGGCGAAGTCGGGCGTCCACCTTGTTCTCGGCGACATTGAAGAAGACACTCTCGCCGCAGCGGTGAAAGGACTTCGAGAAAGTGGCGCGCGCGTTCTTGGCGTGAGAACGGACGTCACCAACGAAAAGGACATCGTCGCTCTGCGCGACGCGGCCCTCGCTGAGTTCGGCGCAGTGCACGTGGTCTTCAACAACGCAGGGGTGGCGTCGGGGGCGACCATCGGCACTCCCACCGACGTGTGGAAATGGGTCATTGACGTGGATCTCTTCGGTGTGATCTATGGCATCAACGCCTTCCTTCCACTCTTTCTTGAACAGAACGAGGGGCACGTCGTGAACACCGCCTCGTTGGCCGGCCTTGGTGGCGCGCCCGGCATGGGGCCATACTGTGCGGCGAAGTTCGCCGTCGTGGGACTGAGTGAGTCGCTCTTTCAAGAACTGGCGTTGACGGGCTCACAGGTGGGCGTGTCGGTGCTCTGCCCGGGATTCGTGAAGACAAGAATTCACGAATCAGCGCGCAACATGCCCGACGAGCTCGCCAGTTACAACGATGAGCCCGCCGCTCAGTTGATCGCCGATCTCGCTAGTCAGGCCGTGAACGCGGGCATCGACGCGGAGGTGGTCGCCGGAGCTGTTGAGAATGCGATACGAACGAACAAGTTCTGGATCTTGACGCACGAGCGCTCGGCGGTGCGGACGACTGAGTTGCGCCTCGAGTGGATGCGCGGGGGCCCGCCGATGCGTTTTGACTTAATGGCGGCGACGAAGCCTTAGCGGTCGATCCCGCTCGGGAGGAGATCGACCGGCCAGTCGAGCTGCGCGAGTGCGCGGCGACAGGCATAACGATCCGTCATCCCCGCGACGTACTCGACGGATTCATGCAGCGCGAGGGTGGGGCTGAGGTCCTCGCCGCGGTCGGCCAGGCCGGGTATCAGCGACGGCTGTGCGCTGTAATACTCGACGAGCGCGCGTAGCATTCCGACGACCGCTGAGCCCTGCTGTCGCGACGCGTCGCGAAGGTAGATCGCCTCGTAGTTGAACGCGCGAAACGCGGCCAGCGCCTCACCGTGGCGCGCATCCATGCCGATCACGCCGGTGGAGCGCACGGTGTGGATCATGGCGTTGATGAACGCCCCAAGTTGCTCGCGTCGTTGGAGACCGCAGCGCTCACGAACGAGGGTCGGGAGAGACTCGATGTCAACAATGCCCGCCGATACCGCGTCCTCAAAGTCGTGACAGACGTAGGCGATACGGTCGGCCCACGAAACGACCTCGCCCTCAGGCGTCATCGGGGCAGGACGTGACCACGAGTGATTGCGAATGCCGTCCAGCGTCTCGACGCAGAGATTGAGCGGGGCCAGCGACACGTCCGCCCCCCAGGTGGCGTGATCGAAGCCGCCCTCAACGAAGGGATCGAGTGCTTCTTCGCTGGCGTGTCCACCCGGACCGTGACCGCAGTCGTGTCCCAAGGCGATGGCCTCGGTGAGAGCCACGTTCAGTCCGAGTGGTCGAGCGATACCGGTCGCGACCTGGGCGACTTCCAGGGCGTGCGTCAGTCGGGTGCGCATATGGTCGTCAGGAAAGATGAAGACCTGGGTTTTGCCGGCCAAGCGGCGAAACGCGTTCGAGTGCAAGATGCGATCGCGGTCGCGCTCGAAGCACGTGCGAAACTCGTCGGGCTCTTCGTCGCGCTCGCGCTGTCCCCCTCCAAAACTGCGCGTGGCGCCCGGCACCATGAGCGCATCAAGTTGCCCCTCGCGGGCCGCCAGGGGACCGGAAAGCGAGGGACGACCCGGCGCGGATTCCCCGATGGTCGCCGTTGAGTTTCGGTGGGCGACCGTAACGTCGTCGCTGGAGCCCTCGTAGCCCTCCATGGTCGCGGCCCAGCGTCGGGCGCGCTCGGAGATGGGTTCTGTGCTCACGTATTCCAGTATCCCTCAGCGCCATAACATGGATTCAGCAGTCAACTCGTAGGAGAATCGTCATGGATATTCGTATCGGCATCGTCCAGTCAATGAAGGAGATTGACGTCGAACTTCCCGCTGACGCCGACCGCGACAAGATCATGAAGGAAATCGAAAAGGCCCTCACGGGTGACCAGGTGCTGTGGTTGACCGACCGCAAGGGTCGCCGCGTCGGCGTGCCCGCGAGCCGGATCGCCTATGTCGAGCTCGGGACGCCGGCCAGTGAGCGCGTCGTGGGATTCGGCGCTGCGTAGCACTCCGTGATCGACTACCACCTGCACCTGTGGCCCCACTCGGAGTCCTCGGTGTCGTTTCAGATCGACCAGATTGCGCAGTACTGCGAGGAGGCCGCCCTCAACGGGGTAACGGAGCTTGCCCTGACCGAACACTCGCACCGCTTCGTAGATGTCGCGTCCGTCGTCGGTCCTTTCTGGCTGCGTCACGGTCACGAGCCCACGAGCACGACCATGGCCGAGTACTGGGCCTTTCACGCGCGCAACTCGCTCGAGGAGTATGTCGCGTTGGCTCAGCGGGCCAAGGACGAGGGTCTGCCGGTGAAGATTGGCCTCGAGGTGGACTTCTACCAGGACCAGATGGATGACGTCTCGGCGTTGTTGGCGCAGTACCCCTTCGACGTGCTCATCGGTTCGGTGCATTGGCTCGGCACGTGGCAACTCGACGACATCGACAACGAGGTGAACATGCACCAGTGGATGGTGCGCGACGTTGACCAGTGCTGGAAGAACTACGGGCGAGCCCTCGATGAGTTGTGCGCGACTCACGCCGTCGACGTCATCGCTCACCCCGACCTAATTAAAGTCGCCGGATACTTCGCGTCGAATCCCGCCGAAGTCTGGGACGCTATGGCCGATTCGGCGGCCCGGGTGGATATCTCGATGGAGTGCTCGTCGGCCGGATGGAAGAAGCCGGTCCAAGAGCAGTACCCCGCGGAGGGTTTTCTCGATCGGCTGGTCGCGAAGGGCCTGACGTTCACGACCGCCTCCGACGCTCACCGCCTCGAGCGGGTGGGTGAGCGGGCCAACGATCTCGCCGCGATGCTCGAAGCGCGCGGCGTGAACCAACTGGCGTCCTACACGCAACGCCAACGCCAGATGATCCCTCTTCGAGCGCAGTAGTGGCCACCCTCGCCGAACTGGCCGCGGTGCGCACCGATCTCGACGAACCATCGATCGATCACCTCTTGCGCTTGATCGCCTCATGGTCGCTCCTCGCCGACCTCGCCTTTTCCGACATGCTGCTCATGGCCAAGGTCACCGAGGATGGACGAGACGACGAACGTTTCGTCGTACTTGGCCAGATGCGCCCCAACAATCGCACCACGTTGATCAACGACGACCTCGTGGGCACCACACATCGAGTCGACAGTTGGCTCCTCGTGCGCGACGCGTTTCGTCGGGCATCGCGGGTGGTCGGTGAACTGGCCATCGACCACGCGAACGATCTCGTGCCGGTGTGGTGTGTGCCCGTGCGCTTCAAGGGAGAGGTCATCGCGGTCTTGGTGCGCTTGCAGGGCCCGCTACGCGGTTCGGCGTCGCTGTTCGAACAGTCGTACTTGTCGGTCTTTCGCCGCTTGTGCGACATGGTGTCCGACGCGACCTTTCCCTACCGCGAAGACGCGGTCGCCGGCCCCGGGCTGCCGCGCGTCGGTGACGGGGTCATCTTGATGGACGAGTTGGGGCGGGTCGAGTTCGCTACTCCCAACGCGGTCAACGCGCTGCACCGTCTGGGCATCTACACCGCCGTCGAAGGGCGCAGTTTCGCTGACGTGGGCCTCAGGGCTCGGGCGATCGAGCGCTCGTTGGAGTTCGGCATCCCCTCGCTCGAAGAGGTGGACCGCGATCACGACGTGGCCATTCTCTTCCACGGAGTACCTCTCATGGCCGGCAGCGAGGTGACCGGTGTTCTTACCTTGGTGCGCGACGTGTCGGATATTCGTCAACTCAATCGAATGGTGCTCAATAAAGACGCCGCCGTACGCGAAGTTCACCACCGCGTGAAGAACAACCTTCAGACGATCTCATCCCTCCTGCGACTTCAAGCCCGCCGAAGCGAGGAAGAGGAGACCCGCACCGCGCTGTACGAAGCGGAGCGGCGCGTGCGATCGATTGCCGTCGTGCACGAAGTGCTCTCGCGCGAGCCGGGTGAGGAGGTGGTGTTCGACGAGATCGTGCGGTCGCTGGTTCTTCTCGTGGAGGACACGGTCCTCGCCCTGCATCCTGTGGAGATTGTCGTGAACGGTGAACTGGGAGTGCTCTCGACCGACCTCGCGACGCCCCTCGCTGTCGCGCTGGCCGAGCTATTGACCAATGCCGTCGAGCACGCTTTCACCGACTTTGGGGGCGCCGAGAACGATCACGTCGGGGTTGTGACCTTAAACCTTTATCAAGAGAACGGTCGGGCCATCGCCGAGATCCGCGACAACGGGCGGGGTCTCGGAGAGAACTTCTCCTTAGACGTGCCAACGAGTCTCGGGCTCTCCATCGTGCGCGACCTCATCCGCGCGCAACTCTACGGTGAGATTGAGATGAAGACCGTACCCCCGATGGACGGCGGAGGCACCTTCGTGCGAGTTTCGGTGCCGCTCGACGCGCGGCTTTAGTTATTACTGGTAGCGCGGCGACGGGCGGCCAACCACTGCTTACGCAGTTTGCGGCGCTCGTCTTCGGTCGTGCCACCCCACACGCCCGACTCCTGGTTGGTCGCCAGGGCAAACTCGAGGCAGGCCTTCTGAGCGTCGCAGTGGTCGCAGACGCGCTTGGCTGATTCGATCTGGTCCGTGGCCATTCCCGTCGTTCCGACGGGGAAAAACAACTCCGGCTCGGTGTCACGGCAGGCAGCGTCGCTGCGCCATTCCGAGTCATCCCAGGCGTGGGTGCGATTCCAGATTAACGACATGAGTAATTCCTTCGTGGCTTGGGGGGACACAGCGTGATTTCTTCGAAAACTCACTGCGCAGAAGAGAAATTCTACTGAGGATTCACTTGAAAAACAAGGGCATATTAAAACTCAGAGTCCCTGAAAACCCCAAAAATTCCTGGTCACGTGGGAGGCTAGGGGTGTGACCGACGTCTACGCGCATCGCGGGGCACACCTGAACACGAGGGAGAATACCCTCGACGCCTTTCGCGAAGCGCGGGCGCTCGGAGTGGCCGGCGTGGAACTTGACGTGCGCCGGACGGCCGACGGGGCGTTGGTGGTGCACCACGATCCGGTGGTCGAACTTATGGTCATCGCCCATACCAATGCGAGGGATCTCCCGGGGTTTGTCCCGCATCTCGACGAATCCCTGGCCGAACTGCGTGGGCTTCGCGTGAATGTCGAAATCAAGAACTCTCGGGATCCGTCCGAGCCGACCTACGACGACTCCGGGACCCTGGTGGGTGACGTCGTGGCGTGTGTGCGAGCGTCCACAGGATCATCCATCCTCATCTCGTGCTTTGACCGGGCGACGTGCCGTCAGGTTCGTGAAGCAGGAAATGACATCGAGGTGGCCTGGCTTCTCGCCAAAGGGTCGCTCGGCGAGTACTTCGAGATCGCGCGTGATGAGCGCTTTAGCGCGCTCAATCCTCACTATTCGATGGTTACCCCCGAGAGCCAGCGCCACGCCACAGAGATGGGGCTCTCACTCAATGTGTGGACTGTGAACTCCGCCCGAGACTTGACAGCGATGGGGCACGCGGGTGTCGCCAGCGTCATTACCGATGAGCCGGCTCTCGCCCTGGAACTCCTGGCCTGACCCCGGCCGCGTTTGAATCACCGTTAGAAAAAGTGGTGACGTTCGATCGACGCGACCCTGTTTCGATCGTGCGTGCGATGGCCTAGATTACGTTTCATGAATATCGTCGTCTGCGTCAAGCAGATTCCTGACCCCGAGGCGCCCCAGTCGTTCGACGCGTCGAACAACTTGAGTCGTTCGGGCAAACTCCTCCTCGACAAAGCCGACGAGTACGGCGTCGAAATGGCCCTGCAACTCGTCGATAAGGCCGGAGGTGGGGAAGTCACGGTCGTCTCCATGGGATCGGCCACTGACGTCGCCGGACTGCGTAACGCCCTAGCCATGGGCGCGGCCAAGGCCGTGATAGTGAGTGACGAGTCGCTGCGCGGCAGTGACGCCCTCTCTACCGCCAAGGTCCTCGCCGCTGTCATTCGCCGTGCTCCCTTCGATCTCGTTCTGGCCGCGACGGAGTCGTCTGACGGCTACACCGGCACCACTCCCGTCCAACTCGCTGAGTTGCTCGGACTCCCGTCGATCACCTTCGCCAAGGCCGTGGCTATCGAGGACTCGACGGTCAAGGTCAGTCGTCAAACCGAAGCCGGCTACGACGAAGTGTCGTCATCACTGCCCGCCCTCGTCACCGTGACGGCCGGCGTCGTTGAGCCTCGCTACGCGTCGTTCAAAGGCATCATGGCCGCCAAGTCGAAGCCCGTCGAGATTCTCAGCGTCACCGACCTCGGTCTGGACGGCCAGGTGGGGGCGGCGGGCGCGCGCGAGACCATCACCGCCATTCAGGCGGCCGAGAGTCGCCAGGCCGGTGAGAAGTACGTGGATGAGGGAGACGGTGCCCAGAAGGTCGTCGCGTTCCTCGAATCGATCAAGGTCCTCTAGGAGATTCTGATGACACTTTCTACTTTGTGGGTCCTCCTCGAGCCGGCCGGGGACTCCTTTACTTCCACGTCACTCGAAGTGCTGAGTCAGGCACGTACCTTGAGCGACAGCGTGGGAGGTATTACGTGGGGAGGGGCTGCGTCTCTCGCGGCCCAAGCCGGTGACTACGGCGCCACGACTCTCTACGACGTGGGCGACCTCGGCGGGGCTCTTCCCGGTGTGCCCGTGGCCTCAGCCATCGCGGCACTCATCGAGCGAGAAGGCGCGCCCGACGCGGTGTTGATTCCCACCAGTTATGACGGTCGTGACGTGGCCGGGCGGCTCTCGGCCCGACTTGATCGACCGGTTCTCACCAACGTGATCGGACTCCGCGATGAAGGTGGACTGGTGACCGAGCACCCCGTCTTCGGTGGATCCCTAACGGTGAGCGCGAAATTCACGGGCGACGGCCCGGGCATCATCATCGTTCGCGCGAAGTCCTTTCCGGCCGAACCGGCGGGTGGCCCTTCGGCCAACGTGGTTGCGGCTGCGCCCGGCGAACTCGGGTCTACCGCGGGCGCGACCATCATCACCTCGCACGTGGAAGAGCGCACTGGTCCCAAGCTCGAAGACGCGACGGTCGTGGTGTCGGGTGGGCGAGGACTGGGCGACGCAAACGCCTACGCCATGATTGAGGAGTTGGCGAAACTCCTGCACGGCGCCGCCGGCGCGAGTCGCGCCATCGTGGACGCTGGGTGGGTGCCCTACTCGCACCAAGTCGGCCAGACGGGTAAAACCGTAAAGCCCCTCGTCTACATCGCGTGCGGTATTTCCGGCGCCACTCAGCACATGGTGGGCATGAAGGGTTCAAAAAATATTGTGGCGATCAACAAGGATGCTGACGCCCCGATCTTCCAGGTCGCTGACTTAGGTATCGTGGGCGACGTACATAAGGTGTTGCCCGCGTTGATCGACGCGTTGAAGAGTCGCAGTTAGTCGCAAGCAGTCCCACCGTGGGGCAGAGATAGGGACGTTCTCGTTGTCGCGAGACGCTGGTGGGGTGATATGACTGAAGTGAGGAGCGCCCACGCGCGACGATGGTGGACGCTGGCGGTGTTGGCCCTCGCTCAGTTGATGGTGCTTCTCGATGCGACGGTGATCAATATCGCTCTCCCGCGGGCTCAGCTCGATCTTCATTTCTCCATGGCTAATCGCCAATGGGTAGTCACCGCGTACGCCCTGGCCTTTGGTTCGTTGATGCTGCTGGGCGGACGCTTGAGCGACCTGTGGGGACGGCGAACTGCGCTCTATGTCGGCCTCGCCGGATTTGCCGTCGCGTCGGCGATCGGCGGAGCAGCGGACAGCTTCACCATGCTGATCGTGGCGCGCGCCGTCCAAGGTGCCTTTGGCGCTCTGCTGGCGACGGCCTCGTTGGCAGCGTTGTCGACGACCTTTCGAGAGCCCAAAGAGAGGGCCAAGGCCTTTGCCATCTACGGCATTATCGGAGGCTCCGGCGCGGCGGTCGGTCTGTTGTTGGGCGGGGCGTTGACGCAGTGGGCGTCGTGGCGTTGGTGCCTCTTCATCAATCTCTTCTTCGCGGGTATCGCTCTGGTGGGGGTGGCTATTTTTGTCCACGCCGGACGCAGCGACGATCGACCACGCCTTGACGTACCTGGCACCGTGCTCGGCAGCGCGGGGCTGTTTCTTATTGTGTTCGGTTTCAGCCACGCCGGTATGTCGAGTTGGGGAAGTTCCGGCACCTGGGTCTCGATTCTCGTCGGCGTTGCCATTCTCGCGGCGTTCGTCTGGACCCAACGCCGCAGTGACCATCCGCTGCTTCCCCTGCGCATCCTGGCGAATCGTACGCGCGGTGGTTCGCTCATCGCGCTCTTTCTGACGTCCATGGGTATCTACGCCGTGTTTCTGCTTCTTGCGTACTACCTCGAAGACACGCTCGGCTTCTCGCCCTTGCGGACCGGATTCGCCTTTCTCCCGCTGGTCATCGCCATCTCCTTGTCGGCCGGTTTCGCCAGCGCGCGGCTTCTCGCACGCACTGGCCCGCGTCCACTGGTGCCGACCGGCATGGCGCTCGGGGCCATGGGCATGGTGCTGTTCACTCGGGTGACGCCCTATTCGGACTACTTCGGTCACGTATTGCCCGGACTCGTGGTCCTCGGACTAGGGCTCGGGCTCATTTTCGCTCCAGCCATCGCCAGCGCCACTGCGGGGGTGCAAAGTCACGATGCTGGGGCAGCGTCGGCGATTGTCAATACCTCTCAGCAGATCGGCGGTTCCATCGGGACTGCATTGCTCAACACGATCTACATCACGGTTGCCACCCGCGCGATGTCGCACGCGACGCCGGGCTCCCTGGTCGCGACCGCGGCCTATCTGCACGGCTACTCGGTGGCCTTTTGGTGGTCCGCCGGGTTCTTCGGGCTCGGTACGATCATTACGTTGTTCATGCTCGAATCTGGCGCAACTCAGAACGAGCCTGCTCTACTCACCGCTACTTAAATGAGCGGCCACGGATAGGGAGGCCAGTCCGACGTCTCGTCGGGCTCGGGGTAAAGTGCGTTTTCTACGAGCCCGTGTGCCCGTACTTGCGCGAGGGCTAGCTCAGTCGGGTTGAGCCAGTTGGCGACGTCACCGACGTCACCCTGGGCGAACCGGCCGATCCGCTGGAGCAGATGACTCTCGACTTCCATCCCGGCGTACTCCCAGATGACCGTGCGCAACTTGTCTTCTTCATGAAAACACAGGCCATTGTCGATGGCCCAAAGCCGCGCGTCATCGAAGAGGACGTGCCCGGCCTTGCGGTCAGCGTTGTTGGCCACGACATCAAAGGCGGCGAGGCGCGCGAACCAGTCGTGAAACTCGGGTCGCTCGCGCAAAGTGAAGTAGTGGTCCTCTTGATTGTCGTCGACCCACCACTGCAGTGAACCAGGACCGAAGGGCGCGTCGTTGCGAGCGACCGTGGTCGGCACCAGGTCAGTGCCCAATTGCACGTCGAGTTCGTACGCCGCCACCTCGCGTCGCCAGAGTCCGTCGGGAAAGTCCCAGAGCGGTCGCTCGCCGGCTTCAGACTTGTAACAGGCGAGGGCACTCACGTCGTCCAGCGTTACCGACACCAACAACGCGTGATTCGACGATCCGGTCACGCGCCCTTCAACACTGATCTCGCCCCGCGTGAGGAGTTCGCGCTCTTCGTCTCGTGTCACGGCTATCGGATCGGGGCGCGGTGGCCGTTCGTGCGCGGACAGTCGTGCCCCTTCGGATCGAGCGGCCCACCACAGAGTGGACAGAGCGGGCGACCTGCCTCCACGAGGCGCACGATGGCGATAGCCAGTCCTCCGGCCCACTCACGCGAGAGACGCAGATTCAAGGTGGAGTCTTCCTCGACGGACTCGATCGTGACATCAATGGCCTGGGCCTCTTCGTCGATCGACACGGCGATGTCCCCGGCGACGAAGTCACTCTCGTATTCGGGTTCGAGTGCGAAGTCCTCAGGCAAATGTCCCGGTCGGCCGAGCTCGAGGAGCACCTGACTGATCCACTCGGCCAGGGCCGCCAACTGGATCTTTTCGCACTTGACGATGACCAGGCGTCGACCCTCGCGCGCCTGGAGCAAAAAGAGCCGACTGCCGACTTCGCCGCGCACGCCGACCATGATCTTGTCGGGGTTCGAAAAGACGTAGTTCACGACGGGCTGAGCTCCCTCAATGATCCGGTGTTGTTGACGCACAGCACCACCGGCGTGCCTCCGCTGAAGGCGACGGCGCTCAGCGAGCACGGCGAGATGACCGTGCGTTGAAAGAGATCGAGCGGGACCCCCTGAGCGTAGGTGACGGCCGCCTTTATCGGGTCCGCGTGACTGACCACAATGACGGTGCGATTGCGATGATTCTTCACGATCTTCGTAACCGTCTCCCACATTCGCGACTGCATCTCGCTGAAGGACTCGCCCTCGGGGAATCGAAAGGTGCTCGGCGAGTGTTGGATGGTTCGCCACTCCGGGCGGCGAGCGAGCGTGGCGAGACGCTTGCCCGTCCAGAGGCCGAAGTCGCACTCGAGCAGGCCCTTGTCGACCACGGGTTTAAGTTTCAGCGCCTTCGCGATCGGCGCTGCGGTTTCTCGGGCGCGCTCGAGTGGTGAGACATAGATGGCGGCCGGCCTTCGACCCAGTTCCATGAGACGCTCGGCCAGCGCCGTCGCCTGTTCGATCCCGCGTTCAGAAAGGTGCAAGCCCGGAGCACGCCCTGGTAACACTGAGCCGGTGGTGGCGGTGGTGCCGTGCCGCACGAAAAGGATCGTCGTCGTAGACGCGGTCACGGTGCCTATCCGCCCGTGACGGGCAGGCGGCCCGGGCCGGGAGCGGCCGACTCGGGCCAGCGTTTGCGCGACACCCGGGCCAGTTTGTGCAGTAGTGCGACCGCGCCGGGGTCGTCGTCACCGGGACGCGTTTCTATGAGGCCTTCGCTCTTCATCGTGCTCATCAACTCGCGGCCAAGATCGGTGCGTACGATGACGAGCGTCCAGTCACCGAAGGCGCCAATCCCGCCCGTCGAGAGGTCCGCGTGCTCGGCCGCGAAGTCCGGACAGTGCGTGCAGCCCTCGCGGGTGTAGGCGTGCGCCTCTTTCAGAGGAATCTCGTAGTAGCCGCCGTCCTTCGTCCAGAGCTGAAAGACGCCCTTGATGTTCATTTTCACAATGTCGGCGCGCTTCACGTTGTACTTCGCTTCGAAAAGTTCCTCGAAGATCGAGTCGTCAAACGTCTTGGAGCACAACAAGCCAATGGTCAGGCTCAGTCGTCGCGCCACCTTGCCGGCTTTGCGCGCCTGCATCGCGCCCGGGGCCGAGGCCATACAGCCCATGCCGACCAGTCCGATTCTCTCCGCGCCACCTTCGACGGCCTCGTTGTAGGCGAGCAGGTTCGCGCAGTAGGTGTAGCGAGACTTCGCCGTGTCGATGACGTCATCCTTGGTTCGAGCGACCACGGGCTTGGCGCGCCAGGTCGTGCCGTCACCCTCAAGACCGCTCACCAACGCAGCGTCGATGATGTCGTGCTCGAGAGCGTAGATAAGAAGCGCGGAGACGAAACCGCCGTCTTGTCCGTTCTCGACCAGTGACTCATCGGTCGCCCGCGCGAGGAGTACGTCACCGACGCCCCAGACTTCGTCCTCGGTTCGCTCGCGAGCGAAGCGCTGTATGTCAATTTCGCTCTCCCAGTTTCGAAAACGAGGGCAGGCTCGCGTGCACATGGTGCAGCCTTTTTGGCCGTGGGTGCAGTCGTCAGGTCCGCCATCAAGGTCGAGGTGGAAAGGCTTATAGATACCCTGGTCGGACTCGTAGTCGAGGACCGGGTGAGGGCAGGCGATCACGCACGCCGCACATCCCGTGCATAGACCCGAGGTCACTACTTCGCGAAAAAGCTCTCGCCACTGCGGTTTTTCAACGGCCACAGAACAACCTTAGTGAGGCAAATCAAGGCGTCGACCCCCGATAGATTCGCTCCGTGCCCGAAATCCTTGAAGTGGAGTCCTATCGACTCCTCGCCGAAAGCGTCGTTGGCGCGACGATCGCTCGCGGCTGGGCCGACGCCTATCTGGCAAAGAAACTGACCTCGCCGTCGGCATGGAATCGCGCAGTCAAGGGACTCACGATCGCGGGGACGAGTCGTCGAGGGAAACTCTTGCTGGTGGAGACTGACGGTCCCACGCTCGGTGTTCGATTCGGTATGACGGGCGTCTTGCTCCTCGATGGCGACGCGGGAATCGAAGGACTCTTCTATGGCCCACACCTCTTCGATGCGAAGTGGGTTCGTGGCGGACTCGAATTCACCGATGGTCGCAAACTCGTCGTACACGATCCCCGTCGTATGGCTCGTTTCGAGATCAATCCTGATCTTGATGGACTCGGGCCCGACGCGTTGTCACTTACGCGTCGCGAGTTTGACGAGGTGGTCGCGGTGCAGAAGGGGGAGGGCCCTGCGATTAAGGCCCGTTTGCTCGATCAGTCGCGCGTCGCGGGAGTGGGGAATCTGCTCGCCGACGAGATGCTCTATCGCGCGAGCATCGATCCGCGAACGCCCAGTGGCCTTTTGAGCGCCGACGAGAAGAGCCGTCTCTTTCGGGCCTTCCGACAGACGATGAACACGTTGAAACGGCGCGGCGGGTCGCACATGGGTGACCACATGGACTCTCGCTTCCCGGGCGGCCTCTGCCCGAAGGACGGTGGCACCATGCTCATTGCCACCATCGGTGGTCGCACCACGTACTGGTGCTCTGTGCACCAGCGCTAATAGGCCGAGCGACGCGGTCGCCTCGACAAGAATGGACCGGTGGAGTCCTTTGTTCAGCACTACGGGTACTTCGCGCTAATCCTTCTCTCGCTCGCGACGTCGGCGTGCATTCCGATCCCCTCGGAGATCACCTACGTCGTCGCCGGCGCGCTCTGCACGACGGCGGTCACCGGGCACGCCCAGTTCACGCTGTGGGCCGTCATCGTCTCGTGCTCGCTCAGCGCCGTGGTCGGCTCTCAGATCGCGTACGAAGTAGGTCGCAGTGCTGGTCGCACGGTAGTTGAGCGATGGGGGAAGTGGCTGCTGGTCGGCCCTCAGGACCTCGAGAAGTCAGAGCGATGGTTCGAGAAGTACGGCTCGCCAACGGTGCTCTTTGGGCGGCTTCTGCCGTTCGTGCGAAGTTTCATCTCCGTGCCCGCCGGAATCGCTGAGATGAATCGTGTGCGTTTCGCAACGCTCACCCTCATTGGCTCGGCCGCGTGGGTCACGCTCTTGGCGTCACTCGGTTACGCCGCGGGGTCGAACTGGCACCGCGTCTCGGGAGACTTCAAGAACGCGGAATGGCCCACCGTCATCGTGGTCGTGATCTTGGCTGCCCTGGGGTTCCTACACCGGCTTCGCTCCGTGCGTCGACAAAACGCGTCAGTCCGAGAGGCCTGAGAGCACCTTGGCCGCGTGGCCGTCCGCGCGGACGTTGTAAAAAGCGCGTTCAACCTTTCCGGTAGGCCCGATGACGAAGGTGGAGCGTATGACCCCCATCACTTTCTTGCCGTACATCATCTTCTCGCCGTAGGCGCCGTACTTTGTCATGACTGTCTTGTCCGGGTCGCTGAGCAGTGTGAACTGAAGTCCGTACTTTGAGCGAAAGGCGTGGTGCGTGTCGGCGCCGTCGGGTGAGACGCCGATGACAGCTACATCGAGTCTTTTGAACGCTGCGAGCTCGTCGTTGAACTGACACGCCTCCTTGGTGCATCCCGGCGTGTCGTCGGCTGGGTAAAAGTAGAGAACGACGCGTCGCCCCACGAAGTCCTTCAGGGCCACCTTTTGAGCGTTCTGGTCGTTCAAAGTAAAGGCCGGGGCGCGATCGCCCTCGCTGAGGCGGGTCATGTTGTCTCCTATGCGAATTAGTACGGCGTGGACCCACGTAGACTAGAGGGGAGCTCGAAGACATGGGCTCGGGCCCACTTTGCTTCTTCTGACGGTTACGGGTCCAACCGAGAAACGACCCGTATTTACGTGAGTAGTGAAACTGTTGAGTCAGTCGCGCAAGGCGCGGACTCGTACGCCACCAATCAAACCTTCGAGGGACTCGGCGTCTCCAGTGAACTGGTGGCGGTATTAAACGCCCAGGGGATCACGACCGCCTTTCCCATTCAGGCCATGACCATCGCCGACGCACTGGCCGGACGCGACGTCTGTGGCAAAGCCAAGACCGGTTCGGGCAAGACCCTCGGTTTTGGTCTGCCGATGCTGCAACGCCTCGCGGCGGGAACGACCCTCGGCGCCGCCAACTCGCGCCCCGCCCGGCCCCGCGGACTAGTGCTCTTGCCCACGCGCGAACTGGCCGTCCAGGTCTATGAAGTTCTCAAGCCGCTCGGCGCAGCTCTCGGACTTCACGTCGCGGCCGTCTACGGCGGCGCCGACATCGAACGACAGATCAAGGCGTTGGCGAAGGGCTGTGACGTCATCATCGCAACGCCGGGGCGACTGATCGACCTCGGTGACCGAGGCGAAGTCAACGTGGAGAACCTTGACGTGCTGGTACTCGATGAGGCCGACCGCATGGCCGACATGGGATTCATGCCCCAAGTCGAGTGGGTTCTTCGTCGCATCGCGACCAAACCACACCAGACGCTGCTGTTCTCCGCGACACTCGATGGCGCGATCGATCGCCTGGTGAAGCGCTACCTCAGCGATCCCGTCTTTCACGAAGTGGCGAGCGACACCCAGACGGTCTCGCGCATGGTGCATCACTTCTTACAGGTCCACCAAATGGACCGCGTCAAGGTTGCGGCGGCGATCTGTCGCTCCTTCGACAAGACGATCATCTTCTGTCGCACCAAGCGCGGCGCGGATCGACTCGTCGAGCAGCTGCAAAAAGAGGGCGTGATCGCCGCGGCGATCCACGGTGACCTTCGCCAGAGTCAGCGCGAAAAGGCGCTGGCCGACTTTCAGGCCGAGAAACTGCCGGTGTTGGTGGCGACGGACGTCGCGGCCCGCGGGTTGCACATCGACGGGGTCGACTGTGTCATGCACTTCGATCCGCCAGAAGACCAAAAGGCATATCTGCACCGCTCGGGCCGTACTGCCCGGGCCGGTTCCACGGGGGTGGTGGTGTCCCTTCTCCTGTGGAATCAGGCGATTGACGCCGAAGTCATCATGCGTCGACTCAATCTAAAACGCCCGATCATCGAGGTCTTCTCCAACGATCCGCGTCTGGCGGATCTGGCGAATTGGGACCCGACGATGCAAGACTCTGTTTCGTGAGTACAAAGCCCCTGCCCGTCTATGAGTTTGACAAGTCCCTTAAGCGCGCGCTGGTCGTCGTCGCCCATCCCGACGACGTGGACTTTGGCACGGCGGGCACCGTTGCCTATCTGACGAATCGGGGCGTTGACGTGGCGTACTGCCTCGTGACCTCGGGAGACGCCGGAGGTGACGAGTCGACCGACAGCCGCGAAGAGCGCGTCGCGGTGCGAGAGGCCGAACAGACCGCGGCCGCCAAAGAAGTCGGCGTCACCAACCTGACATTCCTGCACTGGCCCGACGGGCGAGTGGAGACCACCATGGCGCTGCGACGCGAGATCGCCCGCGTGATTCGCACGTTGCGGCCACAGCTCGTGATCACCCAGAACCCCGAGCGCAACTACGAGCGCATCTTCTCGAGTCACCCCGATCACATGGCGACGGGTGAGGCGACGCTGCGAGCGGTCTACCCCGACGCACGCAACCCCCACGCATTCCCTGAACTGATTCGCGAAGGCTTCGAGCCCCACGTCGTCAACGAAGTGTGGCTGGGCGGTGCAAGTCCCACCATGGTGGTTGACATCACCAAGACCTTCGATCAGAAGTTCGACGCTCTCTCCAAGCACGTCAGTCAGATCGGTAATCGCAAAGGTCTCAAGAAAATGTTGCGGAACTGGTCGGCTGCCACGGCGCAAAGCGCCGGCATGAAAGAGGGCCGCCTCGCCGAGGGATTCCGCGTCGTCGCGACGAGTTAGTTCGCGCGGTCCCGTGACCATAGTGTGAAGGAATGGCGACACCGTTGACTCCCGGCGAGTCACGCACGCCGATTGGACTTCGTACACCGTGGCGAGGGCTTCACGACATTTTCCGCGGGGTCAGCAAGGCCAATTACGCGGGTCAGATCCTGGCCGGGGTCACCCTCTTAGCCATCGCTATCCCTGAACAGCTCGCGACATCGCAGCTGGCCGGGGTGCCGGCATTCATTGCGATGATTGCCTTCATCACGGCGACACTGGTTTTTGTTGTCGTGGGGTCGAATCCCATTGTGTCGGTCGGCGCAGACTCCACGATCGCGCCGCTCTTCGCCGTTGTCCTGATTCGCCTCGCGCCCGTGTCAACGACTCTCTACTTTGAGTTGGTCGCCGCGACCGCGATTGTCACCGGTCTGGTCGTGATGGCGGTCGGTCTTATGAAGTTGGGATGGATTGCCGACTTTTTGTCGCTACCGATCGTGACGGGTTTCCTGTGTGGCATCGGAGTAATCATCATCGTGCACCAGCTCCCGAGCGCGCTCGGCGTCCCCTCGGGCGGGGCGAGTGTTCTCCAACGACTCGACTGGTTGATCCACCATCTCACGCACGTCAGCAGTTGGTCGATAGCTCTCGCTCTGGGCACCCTGATCGTGATGGCGGTGGGAGAGAAGATAAATGCGCGCCTGCCCTGGGCGCTCGGTGCGATCGCTCTCGCCACGGTGTTGTGCGTCTCCCTGGCCCTTGAGAATCACGGTGTGAAGGAACTCGGCGCGGTTATCGTGGGCCTTCCCAGGTGGCGACTGCACTGGCTCTCATCGGGGCAGTGGGGCGCGGTACTGACAACGTCGGTGACCCTCGTCATCGTCATCCTTTCCCAGACGGCCGCGACAACCAGAAACGCCGCCGACGAGTTGGGTATCGAAGCCAACATCAGTCGTGACTTCGTGGGCGTCGGTCTCGCGAACGTCGCTGCGGGGCTCGTGGGCTCGTTTCCGGTTGACGCCTCGCCTGCCCGCACCACGGTGTCGCGCTTGGCGGGAGGATCGACCAAGGTCGTCGGGTTGACCGCGGCCGTCCTCGCGATCATTCTCTCACCTCTTGGTCGATACGCTCACACGATTCCCTTAGCCGCTCTCGCTGGTGTCCTGTTTTTTGTCGCCTCACGTCTCATCAAGGTCGGACTTCTGAAGAAGATCTGGCGCTCGCGCCGCGTGGAGTTTTTTTTCGCCGCCGTTTCGGCGCTGGGCGTGATTTTCATCGGCGTCGAACAGGGGTTGGCGATCGCCGTCGGGCTCGCGGTCCTTGATCAGACTTGGCGCTCGGCGAGACCACACATGATCGTTCTCGGACGACTCGACGGAACGACGAGTTGGGAGCCACTGAGCGAGCCGAATGTGAACATGGTCAACCACACTCTGGTCGCACTCTTTGACAACGATCTCTTCTTCGCGAACGCGGGAGTATTTCGCAAGAAGATGCACCAACTTCTCGTGACATACCCGATGTCCCGCCACGTCGTCTTTGACGCCGTGGCCATGGCCGAGATTGACTTCACCGGAATGACCATTCTTTCCCAAGTGATCGGGGACCTGGCGAAAGACAACGTCACTATCTCCTTTGCGCGCACGAACGCGGCGGTGAAGCAGACTCTTTCCACGTCCTTCGATCCGTTAATTCGAAAGATCCCCGCGTACGAAAGCGTGGATGAAGCGGTCAACGCCGCGGTGGATCAACCCTGAGCGAGCTGGCGCAGCACGAAGTTCAACACCCCGCCGTGACGGAAGTACTCAGCCTCGGTGGGAGTGTCGATACGAAGACGCACCTCGAAGGTGGACGTCTCACCGGATTTTCGGGTGACGTGCAACGTGACATGGGACACCGTTTCTCCGTGATTGAGTGGCTGGAGCCCTGTGATCGAGATGATCTCGGTGCCGGTCAGGCCGTGCGACTCGGCGCTCTCGCCGGGCAAGAACTGCAACGGCAAGACGCCCATTCCCACGAGGTTCGAACGATGAATGCGTTCGAAACTCTCCACCAGCACGGCGCGCACGCCGAGCAGCTTGGTGCCCTTGGCCGCCCAGTCGCGACTCGAACCGCTGCCATACTCTTTGCCCGCGATGATGACCAGCGGTGTGCCCTCTTCGGCGTAGGCCATGGCGGCGTCAAAGATTGACATCGGAGTTTCCTCGGGCAACTTGAGGGTGACGCCCCCTTCGGTTCCCGGGGCCATCAGGTTGCGAAGCCGAATGTTGGCGAAGGTGCCGCGCATCATCACCTGAAAGTTGCCGCGGCGCGTGCCGTAGCTGTTGAAGTCGTTGGGGTCCACGCCAGCATCGACGAGGTACCTTCCGGCTGGGCTGCTGGCTCGAATGTTGCCCGCGGGCGAGATGTGGTCCGTGGTCACCGAGTCGCCGAGCTTGGCCAACACGCGAGCCCCCATGACGTCGGTGACAACGCCCGGCTCCATGGTGAGCCCGTCAAAGAATGGCGGGAGTTTCACATAGGTCGACTTTTGGTCCCAGTTGTAGGTGACTTCGTGCGTGGTCGGTACCGCGCGCCAACGCTCGTCGCCGCTAAAGATGCTGGCGTAGCGCTCCTCGAACATCTCGGGAGTGATTGACGCGCGCACCGCGGCCGCGACGTCGGCGTCACTGGGCCAGAGGTCCGCCAGAAACACCGGCACACCGTCGGGGTCGATGCCGAGGGGCTCGCTGGAGAGGTCAATGTCGATAGTTCCGGCGAGCGCGTACGCCACGACCAAGGGAGGACTGGCGAGAAAGTTCTGCTTGACGTCAGGGTGGATGCGGCCCTCAAAGTTGCGGTTGCCCGAGAGCACCGAGACCGCCGAGAGGTCGTGTTCGTTTACGGCATCCGAGACTCCGTCGAGTAGGGGCCCGGTATTGCCGATGCACGTGGTGCACCCGTATCCCGCGAGATAGAAACCGAGTCCGTCGAGGGGCTCAATGAGTCCCGCGAGTTCCAGATAGTCGGTGACCACGCGACTTCCCGGAGCGAGTGACGTCTTCACCCAGGGCTTGGTGCTCAGACCTCGTTCGATCGCCTTCTTGGCGACCAGCCCGGCCGCAATCAACACCGACGGGTTCGACGTGTTGGTGCACGACGTGATGGCGGCCACCACGACGGCGCCGTCGCGCAGGTGATCGGCGGCGTCGACCCCGCGAACTTCGATGGGCTCGCGCCCCAGCGCGTCGCGGAAGGCACCACGTGCGCCAGACAGGGAGACGCGGTCTTGAGGACGCTTCGGTCCCGCGAGGCTTGGCTCGACGGTCGCCAGATCGAGCTCCACGTACTCCGAGTAGATGGGCTCGGGCGCGTGTTCGTGGTGCCAGACGCCCTGCGCCTTCGCGTACGCCTCGACCAGGGCGAGTTGCGCGGACGGGCGACCAGTGAAGGCGAGATAGTCGAGAGTGACTTGGTCGATCGGAAAGATCGTGCAGGTCGCGCCATACTCGGGCGACATGTTGCCAATGGTGGCGCGTGTCTCAACCGAGAGCGCCTTCACCCCGGGTCCGAAGGCCTCGACGAACTTGCCCACGACGCCTTGGCGACGAAGCAGTTGGGTGATCGTGAGAACAACGTCGGTTGCGGTCACGCCCTCGCGGGTCTCGCCGACGATGCGCAGTCCAACGACCGGAGGTATGAGCATCGACGCGGGTTGACCCAGCATGTTTGCTTCCGCTTCGATGCCGCCGACGCCCCAGCCGAGTACGCCGAGCCCGTTCACCATGGTGGTGTGTGAGTCGGTGCCCACGAGGGTGTCAAAGTACGCGACGCCTTCGAGGTCGAAGACCACCTTTGCCAGGTTCTCCAAGTTCACCTGGTGGCAGATCCCCATGCCCGGAGGCACCACGCGGAACTGCTCGAAGGAACTCTGCGCCCACTTGAGGAAGACGTAACGCTCCTCGTTACGCTGATACTCAATTTCCACGTTCTCGTCATAACTCGAGGCGGTGCCGTTGCGCTCGACGATGACCGAGTGGTCAATCACGAGTTCGACGGGCACCAACGGGTTGATCTTCTTCGCGTCACTGCCCAGAGCGATGATCGCATCGCGCATGGCCGCGAGGTCAACGACCGCGGGTACGCCGGTCAGGTCCTGCATGAGAACGCGCGCGGGGGTGAAGGCGATTTCACGGGCTTCGTCGCCGGCGGCTTCACCGTGGGCCGAGGGCGCGTCCGCCCAGCGCGCCAGTGCCTCGATGTCACGGGCCGTGACCTTGACCCCGTCTTCGTTGCGAAGGAGATTCTCTAAGAGGACCTTGATCGAGAAGGGGAGCCGTTCGACACCGAACGTTGCGAGGCCTTCACCCTGCAGTGAGAAGAAGGTGAGTGAGCGACCCGAAACATCGAGGTTGCTCTTCGTGCCAAAGGAGTTCATCGAAGAGGTCATGGCTCCATTCTGCCGTGTTTTCGCAACGACGATCCGGCCGCTTTCGTGACGCGAGCGTGGTGAGTGCGAGACTGGAGATCGTGACGTCAACCTACGAGAGACTGCGTTCTCGCTTCCAGAGCGCCTTCGACGCGCTGGAAGTCGGCGCTGACCCGGCCCTTCGGACGTCGGACCGGTCTGACTATCAGGTGAACGGCGTCATGGCTCTCGCGAAGCGCCTGGGACGACCGCCGCGAGAGGTCGCAGAGGCGATTGTCGGCGCCCTGGACGTGGAGGGCGTGGCGAGCGTCGAGATAGCTGGGCCGGGGTTCCTCAACCTAACCCTGGCGACATCATTCCTGGATGACCAGTTGCGCGCCCTGCGAAGCGACGCGCGACTGGGGATTCCTCTTGGTCCTGATCTTCGTGTGGTGATCGATTACTCGGCGCCCAATGTCGCCAAAGAGATGCACGTGGGACACTTGCGCTCGACGGTCATTGGCGACGCCCTCGCGCGCATGAATCGTTTCGCCGGTCGCGGAGTCATCGCCCGCAACCACGTGGGCGACTGGGGAACGCCCTTTGGCATGTTGATTGAACACCTCCTCGACATCGGTGAAGATCGGGCTATCGCGACCCTCTCCATCGGCGATCTCGACGCGTTTTACAAAGAGGCGCGGGTGAAGTTCGACGCCGACGACGCGTTCAAAGGGCGCAGCCGCACGCGGGTGGTGGCCCTGCAGGGAGGCGACGCCGAGACCCTTCGACTCTGGCATCTGCTGGTCAATGAATCCATCGCGTACTTCAGCGAGGTGTACTCGAAACTGGATGTGACTTTGACGCCTGAGGACGTCGTTGGAGAGTCGTATTACAACGAACAGCTCGAGGGCATCGTGCGTGATCTTGCCGCAGCCGGACTGCTGGTCGAGAGCGAGGGGGCACTGTGCGTGTTTCCGCCGGGCTTTCAGAATCGCGAAGGCGAACCGCTCCCGCTCATTGTGCAAAAGAGCGACGAAGGGTACGGATACGCCGCGACCGACCTCGCGGCGATTCGCGATCGCGTGGATACTCTTCACGCCGACGAGATGCTCTACGTCGTGGGCGCTCCTCAGGTCCAGCATCTAGACATGGTGTTCGCCGTGGCGCGCATGGCGAAATGGCTGCCCGACCGGGTGCGCTGTGAACAGGTGGCCTTTGGCAACGTGCTCGGCACCGACCACAAGATGTTCAGTTCTCGCGCGGGCAAGAGCGTCAAGCTGGTGGGCCTAATCGACGAGGCCGTCGAGCGCGCGTACGTCATCTTGGACGAGCGAGGAACGGACCTCGATGGTGACGCCAAATATCACTTGGCTGAGCAGATCGCCCGCGCCGCCATCAAGTGGGCTGACCTCTCGACGGAACGCCAGCACGATTACGTCTTCGACCTCGACCGCATGGTCGCCTTCGAGGGCGATACGGGCCCGTACCTTCAGTACGCGCACGCGCGCATTCGCTCAATCTTTCGTCGCGCCGGTGACGACTCGACGCCCGACGCGCACTTCTCGCTGTCGCAGATCGCTGAGCGCGAACTGGCCCTTGGTGTGTTGGCCTTTCCCGAAGCCTTTGGGGTCGCACTCGCGTCTTTGCAGCCGCACCGGCTGTGCACGTACCTCTTTGATCTTGCCCAGCGCTTCACGTCGTTCTACGACACGTGCCCAGTTCTTGCTTCGGAAGGTGCACTTCGCGACGAGCGCCTTGCGCTCTGCGACCTGGCGGCTCGCACGTTGCGTCTAGGACTGTCGGTCCTCGGTATCGACGCTCCCGAGCAGATGTAAGTCTCCCGGGGTCACTCGGTAGAGTCTGACCCAGGCGACAAAGCCGACCAATTCCTTGGGGGGACGTATGCAAGTTAGAGCCGCCATAGTGACCGAGCTTCACGGGCCGTGGCACACCGAGACCATCGAGATTGACGAGCCGCGCGCCAACGAAGTGAAGGTGAAGATGAGCTTCGCGGGGATGTGCCACTCCGACGAGCATCTGCGAACCGGCGACATGATCCCGAGCCCTGAGCTCGTCCAGATACTGACGGGCCACGACTCGGCCTTCCCGGTTATTGGGGGGCATGAGGGTTCGGGCATCGTGGAGTCAGTCGGCGAGAACGTCACCACTTTGAAGGCGGGCGATCACGTCGCTACCTCCTTCGTTCCTTCCTGTGGACGCTGTGAGTACTGCGCGTCGGGACGCCAATATATTTGCGACTTGGGTGCGCACACGTTGGTGGGACCCATGATCTCGGACGGGACGTGGCGCCATCACCTTGGCGATCTGGATCTCAATCGCATGTGTCAACTCGGGACGTTCTCTGAGTACATCGTGGTCAATGAGGCCTCGGTGATTCGCATCGATCCCTGGTACGACCTCCGTGCGGCGGCGCTCATCTCGTGCGGCCTCGCGACGGGATTCGGATCAGCGGCCAGTCGCGGGGGAGTGAAACCGGGCGACACAGTGGCGGTGATTGGATGTGGCGGCGTTGGCTCGGGAGCCATTCAAGGCGCCGTACACGCGGGCGCCCGCGCGGTCATCGCCATCGACACCAATCAATCGAAGATCGACCGAGCGCTAAAGATCGGCGCCACGCACGGCTGCACGACGACCCTTGACGCGGCCTTCGGTATTCTGCCCGAACTCACCAGTGGCAAGAACTGTGACGTGACGATCATTACCGTGGGCGTCGCCACGAGCGAGATCGTCGAGCAAGCGCGCTCGATAACGGCGAAGGGCGGCGTCGTGGTGGTGACTTCCATCGCGCCCTACGACCAGACAACGATCGACATAAACCTCTTCATGTTTGCCATGTTGAACCAGGAACTCCGCGGAACAATCTTTGGCTCGGTCAGCCCTCGCGTGCAGATCCCGCGACTGCTTCGACTTCACCACGAGGGCAAGTTTCATGTCGACGAGTTGATCACAAAGGAGTACAGCCTCGACGACGTGCAACGGGGATACGACGACCTCGAATCAGGAGAAAACCTGCGAGGCGTCGTTCGCTTCTAGGGATTCACCCGTTATCGAACGCTCAGTCCCGCGAGGTGACGTCCGTGTTCTGCTGCGATCTTCTCGGCCTCGACTCTCATCTCCGCTGCCAACTCTTTGAACTCATCGAGAGCCGGGTTCACGCCCGCCAAGGTGAACTCAAGTTCCACGACCATCAGATCAAGTCCCCATACGTCTTCAAGAATCCGGCGGATCCATCCGGTGGAGTGATCCCACCCTTCACGCGGTGTGCCCTCACCGTACGCGCCACCGCGGATGGCGGCCAGTACCGCGGGACGTCCGGCCAGCGTTGGTTCGGGCTTGGAACCGAGCCGCGGGTCAGTGAGTAGGACGTCGACCCACGTTTTGAAGTGTTGCGACACGCCAAAGTTGTACAGCGGGACGGCGAAGAGTAAGGCGTCGGCGTCGATGACCTCGTCCGCGAGCGAAGCCGCGGTGAGAACAGCCTGACGATGTGCAGGAGTCCGATCGTCTTCGGGCGTTTGTCTCGCGAAAACGGCCTCGGCCCAGAGTGTTGAAGGGAGGGGTTCCGTGCCAACGTGGCGTCGAGTGACGGGACTGTCGGGGTTGCCCTCGCGCCACGAACTCTCCACAATGTCGGCGATGGCACGGCTGCTGGAGCCTTCGGTTCGAATACTGGCGTCTAGGCGAAACAATGACATCGTGAACTCCTACGTAGGGGACTTTCACTTTACCTGGTACTTGTAAAAACGAAGCGGCTCGATTATACCTAGTAAATGGTACGATTGGCCTGGTGCCACGAACCAACAATTCTGAGCCGGTTACGGCAGATTTGTCGGGGGCGGACGGCGCCGGGGCGGCGACGTCATGCGACGAAGCGCTGGTCCGGGCTTTTCGATTCCTCGGCAAGCGATGGAGCGGCCTGATTCTCGGCACACTGACCGCAGGTCCACTCGGATTCGCGGAACTCGGGCGACGGGTGGAGGGCATCAGCGACTCGGTCCTCGCCGAACGGCTCAGCGATCTCCAGGCGAGTGGTCTGGTGCTGCGCGACGTGCAGGTCGGCCCGCCAGTGTCGGTCACCTACACGCTCTCCGGTGCGGGTAGCGCACTTCTGCCTGCAATGCACGAGCTGTCACTGTGGGCCACGGATAACTTGCCGCGCGGGGTGTAGTTCCCCGACTCTCTTTCTGAGTTCTCGCGCGTCCGTGAAATGATGTGACGGTGAGCGCGTATCCAATTCCTACGTTGACGGGGCCCTGCGTACGCCTCGAACCACTTGGACGTGAGCACGCCGAAGCACTGGTCAACGCCGCAAACGAGGATCGAGCCTCGTACTACTTCACGTCTGTTCTTGAGACCGTCGACGATGCGAATGAGTTTGTTGAGACCATGCTGTCCATGTGGAGGGCTGGCGAAGTTGTTCCCTTCGTGCAGATTGATGTCGCTCGAGAACGGGTGGTCGGTGTCACGAGATTCATGACCATTCGTCGACTCGAAGAGTCCCCATCGCCCTACGCCGTTGAGATCGGTGGGACGTGGCTCGCGGGATCGACTCAGCGAACGGGCATCAATACCAACGCCAAACTGCTGCTTTTGGACTACGCCTTTACCACGCTCGGCGTCGGACGGGTTGACCTAAAGACCGACGCACGAAATGAACGCTCGCGAGCCGCGATATCACGAATCGGGGCGACCTTCGAAGGAGTGCTCCGACACTGGCAGCCGTCGTTGGTGGCGGGAGAAGCAGGACGGCTTCGCGACACGGCGATCTACTCCATCCTCGATGTCGAGTGGCCCGAGGTTCGTGCAGGTCTGCGCTCGACGATGGACAGATACGTCGCGAGCTAGTTGCTGGCGACGCCCTTGGGGAGACCCATAATCTCTCGAAGTCCGACCGTTGACTTCGTGATGTCTGGTGTCAGAGACCGCCACGATCGAGCGCGCAACGCGCCACCAAGGACGCCGGTGCCATAGGCGAGGTCGTCGGCCAACGCAAAGGGGACATCCGTTGGATGAAACTGTTCATGCCGCCAGCGCCACGCGAACCCGACGAGAAAGAGGCCGAGCGCGCGGGCGCGCAGTCGTGGGTGGAGGGCGCAGAGCAGAAGGACAACGCCGAAGGTTCGTACCGTGGCGCGCGCCATCGGGCCCCCGGCGCGAACCATGTTGCGTGTGACCACCTGATTGGCCGTCTCGTCCGGGTCGTCCTCGGACCGAAAGAACTTGTCGCGGGCGTGACGACGCGCGCCGCCCACGATGCGCGCGCCAAGCGCCGGTCGACCAACTACGACCGACGTCCAGGCAACAAGTGTCCAGGAGTCCGCGCGAAGCGGCGCGAGGCGCCCGCCGTGACGCTTCGCAAGCTCCGCGCTCGAGGCCCCGTACCGAGCGCGCTGCTGCCACCACTCTCGCCAGGTCGATCGAGCGGGGTGAGCGACTTCCACCGTCGCGTCGTAGCGAACGAGCCATCCGTGATCGTGCAGTCGCCATACGAAGTCGACGTCTTCGCCGACTCGAAGTGACGTATCGAAGCCGTCACCAAAAGCGTCGCGACGCACCATCAGACACGCGCTCGGCACGTAGGCCACGGCGCCACCGGGAACTACGAGACTGCTGCGTGATCCCATGTCGAGTGGTCCGAAGTGAGACTCGAAGTGTTGGCGCAGCGAGGGACCATCTGACCCGCGAACGCGCGGGGCGACGGCCGCGACCAGCGGGTCGTTGAAAGCGCCCTCAAGATGTCGAGCAACGCGATCGGCGTCGTCGAGCGAGACGTCGACGTCGACGAACCACAGGTACTTGCGGGTGGTTACCGAGGCGCCCACGTTTCGCGCGTGGCCGGGACCTTGGTTCGCCGTGATGCGCTGTACTGACGCACCGTGATCGTTCGCGCACCGCTCGACGATGTCGCTGTCGCGCGAGCCGTCGTCCACGACGACGACACGGTACCCCGCTAACTGGACAAGCAGTGACGACAAAGCAGTGACATCGCCGTAAACGGGCACGATGACGTCGATGTCGTCACGCGACAGGGGAGAGTCGAACTGAGGGTGGACAAACCCTTGTTGGACAAGCGTCCGGGCGAACCGCTCTTCTCCAGCTCGCACGGGACCGCCGGCGCGCCAACGCTCGACGATCCCCCGCGATGATCCACGCAGGCGTAGCAGCCGCCACGGACTGCCGCCACTGACCAGATCGCGGTCGACGAAGGTCGCGCTGTCGTCGACGCGCACGCTCGTGCCCTC
>Ga0182030_10002678_pt1 | contig 37889 bp, 35 predicted proteins | sample 812S3MmetaG_FD_121299 | JGI IMG/M metagenome (GOLD analysis project Ga0182030, IMG submission 121299) | Permafrost microbial communities from Stordalen Mire, Sweden - 812S3M metaG (Illumina Assembly) | ecosystem: Environmental > Terrestrial > Soil > Wetlands > Permafrost | place: Sweden...
CAACCGATCCAATCGTTCGCGATCAGCCGCGCTGACCAGAATCTGCTCGATTTTCCTCATCGGCGCAGAATCGCAGCTTTGCCCCGATTTGTGAATCGTCTGTCAGCAACGGAACACTAGGCTTCGAGATGGCGGCCGGGAAACAGCTGCCTGACGAGGCCGCTGACACTGCCGAACAGCACCGAGACGACGTACAAGACCGCCGCCACCAGGATCACCGCCGGTCCCGACGGCACCCTGGTCTGGAACGACAGCACCAGTCCAGCGTAGCCCGACAATATCGCGCTCGCCACCGCGATGCAGATCATGCCGGTGAGGTCGCGCGACCAGAACCGCGCGATGCCGGCGGGCAGGATCATCAGCCCCACCGCCAGCAGGGTGCCGAGCGCCTGAAAGCCGTTGACCAGGTTGACGACGACCAGCGCGAGAAACGCCAGATGCGCCGGCGTTCCGGCGCGGCTCACGGTGCGCAGGAACATCGGGTCGACGCATTCGATCACCAGCGGACGGTAGATCAGCGCCAGCACGATCAACGTCAGCGTGGTGTTGAACGCGATGACCAGCAGGGTCGGGTCGTCCATCGCCAGGATATTCCCGAACAGCACGTGCAGCAGATCGATATTGGTGCCCTTGATCGAGACGATGGTGACGCCGAGCGCCAGCGAGGTCAGATAGAAGGTCGCCAGCGAGGCATCTTCCTTCAGCTCGGTGGTGCGCGCCACCACGCCGGCAAGAATCGCGACCGCAAAGCCGGCGATCAATCCGCCGGCGGTCATCACGAAAAGATTGAGTCCGGACAGCAAAAAGCCGATCGCCGCACCAGGCAGGATGGCGTGCGCCATGGCGTCGCCGACCAGGCTCATCCGCCGCAGCATCAGGAACACGCCGATCGGCGCGCCGCCCAGCGCCAGCGCGATCACCGCCGCCAGCGCTCGGCGCATGAATTCGAATTCGGTGAACGGCGCGATCAGCGCATCATAGATCATCACGGTCAGGCGGCCCGCGAGGGCATGTCGTCGACCGCGCAGGCGGTGGCGCCGTCGTCGAACGCCTCGCACATCCGCCGCGCCTCCAACAGGTTCTCCGCGGTTAACACCGCTGAGGTGGCGCCCCAGGCCACCGGGCCCCGCGCCAGCAGCAGGGTTTCGGGAAAATTGGCGCGCACCAGATCGAAGTCGTGCAGCGCGGCCAGCACGGTGCGCTTCTCCGCATGCCAGCGCCGCACCAGTTCCAGCAGGTCGGCCGAGGTCTTGGCATCGATGGCGTTGAAGGGTTCGTCCAGCACGATCATGCGCGCATCCTGCAGCAGCACCCGGGCAAACAGCATGCGCTGCATCTGGCCGCCCGACAGCGTGCCGATGCCGCGGTTCTCGAAGCCGTTGAGGCCGACCGCGCCGAGCGCCTGGGCGATGCTGTCCCGCGCCCTTGTACCCATGCCGCCGAAAAATCCAGTGCTGCGCCATAGCCCGGTGCCGACGAAATCGAACACCGAGATCGGAAAGCTGCGGTCGATATCGGCCGTCTGGGGCAGATAGGCGATATCCCTGATATCGAGATCGCCGGTATCGATCGAGCCCGCCAGCGGCCTGAGAATGCCGACAATCCCTCGAAACAGCGTTGATTTGCCGGCGCCGTTGGGGCCGACGATCGCGAGCAGGGCGCCGGAGGCGACCTCACCGCTGAGGTGATGCACCGCCGGATGCCGGTCATAGCCCAACGTGACGTCCCGAAATAGCAATTGCGCGGGCATGCTCACCTCATCGAAAGCCAGACCACGGCCCACAGCACGACGCTGGCCGCGACTGCCGCGCCGAGACGAGCGACCACGGTCATCCGCAGGATCGACCAGGGCGCGGCCTGCGCCGGATGTGGCGATGCCGGTCCGTGAGGGTGCCCGTGGGCATGGCCATGCTCGTGTCGCTGGCTGGGAAGGTCGGAGGCGGTCATGGAAAATTGTTATATTATAACATAACGGGTGTCCACCGGGCGCTCAGCGCCTTGCGATCGCCATCCGGATCCCCGCGATGCGGAGGGCCACGTTGCCGACATCGCCCAACCGCCGGCCCGAGAAAGGGCGGCAGCGTAACGCTTGCCGCCCCCTTGATCATTGGCCGGAAGTTGTTATCCGGACGAAAACGTCAGGCTTTCGAGAACAGCTGGTCGACATATTCCCAGTTCACCAGATGATCGACAAACGCCTTCAGGTAATCCGGACGGCGGTTGCGATAATCGATGTAGTAGGAGTGCTCCCAAACGTCGACGCCGAGGATCGGCGTGGCGCCGTGCACCAGCGGGTTTTCGCCGTTGGGGGTCTTGGAGATTTCAAGCTTGCCGTTCTTCACCGACAACCAGGCCCAGCCCGAGCCGAACTGGCCGACGCCGGCGGCGGCAAAATCGGTCTTGAATTTCTCCAGCCCGCCAAGGTCCTCGGTGATCTTCTTTTCCAGGCGGCCGGGCAATTTGCCGCCGCCGCCATTGGGCTTCATCCAGTTCCAGAAATGCAGATGGTTGTAGTGCTGGCCCGCATTGTTGAACAGCGGCGCATTCTTGCCGAACGAGCCTTTGACGATCTCCTCGAGAGATTTGCCCTCGAATTCGGTGCCTTTCAGCAGGTTGTTGCCGTTCGTCACATAGGCCTGGTGATGCTTGTCGTGATGATATTCCAGCGTTTCCTTCGACATATGGGGCGCAAGCGCGTCATAGGCATAGGGAAGGTCGGGGAGCGTGAAGGTCATGGGGTGATGTCCGCAATGATGGGAGAGTTGGCTTAACGGGAACCCTTATAGAAGGTTCCAGCGGCCTTAAACACCGCAATTTGGCAAGCCACCCTCGGCGGCAGCCGCGACGCCCGGCCTTTGCCAGCGGCAACATTGTCAAATGTCACTGCCTCGAATTAAAATGGCAAATATTACTTGGAATGAGGTGCTTTAGAGGATCCGGACCCGTGAAAATCACGACAATTTATCTGGCGGCGGCTGTTGCGGCCTCGGCACTGATGATGCCGGTTTCCGGCGAAGCGGCCGGCACCGTGCTCCGCGCCAAGTTCAGCTTTGACGGGATCGCCAGTTGCGAGAGTCCGCCGGTTCAGAATTTTCCGATCCATGGCGAGGGAACCGGCGTGCTCTCGGTGGATCGGACCGCAACGCTCGACATGGACTCCACCGTGGAGGGCAAGGTTACCTTGAACGCAAAACTGGGCGGCGCCCCGATGGAGGCGCCGGGCGGCTCCGCCTCGCTCCATGTGCTTGGCAGGCACACCTTGCGCGCGGTGCGCGATTATCCGAATAATATCATCGTCATCAACATGACCGTGCGCGGCAGTACATGTTCGATGACCATGGAAAACCGACTGAAGCCCGGCAAGCGTCAGTATACATTCTACAACGGCTCCGGCCTCTCCTATTGCTCGCGCCCGCAAATCACCCACAGCGAATGCAGCCCCTATTGAGCAAGGCCCTATTCGCAGACCTGCTTGCCGCCGAAAGCAAAACACCTACCGCCCGCTCCAGCCTGCGGTGACCTGCGCTCATGATGGGCGACGACTTTTGGCCGCGGACGACAGCTTCCGTTCGGCCCCGGAACCTGGTCGTCGTCGCAGCTGATCTTGACGCAATGTTCGCCATCGGCGCGGAATCCCCGCTCGCAATCCAGCGGGCAAACCCGGCCGGTCCTGGCGCGCACCGCATCGAGCGCATCGAGGCTGGCGAGTTTCGCGTCGAACCTGGTCCCGGCATGGTCGTTGAAGAGCGCCAGCGCCCGGCGGGACGACGCGTTCCATCCCCCGTCGATTTCGCCGGTCTGGCATCCGACCCGCCGCAGTTCGGATTGCAGCAGCCGAGGGATGTCTGGTGGCGCAGCCTGGTCGGATGATCTTGCCGCGTCGGAATCAGCCGGGCCGGACGGCGTCAACAGTGCAACCGCAGCATCGGCGGGTTTTTCGGCATTTGCCGGACCTTCAATCGGCTTGGCCTGTTCGGCTGAAACGGCCTTGGCTTCGCCAGGCGGCTTTGTCCTCTCCGCAGCCAGGCGCCCGTCTTCGGCCAGCTTGGCCTGAGCGGCGAGCCTGGCCTGCTCAGCCGCCGCGAGCCTGGCATCCTCGACCTGTTTTCTCTGTTCGGCTGCCACCCTCGCCTCTTCGGCGGTCTTCGACTGCGCGGCGGCCTTGGCTTGCTCGCTGGCCTTGGCACCCACGGCTGCCAGCCTGGCCTGCTGCTCAGCGGCGGCGCGGGCCGTTTCGGTCGCGGCGATCCGCGCGGTTTCGGCGGCGAGCTTGTTGCGCTGCGCCCTGGCGAGGTCGGCGTAGAAGCCGGTCGGATTGACCGCCACAAAGGAATCCCAGGCTTCCTTGGTTCCGACCCGTTCGGCCAGTTCGTAATCCCTGCGAATATCGGCGTTGGCATTGCCGCTCGCGGCCGGCGGAGTGGCCGGAGCCGGAACCAGCGCCACGTCATCGCCTCCGAGCGAGCCATAGACAAAGGGCTCCTGCCTGTTGCCGGTGGCATTCATGACCTCATCGCGCACGAGGCGGAACGCCTTGCCGAGTTCGAGGCCGGGTCTGGACAGATATTTCAGCAACGCCGTCGTGAAGGGGCTGTTCTTGCTGTCGCCATCGGACGCGGTCGATCCGCCTTTTGCCGCAAACGCAATCAAGGTATTGGGCCGGGCCGGCTCGACGCCCGCAAGACCGCGGCCGAGCGCGCGGGACGCCACCGTCCGCTTCATATTCTTCACGAACGGATTGTCGCGGCAGGCATCGAGGATCACCAGCCGCAATTGCTTGGCAGGTTCGATCGCCTGAAGAATCCGGTCGAGCGCGATGGCTTCATCATAGGCGTCGGTATCGCGCTCAAGCACCGCGTCGACCGGAACCAGGTAGTTGGTGCCATCCACCTCGAGGCCATGGCCGGCGTAGTAGATCACCGCGATATCGGCATCCCGCGCCTTCTCGGTAAAATCGCGCAGCGCCCGCCGCATTTCGGTATTTTTGAGATCGCGGCGGGACTCGACGACGTCGAACGCAGCCTTCCGGAACATCTCGGTGATGGCAGCGGCATCGTTGGCCGGATTGGTCAGCGCGGCAACGTTCTGGTAGTTCGAGTTGCCGATGACGAGAGCGACGCGCTTGTCCGCCAAGGCGGACTGATCGGCAAAACAGACTGCCAATACAGCAGCCGAAAAGGCGGCCAGCCAGCGCATCGAAGCTCCCTAGTCCGAACCTGAAACCATATCATCTGCCGATATCACGGCAAGCCACACGCCGGCGGTCTGTGATCCCCGTCACCGACGGAGCGGGCTCCGATCGGGCGGCACTGGACCGCAGCCGCCACCCGCCGGGGACGCCATCACGCCCGATTCCTCTCGCATATTTTGTCCGCCGCCACGCATTGGAAGCCGTGACTTACGCTATATCCGGCGCGTATGAGGGGGACGGACGCGAGGTGTGAGTGAAATGAGCATCGAGATCGACGTTTTGAACGGAGACGCGTCCTGGCCGATGGCCGAACCGCTGTTCAACGCAGTCTGGCCGCCCCATGTCGTCGAAAGGCTGCCTTGGGCCGGCATCGTGTTTGCCCATGCCGACCTGCGGGTGCTGGTCCAGTCCGAACCGGAAGGTGTCGTCTGCCATGTCGGCATCTATCGCCGCGAGATCAAATGGAATGGGCGCCCGATCCGAGCTGGCGGCATCGGCGGCGTCTTGACCCGCGAGGACAACAGGCGCCGCGGATATGCCAGTATTGCGCTCAATGCCGCGGTTCAGACCTTGAAGGACGAAGGCGCCACGGATTTCGCGCTGCTGTTTTGTGAGCCGCACAACGCGCCGTTTTACACAGCCCGCGGCTGGAAGCCGTTCGACGGCGAGATCTATACCGAACAGCCCGGGGGGCGCGTTCGGTTCGATGCCATCGCGCCCTATGTCTACGATCTCAGGCGCGGACCGCGCCAGGGCGTCATCGACCTTTGCGGCCTGCCTTGGTGACCCCTTGCCTGACGTCACCGGGGCAAAGCGCAGCAGACCTGCGATTGCGGCGTTGCACAAACCTGATTTGCTGCTATTCAGGCCCGCTTTGCGGGGAAATGGCGTCATGGCGTGCAGGTTTGGCTTAATTGTTGCGATTTTGACGGCGTTGCTCGGCGCACCGCCAGCGAAGGCGCAGGCTGGCGGCGAGGTGACGGGTATCTGGCTTACGCAGGCTGGCGATGCGAAAGTGCGCGTCAGCAAATGCGGCGGAGGAATATGCGGGGTCGTGATCTGGCTCAAAGATCCCATCAATCCCGCAACCGGAAAACCTCAGATCGACGACAAGAACCCCAACCCGGCCCTGGCCAAACGCCCGATGATCGGACTGGTGCTGTTCAGCGGCATGCAGCCATCCGGCCCGAACAAATGGAGCGGCCAGATCTACAATGCCGATGACGGCAACAGCTATGCCAGCAACATCGCAGTGAACGGTCCGGACAGTTTGAGAGTTGAAGGCTGCGTCGGCGCGCTGTGCGGCGGAGAGACCTGGAGCCGCTCGGCACGCTGACATTCCGATCCGGCGGATCTCAAGCCGGCGCCGCCTTCAGCGCGGTCGCCGCCGAGGCATAACCGCCGCGGGCGCCGTCGATGAAATGGACATGATCGCTGCGCAGCGCCGAAGGCGTAAAGCAGGTCATCATCGCGGCGTCCTGCCGGTGCAGGCCATAGCGCACGATTCCGGCGGAAGCCGCCGCGGCGAGCCGCTCAGTCAGCCCGCGCTCCAGTTCCGGCGTGCAATCGAGGATCATCCGCAATCCGTCGTCGTATTTGCGGAAATCTGAATTCTCCACCACCTGCTGAACATAGGTTTTCGGCACGAAGCCGCCGACGCTGATGCCGAAGCGCATGATCAGGTAGGCAAACAGCGTGGTGGCCAATACCAGGACGCGGCGCTTGAACAGCGATCCGCCGCGGCCGGCGCGGGCCTCGAGATCGGCTCCGGGGGCGGCCAGCGCAGCGGCGGGCCGCCGGAAGGCACCGGCCGCCCGGCATCCGGGCTGCGCTCGACCAAGGCGATGATGTCCTCGATCACGTCGCGAAACGCCGCGGCATCGCCACCGCGCGCTGGCACCACCAGCACCGAGAGGATGAGGCCACGCGCCGAGGGAATTTCCTCGAACCGGCACGACAGCCCGGTGAGATCGGGCTGGGTGCCGGGTGGCGCCTTCGGCACCGCGAATTCGCCGCGCTTCATCGCTGCTTCGGCCCAACCTAGGCCGCCGCCGGAAAACATCGCATAGGATAGGTTCGGCGACGGTCCGAAGCGGGCAACGCGGACGTCGAGGCCCTGCGCCCGCACCGCGGCGACCGGCACCAGCGCAATCCGCAGCACCAGATTGAGGCTTTCCTCGACCCAGACGGCGCTGGCGGCCAGCGCATCGCGCGTCTTCGGAAGATCGTCCGGCGACACCGCAAAGCTGGCGCCATCGCCGCCGAACACGAACGGAAACTCACGCCCCTCCAGCGCATTGGCGACCGCCGCGATGACCGAGGCGCCCGCCATATTGACCGCCTTGTAGCGCGCTTCGGCGATCGCCCTGGTCGATTCCACGATATCAGCGATGCCGATGCTCCAGTCCTCCGGCAATGGCGAATACAGTTTCGGGTCCATCAGGCGGCCAAAACCGCGAAAGACCGGGATGCTGCCGTAGAAGGGTTCGCCGGGCGTGGTCATGATGCGGCATGGTCCGGAATTCGAAAATCGCCTGATGGACAAAGATACGGTTGGTTTCGCGGTTCGGGTTCGAATTCCGAACTCCCGACGGGGTTTGTACCTGGGATCCTGTTGTCTAGCCGGCCTCCTTCGATACCCCGCGCAGCACCAGGCGGTTGAGCCGATTGGCGAATGCGGCGGGATCTTCCGGCAACTCGCCGTCGAGGATCTGCGCCTGCTCCAGCAGCAGGAACGACACATCCGCGGCGACATCCCTGGTTTCGGCAATGGCCGCGACCAAGGGATGACGCATGTTGATCTCGAGGATCGGCTTGGTGCCGGCGCTCCCGTGCTGCTGCGCCAGCAACCGCTCAAGCTGCCGATCCCGCCCCTTGCCGCCCGCCACCAGGCATGAAGCGCTGCTGGTCAGCCGCTGCGACGCCCGCACGTCGGACACCCGGTCGCCGAGGATCTCCTTGATCGTCGCGATGGTCGTGGCCTCGTCGGGGCCGGACTTCTGCTTGTCGTCGGCCGCCTCATCGAGCAGTGGAACCAGCCCGAAATCGACGTCGCCCTGACTAAGCGATTTGAGCGGCTTGCCGCCGAAATCCAGCGGCGCAGAGGTCCAGAACGCGTCGACCGGGTCGGTCAGCAGCAATACCTCGATGCCACGGGCATTGGCCGATTCCAGCTTGGGATTGGATTTCAGCCGTTCGATGCTGTCGCCGGTCAGGTAATAGATATCGGTCTGGTTCGGCTTGAGGTTTTCGGCATATTGCTTCAGCGAGCGCTTTTCGCCCGCGGTAGTGCTGAAGCGCGACAGCGCCAGCAGTTTGTCGCGCCGCTCGAAATCCTCCCAGATTCCTTCCTTGATGACGGGACCGAAAGCGTCCCAGATCTTGGCGAAGGTCTCGGGCTCCTTTTCGCTCAGGCTTTCCAGCTCGCCGATCACGCGGCCGGTCACAGCCTTGCGGATCTGCGCCAGCTGCGGATTGTTCTGCAGCATCTCCCGGGAAATATTGAGCGGGAGATCTTCGCTGTCGATCACGCCGCGGATAAACCGGAGATAGCCAGGCAGCAGATCGGCATCGTCGGCAATGAAGACACGGCGGACATAGAGCTTGACCCTGCCCTTGCGCGAGGGCTCGAACAGATCGAACGGCTTTGTCGAAGGCGCGAACAGCAGCACGGCATAGGACTGACGGCCTTCGGCGCGGTAGTGCAGCGTCATCGCCGGATCGTCGAAGGCCCCGGCGATCGCCTTGTAGGCCTGGGTATAATCCTCCGGCGTCAGGTCGGATTTCGACCGCTGCCAGAGCGCGCTCGCCGAATTGATCTGACGCGGTTCGCCATCCTCCGGCTTCAGTTCGATCGGAAACTGGATGTTGTCGGAATAGACCCTGACAATGCGCTCGATTTCGTAAGCTTCGAGATATTTGGCGGCGTCCTTTTTCAGGTGCAGGACGATTTCGGTGCCGCGCGTCACGCGATGGCTGGCTTCCTCGCTGGCGGGCGCGATCTCGAATCCGCTGCCGCCCGCCGACGACCAGGTCCAGACCTGATCGGACCCGGCGCGGCGGCTGGTGACCACGATGCGATCGGCCACCATGAAGGCGGCGTAAAATCCGACTCCGAACTGTCCGATCAGGCCGGCGCCATCCTTGGCCTCGGTCAGGCGGGAAACGAACGACTTGGTGCCGGAACGCGCAATCGTTCCCAGATTGTCGATCAGTTCCTGCCGGTCCATCCCGATGCCGCTGTCGATCACGCTGAGCGTGTCGGCCTTCTTGTCGGGCACGATCTGGATCTTGGGCGGCGCCCCGTCGGCGATCAACTCGGGAGCGGCGATCGCCTCGTAGCGCAGCTTGTCGCAGGCGTCCGACGCGTTGGAAATCAATTCGCGGAGAAAAATATCGGTCTCCGAATAGACCGAATGCACCATCAAATGCAGCAGTTCGGCGACCTCCGCCTGGAAGGGCTGCGATTGCGCCGAGGTATCGGTATCAGTGGTCATGATCGGGCTCGTTGCTGTGACGGGATGGAGGGAGGTGCGGAAAGCTCCGATATAGCGCTGCCATTTTTGGTAGCAAGCTCGGCGACGACACGCAGGCGGAAAATCGGCAAGCCGGCCGGAAGTTGCGCCTTCGGCCGGACCGTCAAACCAGTTCCCGCGCGATCCAGTCGGTGATCGAGCGATGCCGGGGCACCCAGCCCAACGCCGCGGCGGCCGTGCCGCGCACACGGCTGTTGGAGCCGAGCGAGAACGTCGCCCTCTCGCGGCCCCGGGCCTCGATCGCCGCTTCGGCGGGCCAGGACTGCGCCGGGCTGAGATCAAGCCGCGCCGCGATGGCCTGCGCCACCTCGCCCAGCGCCTGCTCGCCGTTCTCGACAAAGATGAAGCTCGCGGCCGGCGCCTTGACGAGCGCCAGCGCATAGAGGGCCGCGACATCGGCGATATGCACGTTGGACCAGCGGGTCAGGCCGCGACCGATATACCGCACGACACCGGAATCTCGCGCCTGCTGCAGCAGCGCCGCATCGTCGAGCGTTCCGATCACCGGCTCGATGCCGCGGGCCGCCACCGCAATCGCCTTGGCATTGTCGCGAACCAGGCCGCGGACGTGATGGCCACCGTCGATCAGGGCCCCGGCGACCGCGCCGCCGATAAAGCCGTTGGCGCCCGTGATAAAGATGCGCATGGAGGGTCGTCCTGCTGCTGCAGGCGCTTATATTGGCAGAATCGGGCTGTCGCAAAGGCCGCCAATCGGGTGTTTATCATCCTTGTGATCCCGTGACAGGTTTCCCAAATATTCGAAAGCCGCCACCCGACCCATTTTAGCCGACCCCGATCATGCGTTCCCAGGTTCACTATTTGCCACTGACGCCGGGATTGTTTTCGATCCTGGTGGTGCTGGTCGCGGGGCTGATCATCCTGATTCAGCTTCGCATTCTCAGATATGCCTATATGCGGCTGGGGGTCGGTCCGGGCGCCGCGTTGCTCTTGTTGTTCGGCTCGCTGATCGGCAGCTATTTCAACATTCCGATCACGGTCCTGCCCGGACCGCCGGTCAGGTCGGGACAGATCATCGACTTCTTCGGCATGCAATATGTCGTGCCCATGGTTTCGTCATGGCCGGGCACCGTGCTGGCCGTCAATGTCGGCGGGGCGGTGATTCCGACCTTGATGTCGACCTATCTCGTTATTCGTTACCAGCTCTGGCTCAAGGCGGCGCTAGCCACGGCGGCGATCGCGCTGGTGATCCACGCGATGGCCACCCCGGTGCCGGGACTTGGAATTGCGGTGCCGGTATTTGCGCCGGTCGTGACCACCGCGATCCTTGCCTTTATCCTGTCCCGCGAGTATGCGGCGCCGCTCGCCTATATCGGCGGTTCGATGGGGACGCTGATCGGCGCCGATCTTCTCAACCTCGACAACATCAGCGGCCTCGGGGCCCCGGTCGCATCGATCGGCGGCGCGGGAACATTCGACGGCATTTTTCTCACCGGCATTCTCGCAGTGCTGCTGGCCGGCATCGCTTCGCCGTCGCGGCCGCGACCGGCCTGGTAAGCGAGCGGACCTGATCAGCCCCGGGAATGGCAGGGCTGCAGTCATGGTCGGCGGCGCCGAGTTGCCACCCTCCCCGACTATCAATAGAAGAAATGAAAACGTATCGCGAGTGGCGATCTCGGATCGGTCGCTCATTCCGCCAAGAAACGAAGGGTAAGGGTTACGCCGATGGAAGTTCAGGCAGGCAGCGTGTCAGTTTCGGCCAGGCAATGGTCGCCTTCGTCCGAGGCCAGCGACATCGTCAAGAGCATCCATGCCATGCTTCATCCGCGCAACATCGTGCTGGTCGGGGCAACCGACAAGCCGGGCAACTATGCCGAGCGGATCTGGAACAATCTGATCAAATACCACTATCGGGGCGGCCTCTATCCGGTCAACGCGAAGCGCGAGTCGATCTGGGGCGTGCCTTGCTACAAGGACTTCGCCAGCCTGCCGGACAAACCCGATCACGTGCTGGTGCTGGTGCCGGCGCGGTTTGCGGTCCAGGTGATCCGCGACGCGGCCGCTGCCGGCGCCCGCTCGGCGACCATCGTCACCTCGGGCTTCAGCGAATTGCAGGACGCCGAGAGCCAGAAACTCGCCGGCGAACTGCACGAGGCGATCCGGCAGAGCGGCCTTGCCGTCACCGGCCCCAATTGTCTCGGCAATCTCAGCGCCGGCGAAAATCTGTTCACCAACATCGACGACCGGGTCGTCACGATGACGGCCGGACCGGTCGCGATCGCCGGTCAATCCGGCGCCATCGTGATGGCGATCCGCCAGGCGCTGGAGGATCGCGGCGTCGGCGTCGGCTACATGGTGACGACCGGCAATGAGGCCGGCCTCGAGACCCCGGACCTGATGGCTTATTTCGCCGCCGACCCCTCGATCCGCGTCATCGTGGTCTACCTCGAAGGCGTCCGCAACACCAAGGTGTTCCGCAGGGCTTGCAAGGCCGCGCGCGCCGCGGGCAAGCCGGTGATCGCGCTCAAGCTCGGGAGTTCCGAGGGCGGACGCGCCGCGGCCATGGCGCACACCGGGGCGCTGGCCGGCTCGATCGAGACATTCGACGCCATCTCGACCCGGGAGGGTGTAATCCGCGTCCGAGGGCTCGACGAACTGATCGAAACCACCGAATGCTTCGTCCATGCCGATCCGCCGAAGGGCAATCGGCTGGCCGCGGTGACGCTATCGGGCGGCAAGCGCGGACTGCTGATCGATGCGTTTCATTCCGCCGGACTGAATTTCGCCGAGCTCAGCGCAGGCGCCAGCGGCAAGCTGGCAAAAATGCTCGGTCCCGGCAGCATCGTCGGCAACCCGCTCGATGCCGGCTTCGCCGCCGTGGTCGACCCGTCGGTCTACATGCAGTCGATCCGGATCATGATCGACGATCCCGACACCGACATTGTCATCATCGACGCCGAATTGCCGAAAGCGCCGCACGAATTGCGCGAGCGGAATTTGCGCATCGTCAACGACATGGCCGGCACCGCCAGCAAGCCGGTGGTCTACATCTCTACGATGTCGATCGGCTTTACCGAATTCACTAAGGCCTTGCGCAAATCGCTGCCGCATATCGCCGTGATGCAGGGTCTCGACCGGGCGGTCGGCGCGATCAAGGCGCTGATCGACTACACCTCGCTACGCAAGGAAGTGCCGGAAGTCGTATCAAGCTCCAGCGCTTCGGCGCGGGCGACGCTGGAGCGCACGCTCAGACATGCCAACGGCGCCGCGCTCGACGAGGTCGCGTCGAAAAAACTGCTGAAGGCCTACGGCATTCCGGTGTCCAGGGAGGAGACCGCCCAGACCGCGGCGGAGGCGGTGAAGATCGCCAAAAAGATCGGCTTTCCCGTCGTCGCCAAGGTAGTCAGCAGCGATATTCTGCACAAATCCGATATCGGCGGCGTGGTGCTGAACCTCAACAGTCCAACCGAGGTCAAGCAGGCGTTCAACGACATCACCGCACGGGTCAGGAAGCTGAAGAACAAGCCGAAGCTCGAAGGCATCCTGATCGCGCAGCAGGTCAAGGCCGACCTCGAGCTCGTGATCGGGGCGTCTCTCGATGCCGAGATGGGCCCGGTGGTATTGTTCGGCAGCGGCGGCGTCGATATCGAATTGATCAAGGATGTGGCGCTGGCCGGGGCTCCGCTGGATGCCGCCGAGGCCAGACAATTGATCAGCCGCACCAAGGCCGGCGTGAAGCTGAAAGGTTATCGCGGCAGACCGCCGCTGCACGAGGCTTCCGCCGTGAAGGCCATCGTCGGCCTCTCCAACCTGATGGCGGACGCCGGCACCCGCATCGCCTCGATCGACGTCAATCCATTTCTGATCAATACCAAAACCGGCGTCGCCGTCGATGGCCTGATCGTCCTCAACAACGCCGCCGCCAAAAATGCTGCTGAGCATTGACGGCGGACGAGAACGCCGTCGGTTACCTAGATCAGCGTTTCCGTAGTTCCGATCATATCGGCATCCTCCCCGGTCCTCATCCTGAGGAGCATCGCGCAAGCGATGCGTCTCGAAGGATGGCCGCAAACGACGGTGCAAGCTGCCATCCTTCGAGACGCGAGCCCTCGCGCTCCGGGCGAAGGCTCGCTCCTCAGGATGAGGTCAGAGAGCCGGGATACGATAAGTTTCACGGAATCGCTGACCTAGCGGGCGCGCATCCGCGGCTGGTCGGCTGCGGCTCCAGTGATCGCAGCCCGCCTGTCGACAACGGCGTGGTGAAACTGCTCAAGCACAAGGCCGTAGGCGGATAGGTCCGCCTCTTCGATCGCACCATCATCGAAGCATTCCAGCGTCTCGCGCAGGATGTCGTCGGCGTCGCATTGCAATTGGTCCAATTGCTCGATCGAGTCTATTTTGCGCACCAGCGAAATCGCCGCCAGCAGCTTCTCGCGGTGCAGCGTATTCAGCCTTCGTTCGTCGCGCTTGATATAATGGCGCAACCAGGCGCTGGCGGATCCGAGCACGGAAAGCGCCAGGACGACGCCCCAGATATAGTCGCTGTATTTGTCCATGAAGGTGCGTTCGGTGCCGTCGATGAAGGCGGCGGCGCCGGGGTGCGCCGGCAGGGCTGCATCCTTGTCGGTGTCCGGCTTCTCGATTCTGGCCGCGCTCGGCATTTCCCTGGCCAGTGAGGGGCGAACCGCAAATAGCTGCCGGACGAAGGCCCCGACGTCACTTTCGGACAGCGATTTCGGCGCGACGATCAGGTGATCCACGCCAATCGTCTCGACCTTGTCGTCCGGTCTGGATGGCGCCGAACTAAAGGAGCCGCCGGGAATCTCCTCCGATTCATACAGCGGATGCCGCTTGGCGATCGCCTCCGAGACATCGATCGGCAGAAAGGCCGGTTCACCCCTGACGCGGGCGGTTGCGACAATGGCATTCGCGGTGATGTCGCTGTCGAGCGGACCGACGGTCATGAAGGCATCGATCGAGGGATCGCGCACCATTTCGTTGATTTGATCGGTGCCGAACTGGCTGACCGCGACTTTGTCAGAACTGACGCCGGATTCCGTCAAGATGATACGGAGCAGCGTGACGTTGACCTGGGTTCGACCGACAACTCCGATGTGATGACCTGCGAGATCTTCGATCGCCTTGATTTTCGGTTTGGGTTCGATCTTTGATCCCTTGCGGGGAAGGCCGGAAGGTGCCCACAGCACCACCACGTTCTTGCGCAGGATCGCCACGGATTCGGTGCCGTCGGGCATTTCCTCGTCGGCGCGGGCGACCGCAAGATCGGTTTCCGCGGCCCGCAGCAGCGCGATGCTGTCAACCGGGCCGGCGGTGGTGATCACGTTGAGCCGGACCGAACTGCCGTCGCGTGCAAATGTCTGCGCCAACGCCTGAACCAGTTTCTGGTCGTCGCTTCCCGACGGTCCGACCGCAATGCGCAACGTCGTCGGCCGCAATAAAACAAAGCAGGCGCCGGCCACGGCCGCCAAAGCCATCAGCACGATGGCCAATATCAGGAACGGCGAGCTTTTCCTTCTCCGCCCCCGGACCGACAAGTCTATGACGCCGTTAGAACCTTCTGATGCGGACATTTTGCTGCCAAGCGGCCAAAGCCAACAGTTGCGACGTTCAGCATAGCACGCTTCTCGGCAGCGGGCAGGTCAGATACCGGGCTCGGCCCGCTGCGCCGTCAACCAGGATCCGCCCTCCGACCATCGCGGAAGACAGGGCCACGGTTAACTTCGAACCCAGGGCCTAGGCCAAAGGTTGCAGGATTTTGCCGGGTTATGATTGGCAAAACCAAACCGGAAGGGCTAGGTTCGGCGCCGTCAAGGGCATCGCAGAATGCCTGCCACAAGATACGACACCTTGTCTGGGAGGACAGCATGGGTAGCTCGGGACGATCCCGGCCGGTCGATCGGCGGACTATTTTGAAGACCAGCGCGGCCATTGCTGCGGTGCAATTTTCTTCCCCCTACATCATTAGAGCACGCGGTGAGACGCCGGTGCGGATCGGAATGGTCGATCCTTTGACCGGCGTCTATGCCGCAATCGCGCAGGGCGAGGTGGTGGGCGCGAAATTCGCCGCTGAGGAAATCAACAGGAAGGGTGGCATTCTCGGCCGGCCGGTCGAGCTGCTGGTGGAGGATTCGGCGAATGACGTCGGCACCGGCGTGCAGAAAACGCGCAAGCTGATCGAACGCGATCAGGTCAGCTTCATTATCGGCGACGTCAATTCCGGTATAGCGATCGCGATGGCGCAGGTCACCAGCGAGAAGAAGGTGCTCCATATCGTCTCCGGCGGACATACTGACCCAATTACCGGCGCCAACTGCTCTTGGAACGTATTCCGAATCTGCAACTCCACCTCCATGGACGCCAACGCCATCGCATCGACCCTGATGGAAAAGTTCGGCAAGAAGTGGTATTTTTTGACGCCGGACTACGCCTATGGCCATTCGGTGCAGGCCGGCTTCGAAAAGCTGCTGAAAGCCGCCGGCGGCACTTCCTCGGCCGCGCTCGTGCCGCTGGGCACGGCTGATTATTCGGCCTACCTGATCCAGGCCAAGGCCTTTGGTCCGCAGGTGCTGATCAACGTCATGGGCGGCGGCGACCAGGTCTCAAGCCTAAAGCAGTTTGTCCAGTTCGGCCTCGACAAGCAGATGGCCGTCGGCGGCACCTTGTTCGAACTTGAAAGCATCCGGGCCGTCCCCGACGGCGCGCGCGTCGGATGGTGGACCATGGAATGGTGGTGGGACCAGCCGGGCGTGCCGCATGTCGCGGAATTCAATGCCGCCATGAAAAAGATCACCGGGCTTTCGGCCACCGCGCGCAACTGGTTCGGTTATGCCTCGGTGCAGACCCTGACGCTGATCGCCAACCAGGAAAAGACCCTCGACGCCGTCAGGCTGTCGCGCGCGCTTGCCGGATTCAAGCTGCCGCCGGAGATCGCCTTGCAGCCGGGTGCACCGGCGTTCCGCGCCGGCGACCATGAACTAATGAGCACGGTGTTTGTCGGCGAGGCTCATCCGCCCCAGGGCGATCCGGACAATATGTTCTCGGTGAAAAATCTCGTACCCGGCGAAAAGGCTGCCGGACCGGCCGAAGACACCGGCTGCAAGATCCAATGGCCAGCCTGACGCAGAACATCACGACCTGACACAGACGATCTGGCGTCTCGACGCGCCAGGCGACCTCAAACTACGCAGAAGAAACGCAACAATCCTTGCAGGGAGAAATCATGATATCGCGGACTTTCGGCTCGAAATTCGATCGTCGCACGCTCATCAAGGGCGCTGCGACGCTGGGCGCCTTCCAGCTGGCATCGCCCTTCATCATCCAGGCCCGGGGCGAGACGCCGATTCGGATCGGCATGGTCGATCCTCTCACCGGCGTCTACGCGGCGCCGGCCGGCAACGAGGTGATGGGAGCCAAATTCGCCGTCGAGCAGATCAACGGCAAAGGCGGCATTCTCGGGCGTCAGGCCGAGCTGCTGGTGGAAGATTCCGCCAACGATGTCGGCACCGGCGTGCAAAAGGCGCGCAAACTGATCGAGCGCGATCAGGTCAGCTTCATGATCGGCGACGTCAATTCCGGCATTGCCGCCGCGATCGCCCAGGTCACCGCTGAAAAGAAGATCCTGCACATCGTTTCCGGCGGCCACACCGATTCGATCACCGGCAAGGATTGCAAATGGAATGTGTTCCGCGTCTGCAACACCACGCGGATGGAAGCCAATTCGGTTTCCAGCGTATTGTACGGCAAATACGGCAAGAAGTGGCACTTCATCACGCCCGACTATGCGTTCGGCCATACGCTGTATGACGCCTGCACCGACGACCTGAAAAAGCTCGGCGGCACCGTGACCGGAAATGAGCTGACCCCGCTCGGCACCACCGATTTCTCCGCCTATCTGATCAAGGCGCGGGCGGCCAATCCGGACGTGATGATCCTTTTGGTGCAGGGCTCCGACATGATCAACTGCCTCAAGCAGGTGGTGCAGTTCGGCCTCGACAAGCAGATCCACGTCGCCGGGACCCAGCAGGAGTTGGAATCGCTGGCCGCGCTGCCCCCCGAAGCGCGCATCGGGGTCTGGATGTTCGAATGGTACTGGAAGCAGCCGGGCGTCGCCGGCGTCGACAAGTTCGTCGCCGATATTCGCAAGGTCAATGCCGGCAATGTGCCGACCGCGCGGCACTGGTTCGGCTATGCGTCGGCCATGAGCTTCGCCCTGATCGCCAACCAGGAAAAAACCATCGACGCGGTCAAGCTGGCGGCGGCGCTGGAGAATTTCGAGTTGCCCGACGAGGTCAAGCTGCAGCCGAACAAATGCTACTACCGCAAGGGCGATCATCAATTGATGACCTCCGCCTTTGTCGGCGAGGCTCAGTCAAAGGGCAAGGACGATCCGGAGGATCTGTTCCGGGTGGACGAAGTCGTCCCCGGCGACAAGACGGCGCCTGCCGTCAGCGAAACCGGCTGCACCATTCAGTGGCCGGCGTAGATAGCCTCCGCCATTGCGGGGTCCGGGGGCCGGCGCCCCCGGGCTCGGATCGATGTTTTCTCATCCGGTGATCTATGTCGCAACTTATCCTGTTCAACGTCACCAACGGGCTCATCATCGGCGCCTTCTATGTGCTGATGGCGCTCGGTCTTTCGCTGATCCTGAATCTGAGCAACGTCATCAATTTCGCGCATGGCGGATTTCTGGTGATCGGCGGCTACATCGCCTATACCATCACGCCCTATATCGGTTTCTGGGGCGCGCTGCTGCTGGCGCCGCCATTGACGGCGGTGATCGGGCTGGTGGTGGAACGCGTGCTGATCCGCCCGCTATATGGACGCGATCCGCTCTACAGCCTGCTGCTGACCTTCGGTCTGGCTTTCATGATCGAGGATGGTACCCGTTTCATCTGGGGCGCCCAGGGCAAGCCGGTCACCATTCCGGCGTTTCTGGCGCAGCCCTTGAGCAGTGAATTGTTCTTCATCACCAATTATCGGCTGTTCATGGTGGCCGTGGTGATGGTGGCGGTGACATTGCTGTTCCTGCTGCTGCGCTACACCCGGCTGGGCATTCGGATCCGCGCCGGCACGCTCGACCTCGAGACCGTGGCGGCGCTTGGAATCAACGTGCAGATGCTGCGCTCGCTGAATTTCGCGGTCGGCATTTTTCTGGCCGGCCTGTCCGGCGTTCTCGCCGCCGGACAATTGGGACTTGAACCGACCATGGGCACCGGGCTGTTGATGCCGAGCTTCATTGCCATCATCGTCGGCGGCATCGGCAGCCTGCCGGGAACGCTGATCGGCGGCCTGTTGATCGGAGTCGCGTCGGGATTGACCGCGGTGTTTCTGCCCGCCGCCAGCGAGGCGGTGATCTACGTGATGATGGCGGTGGTGCTGCTGATACGGCCGCGCGGATTGTTCGGCGAAGAAGGAATGATGAGTTGAGCGCCGAACAGACCCGTAAGCTCATCGTCCTGGCGGCGATCTGGACAGCACTGCTGCTCGCTCCCTATTGGATGGTGCCACTCGGCGGCTATACCGCGCTCGCCACCCGCGTCCTGGTGCTTGGACTGGCGGCGATGTCGCTGAACTTCCTGCTGGGATTCACCGGCGTCCTGTCGTTCGGTCATGCCGCCTATTTCGGCCTCGGCGCCTACGGCGCCGGGCTGACCCTGAAGTTCCTGGTGCTGAGCACGCCGCTGGCGCTGGTCGCCGGAATGCTGCTCGGCGGTCTTTGCGGCGGCATCCTCGGCACCTTGATCGTGCGCCGCCGCGGCGTCTATTTCGCCATGGTGACGATCGCGTTCGGCCAGGTGTTCTACTACATCGCGTTCCAGTGGAGCTCGCTGACCGGCGGTGACGACGGGCTGCGCGGCTTCTCGCGCCAGCCGCTCGACTTCGGCCTGTTCAAGCTCGACATTCTCTCCAGCGCCAACAATTTCTATTTCTTCGTGCTGTTTTGCTTCGCGCTGGCCGTCGGCGCCATGGGATTCATTCTGCGCTCGCCGTTCGGCCGCACCATGATTGCGATCCGCGAGAACGAGCGCCGCTCCCGCTTCCTCGGCATCCCGGTGGAGCGGCACATCTGGATCGCGTTCACCTTGTCCTGCTTCTTCATGGGATTTGCCGGGGCGCTCTATGCCCTGGTCAACAACTTCGCCGATCCGCGGGGCCTGCACTACAGCCAGTCCGGCGACTTCGTCATGATGGCGGTGATGGGCGGCATGCGCAGCTTCTGGGGCCCGTTGCTCGGCGCGGCGGTGTTCGTGGTGCTGCAGGATTACCTGTCCAGCGTCACCGTCAACTGGATGTCGTTCGTCGGACTGCTGTTCGTCCTGGTGGTGCTGTTTTTCCCGCGCGGACTGCTTGGCTTTCTGCAAAGGAGCAAGGCATGAACGTTCTCGAAATCCGCAACGTCACCAAGCGATTCGGCAATCTGGTGGCGGTGAGCGACATCTCGCTGAACGTGGCGAAGGGAGAAATGTGCGCGATCATCGGACCGAACGGCGCGGGCAAGACCACCTTCTTCAACCTGATCAGCGGATTTTTTCCGCCGACCTCGGGCGCCATCACCTTCGACGGCCGCGACATCACCCGGCTGGCCACCAACCAGCGCGTCACGCTCGGCATGGCCAGGACGTTCCAGATTACCGAGATCTTTCCGGAGCTCACCGTGTTCGAAAACGTCCGCATCGCCGCCGAAGTGGCCGGCGGATACCGGTTGCGGCCCTGGATCAACCGTTCGGAAGCCATCCAAATCCGCCAGCATGTCGAAGCCACCCTCAAACTGGTGTCGCTGGAAGCCAAGTCTGATCGACTGGTCGGGGAGCTCGCGCATGGCGATCAACGCGCCGCCGAGATCGCCATGGCGCTGGCCCTGAAGCCGCATCTGCTACTGCTCGACGAGCCGACCGCCGGCATGGGCGACCAGGAGACCTACCAGATCACCCAGCTGATCCGCCGGCTGCACCGCGACAGCAACTACACCATCGTGCTGATCGAGCACGATATGCGCGTGGTATTTCATCTGGCGGACCGCATCTGCGTGCTCGACCAGGGCAGAATGCTGGCGCAAGGCACGCCCCAGGAGATCGCCGCCAACGAGGCCGTTCAGGCCGCCTATCTGGGCAATGCCGCATGACCGCAGCCCTGACCGCCGAAGGCCTTCACACCTATTACGGCAAGAGCCACATCCTGCATGGCGTCGGCCTCGAGGTTGCCGAGGGCAAGATCACCGCGCTGCTCGGGCGCAACGGCGCCGGCAAGAGCACGACGCTGCGAAGCCTGATGGGGCTTACCCCGGCGCGTCAGGGCAAGATCACCATCTTCGGCGAGGACACCACGCATTGGCCGACCTTTCGGATCGCCGGCCAGGGCGTCGGCTACGTACCGGAAGGCCGGCGCATCTTCGCCAATCTCAGCGTTGAGGAGAATCTCAAGGTGCCGCTCGAACGGAGCGGGCCCTGGACCATCGAGCGGATCTACCAGCTGTTCCCCCGCCTCGAAGAACGCAAGCTCAACCGCGGCCGCCAGCTTTCCGGCGGCGAACAGGAGATGTTGTCGATCGGCCGGGCGCTGCTGCTGAACCCGAGGCTTTTGATTCTCGACGAGCCATCGCAGGGGCTGGCGCCGCTGATCGTGCGCGAAGTGTTCCGCATCGTCCAGCAGATGAAGGCCGAGGGGATTTCCGTGCTGCTTGTCGAGCAGAATGCGCGGATGAGCCTGGAAATTGCCGACAACGCCTATGTGCTCGATGACGGCATCGTCGTCTATTCGGGGTCGGCCCATGAACTTGCCGCCGACGAGGCCCGGGTCCGGGCGCTGGCCGGTGCCAGCGCCGAGGAATGGACGCTGACTTAGGCGAATCGGGTCATTTTCACGCGCGGTAGGCGGACTTGCCGGTGCCCCAATAGAGCACGCGGACCTGTTCTTCCGACACGATCTTGTGAAACGCCAGGGCCTCGGGCTCGAGGTCGCGCTTCGGCACGTGGGCGGGTCAAAAGTGGCCTTAACTATCCTTGCCGCGCACCAGCGCGGCCCAATCCCCCGCGCCGACCGCCTGTTTGAGGTGGGTCGGGATGTACCGAATGGCGAGACCGATGCGGTGACCCGCGACCGACATCGGTAACCCTTCGATCGGATCGAGAGATCGTCCATGAAACGGATCGTCATGGATGCGGCCATACTGCTCGGCGCCCAATTGGCGCTCACGCCGCCAGCCCAACCCATCATACCCTCAAGAAGGCGCATCGCGTCGCGCAACACCTCCCACACCGTGGTCTACGACAAGGATTCGCCCGGATCCCGCCATCGGCTGGCATTGGGAAAATGGAATGCGGTTCTGCCACAACGATTGCGACAATGATGAAATTCCCGGATCGGGCTTCACCTGCTCGGATGTCACGGTCGTGGGCCAGGCCATGCGCCAATGCTCGCGCCAATACCCCTGACTGCAGCCGCTGACGGCGACGGCTTCGGCCTTTCGCCGGCCTGGCTTTGCCCTTACAATCGGCAGCGGACGACGTGCACCAGCGCTCCCACCCACTGCACATCGCCGCCGGATACAAGGATGAAAGCGCGGGCCAGCAACCTGATGATCGGATCCTCGGCGCTTGCGGCGATCGCCGTGGCGCTGGTCGGTTTTCTCGGGCTGCAGAAACTCCACAGCCTCCGGCAGCGCGGTCCGCTTCGGATCATTTTCGAAGGTTCCGCCAGCGGTCTCGTGAAGGGCGGCAGCGTGAACTTCGACGGTGTTCAGGTTGGCGAGATCATGTCGCTCAAGCTGGAAAGCCCGCGCAAGGTCGTCGCCTTTGTCACGCTGGAAAACAGCGCCCCGATTCGCAAGGACACCATTGTCGGCCTGGAATTCCAGGGGCTGACCGGCGTGGCGGCGATATCGTTGACGGGCGGTGCCGCGGCGGCGCCTCCGGTGCCGCTGGATGAGGATGGCATTCCGACCCTGACGGCGGACCTGACCGAGACGACGTCGATCCGCGACACCCTGCATAATGTCGACCGGGTCCTGGTCGACAATCAGGCGGTCATGAAAGATGCCCTCACCAGTTTCGAGAGCTATACCGCCTCATTGGCGGACAAGGGCGACGCGATCGGCGGCGTGCTGCGCCAGGCGGACACCGCCTTCGCCAGTTTCGACAGTGCGATTGCCAAGATCGACAATATCCTGCCGGGCCTCGCCAACGGCAAGGACGGGGAGCTGTTCCAGAAGGTGAAGTCGATTCGCGAACTCGCCGAAAGCTTCGACAAGCGCTCGGCCGTCTTCATGGAAGAGGGCCGCCGTACCCTGCTCGACATCAGCGAGGGAGCGCACAGGATGGACCGCAAATTCGAACCGGAACCCGGCGGCAACGCGGTCGCGCCAGGTCCCGGCCCGAAGCGGCCGTAACTGGCGGCGCTTCGCAATCAGGGCAATGGCGTCCGAACGCAGTTCCCAAGGGATGGTTATCAACCATTAAGCAATATTTATGGCTCAGACTTCCCGTGGCTGAAGCTCGCCCGGCTCCCCCGCCACCGGAACTCGCGGCACGGCTCCGGTATTGTTCTGATGGCGATGAACCGGGCGGCCGTCTCGGCATACGAGCGTTGCTCGAATCCATTTTGAGGCCATTTGAATGCGAAGAATCATCGAACAGCTCTTTGAAGCCGTTGAATCCAACGTCGGCTGCGCGGTGTTCGCGGTGGTGGTTTCGCTGGCCATGACGGGCTGCCTGCATTTGCTCTGCGCATAGTGTAGACCGGCGCAAATGTCCGAATGCTTCGAAAGGCCGGTCGAATCCCGCTTGCGCCGGATCCTCCGACCAACGGTTTGCCGGACTTGGCGCACGGATTGCTTGTGGCTGAGCAGCGTGGCCGATGCGGCCGCCTTTCTGACGGCCAAGGCTGATCAAAACATGAACCAACCAACGAGCGCCCCCGGACCCGAGCCCCGCCTGGTGCTTGCCGGAATTACCAAGCAATACGCTGGCGTCGTCGCCAATGACGGCGTCTCCCTGAGCGTCCGGCTGGAGGGTGGGCGATCTCAATCCAGCCAAGCGCCGCGCGCTTGGGCAAATCGGCACCTGAATGAGCGGCGAATTCGGCGACAAGGCAAGCCTGCTTGCGGATCCGCGCCATTTGCGGCTCTGCGGACCGGTCATGGCGCTGGACTTTCGGGTCAACGTCTGGAACATCGAACGGCGGGCCGCGCAAACCGGTATCCGACGGTCGCACGCCACCTGCTTAAATCCTTTGGCTATGCTCGAGGTTCGTAAATGACGACGATGATTGGAACGATCGGCGCCATCATGCGCTATCCCGTCAAATCGCTGCTGGGAGAAAATCTGGACGAATGTGCGATAACTCCCTCCGGCCTTCACGGCGACCGCACCCACGCCCTGATTGACGCATCGACCGGAAAGATCGCAAGTGCGAAGCAACCCAATCTGTGGCGCGACCTCTTGAGGTTCAGTGCAAACACGGCGTCGTCCGCCAGCCCCCTCTCGATCGTCATTTCGGATCAGGCCGGCAATACATTTTGCCACTCGGACGAGGATTTCGATGCGAAGATGTCCCGGTTGCTGGGGCGAGACGTCAGGCTGGTCGATGTGAGGCCGGAGGGCGTCGAGCTCAATCGCGCCCGGCCAGACGAAGTCATGACCCACGGTGTGGACGCCAGCGTGACCCAGGATCTGCTGGCAATCGGTGCGGCGGCGCCGACCGGCGGATTCTTCGACTTTGCCCCGCTTCATCTCATGACCTCTGCCTCGCTCGGTGCTGCCCGGGACGCCGAGCCGCAGGCATCGATCACCGCGGAAAGATACCGGCCCAACATCCTGATCGACACCCTGCCCTCGACGGCTTTTGCCGAAAACGATTGGGTCGGCCGGAAAATCCGCATCGGCCCATCCGTCATCTTTGAAGTGATCGCTCCGACGCCGCGCTGCGCGGTACCCATGCTGATCCATGGAAGCCTGCCGTTTTGTCGCGAGGCGGTTGCCGTGGTGAACAAGTTGAACCAGGTGGAGTTTCCGATGCTCGGGCCCGGAACATTCCCATGCCTGGGCGCCTATGCGACCGTGCTGGCCAGCGGCGTGGTGCGGCGAGGCGATCAGGTTGAGCTGGAATGAGACCGCCAACGCGGAGGGTCGGGCGAAGTTGATCGTTGCCGATCACAAGGCCTCGCCATGGTTTTTGCTTGACCAGCGAAGTGGCGCCGCCGGATTCACGGCATCGCGCCGCTAACCCAATGCGCCAGGGCGCGGCGCTCCTCGGCAGTCATCGCCGTGATATTGTTCGGCGGCATGGCGCGGCTTAGCACGGCCTGCAGCCGGATGGCGTCGGCCTGCCGAGCGATCTCCGTCGGCGTATCGAGCAACACCCCCTTCGGTGCGATCTGGATGCCGTCCCAGACCGGCGCTGCGGCATGGCACATCGAGCAACGCGAGGTGACGATCTCGACAATGCTTGATGGCGGGACCTCGCGGGTTGTCGCCACGCCCGGCCCGGCAGGCGCGGCCCCCATTCCCAGCTGCTCGCGGCCAGCCGGCGACGCCGCCATCGCGATCCAGAAGGTCAGCCACAACGCGACCGCCACCGCGGCCCAGGTCCACCATGGTGACCTCGCATGGTCGGCGTGGCGGACATTGTAAAAATGACGGATCAGCGCGCCGGAGATGGTGATGAGGAGAACGATTGCGGGGATTACCGCCGGATTGGCATAGAGGACCGGATAATGGTTGGCCAGCATCAGCAGCACCACCGGCAGAGTCAGGTAGTTGTTGTGGGTCGACCGCTGCTTGGCCTGCTTGCCGAGCGCCGGGTCGGGAGGTCGTCCGGCGATCAGTGCGGCGACCACCTTGCGCTGGTTGGGTATGATGACCATGGCCACATTGCCGGTCATCCAGGTCGCCATCAATGCGCCGGTATGGATCAGCGCGCCTCGTCCGCTGAAAACCTGGGTGAAGCCGAAGCTCGCCGCGACGATCAGAACCAGCCCGGCCAGACCAAGCAGGTTCTCGTTGCTGCCGAGGCGGGATTTGCACAGCTGGTCGTAAGCCAGCCAACCGAGAACCAGTGCGGCGATACCGAGAGCGGCCGCCTGCAGGGCGTTCAGCTCCATCACATCCGGGTTAATCAGATAAAGACTGGACTGCGCGTAGTAGATCCAAACCAGAAGAAAGAAGCCGGATATCCAGGTGGTGTAGGATTCCCATTTGTGCCAAGTGAGCTCCGTCGGCATCAGATCCGGGGCCACCAGATACTTGCGCATCTCATAGAAGCCGCCACCGTGGACTTGCCAACCGGCGCCGCCCTTGCCGGCGGGGATGTCGGCTGTCGTTCTCAGGCTGGCGTCCAGATGCATGAAGAAGAACGACGAGCCGATCCAGGCCATCGCCGCAATGACGTGAAGCCAGCGCAGCAGCAGGTTTCCCCATTCCAGCACATAAGGGATCATCGCGGCCTCCCCGTTTGAACCTTGCTCGCCGAGGCCATTCGGCCGGGACTGGCGGGCCGGAGCGGTTCAGAACGGTATTAGCAAGGAACATGCCGGTCGCGCCATCGACGAACCAGCGAAGCTGGACGGCTGTCAGATGAGTGCGGGCTCAGATCGCGGCACCGCGCGCAGGCTATTCGCCCGCAATCGTGCTTCGCCGCGAACTCGGGCACGGCGCGATGCATTGAGGTCGCTTGTCCCAATCCACGACCCTATCGATTTGCCGGCGCACGCGGCTCCAGGGGCTCAACCCGACGCGTCACCCGCTGCTCGGCAACGATCCCTGCGAGGGCAGCCATTGCCGAGCTTGCCGAACGAGGCGGCGATTTCGCGGACTGGACGGTGGTCAAAACCGCCTTGAGCGTCCTACTTCATCGGTTCCGTCGTGGTCCACAGCAATGACTTGGCGTCCTTCGCGTAAGCCATCCCCTTCGGATAGCTGATCAATTCCATCTGCAGGCCCCATGGCGCAAAGAAATACAGGATCGACTGCCCGGCTGCGGGACCCTCGGTGATCGGGATCGGTCCCTGCATCGTCCTGACGTTCTTTTCCTTGAGATAGGCCGCCGCCTTGTCGATGTCATCGACGTAAAGCGCGATATGGTGCCCGCCGATATCGCTGTTCTTGGGCAACGTCTTGACCTGGTCGGCCGACTGATACTGAAACAACTCGATATTGGAGCCATAGCCGCAGCGGACCATGCTGATCTCATCGATGACGGCGCGCGGGTCGACGTTGACGACGTCCTTCATGAAGGTTCCCTTGTCATCCGAGAACGGACCGAACGACATCGCATGCGAACACCCGATCACGTCGGTAAAGAAGGCCGTGGCCGCCTTCACATCCGGCACGGTGATGCCGGTGTGGTCGTGACCACGCAGACCGGGGATGGAGTCGGCGGCGGCTAGCCGTGGCGAGAGCCCCATCGCCAGCGCGGCGAAGGCGGTGAGCAGGAATCGGGATTTTGTCATGGTGGTCATGGTGGCTTCCTTTGACTCGCAATCGAGGTTTACAAGACTCACAACAGTGAGGGATCAGCCTGGCGACGCCAGCCGGCGTTCGACGGCTTTCGGATCGTGCGCGAGACCCTGGGCGATGCCGCGCGCCATTTCACCGACATAGATTTCCTCCTCGCCGCTTTCGAAGCCGTCGAGAATCTCGGCGGCAGCCTCGGCCGGCGTCATTTTTGCAATCGGCAACCCAGCGGTCATCCGCGTGTCGACCGCGCCGGGCAACGCCGCGGCGACGCGAACGCCTTTCGGCATCAGGTCGCCGCGCAATCCCTGGGTCAGGCTGAGGGCGGCGGCCTTGGAGGCGCAGTAGGAACCCATGAACGGCAGGCTCACCCGCGCCAGAATCGTCAACAGGTTGAGCACCGCGCCGCGATTGGCGATCAGCGCCGGCGCGAAGGCCCGCGTCACGCGCAGCGGCGCGAGATAATTGGCCTCAATTTCCTCCCGCGCGATCGCCAGATCGGGAGCGGCCAGGAAGCCGGTATTGCGGTTGACGCCGGCATTGTTGATCAGCAGCGTGACGTCGGTCGCAACCGCTGCGGCCGAGGTAACGTCCTCGTCACTGGTGACATCCATCTTGATCGGGACTAGGTGGCTGGAAGCAGCCAGCCCGGAAACATCCCGCGCGGCGGCGTAGATCCTGGCTGCACCGCGGGCCGTGAGCGCGGCGATCAACGCCTGCGCGATCGCGCCGCTGGCCCCGGTGATGAGAACGACAGAACCCTCGATGGCTTCGGTCATGCGGCTGATCCTTGCTGCTGGGAAATATCAATCAGGCTGGAATCGTCCAACCAGCCCGGCTCGACGTCAGGTAAGGGAATCGCGGAGAGCAGCTGGCGCGTGTAGGCATGGCGCGGCGAACTGAAGATCCGGGCGACCGGGCCGCATTCAACGACCTCGCCATGCTGCAGGATCGCGACGTCGTCGCACAGCACGCGGACCACCGACAGATCGTGGCTGATGAACACCAGAGTAAGACCGAGCCTGGCGCGCAGATCGCGGAGCAGCAGCAGGATATGCGCCTGCGTCGACACGTCGAGGCCCGACACGATCTCGTCGGCGACGATGAAGTCGGGCTGCAGCGCCAGCGCGCGGGCGATCCCGGCGCGCTGGCGCTGGCCTCCGGACAGCTCATGCGGATAGCGGTCGACCAAGCCGGTCGGCAGCCCGACCAGATCGAGCAAAGCGGCCGCGCGATCGCGCCGATCGCGCCGTCCTGTCAACCGTCCGTGCACCTGCAGCGGGCGTGTCAGCGTGACCCCGAGCCGCAACCTCGGATTCAGAGATGATTGCGGGTCCTGAAAAATCATCTGGATGCGCGTGCGCAACGGCCGCATCTCGGATTCGCCAAGCCCGCCGATTTCGATGTTGTCAAACTGGATGCCGCCGGAGCTGGGCCTCAAGAGCCGCACCAGGAGCCGGCCCAGCGTGGTCTTGCCCGAGCCTGATTCGCCGACAAGGCCGAGCACCGAACCGCGCGGCACCGCAAGATCGACCCGCCTCACGACCTCGCGCATTGTCGGTCGCCTGAACAGCGAAGAAGATCGCTCCGGATAGGCGAAACTCAAATTGCCGGTTCGCAGCAGGATATCGGTCATGCCGGCCCTACCATGGCGAGCCGGTCGAGCCGATACGCCTCCGACCACAGGGATTCGATCAACGCCGTCGGCACTGGGCGAAGGGCCTCGGCCGGCCGGTCGACGCGCGGCGTCGCCGCCAGCAGCGCGCGGGTATAGGGATGACGCGGCCTGGCCAGCACGTCGGCGGTCTCGCCTTCCTCAAGCACGCGCCCGGCGTGCAGCACGGTCATGGTCCGGCAGATCTTCGCGACCACACCAAGGTCGTGCGTGATGAACAGGACAGCCGCGTCGTGGCGTTGCCGGAGACGCTCGACCAGCTGCAGCACATGGCGCTGCACGGTGACATCCAGCGCGGTGGTCGGTTCGTCCGCGATCACCAGGCTGGGATCGCAGGCGAATGCCATCGCGATCAGCACGCGCTGCCGCATCCCACCGGAGATTTCGTGCGGATAGAGTTCCAGAACGCGCCGCGGTTCGCGGATCGCGACCTCGGCAAGAAGCTGCGCCGCGCGCCCCAGCGCGTCGCGCTTGGACAGCGCCAGGTGACGCCGCAGCAGAACGGCAATCTGCGCGCCGACGCGCCTGACCGGGTTGAGCGAGGTCATCGGGTCCTGGGGGATCAGCGCGATGCGACGGCCGAGCAAACTGCGGCGCTCCGGCTCCGGCATCGCCAGCAGATCGCGTCCCTCGAAATGAATGGTGCCGGCACTGACGACGGCGTTCGTCGGCAAGAGGCCGAGCACCGCGCGCCCCAGCATCGACTTGCCGGCGCCGGATTCGCCGACCAATCCCCTCACCTCGCCAGCCCCAACTTCCAGGCTGGCGCCGCGCAACACATTCGTCGCGGTGCCGCGCTGGCCGATCGCGACATGCAAATCGTGGATGGCGAGGACGGCGGTCATCGGCGCTGCACCGGATCGAGCGCGGCGCGCAGGCCATCGCCGAGAACATTGAACGCGATCACGCTGAGAATCACGCAGCCGATCGGAAACGCCATGATCCATGGCGCTTGATAGACGATCTGCCGTCCCTCGACGATCATGCCGCCCCAGGTCGGAGTGTCGCCGGCGACGGAGATGCCAACAAAAGACAGGATCACCTCGACCAAAATCGCAATTCCCATCTCGACCGCGAACAAAGTTACGGTCAGGGGAACCAGGTTGGGCAGGATTTCGAGCCGCAGCAGCTGGCCGCGGCTCAATCCGAGGACGCGCGCGGCCGCGGCGTAGTCGCGCTGCAGCTGGACCATGGTCTCGGCGCGAATCACCCGCGCGAACCGCGTCCAGTCGACGACCACGATGGCGGCGATGACCGAGGTCAGCCCAGCGCCGATCACCGCCGCCAGCACGATCGACAGCAGTACCGGGGGAAACGCCATCCAGACATCGATCAGGCGCGAGACGCCCTGGTCGATCCAGCCGCCGAACATGCCGGCGAAAAGGCCGAACAGGATCCCGATCGCCGCCGCCAGCGATGCCGCGATCAGCGCCACGGCAACCGCTGTCCTTGCCGCAAACATCAGCCGTGAGAGCACGCAGCGGCCGAGGCTGTCGGTGCCGAGCGGGTAGCCCGACAAGCCGCCCTGCATCCAGGCCGGCGGCAATTGCGCCGACATCAGGTCCTGCTCGATCGGGTCGTGCGGCGCCAGCAGCGGCGCGAGCAGCGCGACCAGGAAAAGGACGCCCACCAACGCACCGCCGAGCCAAAGGCGCCGCCCGCCGCGCGCCAGGGCCGCCGGCCACCGCGACGGACGCTGGGTCAAAGCGCTGGCGGCAAGGTCAACCATGACGCAACCTCGGGTCCAGCAGCCTGACCCATAAATCGACCGCGAGGTTGAGGGCGATGAAGAGGACGGCGAAGGTCAGGATCAAGCCCTGGATCAGCGGAAAATCGCGGTTGATCACCGCGTCGATCGCCATGTTGCCGATGCCCTCATAGGAAAAGATGCGTTCCACCAGCACGGTGCCGCCCAGCAGCAGCGTAACCTGAACGCCACCGAGCGCGACCGTCGGAATCAGCGCATTGGGGAACACTTCGCGCAGCAGGACGGCGGGCCGCGAAAAGCCGCGGGCGCGGGCGATCTGCGCGTAGTCCTGATCTTCGGCTTCCGACAGCGACGCCTTCAGAATGCGCGCCAGCAGCGCGGCGAATGGCAGCGCCAGCGCCAGCGCGGGAAGGATCATGTGCTGCAGCAGGGCATTCACGACATCGAGCCGGCCGGTCAGCAGACTTTCGATCAGATAGAAGTTGGTCCGGAACGCGACGTCGAGCTGAGGGTTGATTCGGCCCGAAATCGGCAGCAGCGGGATCAGCACGCCAAACAGCAGCAGCAGGATCAACCCCCAGAGGAAATCGGGAATCGCGAGAAATAGGCCGATGCCGCCGTCGACCGCCCATTCGGTGCGCCGGCCGCGAAGGTAGACGCCGATCAGCGCAACGGTGACGCCGAGCACCACGGCGATCAGCGTCGCCAGCAGCGACAGTTCGAGCGTTGCCGGCAATCGCGCCAGCACCAGCTCGAAGACGCGCTGATGCAGGCTGATCGAGCGGCCGAAATCGCCGGTCAGCGCCTGGCCGGACCAGGTGATGAACTGCTGCAGGATGGATTGATCGAGCCCGTAGAACGCCCGCAGCCGGTCGATGTCCGCCGCCGAGGCACCCGGCGGGATCATCATGGCGATCGGATCGCCGGGCACGACGCGCAGCAGGACGAATACGATGACGCCGACGCCAACCAGCGTCGGCGGGATGAGGACGAGCCGCCTGATGATCTCGCCCCATCTCATAGCCGCCTCGCCTTGCCCTGCGTCTTACGCAGACGTGACCAATTGCGGAAGGATCATGCCGTTGGCCTGCGACACGACCTTCAGTCCCTTCTTGTGGATGATCGGCTGCACGTACTGGAACAGCGGGATCACCTCACCTTCCTCGGCGATGTATTTGTCGACGGCCTTCCAGCCGGCGATCCGCTTGGCTTCGTCCTTCTCGCCCCATAACGGCCCGATCCGCTCGACCAGGTCCTTGCCCTTCCAGGCGCAATGCGGCGATGGGCCGAACATCGCAAAGCCGGTCGAGGTGGAGGGGTCGCCGATCGCGTTGCCCCAGTTGTAGAACGCGGCCGGCGCCAGCGCATGGCGCGCACGCAGTTCGAAGTGTTGCGCGATTTCGTAAACCTCGATGTTGGCCTCGATGCCGACCTTGCGCCACATCCCGACGATCGCCTGGATCATCTCGTAATCTTTCGGCTTGAAGCCGCGCGTGGTCTGGATGGTGTACTTGACCGGTTTTTCCGGCGAGAATCCGCTCTTGGCCAGCAGGCTTTTCGCCAGCTCGGGATCGTAGGACACCTTGATCGAGGGATCGAAGGCGGCATAGCCGGGCGCCTCCAGCGTCGAGATCGGCACGCCGTAGCCCTTCAGAAGCCGGTCGACGATCGCCTTCTTGTCGATCGCGTGATTGGCCGCGAGGCGAACGTTGCGGTCGAGCATCGGATCAATGTCGGTAATGAAGATCATCGCGATGTCGGATACCGCCTGGGTTTGTCCGGCCAGGCCGGGCTTCGACTTCAGGCGGTCGAATTCCTCGTAAGGAATCTCGAAGGTAATGTCCGACCCGCCGGACTCGATCTCGGCGACGCGGCTGGTGGGGTCGGTGACGAATTTGAATACCACGGTATCGAAGGCGGGCTTGTTGCCCCAATAGCCGGGATGTGCCTTGAGCCGCAGGAATGCATTGCGCTCGAAGGCGTCCACCTTGTAAGGGCCGGAGCCGATCGGCGCTTTCTCAAAACCTTCCGCACCGACCTTTTCATAATAGGCCTTCGGCAGAACATAGCCGGTGAGGAAAGCCATCCACTTGAACAGGGTCGGTTCGAATTCCAGCACGTCGGCGGTGATGGTATTGCCGTCGATCTTGAAGTTGCCGACCTTGGACCAGACGAACTGAATCGGATTGCCACTTTTGGGATCGGCCGCGCGCTGCAGCGACCAGACCACGTCTTCAGGTGTCACCGGCGCACCGTCGTGCCAGGTCGCGCCCTTGCGCAGTTCCAGCGTGATCTTGCTGCGGTCGGCGTTCCAACCCCAATTCGTCAGCAGACCGGGCTGGAAGGACAGGTCGGGCGCCTGACCGATATAGAGATCGAACACCGCTTGATAGATCGACTGCAGGGTCGGATTGACCGCCGACGTTCCGATGGTCGGATCGAACGACGGCAAATTGACATTGTAGGCGATGGTGAGCGTTCCCGTCGGCGCCGCCTGCGCCGGACCGCCCGGAAATCCGGAAGAGAGCGGCAGCGCGGCGGCGCCGGCCAACTGAAGCACGCGACGGCGAGAAAGCCTTGACGACACCATGACCCTTACTCCACATGCGAGAGCGGCGCCCGCTGCGGGCGCCGTTGACTGAACGCGACTATTCGGCGGCCTGCGACGCACTTTCGGCCCAGCGCGCCATCAGCGTGTTCGATGGTAGCGTTTCGTCGACGAGCTTCTTCGCCGTCGCCGCGCCGGCCACGGGCAGCAGAGCGGGATCGAGCAGCCCGATCTGCACCAGTACCGAAGCCTGATCCCAGTAGATGTGTTCGTTGTAGAGTTTGTCGCCGCGGAAACGGACGATCGCGACCAGCGGGATCTCGACATATTTGCCGGTAGGCGGCACCCCGGGCAGCATCCAGTCGATCTCGATGTCGTGGGTAAAGCAAAACAGCATCTCGTCGACGACGCGATCGGCGCCGATGGTGCGCGAAATCGGGATCAGCTTGGTGTCCTGCGGCGTCTTCGGAATGAAATGGTTGGCGTAGAAGCGCAACAGGTCGCGATAGCCGACGCCGCCGGTCATGGTCGGAATGTGATTGACGTAGGGCTGCGGAACCATGGTTGCCATCGTCGCCTCGGCCGACCGTGCGCCGAATTCCAATTCAGTATGACGGTCCCACAGGGTGGAGAGATCGTAATGCGGGCCCAGCACCTTGCGGAACAGCGCGATCGAGCGCGAATGCGCCATCAAGGTCGCCGGCTTGTTGAAACTGGCGCGCTCGGGCGCCGCGAAGGCGTGGTCGCAGCCGGGATACAAATAGAGTTCGACATCCGGGCGCTTTGAAAATGCGGCCTTGACCTGCTCGCGCGCTTCAGCCGGCGCGAATTTGTCGAGTTCGGCGAAGTGAAAGACCATCGGGCCCTTGATCAGCGCGGCCTCGCCGAGGTCGGCCTCGATGCCGACGCCGTAATAGCTGACCGCGCAATCGACATCGGTGCGCGCCGCGGTGAGATAGGCCAACTTGCCGCCGAGACAGAAGCCGAGCGCGCCGACCTTGCCGGTGCATTCTGGGCGCGCGCGCAGCACCTTCAGTGCATCGGCGGCGTCCTTGATCGACTGATTGGCGTCGAAGCGCTGATAATAGCCAAACGCCTTGTTGAACTCGGCCTCCGAATAGCCGAGCTCGATGCCGGGCTCCAGGCGCCAGAACAGGTCCGGCGCGAGAACAACGTAGCCTTCCTCGGCATAGTAGTCGGCAACGTCGCGCATCGAGGAATTGACGCCGAAGATCTCCTGCAGCAGCAGGATGCCGGGGCCCGATCCCGATGCCGGAATGGTCAGATATCCCTTGAAGGCGCCACCATCCGCGGCGGCGATGTCGATCCAATGTCCCGCCATTATATCGACCTCCGCCTAAAACGCTTCGAACCAACACCATGCAAAGCGGCATTCCTGGTATGGCCGCTTCATCATGCTTTCTTAATTGAATTTTTAATGTAAGAATCGCATTTGTAAATAGCATAGATTGGGCAGGGTTTGCCTACCCCGTGGGCGCACGACATCAGGAGACCGTTTTGAAGAAGACCCAGAAGACCGTGCGGAAGAGAGCCGGCGATGCCGCGAAACCGAAACATCAACCTGCGGCGATCGACCGGCCCGGGACCTGGCATCTGGCGCGCAGCGAAACCGAGCGGCAGCTATCCGATTTCGAGTTCAGACTGGAGCGGCTGGCGCAGGCCTATTATCGCTGGAAGGCCGCGTGTCTTGCTGCCGTCTGCGACGTGCCGCTGACCGGCGATGACGTCGCCGTGCTCAACGTCGTTCGGATGGGCGACGAGCCGAAGCGGCTTTCCGAGGTCGGGCAGTTGCTCAACCGCGTCGATGTCCCCAATCTTCAGTACGCCGCGCGCAAGCTGGTCCGCTCGGGATTGATCGAGACTGAAGGCGGTTCATCGCGCAAGGAAACACGCTACCGGGCTACTGCAACAGGGCGATCCATCACCGAAGACTATGCCGCCTTGCGCGCCGCAACTCTGCCGCCGATGCTCGACGCGCTGGACGGCTGGGCGGCGACGTCCGTCACGACGGGCCTCCATCTGGATTTGATTTCGGGCCTCTACGCTCAGGCGGCACAGGTCGCGATCACCCGACGGCATCAGCCTTGAAAGGTCGTCGTCGGCAGCGTTTTGCGGCCAACCGGCTCCTCCGAAAATATCTGCCTGGTTGATGCTAAATTGATCTCTTTGGCACTTCACGATGGGTGACTGGCGGGCCGCAGCGATTCAGATACTGACGAACCGCCGAAAGCCGCGCTGGCGCGGTCAGCCAGTCGTTCGGATGGCGCGGCTGCTGCTGCGGCAAGGCGGCTGCCCGCCACACTAACGTCAGTTTCAGGTCTTTTCGGAAGTCGGCCTGTGACAAGGATGTCCGCTCCAGCTAGCTAGCCCGAGGAGCAGCCATCGTCAGCAGCCGTCGTCACGGCGTACGGTGCCGCATGCTATCGGCTAGTGACCGATTGGCTTCCGCACCGATTCGTCGGTGACCGGCGCGACCGGGGACTTGGCTGATGTATCCAACCAACCCGCCGTGGCGACCGCTTCTTGCAGCATTAGCAGAAACCGCTGCAGTTCGGCTCGTGCGAACAACCCTGCTGCCCCACCACCATTTTCTCCTTGAAACTCGACTCGAAAGCTGTCGGCTTGGCTGGAAATCGTCAGCCGCACAGCCAGTTCCGCTGTGACCGCGCTCGCTTTGAGCACCTCAGCCGGTGTTTTTGACATGGCCCGCGCGGTCTTGACGATGGCGACTTCGCGCTCGAATGTGACGACTTCGTTTCGAACATCCGCCGGCGCTTGCCGCACCAAAGCTGAAGTGCTTGCCAGAAATTCCGCCCCGCGATCAAGCAACGCCAATATCAGACGCCTCGTCAGCCAGCATGACCACGCCTCAGGAACACCGGGATTTATGGCCGCCAACACCCGGTCTTCTCCCGCCACATAGGAACAATTTACGGATTTCAGCACTCGCACTTAAGCACCCCGCCAATCGCGTTTGCAGTTTGCCCCATGGAGCAAGGGCAACCCGCAGATCCAGGCGAAACCCTTTCCGTCCTTCGGATCGCTGCGGGTTAGTTCGAGCAGAACCCGCCAAGACCGCAAGAGAAAATCCCCAGGGCTCGGCGCCTGAAGGCTTTTTCCGGTCTCATTCACTGTGAGCTCGTAATTCTCGGCGTAGTCGCAAGACAGTTCGGATCGCTCCTCGGCGCGCTCACCAGGCAACGTTTCTCTTGAATGGAGGGGAAATGCTTCGGCAGAAATGAAAAAGCCCGCCGGAGGCGGGCGATCTCACTGATATTGCTATCAAAGTCTGGTTGCGGGGATAGGATTTGAACCTATGACCTTCAGGTTATGAGCCTGACGAGCTACCGGGCTGCTCCACCCCGCGATAAACCATTGCTACACCTTCGAAAAAACCGATGCCGGCACGAAATTGGCCAACGCCCGAGGGCGCCGATCGATCCGGTCCGGAGGCTTCCTGAGAAGGCGACCCGGGCGCGATGCCCCTGGGTGCGAGCGCTATGTACCAATGTGTGCCCGCTTTGGAAAGGCCTGCGAGCGATCTTTTCGGGATTTTATGACGGCTAAACCGCCCAAATCGAGCGTGCTGGAACCCGTTTGCCAGAAGTGGCGCAAAAGCCCAGCCCGTGACCAAGAAAGCTCGCAACTCTTGATGCTGTCCGGGACCTGCGACGTCGCTTTCGCCCGCCTCTGACCAAGGTCTTCGGAAAATCAATGCCCCGTCGGATGATAACCGCTGGAGCCCATCGGACGGTAGCCGCCGGAGCCCGTCGGACGATAGCCGGCGTTGCCCATCGGGCGATAACCGCCGGAGCGGGCAACCGTTGTGGTATAGATCACGCTGGTGAACGCGCGGGCGACTTGCATCGTCGCGGTAGCGGTCGGTCCGGTCAAGGTGACCGCCTTCGCCTCGCGGTTGACGTCGGCCGCAACGCTATGCGCGTTGGCGGCCGTTGCCGAGAGCAGAAATCCCAGGCAGGCAAGAATTCTCATGATGATGCCCTCGGCGATATTCCGCACGCTGGATATCGCAAGAGGTTTAAGGAACGGCTGTCGGATTAGTTCAAATTGTCGTCATTGCCGGCGGCATCCGGATCGGGCGCCTTGCTGCGGCCGTCGGCTTAGAATGAGTGGAGTGACGATCTGTAGCCCGGATGGAGCCAACGGGTCGCGCGAATGCGCGCTCCCTTTGGCGCAATCCGGGATTCTTTTTGTGTTGCTTCCCGGATTTCGCAAGAGCTCCATCCGGGCTACGGGCTGATCCCTCACGCCAGCAAAAAGCCGCCATCCACGGTGACCACGCTGCCTGTCATGTAGCGCGAGGCGCTCGAAGCCAGCAGCAGAATCGCGCCGTCGAGATCGGATTCGGCGCCGACCCGGCGCTGGGGAATCCGTTTTGTCAGTTTTTCGCCCGACGGCGTCGACCAGAAATCGTGGTTCATTTCGGTGTCGATGTAGCCGGGCGCCAGCGCATTGACGCGGATGCGGTTGCCGGCCAGTTCGAGCGCCATCACCTTGGTGGCCTGGATGATACCCGCCTTGGAGATCGCATAGGGCGAGAGAAACTTCATCACGCCAAATCCAAGCACCGAGGCGATATTGACGATGTTGCCTTCCTGCCGGCGCGCGATCATCCGCCGCGCCATTTCGGTCGCCGCGAAATAGGCGCCCTTGAGATTGGCGTTGATGACGGAATCCCAATCGCCCTCGGTCTGGTCGACCGCGAGTTTTTCCACCGCAATGCCGGCATTGTTGATCAGCACGCTGACCGGCCCGAGGGCGGCC
>Ga0182030_10002679_pt1 | contig 37887 bp, 43 predicted proteins | sample 812S3MmetaG_FD_121299 | JGI IMG/M metagenome (GOLD analysis project Ga0182030, IMG submission 121299) | Permafrost microbial communities from Stordalen Mire, Sweden - 812S3M metaG (Illumina Assembly) | ecosystem: Environmental > Terrestrial > Soil > Wetlands > Permafrost | place: Sweden...
TCTTACTACGCTGTACCAGTATATTGATTTACTTACAAGCTTATGCTAATATATATTTATGGGTTATGTACAAAAACCAAATATAAATACATTAAACCGCCTTTTTGAACGAAGAAAAATACAAGTGATAAACTAAAGTTTTTCATTGGTGCGATAGCTACTTCCGTTTTTGTAGAATCATATATGTCATTAAAACCTCCTAGCGAAAGGATCGCTCTAACAGATGCTTTGCTAATTGGAGGTATGGTAGCTATTAAGAATAAATTAGTAATAGGCAAAGCAATCAAATTCCTCACCCTGAATACATTAGTAGAGAAGTACAATCAGTTGCTAATCCTAACTATGTAAACCCTTTTGCTCAAGAGCCATTCCAATTACCGCCAAAAACCACAGAAGTAAAGTAATAACTACTGATACTCATTAAGGATTTATAAACTACTAATATTTTGTGGTCGGCTATATTTCTCGTTTAGCTTTTATGGGTGTTTGGCTATGATTTTTATTATTCTTTACAGCGTCATCAGTTAAATTCCATATCTGCTTAAAGGATTCTGCAATCAAATAGCTTTTTATATTGACTGATTCACCTTCACCTACAAATACCTGTATTAATAGTTCATCTCCTGATACAGACCATTCAATTGGTGAGGTATAAGAGTTTTCTTTTACCCAAGTTCTAATAAGATTAGTTTTTTTATCGAGATCGTTATTTAATGGAGCTTCAGTTGAATCAGGTGTTATGCCATAACGCTTCTTAGATAATTTACCCTGTAATCTACGGATTTTATCCATAGTTTCAAAGCCTAAAAATGGTATATCATCCCTAGTTTTAATAAAGTATACTGGCTTTTTTAAATTAGCTTGTCTAGTATAACCTTCAATCAACGACTCCTTACCAATGGATGTGTAAACTTTGACGCTTTGAGTATTTTTAATATAACTTTTTCTTAGTTGTTGGATTGCTTCTTTAACATTATTCTCAAGAGCAATAATATTGTTTCGCTTTTCAGCTAGTAAAGAGGCAAGTGCCGATGGATCAGCGGCTTTATATATTATTTTCTTTTTAATATCTTCTTTATAAGCAAGTCCGATTGATTCTAGTGACTCAAGTAACTTATATGAATTTGTTCGTGTTGTATCAACGTCTTTTAATAAATCTTTAGGTGCGCTCGGCCCATTTTCAAGTAGAAATAAGTAAGCTTTTGCTTGTAATTCAGATAAACCAGCATTAATTAATAATTGTTCCATGAAGACATATTAGCATAAATTATACTTTTTGTGAATTCTTTTTTCACAATTACATTAATCCAACCTTATAAATGTACATTATTTGTGAATATTTATTGACAATTAGAGTATAATGCGGTATAATGCTTGTTGGTTAAGGAGATAGTTATGAGCGAACATTATGATAGTCCAAGAGAAATTTCTGAAGCTGCTTTAGACAATCTAAAGAATACCATTGATTTAAGAGATGCCGGATTGGCGTCAGATGAAGTATTGCATGAAGTAGCAGACATAACCGGACGAACATTAGGTGAAACAATATTTGGTGCTTGCGATTTCCCGCATTATTGTAAATTCTATGGGGAAAATCCAAGTTTCTGCGATAGAGAATGTAATGTACCGGTGTGGGATCAAATTTAATAGCGAAAGGATAAACTATGAGTGAATCATTATCAGGCAATCAGAATGCCGAACAAAATGAACCAGAGATAATTGAAGTTGTAATTGACGGTAAGGTATTTAAAAAAACTATATTGCCTCCGGCAACTGCTAAAGTAATATTGAATTCTAAAGGTGGCGTAAAAAGACTTCCAGCACAAAGTAGACCTCTTACTAAAGAGGAAGAAGATAAACTAGAAGATTTCAATAGGGACGCTAGAACGATCTATCAAAGAGGATTCTCTGACTCTGGACGTACATCAGATGGCGCTCCTCAAGGTGATGTTGCTTTAGATGGTGGTAGTAGAATAAACGGAGCATACACTCCAGATGACTATTATCTTACAAGGGATGAACGACAAGAACATCAAGAATAATTCACCGCTTTTAAAGTCTAAATAATCATACTCTATTAGATTTATATGTATGGCTGATACTAAAATTTACCAGACATACTTTAAAGGAGTAGTATTTAATATTATGAATAACCTGTATCATGCATCTGATAATAAAAGATTAAAGTTGCTACAGCCCCAAAAAACTCTTTCTGATGATAAATATATTGGAGATTATGTGTTTGCAACAACCAATAAACTATTGGCTCTAATGTATTTGGCTAACCGTGGAACTGCGACTTTAATGAATCCACTTGAGCCTAATCCAAATATAGTTATTTGTGCAGGACAATCAGACTATATTAAAAAGGATAAAGGTGGTGCTATTTACGAAGTTTCTAATGATTTTTTTGAAAAATCTCCTCAATTTGGTCTAACGGCTTATGAAATGGTGAGCACAAAACCAACAAAGATAATTAAAAAGACTCTATTTAATAAGTCTATTGAAGCTTTAATAAGTAATGGTATAGAAGTAAGATTTACAGATATTAGGACTTTTAATAATCTGATTGGTAATAAAAATCAATTAGAGCTTATTAATAAAATTAGACAATATAAGCCATAATAGTATAAAACCATAACATTGACTTTTCAAGTATTCCGTGCTATTATTAAGTTAATCTTAACAAAACAAAAATATGCAAGAAAATTTAGAAAAACCAATAATTGCCGAAGTAAATTTAAACGGTGAACAAAATTCACAGAATTTACATATTCACGAGTTAGCTCCAACAGAAGCATATGAAATACCGATTGATCGAGAAACTAAAAAAATAGAATCTATTAGTTACGGTGGGGATACAGAGATTGAAGGCATTAAAGTTGGTTCTGTCATAATTGGCGGTGATATTGAGAATGCAGAAATAGATATTATAGATATAAGTGATGCACCAGTTATAGGATACGCAACTAGAGTGCATGACGGTAAAACAATAGAAGAGCCTAGAAGACATTTTGGAAAAAGAGACGGTGAACCTATGATAATGGCAGGGGACTATATTGCAGTAATTCCATCAAAAAGGGGCGGTAAACCTCATTTTAGATCTCTTGTCGCGGGTCATAAATGGAATATAGGCCGAGATGTTTCTTTATCGGGCAGTCTTGGATTAGAATTTCCAGATACAGTATCAAGAGATCACTGCGCAATTGGTATGACTGATAACGGAAAAGTATTTATAGAAAATCATGCGCCTACTAATTTCACTAGTTTTAAACCTACAATTGAAAAAATTGGTGAAGAAACTGAGGCTACCCATGAAAGTTTGGATGAAGATACTGCTGTATCACTAATAAGTTATGCCGACGTATTAGATTCAGATGAAGCAAAAAGCGCAGTTGAATATACTAAAAATTCAGAAAATGGTATGAAATACGCTCATCAACTTCAAAAAATAGTTGCAGAAAAAGGCTTAGCGACAGTAATGTCACTAGCTGAAAAATTAAAAGATAAATGCCTAGAAGACCTTAAAAGTTTAGGTATAAAGCCTACTAAATTTGCAGAAAGTACTTCATGGGCCCTTTGGGAAATAGCAAAACAACATTACTTTTTTGAACATCCAGATGAAGTAAGCGATGAATATTCGGGCCAAAATTATGTCTATATTGCAAATCCATTAGAACAAGATCATGCCGGTAAATTAAAACAAGAAGAAATTATAGATAGACATTTAGGCTGGGAAGCCAATATAGCATTAGATAACAGAGAATTTACGCCACATGAAGTAGTAAGACAAGAAGTTTTAGATGTATATTTTAGAGGTCAACGTAATCAAACAGGGCAATTAAAATCTTTCGAGCTCGCAAGAATGGGAAGACGATTAGCGCGAACTATATACGGATATGCTGATAGGGTATATAAATAACAATCTAAAAAAATGAAGCCAAATTTAAAATCAAAGTACTTTAAATTAGCAATTATTTCATTAGTAGCGTTTTTTGTTCATTTATACATATTAAGTAAATCTGTAAAACACTTCGTCTTAACAAGTAACTCAAATTATTCGCACTACAATGCATTTTTCATGTTTCTACCAATAATTTGGATAAGTTTAAGTACACTTTTTTATTTCAAATCAACAAAGCTATCTAATTCGTTCGCTAAGGATCTACTTATTTTCATTGCTAGTCCATTTATTTTTTCACCAATAATAGCTATTATATATACCTCAGTAATACTTCTACCTTTATACAATTTGGCACCTCTACATTAACATATCCAAAACGTCAAAAATAAGATAAATATTGACAATTATGTATTTTTATAGTATTATATAACTAATGAAAAAGAGTTTGTTTGGTTCTTTTTATAATTTCTTAAATAGCTATATTAGAGTAGCTTTTATAGCTTTATTGATACTTTTTTTAGGTTATACATCTTACGGTTCGTCAAATAATTATATAACTGGTGCACCAGGTATAAAAACGCCTAATAATATCCAGCAAAATACTATTAGAAATTTAGTTAGCAATAATACAGAGTATTACAGCAACTGGTCAGGTTACGCCGTAACTTCTACTCAACCTTTTACTAAAGTATCTACAAAATTCGTTCAACCTAGCGTAACTTGTCCTGCTCCAGGTGCTTGGACCTTATTTTGGGTAGGTTTTGATGGCTTTAATAACGGAACAGTCGAACAAGCTGGTACAGCTGCAACATGTAGCTACGGTGCCGATCCAACTCCTTCCTATTATGCGTGGTGGGAAATGTATCCAACCAACAATATACAAGTAGCACCGTTAAATGTAAGCCCAGGTGATTTAATAAATCCAAGCGTAATATTCGACAAAAATACTAACACTTATCAGCTCAAGGTAAATAATCAAACAACTAAGAAACATTTCATCGAAAATGAAACTTGTGCAATTAATCTAATTTGTTCAAGACAATCTGCTGAATGGGTAATCGAAAGACCAACTGTAAGTAGTGGCTATTCAGTACTTGCCAACTGGGAAACTTTAAATTTTACCGATTCTAAAACATCAATATCAACTTCTTATAAACCTATATCTTCATTTATTAACACTCCAATAGATATGTATAATGGAACTACGGGAAATATATTAGCTAACGTTAGTACTTTAAATAAGCAAGGCAATAGTTTTACCGATAACTGGATAAATGGTCAGTAAAAAAACTATAAATAAAAAATCACTCTTTTGACAGATTATACTTTTTATGTTAATCTTATTAAGAATAACTTATGAATAGTTTTAACCACGCTCCTGAAGCACCAGACATTAAGATCTACGAAGACGTTACTATTCCTAGTGGACTTAGGACTGACGAAAAAGCTCTTACATATATTGAAGAGTCGGCCGATGGTGTAGCTTTAGGTAATATTTATTTAGCTCCTATTGCCCCTCATGACTTCCATATGACTGGCTTATTAATTGAAAAAGGGCTATCAGTAGGTAAATTAACACATATTGATAACTTTGACCGTGAGGTAATTGAGTATGGGGTAGATACAGATTTTATTCCTCTAGCCTCTATACTTAATTCTTCTTCAAGCTTAGAGATAGGCAAAAAAGATATAGCCGATTCTTTGGTAATGATAAGGAGTTACTTACAAGAAATGTTTAAAAGTACAGGTCTAAATCCAAAAGATCCAACACTAGAAATGTTTGCAATAGATAAATCAAACGCTAAAGTTGAATTACTTGCTCCGTACAATGCTGATTCTACTTCAGATCCATTAGTAAATTTTGAAAAACTTAAACAAGATATAATCAATCGATCAAGTTCAGAGGAAGAATTAAACGCAGTTGTAGATAGTTTCGCCTTAATAGAGGATTAGAGTTAATGTCTGAACAAATAAAAACACAAGAGCTTATTGAAGAAAATCGTAGGGACGAACTTAGTGAGCAAGAAAAAGCCTTTACAGCGCAATATTTAAGTCAAGAATTAGCCGAATTAACAGGTGGTGCACAATTAATAGTTAACCCTATGAGGGCATTAGGTGCAAAAGATAGCGGTCACGATGTATTTTTTATTCAGTCTGGTAAAGATAGTCAAGTCCAAAGAGGTCCAACATTTGCCTGTAAAAGATTTAGACAAATTGATAGCGCCGAAAAAGAATTAAATTCTTTAGGACTTGCTAAGAATAGAGGTTTTGTAACTATTGAACCAGCTGGTGAAGGTATATTTTCCATAAGTAATATTGGTCACTTTTTAGTTACTAAGCATATGTCTAGATTAAATACTATGAACTATCTAGGTTGGAGAAACTTTTACGTAGGTGACGAAAAGTATGCCAGTAATGCCGCTGAGCCACTTCAACGAATTGGACGTTTTGCTGCACAACTACATTCAGCAGGTGTAACTCATGGTGATTTACAAGTTAAAAATATAGGTCAAAACTCTAGGGGTGATTTTGTACTTTTCGATCTTGAAAATGCGATTTTTTGGGACGAAGATAAACTTGATGAAGATCTTGATTTTCTAGGTAATGCGGCCGAGGATATTGGTATGATAATTAAGTCATTAATTAAGAGGGGATTTCTTTGGTCATCAACTGAGAAAATATTTGCCGAAGAAGTTCAAGGACAACTACTTGACCCGTATTTAGACTCGATTACAATTTCTAACCCAGACATTATAGATTATATAGCTCCAAAACTAGACATAGCCCATTTAAGATCATTACTACACTCGGACTTTGCGAGCCGTATTGGTTTACCAAGCTAGTCTATTAGAGTAAATCTATCTACTGACTTATTCTTCCATTCGACTTTGCTTAACCAACTAATAAGAGGCCTAACAAATATTAATTTAGAATCATATTGTGCTTCATATATTACACATATTGAATCATCGGCTTCTGTAATCGCTAAGTTTAGTACTTTATAGTACTTATTTTTATCTTTGTAATGATAATAAAGGCCGCCAACTTTAACTTTGTCAGCAGCCTTTTTTAACTCGCCTAATAATTTATCTTGTGATTGATGCATTACTAATATTCTATATTAGATTATTAGCATAGCTAATTTTAGATAATTATTTAAACAATATGTTTAGTAAGAACGACGGAAATTTCCGCCACCGCCACCGCCACCGCCTCGTGGACGACGATCTTCTTGAGGTCGTGCTTCATTGACCATTATTGATCTTCCGCTAACCTCTTTGCCATTTAGATTTTTAATAGCATTTTGTGCTTCAGTGTTATCTTCCATCTCAACAAAACCAAATCCTTTTGATTGACCACTGTCCCGATCTTTAATAACTACTGCACTTACAACTTTACCTTGTTCAGTAAAAAGTTGCTCTAATTCTTGGTCGTTTACACTGTATGCAAGACCGCCTACGTAGAGTTTCATAGCCATGATATTTATCCTTTCTTTAATCTTATAACGCTTGCGTCCATATTTCTGCTCGCGATGATAATTTTAAATCTTTTTAGGACAAATATATGACAACGGAGAGGTAATAGTAACCACTTGCTAATGCCTATTATATCACAACATAGCTATATTAACTTTTATGCCAAGGTGTAAAGCTCTCGCTTTTTCCGGCCTAACAGAGTATAATTATTTTTAAGTAGTTACTTATGTACAATTATATGATCGGTCAATCTGCCAATGGTAATGAGATTTACATAAATCTTATATCATCTTCAGCTGGACAATATTTAAGCCGCCGACCATATGTTCTAAACCTTATAAAAGAAGTTCTCTCCACAATAAATTTAAAAGGTTCTCGTATTGTACTAGAGCATGACATGGGCCGAGTAATAGGCAAGAGTGACATTGTAGAAACTAGCGAAAACGATACCATCTATTATGCTCAACCCAACAAAGTTAAAGTATTTTCTAGATTTGCTAAAAACAGGTACTCCCAACCTAGTAAATTACTGACTATAATTTTAGATCAAGATGATGACGGTAATTATATAGTTAGTAATACTTGGATCGGTCCATCAAGTCCACCATTTCCAGGTGACGAAAAAGAAGAGACTAATAGCAAGATATATTGGGAAAACCATGCGTTAGTTCATGATGCTCAGTCAATTCAAACAAAAACTATTACCAAGAACTGTCCCTACTAATATTAGAGTTTTGCTTATAGATTAAAATTGTGCTATAATTAATTTATTGTTTCTAATGGATCCGGTAATAGTAGATATTAAATCGATTTTCATTGAGGGCAATCGACTAAAGATACTATTTAAACAAAGGATTCATTTTTTATGCCTTATTATCAAAATAAACGTAGTGACCGATATGGTCGCTCACAACAACCAAACCGTAATCGAAGTAGTTCTAGGCAACCTAGAAAAGCTTATATACACCCATCTAAGTTTGTTAAAAGTGCCAAACCGGTAAGTGAAACAACTTTTGAAGCAAAACATAAGTTTTCAGACTTCAATTTAAACCCAATAATTCAAAAGAATATTGAAACTATAGGATATACAGTACCTTCACCAATTCAAGATCAGACTATACCAGTTGGTCTTGCCGGTAAAGATGTTGTCGGTATAGCTAATACCGGAACTGGTAAAACCGCTGCGTTTGCGGTGCCACTATTAAATAGGTTACTAGCTGATAAATATAATAAAGCCCTAATTCTTGCACCAACTAGGGAATTAGCACAGCAAATCGAAGAACAATGTCGCCTAATAGCAAAAGGAAGTGGACTTAATGGAGCACTACTTATTGGTGGCGTTCCAATGGGACCACAACTTAGAGAACTTAGGTATTCACCTCAAATAATTATTGGAACTCCAGGTAGAATTAAAGATCATTCAGAAAGAAAATCTTTAAATCTAGCAGATTGCAATATTGTTGTACTAGATGAAGTAGATCGAATGCTTGATATGGGATTTATTAACGATATACGTCATATTCTAAGCAAGACTAATAGTAATAAACAGAGCTATTATTTTTCAGCAACTCTAGACAACAAGATTAAAACAATAATTGAAGAATTTTCTAAAGATCCTGTACATATTTCTGTAAAAACTGGTGATACAAGTAGTAATATAGATCAAAATATTGTTACTTATAATACTTCTAGGGATAAAATTGAAAAACTTCACGAATTACTTATTCAAGATAAGGTGACTAAAACTTTAGTATTTGATGATACTCACAGAAGCGTAGAAAGATTAGCAACCGAACTAGGAGCAAGAGGTTTTTCAATTGATGCTATTCATGGTGGCAAGTCACAATCTCAACGTCAAAGAGTTTTAAAGAAATTTAGAGACAATCAAATTAAAGTTTTAGTTGCAACTGATGTCGCAGCTAGAGGATTAGATGTTTTTGACATAACTCACGTTGTTAACTATTCTTCACCACAATCTTATGAAGATTATGTTCACCGAATAGGTCGAACAGGCCGCGCTGGTAAAATTGGCTACGCACTTACTTTTGTAGAAAATTAAAACTACTAGGTTAGTAATAATTTCAGCCAAATCTAAGTTCTTATGCTATAGTTGAATTTATGATAATTATTATTCATGTAATTCTTGCTACCTCAAGTATAATTGCAACGACTTTGCTTGCTTTATTTCCTTCCAATAAGAAATTAAAGATTAATAATATTTTGATAGGTTCAACAGTCACGAGTGGTTTTGTATTAGTACTTACTACTCATGTTAAGATCTTAAACACTTGTATAAGTGGTTTATTCTACTTATGCGCTGTCCTAGCTGGGACTGCCTACGCCAAGCATCGTCTTGCCTCACAAAAAGTTATTAATAGTAGAGACTAATATTTTGTAAAGACCAATAAGCTATTGCTTATTAATAGTTTTTATGTTAATATAATTTTATGGGTTACGAAGATGCTTCTACGCGGGCCGAAACACAAAAAGAACAGTTGCCAGCTAAACAATTAAGTCTTAGTAATAGGATAGCTGAACAATATTTACTACCTGATGCAGATGCTAGATTAGTAAGAAACGCTGATGTAGTACTAAAAAATCCTATTAATTATCTCAAAGGTTTACAAAAAGAACAGTTGCCTCGCGGCTTACAAGAAAAGTGGCATAAATTATTAGATTTTAGTGAAGCTGTAGCAAAAATTTCAGGTATAGATGAACGATCTTTTAGTGACGGCACTACCGGTTTAGAAAAAATACAGACTAACATGAATGACGGCAATATTGATCCTAATTTTAGAGGTACTATTTCTGACGTACTTAGAGTTAGTTCTGAATTATTTGCAGAGTCCTACGCTATGTTGCCGGATAATAATCATGCATATTATATGGAAAATGTAGAATTTATGGATAGTTTGCTTGCCAAACAAGCCACTCAATAAATTAGACTATATTTTAGTAGGTTCACTAGGGAAGCCTGTTTTAATGGCTTTTATGATAGCATCTTGCAACTGAATGCTTCTAAATTGAATCTTTTCAAATACTTTCAAGTTGATCCAAGCTGGTGTATGCATATTTAAGCCAATTTTATTCATATAGGCTTCTTCGGAAGTATCTTGAATTTTAACATCACCATGAGGAGCTACCTCACATATATATGTATATTGTTCTTGATATGGTTCAGGTAATTCCTCTATATATACAAGTCTTGTACTTGTTACATCTAGCCCGGTCTCTTCCTTAACTTCTCGTATAACAGCATCTTCAAGTGCTTCTCCTGCTTTTACCCCACCACCAACTAGAGTAAAGTACTGTAAGCCATTCTTGTCTCTTTGCATAACAAGAATTTGCTCGTTTTCTATTATTATTGCTCTTGCTGCTTTACTCATAATAAATATGTTTAATTAATTATATCCTTAAATAAATATTGTAGCACCCTAGTAGCTTATCGTAGTTCGCAAAGGAAAGTTGATTGTCTTGAATTTATTAAAGTGATTTTATTATTACAGTTAACAGGCACGCTGGATATTTTTATTTTTATGCCATATTGTTCAAGCCTAATGAAATTCGAGTAATAAATAGATGTGTTTGCTAGATAAGTCTTATGTGAACTCTTAAGTTCTGCTAGTTGCTGATTAATATCATGGAACATGTTTACGTCATAAGTTGAGCTAGCAATTAATTCTATAAACACATTTAAGATTACTAAAATAAGCAATACTTTAATAAACAATCTATTTAAGTTTCTCTGTTTTATTTTTTCAAATAGTAGTAGAACAGTAATTATAATAATTGGCAATATGTTGAGCTCACTACTATATCTAGCGTAATTAGGGTTTATTGTTATAAGGCAGGCAACTAATATTAATAAAGTGAGCACTAACAAATACTTAAGATAGATTATTTCTTTTTTTGATTTTTTAATCACTATTAAATATACTATGGCTGATAGGGAAATGATGAATGCACCACTAAAAATAAGGCCATAACCACCGACTAATTTAGCGGCGGTATCTGATTCATTAACAAAATCGTTAGCACTAAATACTAACGGATATCTAAGTTTGGCATTACCGCTATTATTAAATGCGCTCTCAATATCAGGTCGTGAGAAAACTCCATAAAAGAACTTTTCAATAAAATTATCATTTCTAATGTTTAAGGGAGTATTATCTTTATTCACATATTCAGAAATGCTTTTTTGATTATAAGGGTAGTCAATCGAGTGATAATTTATAAAATTTGTAATGTATGGGTTAAATAAGACAAGAAATGAAGAAATTATACTTAAAACAACTAACACCTTAAATTGTTTTAGCCTATATAGTCGGTATTTATAAACGAGGTAAATTGCGACGACAACCAAAGGAAAAAGAAAATAAGCATTTGAAAATTTTGTACCTATAAGCAATATAATGCTAGCAAATAGGCTCATGATGTATGGCGTCTTGTATCGTTCTTTAATAGAAAGTATTAAAGAGGAGATTCCAATAATAAATAGACCGTAACTTAGTCCATCTTCCCTAAAAGAAAGTAACTGATCAATATATGTAACTGAAAGAACAGCTAATACGGCAAGAATAAATGCGTATTGTTCTTCTAGACCAAAGCTAAGCAGGGCAAAAAATGCAAAAATGCCAGCAACAAGACCGATCAATAAATTTATAGTTGTAGCCGTATTAATACTATGTGTTAACTTATATATAGAGGCGTCTATTGACCAAAATATTTTAGGGTTACCCTGGACTAATGATTTATCAAATGCATCTATAGTCTTTACTGGCAAGGTTCTTTGATAAATTGGATCCCACTTACTAGCTAGCTCAATTACTGCAGTTTGGTGATAAGATTCCCCATCATAACTTGTGTCATAGGTATGAGAAAATAAACTAATAGATACTAAAAACAAGATAGCTACGATTAATAATGAAGCGCACGATATAACAATATTTTCCTGAGAATACTTAAATTTAAATACGATTAGAAACCAGATTAAATTAAATATTATAAAACTAATTAATAGTGTGTAATGACCAATAGCTATATCTAGAAAAAATCCAATAAATATAAATAGCGAAGTAAAAAATATTGAAAATAATAAATAAAGCGATAAAACTTTTAATAATTTATAATATTCATCGTCCACTTAAAAAAAGTATAACTAATTTAATATTAAGAAGATATATATAATATTTAATTTGTAATATTACTTTAAATATTATATGATTTACTTATGGAAAGTATCGGGAACTTGGAAGAGTTATTAGGTCTTAACATTACTGGAGTTGAAAGAGAAAAGTTAACTTTACTTGATGTTCAAAATAGACATAGGGATGCCATGTTTGCTACTGAGGTTCTTGATATTGTTTATGATAATACGCGTTTAAAAACAATTAACCATCTTACAAGACCAGCAATCTCACTAAATAGAGGCTCAAAGAGAAGTGGAGATAAAGGTCTTCTTGCTGTACAACTTGCTACACCAGTTTTAGAAAGAGGTTTTTTTAGAAAAGATCTATGTTACACCACTATCGCAGATATCGTTGACGGTGAACCAACTGAAATATACAATGACTTTAATTCAAGACAAGTAATTACTTGTCTTAACCTAGCTCGTGAACTTATCGCTTTAAGTGAAACAAAACTACCACATTTATCTAATGATTTAACTTTTATAGCGGACGGGAAGAAAAAGAGATAAAAAACTTAAGTTTCTAAAAAGTAAAATTACTCACAGCTTAAATTCATATAAGTATCATAAACTGGTATTAGATTGGGAAAGGTGAGGATTTTATAATGACTAAACAATATAAGTCTCGAAATCGAGCAGCAAGTCAGCCACGAGAATGGTGGCGCGAGTATTTAAGTTAATCTCTATTAATTGTTGATGGATTACTATTCAGACTAACTGGCCAGAGTTTGTGTGATTTAACTACTGCTATTTCAAATGCGTAGTACAAAACTTGTGCTTGTAGGTATAGCCAGAACATTAGGCCTAGAGCTACGGCAAAGTAGCTATAAAGCGCATCTAGTCTTTTAAGTTCACGTGCTAGTAGTATTCCACCAAGCGATTGAAGTATTACTAATCCAATTGCTGCAACAAGTGCTCCAACCCAGGTTTCTTTATACGATATATGCTTAGGTAAATTGAAATTTATTAAAAAGTTAAATAACCAGAAAAGTAAAAATATATTAATTAAATAGGGTAGTGCTCTAAAGTCAAAATCGCCGTTTATATTACTTGCGACACCCGATATTATTGAAGCAACAATAAAACCAAGACCACCCACAACAATTACAGTAATGCTTTTATACAAAGTTTCTGGAAAATTATCTCTATCTTTTTCAGGTATCTGCCATATATCTTGTACGCCGTTTCTAAATACATTAGCAACTCCTCTAGTACCATATAAGGTGAATACTAGTCCAGTAGCTAAAGCTAAGCCGCTTGCATGAAGTTTATGGACGTGTTCGGTTAATTGTGTGCCTAGTAAAGGAAAATAGTCTGTAAGACCATGTAATATAGTTGTTTTAAGGCCCGAATTTGAACCTATTAAAATGTCGGTAATAGTTGTCAGAATCAGTAAAAGTGGAAATAAGGATAAAAAACTGTAATAAGTTAGAAGCGCAGCTTGTTGACCTGCATTATCATCTCCATATTTTTTAATAACAGCCACAATAAAAGAAGTTATGCGTAGTTTTTGCTGAGTTGAGTTTACTTTATTGATTGCTTTATTTATATCTGCCATAAAACTTTATTCTACAGACTTTATAAGAAACTTTACAGCTCAATTGCAGTCATTAGCTTAATAATGTAGTTACTTAAGAACATAAATAAGGGGGAAATAATTTATGTCATACGAAGAAGCTGAAAATTTAATGGATAATATAGAACGAAAATGGAAAGCAAAACAGAAAAGAGAATTTATTGGACGAATGGAACGTAAACTTAACCATAAAGAAAAAATATATAACAACTAGAACTTAATTCTTCTCATAAGATCATCTATAAAAAATGGTTTTTGATGTTCAAAAGGTAATTTGTCGTTTAAAACTGCTAGAATTTTATCTTCATAGTCTGTTGGGAAATATAGACTAGCTGTTAATCCAAATCTTTTAAGTGGCATAAAATTTATACTTACAAATTTACCTTCTTCTAATATATTAAATTTACGAAAATCTTCGTAGTAATAACTTTTATCGCCAACTGTAAAACCTTCGCTATCCACACTAAAAGGTATATCCTTTGGTTTTCTAGAGCCATAAAAGGAAAATACAATCACAAAAACAATAATTACAAAGATAGTTACTATATCTTTAAAGATTACATAATCTAATACTGAAAGAATTACACTAAGTAAAATCAGGTACATATACCAAGTTGAGTTTTTTTCGTAGGATATAAATTCAGGTCCACTCCAACTTAATACTTCATTATTCTGATTTGTGCTAGTAATATCAGTTTTTACGAAGCCATTCTTAACTTCTTTGTCTGCGTCTAGTTTGGTTTCTGAGACTTGAGGCTTAATCGCCTCTTTTTTATTACTATCAGGAGAAGTTACTACCGTATTACCATTTTCAGCCATAAGAGTAATTGTAACTTATTTTTAAAACTAAAGACAAAATATTTAATTATTCTGGTATAATTACCTCCGTTAAGAAATATTTGGAAGGGTGTCCGAGCGGTTTAAGGAACTGGTCTTGAAAACCAGCGTGCCGGAAACGGTACCGTGGGTTCGAATCCCACCCCTTCCGCCAAATAATTTTTCAATATACAATTAGATCTCATACGGAGAGGTACCCAAGTGGCTGAAGGGGTCGGTTTGCTAAATCGATAGGGGGGAGAAATCTCCCGCGAGGGTTCGAATCCCTCTCTCTCCGCCATACTTGACCAGGTTCAGATAGATCGAGGACGGTTCTAGAATATATCTAGGAGGTTCTTATGGCAGTTGGGAGAATGGACTACAGTTCGGCTATTAGAGATATAGCACCACCAAGGCTCAAACAGATAAAACTAACAATTACTTTAACTAAAGAAGCTAAGCATAGATTAGCCTGGGTAGATTACTACCATAGTCACGGTAAGAATGCTGCTCTAACAGCTCGCCACTACGGTATTGCTAAGAGCTGTTTCTTTAAATGGAAGAGACGCTATATGACCTATTGGGTCTTAAAGGACTAGAAGATCACTCTAAACGTCCTAAAAATGTTCGTCACTCCCTAATACCCATGGAAGTGATAGGTGTTGTTAAGACCCTACGTAAAACCAACCCCGAATACTCTAAGTACAAATTAGCCGTAATACTAAAGCGAGATTATGGTTACAGTTTAAGTGCCTCCACTGTTGGTCGGATCATCTCTCGACATAACTTGTTCTTCGCTCCACCGGTCAAACAAAAAGGTCATCCAGGACGTATACAAAGCATCACCCGTACTCGTAAGCCTAAAGACTTTAAGCCTCTTCAACCAGGCGATCTCATTGAGGTAGATGTTAAACATCTACCTAATACTGGCTCTAAGCGTTACGGCTTTGTAGCCGTAGATGTAGTTAGTAAACAAGCAACCATCCATGTTAGTTCTAGTATATCTAGCCTCCAGGCAGCCATTGCCTGGAAGAAGACAATCCATGCCCTAGGGTTACCAAAGCCTGTATTAAACGACAATGGGTCTGAAAACATGGGAGCCTTTACTAAGCTACTGGAAGAACAACTAGTAGAACATTACTGGGCCAGACCTCATACACCTAAAGACAAACCCCATGTAGAACGTTTCATCGGAACTCTAGAAAGAGAATGTTTACAGTGGGGTGGTATTGCAACTGACCTGAGCGACCAACAAGAAATTGTTAACCAGTGGCTCAATAAGTACCACAGTTACCGTCCACATCAATCCTTGGGCTACTTGACTCCCGATGAATACAAGGCCAAAATACAAAACACAGAAGCGACCTCGATGTATTGAACCTCCACAGAGGATTGACAATAAATGAAGTTTAAGTTAAACTTAAACTATGAATACAATCACGGCAAAAGAACTACGCGATAATCTTGATCAAATTGTTAAGCGAGTTAGGCGTGGTGAACCTATACGGGTTACATATCGATCTAAAGCAGCCTTTGTGATACAGCCAGATGATTCCAAAGTCACCTCTCCAAAACCCGGTAGCCAGGCTGCCATGCAAGATTACGTCCGACAGGTACGTGAAATCAATAAAGTCTCTCGTAAGTCTAAGCTCGATCCTAACAAGTCAATAAAAGAGCTGTATCACTCCATGCTAGACGAAGACCCAAAATACAAACACAATTATGAATAATGAAGTCATCTTTATTGATACAAACGTTTTACTCGAGACTGTCTTAAAGGATCGGAAATACGCCGAAAAGGCGCAAGAGTATATTAGCTCAAGAGATGTGATTATATCACCGTTAACGGCTCACTTGTTTGTATACTTTGGTAAGAAAGACGGACTAAAACTAGACCTACTACTAGAAATGCTGGCTAAACATAGATTTACAGATTTTGGTACTAACGAAGTTATCTGGGCTATCAAGAATCATCAAAGCGATGATTTTGAAGATAGTCTTCAAATAGCATGTGCATTACTGCAGGGATGTCATACTTTTGCTACTTTTGACAAGAAACTAGCCCAGAAGTATAAGGAATTCATTAATGTACATATACTGTAGCAACAACAGGGTCTTAAAAGTTCTAGACCCGTTTGCCCCGCCATATGAGCCCACGATCTATAAAATAAGTTTTAGTTCTGACGCCAGGGTAAGTAAAGTTTGTGATTATAGACCAGCAAAGTAACTGATGGCTTTATCTGAACGATATTCTGCGGTTTACCGAACTGCTTAATGGTAGCGCTGACAGTACAGCTAGGACTTTGTGGGTAGAGGCTGTTTGTCGGTACGATTAATTTAGGGGTCGCTACCACGCCGGTTCGTTCACCAGAAAAGTTAAAACGCTCACTATCAAGCAAGGCTGAGTCTTTATATACCTCTCCGTGATAACAGACAGTTGGTAAAACATTATCATAGTAATCGCTTAGGTAGTAGGTAATGTTCGCCATCCAGTAGTTAACATAGGCGTTCTTTACCCCGTTATGCTTAAATGCCGTTATTAAATTATAGTTAGCCTGGTCTGGTTTAGCGTTTTGAGCGTGCTCGCTAAGATTAATAATAGCAACAATCATACTACAAATTAGCGATAAACTAATTAACCAAACAGCCACTCTATATAATTGATTAAATTGTTTCTTTAAATCAACAAGTCCATTTACTGCTAGAAATGCTGTGAGCGGGACTAGGATAATAAGATAGCGTAAAGTGTTAACAAGTGGCGTGCCAGTTATGATCACATAAAAAAAGGCGAAAATAATAACCATAATTATCCATAGGTTAAACAGCGAAAACATGCGTTTACGGATAATGTCATAAAGCGCCCATATAGCTAGAAAAATGATACTTAAGCCAGGCAATCCGGCTAAAAATCGCCACAAGCTTAATGAAGCACTTGCGGTGTTAATCCCAAATAGACTCAAATACCCCTCCAGCGTATGTAGAGCTTTAGTCGGCAAATATCTAAAAGCTACAGACGAACTTAAATCGTTTATCTCATTGAATTTAGTAAAACTTATACCATGATGAGACGCACTTGCCACCAAGTGCTTAAAGACAACCAGGCTAATAATCAGCCCGAATACTGCAAACAGTAATGGCCATAAGTCATTCTTTCCTTTGGCATAGATTAAAGTAGCTAAACCAAGTGGCAATAATATGAAAAACAGTAAGTAAGGATCATTATAAATTAGTAAGCCGGTAATAATTGCCGATCCAGACACATAGGCTACAAGGCGGCTTAACTTGTAACGGTGCTCCTTAAGACTTTCAAGGTACTTAGCTGCAAAACACCCAATTAGTAACATTAAGGGTATTTCTATGTTACGAGTATTAGGATTAACCGTCTGAGCCATCCAATAGGTTCCACAAGCTAGAAGCCAGGCAAAAACTAACCATGTTATAGGTATGTCAGGACTAAAGTTCTTCCACCAGACCCATAGTAAAATGATCATTAGCAGATTAAACAAGAAAGACTCAAGTACAATTTGAGTAACGGATGGGTGTGTTAATAAACCGAGCAGCCAATAAATTGGATATTTAATAATGTAAGTATCGGTCTGAACCTGTAGAGCATGGTGAGACGACACCAAGAAGCTGTGCGTCATAGACTGCTCTGCCACGTCATCCGAATTGAACGGTCGACCAAGCAAGTTTGAGAAAAGAGCCAATAGACCAATAAGTAGCGTACCGAAAGCAGTGACTAGAGGTAAATATGGTTTGGCTTTGCGTGTTGTTTCTAAAACCCTCATTCTAAGCATATTATAGATAAAATCTCTGAAACTGTCTCATTTTTACAGCTATTAAGAAAAGAATCTGCAAGTAGCAGTAAAGTTCCAAGCCCGTCTGTTCCGCCCGTAAACTTTAAATCTTAGCTTTTTATAATACTGTATTTAATAAGTAAAAATTGAAATAACCAGAACCAAGAATTAATATTTTCATTCCTCTTGAAATAACTTTATTTTTCTTCTTATACATAATCATGAACAAGACAAATAATTCTGGCAAAAAGTCTAGAGAATATCGATAACCAAATTGATTTCTACCAATACCATAATAAGATAAAACAAAAATAATACTTATTAGTGTTGCAGTAAGCAAATACCTTTCCTGTGCTTTAAAACTAGACCATTTATTAGTAAATAAAGTAAGTAAGTAAGGGGAAGTTAAGAAAATACTAAGTCCATTATTATTACTACCTATATAAGGGAATTTTAATGTCCACGATGCCGAACTAAGTTGTGCGACATTCGGGCTACCTAAAAGCATATAGTATAGATTTGTTGGAATATGTTGAATACTAAATATACCTAAAGCTCTAGATGCCGCTGACTGAGGAAACAGAACTTGATAAGCAAAACCTCCATTAGTGGCGTTACCAAATCTTAAATAGTTATATAGCCCTACTAAAAATATAGCTATTCCAAAAGGTAATAAAAGTTGTATATATTTTGACCGCTTGTCTTTTGATTCATCTTCGAGCCATAAAATTAGAAAGAAGAATATTATTATTGGTGAAGCAGTAGCTCTAGTTAGTAATATTAGTCCACTTATTATCCCTAGCATCCACCACCGTCTCTTTTTTACTACGTAAAACTCGTAAAGACTCCAGAAAAGTAAGAACGTTGTTACTACCTGAGCAAACATCCAACTACTAGAAAATGACTCAATACCGATAAATACACTACCTAGACCAAAGGCAAGAATCAAATAAATACTATCTTTCTTGCTATATTTAAATTTTCTGGCCAGTGAATATATAAAATAAAAGATACCCAGAATCAACACCCATTGAAGATAGCCCTGGTCAAAGAAAACATGAAAAAGTTCTGCTATTAATATAAAAGGGATTAATAGTATGGCTGGAAATGGACCTTCACTCCAGAAGATTTTACCTTTATAAAGAATAGGGTCGTAACCTCTACCGCCAATAGGGTGCAAGAAGTTTAGTTGTCCGTGTAAAAATGCTTTAGCAAGTAGAGTAAATTGCTGAGCTCCACCTACTACAACACCAGCTATAATAACTAAAGCTAACAAAAATACGGAAAATAGTATAAGTGTTAACTCTATCTTATTAATTTTACTGCCACGTTTCTGGTTTCTCGCCACCTAATAACTATATATCGTTAGTTAAGATATTTATAGATAAAAGTATATTTTCATAACGTTGTTTTTATTGTGTTGTAAATATGTTAAGCGTGCATTGCTAATCAATAGATTTGTAAGTTATACTGATATCAACATAAAAACGCAAGTTACATCCTAATCTTTTAAAAATAAAAGAGCTTAGGTTTTAATATCTTAAAAAACATAATTTGTGGAGGGTACAATTAAAATGGCGCGACGTAACCGCGACGACGATTTATTATTAGAAGAAGATGAGCTAACTGCTGCATTTTTAGGAGACGAAGCTCCTGTAACCAATCAACCGGTTCCTGAAGCAGCTTCTCCAACTGTAGAAGACGAATGGGACGAAGAAGACAGTGTTCCAGGACAATTAGCAGTTGACGTATATGAAACTCGGGAAAAACTAGTTGTTAAAGCAAGAACAGCTGGTGTTAATAAAAATGATCTTGATGTTAGTATTTCTGACAACCAATTAACTGTTAGAGGTACTCTAAGTTCTGGAAGTGAAGAAGGTGTTGAAAACTACTTCTTACAAGAATGTTATTGGGGTGAATTCTCTAGAACTATTGCTTTACCAATCCCTGTTAAGGAAGAAGAGATTGAAGCTGTGCTTAAAGACGGTGTATTAACAATTAGCTTTAGTAAAGTTCAACAAGATACTGTTAAGAAGATACAAGTACTATAAAATAAAAACAATTAATATTTAAAAAGCTCTGCTATTAGACAGAGCTTTTTTATTTATGTAAATTCTTTTGTTAGCTTGTAGTAACAGTGCCAGTAGCTGCATTTAGAACAAAGTGAACTAATGTTTGAGCAAGTGCTACTAGAATTAACCCTACTATTGCGTAAATAATAGTATTCTTTGCATTCCCTACTGCACCACTTTCGCCACCTGACGTAATATACCTAAAGCCACCGTAAATTATCATAATTACGGCAACAATTCCCACTAATAGTGAAAATATATTTACTACTGTTTTAGCTATTACCGCTAAACTACTTGATGCTGGTGTACCATTATTACAACTGTTGTTACTGCCAAAAGCAGTATTCACACCACCGTTAATATAACTACCTGAAGATGCGCCAGCAGCACAATCTGCCATTACAATACTTGGGGCGCTTATAGATATAGACGGTACTATTATCGCTAAACTACTTAATGTAATTATCATAAAATTTTTAAGTTTTTTTATTATTATCATATTTGCCTTTCGAATTACTCTATAAAATTTATACTACACTTAAGGTAATGAATCAATACTATTTATGCTTAGGCAGCGGTGGAGGGGTTTCAACAGTTCCGGTAGACACATTCAATACTACATGAACAATGGTTTGCGCTAGTGCAACGATTAATAAACCTACCAACGCATATATTACAGTGGATTTTGCGCTTGCTACTGCATTTGAATCACCCCCCGAGGTAACAAATTTTATTCCTCCGATAATTATCATGATGACTGATACAATTCCAACTACAACAGACAATAAGTTTACAACCGCTCTAATTACATTATCGAGTCCTGTTGCACCAGATACTTTTCCAGAGCCACAGCCTTCATTTGGATTTATAGACTTTAATGTATTGCAAGCTGTTTGTTGAGAAGCACCGGCTGATGCAAATGCTGGTGTCACAAATACACCAGCATTTAAACTAACAAATGTAACTACGATTAATACTGTTTTTATAATAAAGTTTTTCATAAATATTCCTTATAATACTAACTCACCTGTATATAATTTAATACAAATATAATTAATAACTGTGCGACTACTGTAATAAGTAAGCCTACTAAAGCATAAATTAAAGTGCCTCTAGCACTAGCAACAGAATTAGAATCACCCCCTGAAGTAGCAAATTTTATACCACTAATTATTATAAGTATTACAGCTGCTGCACCTGTTAACCAAGAGATAACTTCTATGGCAGCTTTTATTAAAGTTATTACGGGATCCGTGGATGGTGTACTACTTGTATCTTGGCAAACCGCAGCTTTCGGAGTTTTACTACAAACAGTCCCAAAAGCATCAAAAGCCATAACACTGGATGAACTACTTATGCTGAACAAAATTATAAGCAAAGCAAAAGATGAAAATATTATACTTTTTAGCATATTTTATTAACCGCCTAAAGTCCCGTTTCCAATTACAAAAGATACTATTAACTCAGCTGATAAGGCAACTACAAGCCCGACAATTGCATATATTATTGTACTTTTTGCAGTAGAGGCAGCTTGAGGATTTCCATCTGATAATACATACCTAAATCCTCCTATAACAACAAATAAAAGTGAAAGTGCCGCCACGACACCAATTACAATATTTAAAGCTGTAGTAAGTGGATTTCCACTAGGATTTGGCACATTTAGAGAATAACTTGCGGAATAGCTACCAGATTTAATCGTATGGCCACACTTATTTACTGCTGTACCGCAAGTGTGAATTGTAACAGCAAATAATTTATTTAAAAACATTAAAAACTCCCTGCTAAAAATGCTACGAGCGAAGCTGCTATAACTGAAAGAGCTAACCCAATTAATGCATTTATTATAGTACTTTTTGCTTTAGAAGTTGCTTCAGGTGAGCCTTGGCTTGTTGTGTATTGTATGCCTCCGTAAATCACCATAGCAACTGCTGCAATAGCAGCAATTCTTAGAAGTATTTCAATTATTGCAGCTACTATTAACCATATGTCATCCAAACCTAGAATTTGAGGAGTACAGTGTCCAAATGTGTCTGTTTGACTTGGAAGATATGAATACCATGTAGGTAATATGCCAAAAAAACTGCCAGGACAAGGCGGTCCCGAGGCAGCAAATAAATTAAGTAACCACATTACTGCAATACCTGTCCAGGTATTACGTAATTAAGTAAGGCATAAGCAAATAGAAACAAAAGTAGAGCCACGCCACTACTTCTAATTCGCTTTATAGCATTCGCTGCTGCTTGTGGATCACCTGCGGATGTAATATATTGAATTCCCGCATATACAAGCGATGCTACAACAACTAGACCAACACCATCAGACAAAAATTGAATTACACCGAAAACTAAATCTAGTATAGCTGGACCTTTTCCTTGGCAACCAAAATCGATAGTCGTATGTATAACTGCATTAGGCGGCCCACCACATTTTAAACCTGCAAATATTTTAGGGGCTGAGAAATTCATAGCATAAGCTGGAACATAAGCTGAAGCTAAAAAGATTAATAAAAAACTAACTACATAACTTAAGAAGACATTTTTTTTAATTCTTTTTATCATTACTTTTTGTTATTTTCTCCTATAATTAAATTATAATGAGATTATTCAAATAATACAATATTCTGTTATCGCTCAAATTAATTGTTACCGTAAAAAGGCCATACTAGTTTCTGGGAGGAAGCTAATATGGCCATGAGTAGTATAAGCCGAAAAGAGTATTTAAGAGAAGTAAGACGACTATACAAGAAAGCTAAAACTAAAAAAGAGAAAGGTGAATTAATTAGTAATGTCGTAGACATTACAGGCATGCACCGAAAGCAGCTATTAAGGTACTGCACTCTAAGCCCGTCAGGCGCAGAAGGTCTCGTGGCCCTAGGATTATTTATGACTCAGCCTTCCATAAGGCCCTGCTAGTTTGTTGGCGTGCAGAGAACTATATCTGTGCCGAGAGATTACAGCCATTCCTACCAGGACTTAGTTATTAAGCTAGAATACTTAGGTGAGCTAGAGCTTAATGAGGATACTAGGGAACTTTTACTGTCTGCTAGTATTGCTACGGTTAAAAGACATCTAAAACAAGCCAAGCAAGTATCCAGAGTGCCGCTAGGTACTACTAAACCTGGTAATATGCTGAAAAGCCAAATAGCTATTAGGCATGGTACGTGGAACGAGGATAGTCCTGGCTGGTGTGAAACTGATACAGTAGCCCATGGTGGAGATAGTGTAGCCGGCCAGTTTATATACTCTTACAACTTTGTAGACATTTACAGTAGCTGGACTGAGATAGTTGCAAGCTTGGGTAAAGGTGAGAAGTCTACGGTAGCAGGGCTCGGTGAGGTTAGGACTAGATTTCCTTTCCCTATTCTAGGCATTGATTCGGATAATGGTGGTGAATATATTAACGACCATCTATACCGATACTGCCTAGATGAACATATCTATTTCACTAGGAGTAGGCCTTACAAAAAGAACGACAATGCCCATGTAGAACAAAAGAACTGGGAGGCTATTAGAAAGATAGTCGGCTACTCTAGATTAGATACAGAGGAACAGCTAGCTTTACTAAATGAGTTATATAGAGGACCTCTTAGCTTATATCTAAACTACTTTCAGCCAACCAGAAAACGTAAGATTAAGATAATTGATGCGGATAGTGTTAAGGTTAGAAAAAGCTACATTGAAGCTAAAACACCCTACCAGAGACTTATGGATAGTGATGTTCCAGCTAATATTAAAGATCTGCTACAATCTGAATACAACAAACTAAACCCAGTTAAACTACTGGCTGAAATACGTTCCTTAATTGATCAACTCAACAAGACTCTACGGTAACATTTTCCCGTGAGCTATTACGTATTCTCGAACTGCTTATGTTATAGTTAAAAGTAATAATGTGTTCATAAAAATGCTAAGAAAAATATTTTATATTACATCTGTCATTACGCTACTTGTTATGGTGTTACCAAGTAGTTTACCTGGTCTTCATTCAATAGCTCCAAATGTTTACGCTAGTGGCTATAATCAAACATGTTCTAGTTTAAAATCTAATACAACCAAATATGCAGCATGTGAATACTGTAACTCTTCGTCGACAACTGACGAGAATTCAAATGGGTGGGAGGGGTGTTTTGTTGGTTACAATAGTGAAGTTGTTGACAAAGGTCAGAACGAAACACAAGCATATAATAAAGCTAACTTTTCGGATAATGAATACGCCTATTTTGATAAAGGTTGGACCGGTGCTAAAAATCCAACCCAACCCGGATCGCCTGGGGCAAGTCTGTCGGCAGAAATAGCATTAATTTGTGGTGGCTATAGCCAGTCACAGTACGATTCATGTAAACAAGCCGTTGAAAATGAATCGAATAAGGAGCCTGAGCAACAAGCTTGCATTGGTGCTTCCGATCAATCAGTTTGTAAAACGTCTTGGACTATAGCCTCGGGCCGACAAAACCCTATAGCAGCCAGTGCAGCAGCTGAACAAAATTGTATACCATATGCAGGAAATACGCTTATTGCCTGCGAAACTGGATACATGTCGGGTGCTAATAACGACCCCGACGATTCAATTTGTAACGATTATACCGGTAGCACAAAAACTGTATGTCAAAAAGCATGGACGGCAGGTAATGCCACCCTAACTTCTGGTGGAGGAACTGGTGGTACTGGAGGAACATGTTCAACAGGCGCAGGTACCGAAAGTGATGCTTGTGGTGAAGCAGAGTGTGAAGATGGTGGATATGCATTTGGCTGGGCGCTTTGTAAAATTATAGATGGGGTTACTGCAGGTGTTTCAGATATATATAACGATTTTGTAGCACCAGAACTTATTACACCAAGTGTTGATTTAAGTGCTGGGTCTTCAACGCATACATTTGAGATTTGGTCTGGATTTAGAGTATATGGCGATATTTTCTTAATAATTGCGCTTCTTATAATTGTAATAGTTGAATCTGCTGGCGGTGGCTTAATTGATGCATACTCTATAAGAAAAATCCTGCCAAGGATTCTTTTGTGTGGAGTATTAGTCAATGTATCTATCTATTTAGTGGCGGCTGCAGTAGACATAACTAATGTATTAGGAGGAAGTGTAAGCGACTTACTTTATGCACCATTTAAAAATGACGGTGGACTAAACTTCGTAATTAACCCGGGAGCAGCTCATGCCGGTGATTATATAGCAGGTGGTTCTATAGCATTAGTTGTTTGGGAGTTATTTAGACACATTCATTCAAGTGGTGCAGGTTCAACCATTAAAGGAGTTGGCTCATTAGCAGCCTCATCGTTAGAATACCTATTTGTAACGTTTATGATTCCTGCCTTCTTTATAATGTTAGCGATAATGGGAACGCTGGTATTTAGAAGAGGGCTAATATTGTTTTTAATATTTGTCTCCCCGTTCGCTTTTGCGCTTTATTGTCTTCCAAATACAGAAAAATATTTCAGGCAGTGGTGGGATCTACTCTTTAAAGCTCTATTAATTTACCCTATAATAGCAATCTTATTTACAATGGGTAATATTTTATCCGTAACTATAAGTAGTTCTTATGCACATTGTGCACCTTCTGCTTCAGATGCGACTTGTAATGCTGCGACTGGTGGAGTTGCCGATACATTAGGCCTAATTGCTTTATTTGTACCATTGTTCTTAATACCGTTTAGCTTTAAAATTGCTGGAGGATTATTAGGTAGGTTCCATGAATTTGCAACAGGAGCCGCAACGAGAGGACACCAAGGTATTTTAGGAGATCAAAAAGACCCAGACAGCTTAAGAAACAGGGCAAAGAGAAACTTTGCTTCTAATAGAAATAACATGGGGTTAAGTTCTAGGGAGTTAATGACTAGAGCAGGTAAAGGATTCGTTGGTAAAAGGGCAAGATCTGCCGGTATGGGTATTCGTGAAGCACAAAGAGCCAGATTTGGAGCTCAATTTGCAGAATCCGATTTACTCCATCAAGCTAATAGCAAGAACGACCAGTATCTACTTGCCCACGTTAGAAAAGATCTAGCTAAACAAAAAAGGGATGACGCTAGGGCAGCTGGTAATACTACTGAAGCTGCGGCTTGGGATCAAGCAATCTCAGCTGCATCAAGCGCTCCTCAAACTGCCTCGGCTAAGATGGCATCTTTACAAGCCTTAGCTGCTACTGGTTTCCAATTTTCTCAAGGACAAAAAGGTTATGATGAGCTTGCCGAAACAGCGGCTCAACTAACCGGTGCTCAATTGCAATATCAAACTGGAGCAGATGGCCTTGACCATGTAGTCGGCGCAACCGGAACTGGTGCTGGTGCATTTGCTAATGCGATGAATTCAGCACAGTATGGTCTTAGGACAGCTGGTAGGTATGATTTAGGTGGAATCAATAATGGAGAAGGCTATGATCCTAAAGCAGGCACTGACAAAGCATCTCTATACGAACTTGCTAACGCAAAGCCTCAAAGTATCGATGCGTTTATGGAGGGTAAAAACTCTGTTGAAGATCAGGCAATTGCGTATCAAGAACTAAAGGCAATGTTACCAAGTGCTAAAGGTGCAACTCAAGATAAAATTAGAGAACATATTCAAACACTTGAATCAGGTGGTATTGAAGCCTCTCTACAGAGAGCTGCACCAGGAAGCGGCATGAATACTAGATATGAAAGAGAGAGTTTTGACAATAATAATCCAGACCATGTGGGAGTTCCAGGAGATCCTACGCGACCAGGTTGGAGCAGTGAAGATAGAACTAGAGGCTGGAAAAACCGTCCAGTTGCTACAGCAACTCCTGAAAAATCACTTGAATCATGGTCAAGAGAAAATGCTAGAACTTATGAACGACCTAACCCAGAACATATGCAATCTTAAGACCCATAACTTTTGTTATAATTATCTAAAATGGCAACATATAAATTAATACAAAACGTTGAAGCAGAAGACCACATACTTGGTCCATTGTCTCTTAGGCAGTTTATCTTTGCCCTAATATCTATATTTTGTTTCTATATTTGCTATATTCTTTATTTCAAGCACGTTGCTTTTTTAATGGTTTTATTTTTACCTCCTGCATTATTCTTTGGTTTTTTCGCAGTTCCATTCGGTCGTGATCAACCTACTGAGATATGGGCATTAGCTAAAATTAGATACTTTTTATTGCCAAGAAAACGTATATGGAATCAAAGCGGGGTAAAACAACTAGTTAATATCACAGCTCCTAAAAAAGTTGAAAAAATATTAACAAATGGTCTTAGTCAAAATGAAGTTCAAAATAGATTAAATGTATTAGCTCAAACCCTAGATAGTAGAGGCTGGGCAGTTAAAAACTATTCAGTCACAGATAGCACACAGACTTACGTTTCGCCATTAGTAGATAATGACTCAGATCGGCTCGTTGATGTAAGCACCCTGCCTAATGTTGTTTCAGATGATGCAAATACTACTGACATTATGGATGAAAATAATAGTCAAATATCTAGACAGTTTGATCAAATGATAAATCAAACTACTAAAGCAAAGCATAATCAACTAATTGAACAAATGAATACGTCAGAGCAAACCACTAAGCCGGTGTCGGCACAGCAAAAAGATCAATGGTTTATGCCTACAAAGCAACAAATTCAGCATACGGCAGCCGTAACAGGGGCAGTTCCTGTAGCTCAACAAGAATCAGCTGAAGAAGAAATCTTAGCTGAATCTATAAAAGCTCAACATGAGAGTGAACAAAAGCTATATAACAACTTAAGGACCCTGCAACCAATAAGTGAAAATCCTCAAATCAACAATCCAGTTAGTCCACCACCAAGCGCGTATCCGTCAAATCCTGCTATAATGTCTATGGTAAATAATGACGATTTGTCGGTGTCAACCATCGCCCATGAAGTTAATAAAAAACGGGACGATTCTTCATCGGATCAAGAAGTAGTTATTTCATTACATTAAATAAAAAATTAAATAGGGTGGCGCAATAAATGAATCCTGAAGACAGTAATCAGAATTTAAATACTCCGGCTCCAGTTGCACCGGCAGCTCCTGCTATTATTACAACCCCAGGTATGCAACCGATGAGTAGTGTGGCGCCAACAGCTCAAGTAGTGGCACCTCAACCCGGACAACCAAAGCCTGTACCTGCCAGAGCAGCTCCAAATAGCACCCAGAATACTTTGCAAATAGCCGAAATAAGAGATGGCATCGTTATTATGAATGACGGTTCATTTAGATCAGTACTTATGGTTAAAAGCATAAACTTTGATCTTATGAGTGCCCAGGAACAAGAAGCTGTTGAATATAGTTATCAAGGGTTTTTAAATTCATTGTATTTCCCAATTCAAATATTTGTTAGATCACAAAAAATTGATTTACAACCTTATATTGATAAGCTAGATAAAATCCGATCTGAACACGATAATATGTTACTGGCCTTTTTAATGGAAGATTACATAAATTACATCGACTCTCTTAGTGAACAAACAAATATTATGGATAAGAAATTTTATGTAGTTATACCTTATTTCCCGAGTATAGATAACGCGAATAAAGCCGTCGCTCAAAGTAAGAATTTTATAACCGGACTTGGTGGTTTATTAAATAAAAAAGAACAAATCGTTACCATCAATGAAGCTGATTTAGAAAATGCCAAGACTGAACTAAGAAATAGGGTTCAAGCTGTACTAGCTGGCTTACTACAAAGTGGTATTCAGGGATTACCTCTTGATACGCAAGAACTTATTGAGCTTTATTACGATACATACAATCCAGATACTGCTACAAGACAACCGCTAAAAAACTTTAATGAGTTAAACGCCGAAGTTGTTACAAAAGGTGAAGGTGCTGCTCCACAAGCTCACTTACAGAGGGAACTACAATAATGCTGGGCAATAAGAAACCTGCGGTAGACCCAGTTGCATTAGCTCAACAACAACAACTTAGGGAACAGCAAGAAGTGCAGGCTGCCTACCAAAAAGGTATTACGGCACTTAGAGATTTTATCGCGCCTAGTTCTTTGGAATATAGTAGTAAGCACTTTCAGATTGGCACTAGATATGCGCGGACTTATTACGTTTACGGTTATCCAAGACAACTATATACCGGTTGGCTGAGTGGCATGATAAACATTGATGAAGTTATAGACCTTAGTATGTATGTCTACCCAGTTGAGAGTCAGGTTGTGTTAGAGAATTTGAAGAAGAAAGTTACACAACTTGAAGCAGGAATTCAAATTGACGCAGAAAAAGGCCGAGTTAGAGATCCTTCTAAACAAGCCGCTATTCTAGATGCTGAAGAAATGCGAGATAAACTTCAGGTAGGAGAAGAAAGATTCTTTAGATTTGGACTTTACTTCACTATTTACGGTGACAGTATGGATGAGCTTGATTTTATAAGTAAAAAAATAGAATCTATGCTTGGGCAGCAACTAGTTTATTCTAAGCCAGCTACTTCTCAACAAGAACAGGGATTAAATAGTACGGTGCCACAGTTAGTTGATCAACTTCAAATTAGAAGAAACATGAGCACGGGTGCACTTAGTACAAGTTTTCCATTTACAAGCGCCGATCTTACTCAAGATAACGGTATTTTATATGGCATTAATATGCATAATTCTGGCTTGGTTATATTTGATAGATTCTCTTTAGAAAATGGCAATTCTGTCGTATTCGCTAAATCTGGTGCTGGAAAAAGTTTCTTAGTTAAGCTTGAGGCTCTTAGAAGTATGATGTTTGGTACTGAAATATTTATTATTGACCCAGAAAATGAATATGAAAGAATGTGTGAAGCTTCCGGTGGTGCTTACGTTAAACTAAGCTTATCTTCTAATACAAGAATAAATCCGTTTGATCTACCAAAAGTAGTAGATAGCGATGAAGCAGAAAATGCTCTAAGAACTAATCTTATCACCCTACATGGGTTATTTAGATTAATGATGGGTGGTGCTCAAACTCAAATGCAAGGAGCTAATCAAATAACATTGCCCGCTCTTGCACCATCAGAAGAAGCCGACCTAGATGCCGCCCTAATAAATACTTACGAAAAAGCTGGCATAACAAATGATCCTTTAACACATACAGCTGATCCTCCAACTATTGCTGATCTTTATGACACACTTCTACATATGGGTGGAAACGGCCCTCAACTGGCTCAAAGGCTTAGGAAATACACAACCGGAACTTTTGCCGGTATTTTTAGCCAACCTAGCAATATAAACATTAATAATCCATTAACTGTTTTTAACGTTAGAGATCTAGAAGATGAGCTTCGCCCTGTCGCAATGTATATTGTTTTAAATTATATTTGGAATAAGACAAAGACAGATCAAAAACGAAGAATTTTAATTGTTGATGAAGCTTGGCAATTAATGAAATACGAAGATTCAGCTAATTTCTTATTTTCACTAGCTAAACGGGCTAGAAAATATAATCTTGGCGTTACTACTATTACTCAAGATGTTGAGGACTTTATGGGTAGTAGACTTGGTCGAGCTATTATCGCAAATGCTTCAATGCAGTTTTTGCTTAAACAATCGCCTTCTGCCGTAGATGTTCTTTCCGATGTATTTAAACTTACCAGCGAAGAAAGAAAAAGACTTAGTCAATTCCCGGTAGGACAAGGGTTGTTTTTCGCAGGGCAAAACCATGTTCATATTCAAGTTATCGCTAGTCCTACCGAAACAGGTTTAATTACAACCAACCCAGGTCAAGTTGCAAATATAAACGCTTCTCAAAGGTCTGGAGAGCTAAATCAGGTATCTGGAACAATCGATTTAGCTAACCGTTTAAGCCCTGGTAGTACCGGTCTAGTTAATAATTAAATATAATCTGTTTTTCTAGCATGTAATTGATATAATATAAACATTAGCTTATAAGTGTGAAAATAAATATTTTTATTAAATGGATGATTCTAAACTACCGATCGAAGATAAACCTCAAATAATACCTGAGGATATTCCTGAAATTAGAACTCAAGAAGGTATAAGTCAGGGTGATGAAGAAAAAAGCGAAAATTTAGATAGTTCACCAAAGTCACTAGAAGACACTGAAGGAGAAACTGGTAGCAATAGTGAGCCAAAATCCCTAGAGGCAGACAAGCTAAAACAACATGAATCAGCAGGTGGTGGAAACTTTAATTTTAACCCTAGCGCAGCTGGGCCAAAATCTTTAACAAGTTTCTTTTGGGGCTCCAAAAATCGTAAAAGAGCAACAGTAAGTGGCTCAATTATCTCACTTTTAATAGGTGGTGGTATTTTTGGTATAACCTCACTATCTGGTGCGGCAATGTTAGTCCAAATTTCTCATATTTTTCAAACTGATTTAAAAAGTGTGCAAAAAATTTCATCAATAAGAAATAACAATTTACTAAAATACGCAACTCCCGCTGACGAAGGCGAATCAAGACTTAGTATATTAGGTAGAAAAACATTTAACGATACTCTCAAAGATTTAAACGACATTGGCATATCCTTTAATACGACTCCCGGTAGCAATTTAAATGATGCTGATATAAATATGAAATTATTGCAAAAACAATATCCTGAATTAAAAAATTTGTCTAACGATGAAAAGGTTAGTTGGTTGCAAAATAAATATCAGGATGAGGGAGTAGAAATACCTACAAGTAATTTTAGTACAAGTCTTGATAGTAAAGGTAACTTAACGGTTAATGTAGATTTATCCAATGAATCAGACCTTAGTATGGCAAGTGGGTTCGTTAAAACTACGCTTGGACTATTAGCTAATGGTGAAGCTGATACAGGGCTAAAAACTAGAATATTTAATAAATATTTTGATTTACCTGATGAATTTCATCCCTTAGATGAATCTCAAGATAAGGTGGATAGTGAAGCAACGACTATTGCCGAAAAGGATAAGGTTGCCGAAGATAGTGAGCAAAATGAAAATGCACAAGTAGAGGCTGAAGCTGATACTAATGTAGAAAATGTTGATAAAAAAGCCGGAAGTACCACCGGAAAACTAGAGACGGCTCTGGCTATAACAGGGGTCGCTTGTTTATTGAAAAATGTAGCTGGTGATATTGTAGCTATAAACAGAGATAGGATAGTGCTTCCATCTGTTATACAAGCCATGAACCTTATCTCGGTAGGCGAACAAATACAAAATGGAAGTGACGTAAGTTCGGCTCAAATAAATGCTCTAGAGACTAGCTTAGAAAATAGTCAAGGAACTATATTTGGAGGAACAGCTATGCAAGCAACAGAAGGGGATACTTCACAGCATGGCACAGATTTAAGCCCGGATTATAAAAGCGCTTTTAATGTAAATAGTACGGCCAATGCTTTTAGCGATGGGGCAGGAGTTATCTTAAAAATTGTAACTCTAGGAGGAATACTACCGACAGGCCCGGTATGTAGTCAGCTTGGTCAATGGCTATTAACGTTCGGGACAATAGCTGTTAGTTTAGCAGGCGAAATTGGAAGTGGCGGAACACTTACCGGTCCAGAGGCACTTGCCTGGGGCGCTACTGAAGGAGCTAATTTTGCTAAATCAGCAATAGCTATTCACCTTATTACTAACTTTATTCTAAGTTCATCTACAGCTGCATCTTTAGCTAAAGATGCCTTTAGTGGGCCGACGGGAGGGGACTTATTGGCATTTGGCGCCAGAGAATCAGCTAATATTGTAGGCAGGTCAAGTGGCGGAGTAGCACTTCAAAATTCCGATAAAACGACACTTGCTTACGAGTATCAGAAGCAAGACCAGCAGCAATTTGAAAGTGAACCACTATTTGCAAGGCTCTTTGATATATATGATTACAGGTCTTTACTTGGTAAAATTGCTGACAGTTTTAGTCCAAGTTTAATGACTAATTTCTCAGACGCTTTGAGTGGTTTTCAGGGAATAGGACATAGCTTATTCTCAAGTTTATCCTCAATAATTACTCCTAGTACTTTTGCGTCAAACCCACCTTATGATTGGGGTTTTCCAATTTATAGCGTACCAAATGATGTTTTAAATGATCCAAATTTGGCAGATCCATATACTAATTCCACTCAAGTAGAGACTTTATTTACAAATAACACTGTTGATCCGCTAGGAGTAAGTGGCAATACCTATCAGCAACGAGCTGAAGCATGTTTTGGAATAACAATTGATAACAGCTCTGGGCAGTGGGATATAACTCCCGGTCAACCTGTAAATCCAAATGACACTCCTTATATTAATAGCGATTGTGGTAATTATAATGGTGACTATAACTGGAAAAGAACCATTATGTATGTACTAGATATGAGAACTATGCAATCTGATGCATGTTTTGAGGGTGATGACCAATCGTGTAACGACTTGACTCAAAGCAACACAACATCCTCTACTACGAGTACTGCAACGAACCCTGCTACACAGCCAGCTGCACCTACACCCAGTCCACCAACTATTCCTTATGACGGTTCTGGAATAATAGCCAACCCAACACATATAATAGATGCTCAGTGGAATTTTTCATCAAACAAACCAGATCTAACCAATATAAGTGTTGGCATGAATGTAGGAACAAATGGCCCTGCTATAAATGGCGGTACACCAGATGGTTACTTTTATGCAAATGAATTTTATTTCCCTAATAGTAATGAGTCGACCAAGGGAGCAACGTCAAGAACAGGGTATATAGGTATGCAAGATCAAGGTAATGATAGTGCCTACCCAGTTCATCATATATTACCTAAAAGTATGTTGATGGTTATATATGGAGCGACATCGGGAGTTGCGGCACCCGGTGGTACTACAGAAGTATGTGGCGATCCTAGTGGAGAGGGCAATAGTTGTTCATTGCACTTAGCGTATAACTGGGTTGTTGGACATACATATAGATTTGATATTTCCTTAGCTAAAGCAAATGACGATGGAAATAATGTCTGGAGTGCTGACTTTGAAGACACTAATACTGGACAGACTATACAATTAGGAACATTAGATACTTCAGTTGGTTATGGTTTATTAAGTCCCGCAGTCGTAACTTTTCATGAGAGGTTTTCGGGACCAACAGACAGCTGTAGCGAGATTATGCCTTCATCGGTTGCATTTTCAAATGTTACTGCAAATAATGGCACTTTAGTAGCTTCTCCAGCTAGTAATTTTACAACAGGATCAACAAAATGTCTTGATCTACTATTTAATAATGTAACCAATAATGTAGTAAATAGTAAGTTTTAATTTATATGACTAAATTATTTAAAATCAATAAACTATTTCTTGAAAAATCAACAGTAGCTTTTTTGGTCTTTGTATTAATATTTTCAATTTTTATCGGAGACTCATGGGCTTTAACTCCTGCTCAACAACAAGTCTATAGCTCAGGTATAAATTATTTCGATGTTAGTTCGTGCAGCGATGCATCGTCGTCAACTGCATCATCTGGTAGTACATTTACTCCTAACAATAGTGCCGCTCAAACAATTGCACAAAATGCTAGTACTGGTGGTGCCCAGGTTGGGTATGCGCTTTATGATTCGAGCGGAGACCAACTAGCTAACTTTAATGATACTTTTGAAAATTATGGTGCAAGTATTACAAAGTCTATGATATTAGTAGCGTACCTAAACCAAGAAGGCTCATCAGCGATAAGTCAAAGTGTTCAGTCAACTTTAACGGGTATGATAGAGGATTCAATAAATGGAGACGCTAATACAATTTTGGGATTATTAAACAATCCGTCGAGTGAAATAAACAATGTGGCGAGTCAAGCTGGTATGACGGGGTTTAAGTATAATGACACAGGTGATAGTGAATACTATTTGGGACAATCTCAAATAACTGCCAACGACTTTGCAAAATTCTTTTCTAAGATAGATACAATGTTTCCAGCAGCTCAAAAAAGTTTTGCCTTAAATTTATTATCTCATCTAGCACCATCTGACCAAGTAGGTCTACTTCAAGCCGGATTACCTGGCACTGTATATTCTAAAGAAGGCTGGAAATCCGAACCTGGTGGACCTCCAACAGATCCCTCTAGAAGCGGTAGTCCTAACCCCTTTGGCGACGAAGGAGCGCCTTATATAGTTAATCAAGCTGGTCAATTTACAATTAATGGATCTACTTATGGTGTAGCAGTTACTGTTGGCGGAACAACTAATAGATCGTCTGGGGAGGAAATTGTAAAGAATATTGTAAGTGCATTAGTCTCCCCGGGGGGTACTCCAGCAAGTTCTTCAGGAAACAGTTGTGCCTGCTCATCAGGAAGCACCGGCCCTGTAACTCTAACCGGTAGTGATAACGGCCAAAAAATATGGAACTTTTTAAGTAGTAATGCTGGTTTAAGTCCAAATCAAACTGCGGGAGTGATGGGAAACTTATATGCCCAAGATTCAACATTTAATCCAGAGCAAGTGCAAATTCCTCCTGGGGGAAATTCTACAACTCCTACTACACAGCATGATGTAGGATGGGGCATAGCACAATGGACACCTACTAGTGGACCAAACCCCATTATTGCGGACGCAAAAACTGCTGGTGTACCTGCTAACGAAATGGACACTTTAGCAGGTCAACTTACAATTTTATTATCTGAACTTAATAACACTAGTCCGGCAGGCAAAACAGATATGATTAAGACATTAATGCAACAATCTAGTATCAGTGATGCAGCAAGTGAATTCTTTACAGACTATGAAGGAGGTGGTTCTGGTGGAGCTCCTCAAGCAGCATCGTATGGGATGCAGATGATGCAACAATATGGAGGTTCAGGTAGTTCTGGAGGCGACAGCTCTTCGGGTTGCCAAAGTGTAAGTTGCAATACAGGTTCCCAAACTAGTAGTTTAAGTCCTTTGAGGCAAAATATTGTTTGTCTTGCCCAACAACAAGCAGCGCTTTGGGGTAGTAAGCCACTATCTTACAGAAATCAAGGATATTACGATTACAGTAACAATGTGATGGAATTGTGGTGTGCAGATTTTGTAAGTTGGGTGTATAAAAACGCAGGCGATCCATTTCCTAATGGCACTAGGGATGGTTGGGACATATCTTTTGTAGGCAATATTCCATCTGTAACAACTAAAGTTTCCGGTTTTACATACCACTCTGTAAGTGGTGCACCATATACACCAAAACCGGGAGACATAGGAATATTTTCTACATATGAACCTTATGGTCACGCTGCTTTATTTATAAGTAGTTCAGGAGGTACAACTACGTGGATAGGCGGTGATCAGGGACCAACTCCAAATGGTGAATATGGTGATTCTCCAAATAGTGAATCAACAGTAGATGCGTCAAATTATGAACCTACATTAATGGGCTACGTATCTCCCGACGGTAATTAAGGAGTTTAAAATGCTAAACAATATTTTAATTAAATATAAAAAATTAATAATTTTAACGATGACACTAATTGTCTTATTACTTTTAGGATTATTAGTACATAATATATTAATTTTTCGGTTAGTTAATACCAATCCCAACGTAGATAGTGTTGGCACATTAACGCCGTTTCTTAAATTAAATTTCAACAGAAATTTAACTAGAAAAAACATTCAAATAAATTCACCTAATGGAGCTACTGACTCTTTTAAGATAAGCTATAAAACTATAGAAATTTATCTAAATTATCCACTAAAAGAATCTCAACTTTATACAATTAATGTTAATGATGTGACAGATACGGCCGGAATTAAAATCAAAAATATAAAGCTTGATTTTAAACCAACTATAATCCCATTTAATAGCTTACCGGCTGATCAACAAAAAACACTTGTTAATAATCAAGATAAGTATAACCAACCTGGAAGTAATATTAATTATGTAAACACTGAAGCATTAATTAATAATGGATTAAGTACAACCCAGTTAGCTCTTTTGGAAAAGTATTTTGCTGATTTTAAACCAAATGCAAAAATAATAAAATTTGTTCCAAATAGCATTGGGGTCTATTCTGCTCCTGCACCTGCATTAGCAGAATATAGATTTATAGTTAATATAGATGGTGTAAATTATAATGCCATTGGAACTTATACTTTTCTAGATAATATTATTTTATCTTTATATAACACTCAAACAGGTACGCAAGTATTTAATTCATATAACTATACGGGTAGTGGCGGTTAATCTAATTTATCTTAATAATTTTTGTTTTTTTGTTAAA
>Ga0182030_10002680_pt1 | contig 37873 bp, 29 predicted proteins | sample 812S3MmetaG_FD_121299 | JGI IMG/M metagenome (GOLD analysis project Ga0182030, IMG submission 121299) | Permafrost microbial communities from Stordalen Mire, Sweden - 812S3M metaG (Illumina Assembly) | ecosystem: Environmental > Terrestrial > Soil > Wetlands > Permafrost | place: Sweden...
GCGCGGATGCGGCGGAATTTGACCGGCGGCTGGGACTGGTGCATCGCTACATGCCATTCCGGGAGGACGGCAAGGATTTGCTCATGCTCGGATATGGCTTGCTGCGCGACCTGGCGCTGGAGGCCGGCAGGCGGCTGGAAATCGGCAGCGGCGTTTTCCATCTGACCCGCGAGGAACTTTTCGGAGCGTTGCGCACCGGCTTCGCGCCGCTTCACTTGATCGAACAACAGGAATTGCTATATCGCGTCGAAACCCGGCTCGCCCTGCCGCGTGTGATTGACGCGCAATGCATTGAGCGGCTCGGCCAAGCCGTCGAGACGAAGGCTGCGGCGGGCAGCTACAAAGCGATGCCGATATCGGCGGGCGAGGCGACCGGCCCGGCGCGCATCCTGCAGTCTGTCGCCGAAGCAGGCGAAATCGGGCGCGGTTACATACTGGTTTGCCCGAGCACAGATCCCGCGTGGACATCGTTGTTTGTCAATGCGGCGGGCCTTGTGCTGGAGCGCGGCGGAATGCTGTCGCACGGCGCTGTGGTGGCGCGCGAAATGGGTTTGCCGGCGGTTGTCATGCCGGATGCGACCCGGCTGCTTCGCGATGGCGAACAGATTGAAGTCAACGGCAATTTGGGCCGTGTGGTTTGCGCGTCGCGTGTTTCCAGCCAGCCTGCGCCAGCGGCCGCGGTGGATGTCGAAGACACGCGCGCCCCGCACGAGTTGATTCCACCTCCGCCCGGACGCAAGGAGCACCGGGCCGCGAGAATTGGCGCGACCGCCGCCGGTCTGTGGATGATCTATCTGCTGGGGTTCTTCCTCCTGCCCAGGGAGGCTGTTTATCAGCCGTCGCTTTCGTTCCTGGATTTGATTTTGTGGCCGCTGGTCCGCTTATTGGGCAAACCCGGTGTGGTGGCGGCCGTTGCGGCGGGCATGGCGCTGGTGCTTTTGTTGACGCAGAAATTCGTCACGGACAACCGTCGGTTGCTCGAAGCCCGGCGCCGGGCTGCGCTTCTGACACGACAGGCGCAATCGCTGCCGCAAGACGCGCCGCGCCGCAAGGCGTTCCTGCAATTGGCCGCGCCGGTGAATTTGCGTGTGATGATCGCCGGTCTGATTCCGCTCGGGCTGGTGCTGGGAGTGCTGGTGGTCACGTTTGCGTGGTTCAAGGACCGGATGGATTTGTCGGTGCCCGTGGGGCTGGCCGGGTCGTCCGCTCAGATTTTGGCCACAGTGGACGGCGATTGGAGCAAGCCGGTGCAAATTGAGGCGCCGCCTCCCCTGGCGCTGGATGAGACCACGCCTGCTTCCCGCACGCTGCCGCCCATTCGCAAGACGCTGGAACATTTGCTGCCCCTCTTGCGCCAGCCCGGGAACCAGCCGGACCTGCCGTGGGAATTGCAGTTGGTTCCAGACACGGCCTGGCAACAAAAGGCGGACGACCTCCAGAATTACCTGAATGCGGGGATTCCGCCGCAAGGCGTCACTTGGATGATCCGGACACCGCCGGGCACAGTCGGGCGCTTTCCTGTGAAGGTCATTGTTGAGGGCCACCCGGCGTTGACGGCGAATGTCGTGCTTGGCGGGGAATTTCCGCCAGGGAACGTGATCGTCCGGGGCAGCTCCGGATCCCCCGTCAAGGAATTGAAGGTCAATTATCTGTCAACCGGGCAGAAGCCGGTCTTCTGGCAGCCGCTGGCGGGCTTCGGAGCCGGTGACCGCCATCCTTTGTTGAAGCACCTGGCCGCGATGGATATTGGGTGGTTGTGGGTTTATGTCCTCGCCTATGTGCCGGTTTTATTCGTGGCAAAAGCCGCGCTGAAGGTGGCGTGATTAGAGCAAATTCGGGTCCTGGTGCGCTCCATAAGTTTTTCCATGGAAGGCGCCTTTCACGGCGTTTTTTTGTCCAGGCGGGAGGTTCGACGGTTTTCCCATGCTCGCCGGGTTTGCCTCAGTTCGGCCAGTAATGTTTTTTCATCTGGTAATTTCAGACGGTAATCGGCGGCCACAATCTGGTTGGGCAATCCTTCCAAGGCGTATCGGGCAACATCGTTTTCAGCGGCGGAGCAGAGGATCAAACCGATGGGAGGATTTTCGCCAGGGCGCGCCCAGTTTTCACGGGCGTAATTCAAATAGAGGTGCATCTGCCCGGCATCGGCGTGCGTGAATTTGCCAAGCTTTAGATCAATCACGACAAGGCAACGCAGCACGCGATGAAAGAAAAGCAAATCCACGCGATACCATTGGGAATCAATTCGCAAACGGCGTTGCCGGTCCACAAAAGCGAAATCGCCGCCAAGCTCCAACAAGAATTTTTGCAAATGTTGAATGAGGGCTTCCTCAAGGTCTGATTCGGAATAATCGTCCTTGAGATTCAGAAACTCCAAAATGAAGGGATCGCGCACGGCTTCGACTGCGGACAGTTGCTCGCCCGGTTTGGCCGCAGTGTGTTTCATGAGCATCTTGGCCTTGTCGCGCGACGCGGCGGTGCGTTCGTAAAGGAGCGTGGCCATCTGCCGATCCAGCGTGCGGACGGACCAGCCGCCGCGCAGAGCTTCGGCCTGGTAAAACTCCATCGCTTCTGGCGAACGGGAGCCCCGCACGAGCAAAACATAGTGCGACCAGGGCAAAGGGAAGCACGCGGCAATGTCATCAAGGCTCAATTCATGAAATGGCGTTTGGGATATTCCCGATGGGGGCTGGAGCATGTTAGAATCGGCAGATTTGAGCAACGGTGTTGCTCGAATTCCCGTTGCGTCTGGTCCGTTGGATTTGAGCGACAGTGTCGCTCGAATCTTCTTAGGCGGAAAAGCGGCGTAAAAATCACGAAATCTCGCAAGATTGTGACGAGAAAATCCACGGCCAAAGCGGCTCGTCAGATCGGCGGAAAGTCGCTGCAGAAGCTCTTCACCGTAAGCGGCACGCTCCCTCCCCTTCTGCTCAAATTCCACGAGGCGGCGGCCAATGTCCCAATAGGCGGCGCTCATCAGCGCGTTGACAGCTCGCGCGGAGACGTGTCGGGCGGTGTCGAGCATCTTTGCGATGCCAGTGAGCAGTCCATCATACTGCGCTGGATGGGACATGGACTTGGATGACGGCGGTTTGGGTATAGTTTTCTTCCCTCATTTCAATTCTCTTTTCAGAATTGGGCAATCAAAAAGGACAGCCCCCTCCAGAAGTTATTTCCACCGCCTAAAACAAATTGGAGGGCCTTAATGTCAGCTTAAGGTGAGCCATGCTAGGTTGCGCGCGAGTTACAATTGAGTGACGTTTGAGTTACGCAAATGCGAATCGAAATTTTATTTATGCAACATCGGAAAATCCAAACTATGAAACACATCAAATCTGCCATCACATTGACAATGGCGCTGTCCGCCGCCGCAGCCCTGGCCGCAGACACCGCCCCCACCAATCAAGATGCCGACGCGGTCGCCAGATTGCAGGCGAAGCGGGCGGCGGAGATTCTCAGAGTTGCAGCCGGCGAACCAGACCCGGTTGCCACCCCGGCCCCGCCGGGAACCGGCGGGCGCGCGGTTGGCGGCAACGTGACGGCCAACACCGGATTCGACGGCATCAAGAGCCAGATACACGCCACGGATGAAGAATGGAAGATCATTGCGCCTGTTCTTCAATCAATCACCACCCTGCGCCAGACTGCGAACGAAGGCTTGACCGGCGCGCAGGGCAACGGGGGATTTGGAGGCATGATGGGCATGGGTGGTGGATTCGGAGGCGGATTTGGCGGCCCTGGCGGCGGCGACAGCTTCTCCGATCCAGGCGGCGCCCGCGGCGGGCGTGGCGGCGGTGGCGGATTCGGAGGCGGATTCGGCGGCGGTGACGCGGGCGGCTTTGGCGGCGGCCCTGGCGGCTTTGGCGGCGGTGACCCTGGCGGCTTCGGCGGTGGCGGTCGCGGCGGGCGTGGCGGCCGTGGCGGCGGCGGCCCTGGCGGCTTTGGCGGAGGCGGGCGCGGCGATTTTGGCGGTGGTGACGGCGGCGGAACTGCCGGCGGTGGCACCGCTGTTGTCATGTCTGGCGGCAACAACGCGGTGGCGCTGGCGCTTGCGGAACTGAAATCCGCCCTTTCCAGCACGAATGCCCCGGCGGATCAAATCAAAGAACAAGTCGCGGCGGTTCGCGCTGCCCGGCAAAAAGCCCAAGCTGGTTTGGCTGCCGCTGAAAAGAATCTGCGGTCAATGTTGACGGCCGACCAGGAAACAGTCCTCATCAGTCTGGGCTATTTGGAATGAACCAAAGTCCGGCAATCCCCAGCCCGCATTTTAACCAATTCAATCAAAGGAACATACCTCACATTATGCGTTCAATTCATCCGATCTTCACGAACTGGCGGCTCCCGTTGATTCTGGCCTGCCTTATTCCGGCCAATCACGCCCGCGCCTACGTTGATCTGGCTCCCACCCTCTCGAAAGTCATCGCGGATTCCCAGAAAATCCTACTCGTCGAGGTGGCTCAGTTCAATCAGGCGAACCATACGCTGACACTCACCCCGATTCGCGCGCTCAAGGGCGACCTGGATACGAATTCGATTCAGCACGACGTCGCCGCGGCCGGCGGTTCCCTGGTGCCGCGCGCCATCCAGCAATGGGCCGGGCTGGGCGCGCGCGGGGTCCTGTTTGGCTCGCGCACCACGGAGTTGGTGTGCATCGGCGAGGGCTGGTACGCGGTCCGCTCCTCCGGCAATGGAGTTTGGAAGCTGGGTGCGGATCGCGCGGACCTCCCGCTGGCTTATTACGGATCGGTCTCGCGCCTTGCGGACGGCATCACCCGGATGCTGGCGGGCAGGGGCGCCATCCTCACCACGGTGCAGCATGGTGCTGAAGGCGCCGCCAGTTTTGATGTCGCCCTCAACCGCGCCAGTCTCCCCGGTCTCCTCCATCTCCAACGCATCCACGCCAACATGTCCATGCCGACGACAGTCATGGCCGTTTCGGACAATCCGGCCTACTTGATCGGAACAGGACGGGCCGGCGAAGAGGATCTTCCGGCGCTGCTGACGCAACTCCAGGACCCCGATGCCAATATCCGGGCCGAATCGGCTGACGAACTGCGCGACCTGGGCCGCAAAGCCGCTCCCGCGGAAAAAATCCTGTCCGATCTTCTGGCGGACAAGACGCCGCGCGTGAGATTCTCGTCGGCCTCAACCCTCCTTTGCATCAACAAAGACAACAAGAATGCCGTTGAAGTCCTGAACAAAGGTCTGACCGATCCCGACCCCACCGTGCGGCGTGACGCCGCCAAGGCCGCGGGCCGGTCCGGTCCCGGCGCGGCCGTTCTCATAGACAAGCTGGCCGCCCTGCTCCGCGACACTAATGAAACCACGCGGGTTTCCGCGCTCCAGGCAATTACCCTTCTGGGGCCGGTCGCCGCCGGCGCGGCCCCGGCGGTCGTCCCGCTGCTGGACGATCCAAGTACTTGCATTGATGCCGCCGACGCCCTGGGCCGAATCGGGCCGCGCGCCCGCCCCGTTCCGAAACGGTTGATTGAAATGCTCTCCTCCGACCAAACCGCCATCCAATGGGCCGCCGTGCGCGCGATGGCGCAAATTGGCGGCAAGGAGGCGCATCCGGCTGTGAGCTTCATCGTTGCCAATATGCGGGGCGCCACGGAAATCAACCTTTACAACATGATGATTTACCTCGCGCTGCTTGGTCCTGACGCCGCCGACGCCATCCCTGCGGCGCAGAATTCAGGGCTGGCGAATCCCGTCATCCCGTCAGCGACAGTTTGGGCGATGAGGGCGGACAGTTTCCCGTGGCAATCCAGCGGTGGCATGCGCGGTTTTGGCGGGCCGGGCGGCGGCATGGGCGGCGCGGGGCTGGACCTTAATACGACGATGTACGAGGCCTACATTCGGGAGTTGGGTGAGAGGCTTCGACCGCTGGCCTTGAAGCTGGCGCAAAAGATTGTGGATGGAACTGCCGGCGACATTCCAACCTGGGGGTATAAATTGCTCGACTGTGCCGCGGATGAATCCGTCAGCAAGCTAGCCCCATGCCTGACGGACAGCAACGCCGCCGTGCGGGAGCGGGCCGCCTCGGCCATCGGCCACATGGGCTCCGCGGCCTTCCCGGCAAAAGACCAGGTTTCCCAGGCGCTGGGCAAAGCTGCGACCGAGCAGGAGCGGCATCTCCTGGAGTGGTGCCTGCGCGAAATCAATTCCTGAATTTGCTTTCGCTCGCCGTCTCTTCAGGGCATGTTGAGAACATGGGACAACGCAGAGAGGCGCGTGAACGCGCCGTGCAATTTCTTTTTCAGCACGACCTCAATCCATACGACAATTTGGACGAGGCGCTGGATCAGTTTTGGGATTCCCAGCGCGCCCCGGCCATCGCGGGTGAAAGGGCCGCCGCGACCTGGGGCGTCAAAACCGAGCTGCCGCCGGCCACCGCCGAGGAAGTCGCCACCCGCCAGTTTGCCGACCGCCTGATCCGCGGCGTGCTGGAACACCGGCTGGAACTGGACAACCGCATCATGCAGTTCGCCCAGAACTGGGACCTCAAACGCATGGCCGTCGTGGACCGCAATGTCCTTCGCCTCGCCATCTATGAGATGTTCTTTCGCGAGGACATCCCGCCCGTCGTCAGCATCAACGAAGCGGTGGACATCGCCAAAAAATTCTCCACCGAGGCCAGCGGCAAGTTCGTCAACGGCATCCTCGACAAAATCAAAGGCGAGCTGGCGCGCCCCGCCCGGGATGTCAAATGAGCGCCATCCCCTCAGAACTGTGCCCCCCGGCGCCGGCCTCCGGCCCCGCGACTCCTTCCACCGCGGGCGCGCGCGCGGCGGGCGCGTTTGCCGACCTGCACCTGCACACTTTTTTTTCCGACGGCACCTTTAGCCCCGAAGAACTGGCCGGGCACGGCGCGCGCTGCGGCCTGACGGCCATGTCCCTCACCGATCACGACACCGTGGAAGGCTGCCCGCGCATGGCGCTGGCTTGCCGGAACCTGGGCATCGAATTCATGACGGGCGCCGAATTGACCGCGGAACTGGACGGGATTGAGGTGCATATTTTGGGCTACTACCTCGATGCGGAAAACCCGAGTTTGCAAACCAAGTTGAAGCAGTTCCAGTCCGTGCGTCAGAACCGCATTCATGAAATGGTTGCCCGCCTCAACCGGGTCCACATTCCCCTGCGCGCCGAGACCGTTTTTGCCATCGCCAACTGCGCTTCTCCAGGCCGTCCCCACGTCGGGCGCGCGCTCGTGCAGCAGGGCTTTTGCACCAGCCTGGACGAAGCGTTTGACCGTTTCCTGAAGAAAAGCCGCCCGGCATACGTGCCCAAGTTCAAAATCTCCGCCCTGGACGCCATCGCCCTGATCCACGACGCCGGCGGTCTGGCCTCCATGGCGCATCCCGGACTCAATCGCAACGACGATGTCATCCCCGCCCTCGCCGTTTCGGGCCTGGACGGCCTGGAATGTTTCCATTCCAAGCACACGCCCGCCATGACCGAATACTACCTGGACATTGCCGCGCGCAATCATCTGCTGGTCACGGGCGGCTCCGACTGCCACGGCTACAACAAAGGCAAGCCCCTCATCGGCGGGGTCAAACTGCCCGCTGTCTATTTCGACCGCCTCCAGGAGCGCCGCCGAAGCGGCATGGTGAAAAGCGAATTGTGAAATGAACTCGGAAATGCCACCGCAATCGAAAATCGGTCGGATCAGTCGGATCCGACGGATCAGTCCGATCTGGAAATCCGCAATCCGCAATCCGCAATCCGCAATTTCCTAGCATGGGTTTGTTCCAAAAATTCAAAGAGGGCCTGCGCAAGACGCATAGCAAACTGGTCCACGAAATCAAGCGCGTCATCACCGCCTCCCCCAAGCTCACCGTCGCCACGATGGAGGAGTTGGAAGCCGCCTTGATCGCCGCGGACCTCGGCATGGCCGCCACCGCCCAAATCCTTGCCGCCGTCAAGCTGGCCTACGAAACCCAGGGCCGCGCCGGCCTGGATGTTCTGGCCATCGCCCGCGCCGAAATCGAGAAGAGTCTTGCCACGGCCCACGCTCCCCTCAAGCGCCAGCCCGCTGGCCTGACCGTCGTCTCCATCGTCGGCGTCAACGGCACCGGCAAGACCACCACCGCCGCCAAAATCGCTTATGCCGTCCAGGCCGGGGGCGCTGTTCCCATGCTCGCCGCCTGCGACACCTTTCGCGCCGCCGCCGTCGAGCAGCTCAAGCTCTGGGGCGACCGCCTCGGCGTTCCTGTCATTGCCGGCGCGTCCGGCGCCGATCCGGCTTCCGTCGCCCACGACGCCGTGGCCGCCGCGCTGGCCCGCGGCGCCGATTACCTTTTTCTTGACACTGCCGGCCGCCTCCACACCAAGCACAATCTGATGCAGGAACTGCAAAAAGTTCACCGCGTCGTTGCCAAACAACTGCCCGGCGCTCCCCACGAGACCCTTCTCGTGCTCGATGCCACCACCGGCATGAACGCCCTCAACCAGGCCCGCGAGTTTCACAAGGCCGTTCCCCTGACCGGCCTGGTCATCACCAAGCTCGACGGCACGAGCAAAGGCGGCATGGTAGTCGCCATCCAGAAGGAACTGGGCCTCCCAGTCAAGTATATCGGCCTGGGAGAAAAGCCCGAGGACCTGCAACCTTTCGACCCCAAACAATTCGCCCAGGCCCTCTTCGAGGAATAACGCTCCGGCAAATAATGCGTTGACTTTGGATGGATTTCTGCTATTTTCTGTAAATAGAGAAATGAAATTGGACCCGGTCATCGAAAAACTGGTTTTGCATTGGGGTGAAATGGGATCCCGCTGGGGCGTCAGCCGGATGGTGGCGCAAATCCATGCCTTGCTGTATTTCTCGCCCAAACCAATGGCGGCGGACGAGATTGTCGAGGCGTTGGGCGTTGCAAGGTCGCATGTCAGCAACAGCCTCAAGGATCTTCAGTCATGGGGGGTCATCAAGGTGGTTCGGGTCACGGGAGACCGGCGTGAACATTTCGAGTCCATCAAGGACGTATGGCAATTATTCGAAGTCCTGCTGGACGAACGCAAGCGGCGCGAGATGGATCCGACGCTCAAAATGCTGCGCGAAACGCAGGCGCAGCTCAACGACGGAACCCGGGCGGATGCCCACACCCAAGCGCGGGTGAAGGAGATGCTGGAGTTTTTCGAGATGATGGACGGCTGGTTTGGCGAAGTCCGGCGGTTGCCCCTGGCATCGCGCGTCAAGCTGGTAAAATGGGGAACACAGATTCGAAACTGGTTAAGATAATTTTTTTGCTTGTTAAGTTCTCTCAATACAGGAACTACAGAAATATGAAGAATAATGAAATTCACGCGGTCACCGGAGCGTTTGGTTATTCCGGCCGTTACATCGCAGCTCGATTGCTGGAACAGGGGCGAACGGTGGTCACGCTCACCAACTCCCCGAACCGCGCAAATCCATTTGGGGGCAACGTCCGCGCGGTGCCTCTGTCTTTTGGCGACCCGGACAAACTGGCTGCCAGTCTGTCTGGAGTGGATGTCCTGTATAATACATATTGGGTTCGTTTCAACCACAGCATGTTCACGCAGGGTGAAGCGGTGAGCGACACGCTGGTCTTGTTTGAGGCGGCGCGGCGCGCGGGTGTCCGGCGCGTGGTGCATGTCAGCATCACCAATCCGTCGGAAGATTCGCCGCTGGAATACTTTGCCGGCAAAGCGCGGTTGGAGCGCGCGCTTCGGGAAAGCGGACTCTCCTACGCGATCCTGCGTCCCGCGGTGTTATTCGGCTGCGAGGACATTCTCGTCAACAACATCGCGTGGGCGCTCCGGCGTTTTCCGCTTTTCGCGGTCTTCGGCGATGGTACGTATCGGCTCCAACCGGTTCACGTGGATGATCTGGCGGAGTTGGCGGTCGCTGAAGGGAAGCGGTTGGAAAACGTCATCATCAACGCCATTGGCCCGGAAACATTCACTTACCGGCAATTGGTGCAGGCCGTCGGCGAAGCGATTGGCCGGCCGCGGACTTTGGTCAACGTGACGCCGGGAATCGGTTATTTGTTTGCGAAATTGCTGGGCTGGTTCAAGGGCGATGTCTTCATTACCCGCGACGAAATTCGCGGACTCATGTCCGAACTGCTTTACGCGGGCACCCCGCCGACAGGAAAAACACTATTGACTGCCTGGATGAAGGAAAACGCCGCCACTCTGGGGCTGCGCTACGCCAGCGAACTAAATCGCCGCCGCGACCGCCAGACGCCGTATTTCGTTAATGAAGGATGATGGCGTACCAAATGGAAAAAAGATCACTGTCAATTTTCTTGGACAGACCAAAAACTTGTCATCCCGCGGAAACGTTCAAGGGTTAGTCACCAGAAAAGTGACAAATTTGATTTTTCATGCTGTCCTTTCAGTTTTCAGCAGCCGTTGTTTCAGTTCTTCCAGCCTCTTTCCCAGTTTCTGGCTCATGCGGCTCACCGCTTGCGACACCGGCGCATAACGCCCCATCGGGACTATTAAATTCGCAATCCGCAACTTGCCGCGCCAAAGCGAAGCGATGGCGGGTTCGCAATCAATTGCGGCTTGATTGCGGCAATCAACACTGCTAACATTACCCTATGGCAACACAAGCGGCTCTTCACTCGACGGCGGGAGGACTGGTAGTCAGCCGTCCGGACATCCTGGGCGGCACGCCGGTTTTTCGCGGTACGCGGATGCCTGTCAAGACACTATTTGATTATCTGGCGGACGGGTTGTCTCTGGAATATTTTCTCGAGTCCTTTCCCTCCGTCGCGCGGGAACAGGCGGTGGCGGTCCTGCGCTACGGCTGGCAGCGCATCGAGAGCGAACTGGCTGGATGAAAATTCTGCTCGACGAGTGCGTCCCCCAGCAGGTGCGCCACGCTCTGCCTGGTCATGTTGTCGTCACTGCGCAAAAAATGGGCTGGGCTGGCCTGGGCAACGGCGATCTGCTGGCAACAGCGGAGCAGGCGGGTTTTGAGGTCTTCGTTGTGGCCGATAAGAACCTGCGGTATCAACAAGATCTCTCCTCGCGCCGCATCGCTATTCTGGAGCTTTGGACCAACCATCGCCCCACACTCGAAAGACATTTCCCCAAAATCCTCGCTGCGGTGGAACGAATCAAGGCCGGAGACTATATGGCTATGGAGGGACCCGGAAGAGCTGAATAAAAGCGTGTGCCCGCCAGCGTTCGCTCCATGACCCCACTGCCACTTGTCTGCGAAAGGATCGAGTTCTTGCAGCCTCTTTTCCGGTTTCCGGCTCATGCCGCTCACCGCTTGCGTCACCCGCGTATAGTGCCCCATCCCCGACCTTTCTCCAATCCAGCCCGGTTTCGCAACGCGCCGGGAGATTCCCCCGTCGCGCCCGGCTTATAAATCATAGCATTGCCGCAAAATCAGCCTGTACGGTTCGCCCTTCAGCCTTCAGACTTTCAGCATCCCATCATTTCAGCGTTTGTCACTTGGCAGCCAAACCACTCTTCCGGCCAAACTATTTTCATTCCTGTACATGTGCAAAATCTGTACTCACCCCTCCTAACCCCCGTATTCACAATGATTTACGTGAGGTCCGAACCCCGTTTTTCGCCCAAAAAATCGTCCGTACCGTACGGAGACGTCTTTTTCAAATCCATGCTACTATCGCGCCATGATGAATAGTGAAGTAAGAATAGCAGACGACGGTAGCGCGAGACTCAGTCGAGCCGAAACTCGATTTCCGGGAAGAAAGTCAGGGATCGAAAGGTGTCGCCATGCCGTCATGCGCAAACCGCGATCCGCTGCGTGGCCGTGCCGTCTTGTCGCGCCGAAGCCCTGCGAAGGCGGAAACCAAGCGAAATCGGCCCGCCTCCTGCAACGATACAGTTTTACCCAAATAAAGCTCAATAAAGATCAATAAAGCTCAATGAAGGTCAATGAAGGCTAAATAAGGAATATTGCTATGAGTCGAAATGGAATACCCGGCAATAATCACTGGAGCATTGGAGTCGTTGGAAGATGGGCAAATTTTGCCGTCCGTTATCTCTTGCGCCGACCTGTACGCCGAAGCCCTCCGAAGGCGGAATTCCGCAATTGGAGTCAAACCCAGTCGCACCCAGTCGCACCCAGTCGCAGTCCTTTATCCTTTATCCTTCAGCCTTTAGCCTTTCCACCTATTTCCACTTCCCGCCCCCGGGGAGGGCCGAACTGTGCATCGCGAATTGGAGAAATTGGAGATTCAGATTAAGATAAAGATCAAGATTATGTAACGGCAGTTGCCGAAAAAAGAACAAGACTGTGCCCGCTCAACATACAAACCGCCTGGCGCGAGAGAAATCGCCCTACCTCCTCCAACACCAGCATAACCCGGTGGATTGGTATCCGTGGGGCGACGAGGCCTTCGCCCGCGCCCGCCGGGAGAACAAGCCGATCTTTGTCAGCATCGGCTATTCCACCTGCCACTGGTGCCATGTCATGGAACGCGAATCATTCGAGAACGCCGAAATCGCGGCGTTCCTCAACGCCCATTTCATCAGCATCAAGGTGGACCGCGAAGAGCGGCCGGACGTGGACAAAATCTACATGACCACCGCCCAGGCCATGACCGGCCAGGGCGGATGGCCGCTCAATTGCTTCCTTACCCCCGATCTCAAGCCGTTTTACGCCGGCACTTATTTCCCGCCGGAAGGCAGGCCCGGACAGCCCGGCCTTCTGCCGGTCTTGCGCCAGATCGCCAAACTCTGGGAATCGGACCGGGGAAAGGTGCTCGGTTCGGCGGAGGATTTTCACCGGCGGCTGGCCGGTTTTGTGGATCGGCAGCCGGGCGGCGCCCCGCTCGCGCCCCGGCTCCTGGACCGCGCCGCCGCCCAACTCAAGCAGGAATTCGACCCCCAACACGGCGGTTTCGGCGGCGCGCCCAAGTTCCCGCGCCCAAGTGTGCCGGCCTTCCTCCTCCGCCACGGCGTCCGCGCCGGGGATGCCGAGGCGGTGCAAATGGCGTTGCGCACCTGCGACGCCATGGCGGCGGGCGGCATTCACGATCAGCTCGGCGGCGGCTTTGCCCGCTACTCCGTGGACGCCCAATGGCTGGTGCCTCATTTTGAGAAGATGCTCTACGACAACGCGCAGTTGGCGAATCTCTACCTGGACGCCTGGCTGGTCAGCGGCGAAGCCCGCCACGCCGAGGTCGCGCGCGGCATTTTCCGTTACGTGCTCCGCGACATGACCCATCCCGAGGGCGGCTTCTTTTCCGCCGAAGACGCCGACAGCGAAGGCAAGGAGGGGAAGTTTTATTGCTGGACCACGGCCGAATTGTCGCAATTGCTCACGCCGGAAGAATTCCAGGCCGCAACGCGCTATTTCGGGGTGACCGAACGCGGCAATTTCACCGACCACAGCGATCCCGATCCGCTGCCCAACCAGAATGTGTTGAGCGTGGCGCAGCCGGACCTTTCCCCCGCCGCGGCGAAATACCTCGAGTCAGCCCGGAAAAAAATGTTCGACGCCCGCTCCCGCCGCGTCCGCCCGCGCGTGGATGACAAGGTGCTGGCGTCCTGGAACGGAATGATGCTCGGCGCGCTGGCGCGGGCCGCCGCCATCCTCGGCGAAGATGCCTTCCGCTCGGCGGCGGAGAAGAACCTGGCTTTCCTGAAGGAGAAACTGTGGGACGGCCAAACCCTGTATCATCGCTGGCGCGACGGCGAACGCGACTCGGTGCAATTGCTGCGCGGTTATGCCGAACTGCTTGCGGGCACGCTCGATCTTTACGAGACGACGATCGAGCCGGCGCATCTGGATTTCGCGCTCAACCTGGCCGCAGCCATGCTGGCCCGGTTTTACGATCCTGCCGAAGGCGGCTTTTTCGACGGCGCGGCCGGCGCGCCGGACCTGATTTTGCGGGTGAAGGAGGACTACGACGGGGCCGAGCCGTCGGGCAATTCGGTGGCGGCGCTGTCGCTGCTGCGTCTGGCGGCGATCACGGGCCGGGCGGAATACCGGGACGCGGCGGAAAAGACGCTGCGGCTGCTTTCGGGGCGGCTGGCGGAACTGCCGCAGGCGGCGCCGCACCTGCTGCTGGCGCTTGAATTATACTTGACACAACCGGTCCGGGTTGTCGTGGCCGGCGGCCCGGGCCGTCCCGGAACGGAGGCCCTGTTGCGGGCGGCGCATTCGGTGTATCAGCCGGGCAAAGTGGTGCTGGGCATCGCGGGCGCGGTCGAGCCGTTCGCCAAAACGCTCCCGGCTAAGGAGCCGCCGCTGGCCTATCTCTGCTCGGGCAACGCCTGCCAGCCCCCGACGGACGATCCCTCCCGGCTGCGCGAAATGTTGAAAGGCTTGTGAAGTCAGGAGCCGTGCAACAACAGACAGGTGCTTGGTGCTTGGTGCTTGGAGTTTCCTCAAGGCAGCGTCTGCGTTTGCAGCCAGCGTTGGAATGCCTCGGCGCCGATGAGTTTCTCGATGGCTTTTTGCTGCTCGACGCGGGCGGCGGACAGCGCGGTGATTTTGTCGTCGGCCGTCAGCGTCGTGTCATTGCGGACGCGGTCCAATTCGGCCTGCGTGGCGACGCCGACCTGATAGAGTTTTGTCAAGTATTGCGCGGGGATTGCCGCTTGCTTAACGGCCGTGGCGGCGGAGATGTAGAGCGGGTCCTGGTTGAGCCGAAGGGCCTGGTAGGTCTGGCTGCCCAGCGATTTTTGCAACGCGGCCTCGTATTGCGCCTGGAGCGCGCGCTGGCGGTCGCGCAATTCCGCGCTGCTGCCCTGGTAATAATAATCCGGCTGAAGGAGGATGGGATCAATGGTCGTGAACAAATCCTGGAATTGCTGCGGCTGGAAATTCACGCCCCGCGTGTCCGCGCGCAAGTAGTTGGCGGTTTGGGAATACCGCAGCAGGTACTCGTTCAGCGCGACGGGCGTCAGCCAGCCCTTCAACTTCTCCCGGTCGCTTTGCCATGTGTTGGTCGCGCTTCCACGGCGGCTTGCCCGGCTCCCCCGACCCGCGCCTCCTTCCGGGTCGCCCGCGGCGATGTCGTAGAGCGCCCGCTTGGTTTCCGGGGGCAGTGTGCCCAGACGCGGCCCGGTCAGGCCGTAATTGGACTCGACCCAGGCGTCCACGTCCGTCTCCGTTTCCCAATCCGGTCCGAGCAAGGCGGTGAGGCGCGCGCGCCGCTCGGCCTCCAGTTCCCGCAATTGGCGGCTCGCGGCGCGCGCCACAGCCGGGTCCGGTTCCGTCTTCCACCACTCCTGGTCGGTCGTGACGATTTGGGTGACGCGGCGGCGCGCGAACGGCTGGTTGACCTCGGCCAGGACGATGTCGCGAATGGTGGTCTTGGGGCAACCCAGCGCCTTGAGGTTCGTGATGTAAGCGTCCAGGTTGGTGGATTCAATTTGCGCCCAGGTGATGTTCTGATAGCGCACCACCGAATTGGTCCTGATCTCCGTCCTGATTTCGACGCCGGGCGCGGGCGCGGGAGCGGCAGCGGTGAGGAACTCCTGAATGCGCGTGCTGCGCCAGGCGGCAACCAGAATCAAGGCGGCGGCAAGAATGAGATTCAATCCTGCCGAGGCGATGAACCAGAACCGCGAACGCATGACAATAACATTCCTTGAATCCCGCCCCATTGCAACCGATTTTGCATCGGCGCCAAACTGAATGTTCGTTTTGGCTGGTTGGCGGCTCTCCATTAGTGGATAATCTAACCGGCATAAGAATCATGAGCATGATCAATATAAATATCGCAATCGCATGCGCCATCACCGCCGCCGCACTGGCGGCGCCTCTGGCGGTGCAGCATCACACCATCATTCAATTGCGGCAGGACAACGATGGGTTGAAGCAACAGGCCGCCTTGGTCGCCCCGTTACAGGACCAACTGGCGGCCGCTTCGCAAGAGGCGGCCAAGGCAGCGGGCGCGCCGCAGTCGGAGGCGCAAGTGCGCGAGTTGGCGCGATTGCGCAATGAAGTGTCGCAGTTGCGCCAGCAGTCCAACGAACTGGCCCAGGCGCGCCAGCAGATTCAGACGCTCAATCAACGCGCGGCCGCCGTGGAGGAGACAAGGGTGCGCAGCGCAGCCGAGGCAGCCAGAAGCGCGGCGGCAGGCGAGACCGAAGCACGAAAAATCGCGGCGATGAACGCGTGCATCAGCAACCTCCGTATGATTGACGGGGCCAAGGCGCAATGGGCTTTGGAAAACCACAAGCAAAATACAGACGCGCCAACCATGGATGATATCCGGCCCTACATTGGCCGGGGCCCAAACGCTGAACTTCCAGTCTGTCCCGATGGCGGCGTCTATATTCTGGGTGCCGTTGGCCAGAAACCGACTTGCAGCATCCCGGGGCATGCCCTGCCATGAGAGGTCAGTTACATGAAAGCGTTGCCTGCCAAGCCCGGCCACTCATTGACGGGCGGTTTGTTGCTTCGGCGGCCGAGACCTTTTCACCACTTTAGCCCATCTGGCTTTCGCGGCGGCTGCCAGCCGGGCGCGGATGGCCGCGCTGATCTTTCGCCGCGCCTTTGGTTTCCGTGCCGCCTGCCCTTGCTGTAGAGTCGCGCCTCTGGCGCGAGGGGCTTTAGCCGCTTCCTCCCAGGAAGGCAACGGCGGCGGGCGAGCGGGAACGACCGTCGCGGGCGCGGAAGCCGGGGAACGCGTTTCCATCTCGATGCCAAAAACATCAGCCGCCTCCGCTTCGCTCATGACGGGAGCGCCACCCGCCGTCGGGGCGGTCTGGCGCACTGCTTCCGCGGCGGAGGCCTTGCTGATGAGGTCGGCGGGGTCCACGCCGCGCAGCAGGAAAAGCAATTCGGGGTTGTGATCCAGCTTGGCGCCAACGCCGTAGAGCGACGCGGCCAAGTGTTTGCACAGATCCGCCCAATCCGGGCAGGAGCAATCCATGTCAATTTCCTTGGGGGTTGGAAACAGGCCGCCATCCAGCCGGGTCACGATTTCCATCACGCCGGAGGACAGTTTGCCCTGGAGCAGCTCGATCAGGGAGTCAATCTTGCCCGCGCATTCGGCCTGTATGGCGTTCCAGAGCCTCGGGGCCAGCGGTTTGATCTTGATCTCAATCTTGTAAAGTTCGGAGCCTGAAACCATCGCCGTCACCTTCCCCCCGGCGATTTGCAGGTCCACAACCGAGCCGTTGCGGATGTAGGTCCGGCCCCGCGGGAGGCGGTTTTCGTAATCGCTGTAGGCCTCCAGGTTGTCGCACCAGGCTTTTCCCCAGAAGGTGGAGGCGATTTTGCGTCCTTGCAGCACCACGGGCGCGGCGGCCACGCCGGTTTTCCGGGCCAGTTTTGCAAGCTGGCGGGCGGCGTTGGCCCGCCGTTGCGCCACCGGCACGTAAGGCCGCCATCCGTAATAGCCCCAACTCATGGTTTGTCCTGGTTCATATTGTTTGCGAAGGCGTTCAGCCCTCAATGGCGGCGTTTATACCCGGTGCTCCACGGTGAAGCAAGCCGGAACCGGAGCTTTTCGGCAGAAGGGGGGAGCCCAGGCGGCGAGCGCAAAAAAAAGTGATTTTGTATTGGACATCAGGCCTTCTGACGGTGTAAATTAAAGCCGTAAGCTGAAAATACCGATTACAAAGTGAGAGGCTTTACCTATGAATAATATGCCAAAGGAGAAAATAGAATTGAACGGGTGCCGGGCCAGCACCACCGGCGCGCGCTCCCGGGCGTTCACGCTGATCGAACTTCTGGTGGTCGTGCTCATCATCGGCATTCTCGCCGCCCTCCTGCTGCCAGCCTTGGCCAACGCCAAGCAAGCTGCCATTCAGGCCAAATGCAAGGCCAATATGAAGAATCAGATCATTGCCTTAATATCGTACGCCGAAGATAATCTCGATAAATTTCCAGATAATGACAATGGCGGGGGAGGCTGGGCTTGGGACTTTCCGAACCTTGCCAAAACTAACCTGGCAAACAACGGCGCTCCCGAAAGCGTCTGGTACGATCCCGGTACGGCCCAATACCTTACTCAGCAGCAATACAATGACATGTGGGCGGTGGATTACCAGCCCAGAGGTTCGTGTATTGTGGGCTATGTCGTGGCATTTCCGGGCATGAGCGCCTACCAGAGCTGGAGTACTGGTTTTGATTTTACGACCAACCTTAACAACAAACTCACCGACACCACGATTCCGGATCATAACGGAAATGGCGTAACCATATTACCATCCGAACACGGTGTCACCGCCTGTATCATGGTTCACGATAACGGTCAAACACCCAACACCGACATCGCCACTTTGCAAGGCTATACTTGGTCAGGCTTTACTGATGGCAACTTGGCCAACGGCGAACAGGGTTTTCCAAACAGCGGCCAACCCATATTCCCCGCCCACGGTAACAGCAAAGGGTTGCCCCTCGGCGTCAACGTCAGCACACTGGACGGCCATATCGAGTGGCGGCCTCTTAATCAAGCTGGTGTCACAGTTTTCCCGCGCGCAGGCACTTCAGGCGGTTGCCCTTTTTTCTATTATTGACCATTCCGACTTCAGCTCGCAATTGGGCACTGCCATGTTTCCGGCTCCTAAGCCGCCTCAGCCGCGCTGCACCGTGACCGGCGACACCGTGAGATGACAGTCCGGGAATTTGCCCTTCAGGAATTGAACGAGCCCGTTTTCAAAGGAGGATTCCTCCGCCTTTATTTTGAATCCCGCCAGCCTCAGGACGCTGTTGGGCAAAAAGCCCTCGATGTCAACCTGCCCGGTCGCCTCCACCGCGCCCCAATGCCGCGCGCGCGGGTGGACCGCGAGGTTCCGGGCGTGCGGTTTGAGGACGCCCTCGTTGCACAGCGACTGGAAATCCTCCCATGAGAGCGCCACATCCTCCACCGGCGCGAGAGCCGGCTCGGCGATCTGGTAAATCGCCGCGTTCAGCGGGGAAACGGACGGCCGCATCATCGGGAAGAAAATCACGTCATCTATATTTTCCTGCTCCGTGAAAATCATCGCCATCCGCTCCACGCCTGGCCCGATGCCCGTGGCCGGCGGCATCCCGTACTCCAGCGCCTCGATGAAGTCGTAGTCCAGCGTGTGGAACTTGCCCGTGTCGCGCTCCTCGGCGCGGTAGGCCTTGCGAAAAACCTCCAGCAAATGCGCCGGATCGTTCTGTTCCGACCAATTGTCCCCGCATTCCATGCCGGCGATGAAAATCTCGAACCGCTCCACATAGCGCGGGTCCTCCGCCATCGGTTTGGCCAGCGGCGAAATCTCCGCCGGATGCCCGAACACCAGCGTCGGCTGGATCAGCGTCTGTTCGACCGTCAACTCGAAGGCCTTGACCATCGCTTCGCCCGCGCTGGGCTGCGGCTCGGCGATGCCCAGGCCGGCCAGTTTCGCGTTGGCCTCCTCCGCCGTGCGGCAATCGCGGAAATCAACCCCTGTTTTTTCCTTCACCGCGTCCGCCATGCTGATGCGCCGCCATGGCTTGTTGAAATCAATCGTGTGCCCGCGCACCTTGAACTCCGTGCGCCCAAAGGCCTTCACGGCCACATGCCGGAACATCTCCTCCACCAGATTCATGTTGTATTGGTAATTCTCGTAGGCCGCCATCGTCTCCACCATGGAAAACTCCGGGTGATGGCAGCGGTCAATCCCTTCGTTGCGGAAGTAGCGGCCGATGGTATAGACCTTGTCGTAGCCCGCCACGATGAGCCGCTTGAGATACAGCTCGTGCGAAATCGCCAGGTACATTTCGCAGCCCAGGGCGTTGACGTGCGACTTGAACGGCTTGGCCGTCCCGCCGCCGTACTGCGGCTGGATGACAGGCGTTTGAAATTCCATGAAGCCGCGCCCGTTCAAAAACTCCCGCACCGACGCCACCATCCGGCTGATCGCGCCGAAGCGGTCGAAGGACGTCTGCTCCAGAATGGCGTCCAGGTACCGTTTTCTCAGCACCTGCTCGCGGTCCTTCAATCCCGACCATTGATCCGGCAGCGGCCGGATGGCCTTGGCCAGCAGGCGCAGCGAGTGGACCAGCACCGAGATTTCCCCGCGCTCGGTCTTCACCACCTCGCCCGCCGCCTCGACAATGTCGCCCAGGTCGAGCAAATTCGCCTCGCTGTATCCAAGAATTCCCGCCGCCTTGTCCGTGGGCTGCACCATCTGGCGGCGGCAGAACAACTGGATGCGCCCGCTTTGATCCTGGATATGGCCGAACGCCAGCGCCCCCTGCCGGCGCCAGGAGACCAGCCGTCCCGCAACCGTGACGGACGCTCCTTTCAGCGGCTCAAAATCGTCGAGGATGGCCTTGGCGTAATGCGTTCTTTGGGCGCGCGACGGGTAAGGGTTCAGGCCCAGCGCACGCGCCGACGCGGCTTTCTGGAGCCGCAACTGGCGGATTTCGATCAGCGGATTGGTTGACACCCTCCAATCGTATTGGTTTTTCGCCGTCCGCGCAAGAACCCGCTTCAGCCACAATTCTTCGCAGGTGCATTTCACGTACTTTGGTGACTCTTGTCGGCGAAGAATCGCGTTAAGCTCTCGGACCTTTCGATGGAGAATGGATCCTTGAAAATCGGTCATCAGCCGCATGACAAATGACAAATTCTCAATGACAAATTTTCAATCGTTTCGATCGCTGAAATCCAGTCCGCGACAAAGAAGCACCCGGCGATGTGAAATGCACCCTTCAGCTTAAAAACCGCAAATTTTGGGTTGTAACTTCCGGCGCGGGCCTCTATTGTTCCACACGCCTGATGAGATGGGGTCGTAGCTCAGTTGGTAGAGCACCACAATGGCATTGTGGGGGTCAGGGGTTCGAATCCCCTCGGCTCCACCATCTCTCTGCGCTCCGGCGCAGTTAGATATGGGGTTCTCCCGCTCCTGGCAAGTCTTCTCCCTCGGCGCGATAATGAATCACCCTCACTTTCTCCAGGGTCACCAGGCCGGCCGTCATCATCTCATCGAGCACTGGCAGGAAGCTGTTGATTTTGTCCTCGATGTCCACGATTTCGATGACCAACGGCAGGTCGAAGGAGAGCCGGAGTATCTTGGAAGTATGCAACAGGCTGTTCTTGCCAAATCCCATCGGACCGCGAAGCACCGTCGCTCCGGCCAGGTGCATCTCCCGCGCCTTGAGCACGAGGGCTTCGTAGAGCGGTTGGTGTTTCCAGCGGTCGCTTTCGCCAATAAAAATTCGCAACAACATCGCTTCACTAGGCAAATGCATTGTCATGAGGCTCCTTTGATTCGCCGAAGGCTCATGGCCGCGATCTGGCCCAGCCACGCCGCCAGCAGACACAGCGTCAGCGACAGTCCGGCGTTGGCCCCCGCGTACAACCATTCGCCATCCATCGCGAGGTTGAGTGTTTGCAGGCTGAACGAGGAAAAAGTGGTATACCCGCCGCAGATCCCTGTCATGAAAAACATGCGGCCGCCGGGCGATACCATCCAGCGCCCTTCCGGCGACGTCAACGCCGCGAAGAAAGTGATGAAGAACGAACCGGTGACGTTGATGACCAGTGTTCCAAGAGGAAACGTTTCTCCGAAGCGCCGCGAGACGACGCCGCCCAACCAAAACCGCCCGATGGTTCCAATGGCCCCGCCCAAGCCGACTAACAGATAGTTAAGCATACGTTTATCAATCGCCCGCGGAAAGGACGCCGCCGCGGCTGGCATTGCCGACCAACTTCCGGTAGCGTGCGAGCCAGCCGGTGATCGGGCGTTGGACCGGCAGGAAGTCCTTCTTGCGCGCGGCCAGTTCGCTTTCCGGCACCCCGATGTCAATGCGGCGGTTTGGAAAATCAATTCGGATGCGGTCGCCGCTCTTGAGCAAACCGATGGGGCCGCCTTCCGCCGCTTCCGGCGATACGTGGCCAATGCAGGCGCCGGCGGTGCCCCCGCTGAAACGACCGTCGGTGATGAGGGCCACTTTGTCCCCAAGTCCCATGCCGGCTATGTAGCTGGTGGGCGAGAGCATTTCCTGCATCCCCGGCCCGCCGCGCGGCCCTTCGTTGCGGATGATCGCCACGTCGCCTGCCTTGACTTTCCCGGCCAAAATGCCTTCGCACGCCTCCTCCTGGCTCTCGAAAATCACGCACGGCCCCTCGAACACAAAGTCCGCGCCGCAGTTCTTTTTAAACTCGGCGCTGATGCCGGCGGTTTTCACCACACTGCCTTCGGGCGCAAGTTGTCCGTGGAGAATGGCAAGGCCCCCATCCGGCGAGTACGCCTTCGCCGGGGTGCGGATGCAGTCATAAGGATCGAAGCGGAATGCCGAATCGTAGGGAACCAGACCGGAGGGTTGCGCCTCGTTCAGCGGGCCGGGACGGAACTCCAGATAAGCCCGGTGAATCCGGCCGTCTTTGAATTTGGAGACGCGGTGCAAACAGAGCCGCGTCTTGGGACCCCCCAACACGTATTGCCACAGGAGAAGCACGGGCGTGCCTTTGAGGGCGGCCAATTCGGCGCGCACCAACCCTTTGCCCTCCGCAAGCTTTTGCTCCAGCCCCGCGCGAATGGCCTCGCGTCCCTTCATCACAATTCCCGGAGCGGCCTGCACTTCGGCATCGTCGGTGAACAGCAAGGACTGCGTTTTGGCGTCCCCCGCGTTCCAAGCGGCGGCTTTCCGCCACAGCGTAATCGCGTGCTCATCGGCGGGCAGGAACAGCATCGGCTTGGGCGCCAGATTGCCGCTTGCGGTGCGGGCCGCGCCGCCAAGCTTGTCCGCCGGGTCCACTACTATGGCCGAAGCGCCCGAGAGGCGCGCCGCTTTCGCGCAAGGCAGACAGCTCTCCGCCCGCACGTCCCAGTCGTCTATATTTTCGCCCAGCGTCCTGCCGGTGACGGTTTTGCACGAGGTGTTTAGAATCCCGGCCCGTTTCAACTCGCCCAGAATGGTGTGGATGCCGCCGGCGCGCTGGACATCCTGCAAGTGATAGCTGGAAGAGGGCGAGACCTTGCAAAGGCAGGGGACGCGCCGCGAAATGGCATCTATGCGGGCGATGTCATACTCAATCCCCGCTTCGCGCGCGACGGCCAGCGTGTGGAGAACGGTATTCGTGGAACCTCCCATCGCGACATCCAGACTCAGCGCGTTGTCGAACGCCTCAAGCGTGGCGATGTCGCGCGGCTTCAGGTCCGACTCAACCAACTTCATGATTTGCCGCGCGGCCCAGCGGTATAGGCTTTCGCGTTCCTTGGACACCGCCAGGATGCTGCCGTTGCCGGGCAGCGCCATGCCGAGCGCCTCGCACAGACAATTCATTGAGTTGGCAGTGAACATGCCCGAGCAGGAACCGCACGTCGGGCAGGCGCTCTGTTCCAGCTTCTTCAACTCCGCCGCGGTGATCTTGCCCGCCTGCAACTGGCCGACTCCTTGGAAAACAGAAATAAGGTCGGACATCTTGGCCGCCGATTGCAGGTGCGCCGGGATGCCGCTCTGCTCCGTCGCCAGTTCGGCAATGCCCGCCGCCATTGGCCCGCCACTGACAAATATGGCCGGGATGTTCACTCGCATCGCGGCCATCAACATCCCCGGAATAATCTTGTCGCAGTTCGGAATGCAAACCATCCCGTCAAAACAATGCGCCATCACCATGGACTCCACGCAATCGGCTATCAGTTCCCGCGACGGCAGCGAATACTTCATCCCGCCGTGCCCCATGGCGATCCCGTCATCAATGCCGATCGTGTTAAAAATGAACGGCACGCCGCCCGCCTCACGCACCAGGCGCTTGACCAACATGCCGACTTCGTTCAAGTGCGCGTGGCCGGGAATGCAGTCGGTGTAGCTGTTGCAGATCGCGATGAACGGCTTGTTGAAATCCTCCTCCGATTCGATGCAGCCCGTGGCCCGGAGCAGGCTGCGATGCGGCGCGCGTTCGTCGCCTTTCTTGATCATGTCAGAGCGCATAAAATGTCTATCTTGCGTCGCGGGAGGAGCCTCCCCGTGCGCGCGGTCCAGTTGCCAGGAGTTATCAGCCTGGAAACGCTCCGGCGGTTTTCCCTTGCGGGACGGCAAACTCCATTGCCGATAAATTAATCATCGCCTGAATACATTTTCCCCGACTCGTCGGCAAGCATTTTCAAAGGAAGCGCAGGACAAAAATCTTCACCGGGGAGGCAGGCGGCTGGCCATTACGGCATCCAACGCTCCAATGCGCAGGGTGGAAACCGGCGGCACACCCGTTACACCGTTACATTACCTATGAGAAACGGCGCTTTCCGACCCGTTACACACCCGTTACATGCCGTTACACGGGTGCGCCACGGGGCGGTGGCGGGCGTGCCGGCGGCTGCCACCTGCCTTGCGCCCGGGGGAAACCGGCGGCACACCCGTTACACCGTTACATTACCTATGAGAAACGCCTCCCTTCGACCCGTTACACACCCGTTACATGCCGTTACACGGGTGCGGTCCAGGGCGGTGGCCGACGCGCCAACGGCGGCGACCGGCCTTGCGCCGGGGGGAAACCGGTTGCACACCCGCTACACCGCTACATTACCTATGAGAAACGGGGCTTTGCGACCCGCTACATACGCGCTACGTGCCGCTACACGGGTGCGCCAGCGGGCGGTGTCGGACGTGTCGGCGGCTGCCACCTGCCTTGCGCCGGGGGGAAACCGGCGGCACATCCGTTACACCGTTACATTACCTATGAGAAACGGCGCTTTTCGACCCGTTACGTAACCGTTACGTGCCGTTACATGGGTGCGGCACAGGGCGGTGGCGGACGTGCCGACGCCTGCAACCGACCTTGCGCCGTGGGGAAACCGGCGGCACACCCGCTACACCGCTACCTTAGCTACCGTCTCTACCGTGGAGAACTTTGTCCTGCGCCCTTCAAAGTGGCAGCCAAACGTCCTGTCACAATCGTCCGCGAATTGACACTGCAACCCGCCTCCTCTACCCTGCGCTCCAATGAGTTCACAGGAACGCTCTTTTCAAGAGTTCGCTGACTTCGCCGCCAGCCTTAAGGGCGACGAGAAAAGCGAAGCGCAGACGTTCCTCTTCCATTTGCTCGAAGCTTTCAGCCACAACGCCAATACCCTTCCCGAAGGCTCCAGGTTCGAATACCGCGTGCGTTTTGCCGGTGACCGAACCAAGTTTGCCGACTTTGTTTGGCCGGGTCGCGTTCTCATCGAAATGAAATCGCGCGGGACAAAGCTCTCGCTGCATTATCAGCAAACGTTCGATTACTGGCTCAACCTCGTTCCGCACCGGCCGCCCTACGTTGTCCTTTCCAATTTCGACGAATTGTGGATTTACGACTTCAACACCCAGCTTAACGAGCCGGTTGACCGGCTCAAAGTCAGCGAACTCCCCTCCCGCCATTCCGCGCTGAACTTCCTTTTCCCGCGCCAGTTCACTCCGGTCTTTGGCTATAATTGGGTTGCCGTCACCCGCAAAGCCGCGCAGAGCGTGGCCGACGCTTTCAACTCCATGGTCTCTCGCGGTGAGAACCGCGATACTGCCCGCCAGTATATCCTTCAATGCGTCGTGGCCATGTTTTCCGAGCATATTGGCCTGTTGCCCGAAGGCCTTTTCACGAACTTGCTGGAGGATTGCCGCCGCGGCGCCAGCGCCTACGATCTCATCGGCGGCCTGTTCCGCCAGATGAACGAACGGAATCGTGCGCGCGGCGGACGTTTCGCCGGGGTGGATTATTTCAACGGCGGCCTTTTTGCCAGGGTGGAAGCCATTGAACTTCAGCCCGCCGAAATCGGTTTGCTGCTGGACGCCTCCAAGGAGGATTGGTCGCGCGTTCAACCTGTCATCTTCGGCACGCTCTTTGAAGGCAGCTTGCTAAAGAAGGAACGTCACGCATTCGGCGCTCACTTCACCTACGAGAGCGACATTCAGAAGATTGTCCGCCCCACGATTGTCCGCCCGTGGGAGGAGCGCATCGCTGCCGCCAGGAACGTCGCCGATCTGCTCGAACTGCTCATCCGGATTCGCGCCTTCCGGGTGCTGGACCCCGCTTGCGGCTGCGGCAACTTCCTTTTCGTTGCCTACCGCGCCTTGCGCGAACTTGAACAGAGTCTTCTATTGCGCCTCTTCACGCAGGACAAGCGCCAATTCGAAAAAGTCGGCACGGCCAGCGGCATCTCCCCAAAACAATTCTTCGGCCTCGACGTGAACAAAAACGCCGTGGAAACCGCCAAGGTCACCCTCATGCTGGGCCGCCGTCTGGCTGGCCGTGCCGCGCACGAATTTTGGGAGGCGCACAGCGACATATTGCCGGGCGGCGACACCCACGCGTTGCAATTCGAGAAAGACCTCCCGCTCGACAATCTCGACGACAACATCCTCTGCTGCGACGCGCTCTTCACCCCCTGGCCCGACGCCGACGCCATCATCGGCAATCCGCCGTTTCAATCGAAAAACCTGATGCCGGTCGAATTCGGGAAAGCCTATGTGGCAAAACTGCGCAAGGCTTACCCCAAAATTCCCGGCCGGGCAGACTTTTGCGTTTATTGGTTCCGGCGGGCGCATGACCACTTGCAGCCGGGATGCCAAGCGGGGCTTATTGGCACAAATACCGTCCGGCAAAATTATTCCCGTGAAGGGGGTCTCGATTACATTGTACAAAACGGGGGGACGATTGTTGAGGCCGTGTCCTCACAACCTTGGAGCGGCGAAGCCGCCGTCCATGTTTCCATTGTCAACTGGATAAAAGGCCAATACGACCAGCCCAAACTACTGATGCGGCAAATCGGCAACGATCGGAGTGGTCCTTGGGAAAAATTTGAATTGGAGGACATCAATTCCTCGCTTGCCCCCGATAGGGACGTCGGCGCGGCAAAACGACTGAATGCCAACCAGCATCCGAAAATGGTGTTTGTTGGCCAGGTCCACCACAATGACAATTTCCTGATGTCTTGCGAGGAAGCGGCGGTCTTTCTGGAAAGAAATCCCGACCACCGTCCCGTCGTCCACCCCTATTTGACCGGCGAGGACTTGATTAATGCAGGGCGACCGACCCGATGGATTATTGATTTTGATCAGCTTGGCATACTTGGTGCCATGCGGTTCCATGCAGCGTTCGAAATTGTGAAGAAGCGCGTCATGCCAAGCGTCCTTGAAAAAGCGCAACGTGAAAGGAAAGAAATCCGCAGGAGCATCGGGCCGCGACAGAATCATGCAAAAGTCTGGTGGCAGTTTTGGCGTCCGCGCCCGGAAATCATCGCTTTGCTGAAGAAGCTGCCGCGCTATATCGCTTGTTCTCGCGTGACCAAGAGGCCGATCTTTGAATTCATTTCGCCAGTGGTCCACCCGAATGAAGCGATTGTTGCGTTCACATTTGCCGACGATTATTCCTTCGGCATTTTGCAATCGGGGATGCACTGGCTGTGGTTCACGGCGAAGTGTTCAACCCTCACCGAGCGTTTCCGTTACACCTCTGACAGCGTGTTCGCCACCTTTCCATGGCCCCAGAAGCCAAATGAAAAGCAAATTCGTGCTGTTGCAAAAACCGCTCGTGACCTCCGCGAATTCCGTCACAAAATTATGTCCGCCAACAGTTGGTCTCTTCGCGATCTTTATCGCACCTTGGAAATTCCCGGCGACAATGAATTGCGCAACGTCCACGCCGCCTTGGACGCCGCTGTTCGCGCCGCCTACGGCATGAAGGAAGACGAGGAAATTCTGGCTTTCCTTTTGAAACTGAATCTCGACCTCGCGGCCAAAGAATCCCAAGGCGAACCCATCACCCCGCCCGGCCTGCCCTCCTTCCTCCCCAATCCTGCCGACTTCGTGACCGAGGATTGCATTGCTGTCCTATAAGTCATTCAATATTTATGGCGCACGCGGAACACTTGAGGATTCTGAGAGAAGGGGTAGCGAAGTGGAACGTGTGGCGATGGGAGAAGGCGGGCACAGAGCTTGCGTTTAGGCCCGACCTGAGCGAGGCCGACCTGAGCGACGCCGACCTTGGGTATGCCGAGTTAAGCGGAGCAAACCTGAGCGGCTCGGTTCTAAGCCATGTGGACTTGAGCGGAGCCAACCTAAGTGGTGCCGACCTGAGCAATACCAACCTCAGTGGTGCCAGTCTGATTTCAGCCAACCTTCATGCTTCGAACCTGACGCAGGCTGTACTCGGCGTGGCTAATCTGAGCGAGGCAGACCTTAGTTGGGCTAATTTTAGCCGTGCCCTGTTGCTGTATACGAATTTAACGAGCACTAACCTCGTTCAAACATCCTTCACCGATGCTCATTTAAAACGAACGATTTTCGCGTTGACGTCTTTGAGAAACGCAAAAGGACTGGAATCGTGCAACCATGACGACCGAACTATAATTGACTCCTATACGCTGATGGCATCTGGCCCGTTGCCTGAAGTGTTCCTGCGCGGCTGCGGGTTGTCGGATGAGTTCATTGCATACCTGCCTTCTTTTTGGAAAAGGCCATTTGAATTTTATTCCTGCTTCATCAGCTACAGCCATGCTGATAAGGCCTTTGCCCGACGGCTGCACGATTCCTTGCAGGACCACCGCATCCGCTGCTGGCTCGATGAACACCAGATCAAGGCCGGGGACAAAATCCACCGCGCCGTGGATGAAGGCATCCGCCTATGGGACAAGGTCCTACTGTGTTGTTCCCAAGATGCGATGGCCAGTTGGTGGGTGGATCAGGAAGTCCAGAAGGCGCTCATGAAGGAGGAACGGCTCTCGAAGGAACGCGGCAAGGAAATCCTCGCCCTCATCCCCTTGAACCTGGACGACCATATTTTCAAGCCGGACTGGACGGATTGGAAGCAACAACACCTGATCACGCGAATGGCTCCTGATTTCACCGGCTGGGACAAGGACAACGCCAAATTTGAGGCGCAGCTTGAAAAAGTCATCCAAGCCCTCCGCACCGACGTTCGCGCCCGCGAACTGCCGCCGAAGCCGCGTCTTTGAGGATTAGCGAGAAAGCAATTTGAGCATTTGTGGTGTAGGGGTTTTTGCCGCCGGCAATGCTTGACTCGTCCTCGAGAGCCGAGTTGAACCAGCAAATTTGACTCGGCGACGAGCCGGTTCGCGCAAAATCATGGGAGGACAGCCTGTTTGTCATTTCCGTCCGGGTGTGGCACGATGGGTGGCGATGTTGACAGGCGATTCCGTGCGGATTGACAAGTGGCTTTGGGCCGCGCGGGTTTTTAAGACCCGCAGTCTGGCTTCCGATTCCTGCCGGCATGGCCATGTGGAAATCTCCGGCCAGCCGGTCAAGCCCTCGCGCCCGGTGCGAGTCCAGGACGTGATCGTGGTGAAGAAGGATCAAATGACCCACACCTTCAAAGTGCTGCAACTGCTGGATCGCCGCGTCGGCGCCGCCGCCGCCAAGGAATACGCCGAAGACTTGACTCCCCCCTCCGAATTAGTGAAGCCGCGCGAACCCTATTTCCACCCCTTCGTGCGCCCAAAAGGAACCGGCCGGCCAACGAAAAAGGAACGCCGCCAGTTGGACGCCGAAACAGGGGAGGATCAGATATAGTTTGGCGAATCTGCCCGCCCTTTCGGCAGGGCGAGGCTCCTGCGTGGCCGCCTTTTCGAATGACAGATGACAAATTATCTCCCGATTCCGAATCGGGATTCAATTAGACCCACCCCCTCGGTCGCGGCTCTGCCGCGCTTGGCCTTGCCACGCCCGGTCGCGCCGCCTCAAGGCTCCGGGTTGTTCTGTAGCCACGCCCGCAGCGCCGGCGCCTGGCCGTTGCCCGGGTCCTGTTCCACGACTTTCCTGTAATGCCCGCGCGCGAAGTCCGGCTGCCCGAGTTTTTGGGAGTAGAGATTGCCCAGCAGCAAATGGGCGCGGGTTTCGTCCGGATGCCGCGCAAGCAATTTTTCCAGTTCGTTGGCGGCGTCCTGGTAATATTCCTTCTTGTCCAGCGCCCAGGCATAGTCGTAGCGGGCGTTGGGCGAATCTGGATCCAGCACGAGCGCATGGTGAAAGGCCTCCAGGGCAACCGCATAATCGTCGGTCTTGATTGCCGCCATACCGAGAGCTTCGCAGGCTGCGTAATAAGAGGGGTCCGCCTTTACGGCCTTCTCGTAACTGGCCACCGCCGCTTTGAACCCGGACTCCTTTTCCGCGCCGGCGCCCTCCTTGACGAGGCGCTCGGCATCCGCGCGATTGCCCGGCTCAATGTTCACCGCCGACGGGGCATAGTGCGCCGCGCTGCCCGGTCCAGCCACCGGCGCGGGCGGGGCGGCGGGATGAACGAGTGAATCAGTGGGTTGTAAGTCGGCCGGCGCAGGCAGCGGCGTGACATAGCGCGGATTTCCGGTGTTGGTTGCTACGCCTGTCGCCGCCGGATTGGGTTTTCTGCCGAGCAGTCTGGCCAGCAGGGAAGGCTTGGGGACGGTGTTGGAGGCGGACGCGATGTTTGTTCTGGTGGCGGTGCTTGGGGTCGCGACCGCCGTGTTCGAGATCACCGGCGAAACGACCGCGCGCGAAGGCACTGCGGTTGTGCTTGACCCGGAACCGGCAATGTCAGTCCGGGGCGGCGAGGGTCCCGGTGGCCTGGGCACGGGAGGAACGGCAGCCGGGGGATGGTTGGATGCGGAGGCCGCAACCGGGGGAGGAGTGGGCGCGGGCAAGGGGCGAATTACCGGCTCAATGGGGTGTGAATTGGACGCGGCAAGTGCGGGCGCGGGCGGAGGACGAATCAACAAGTTAGTGGGTTCCGGGTTTTGGGCGGCGGGCGGAGGCACGGGCGGCGTCACCGGGGGAGGCGTTGGCCCGCGCACGGGCGGGTTGGTCTTTGGGATGACGGTCATCTTGTTGGTGGATGGGACGCCGCTTGTTACCGGCGACTCCGGCGCCTGGCCGGGATACTGCACCATCACTCTCTCCCTCTTGTCCATGTTGGTCACCATCAAGCCGATTTCGGCGGCGTGCGGCGGCGGCGGAGTCAGGGCAAGGTAGCGGTGATAAGCGTCCAAGGCGGACTGGATGTCGCCAAACTTGCAAGGGCCGGCCGGATCATACACAACGGCGAGGTTGAGCAACGCGGGCGCGTAATTGGTGTCGCACACCAGGGCGGCCTTGAACTCGGCGACCACGTTGGAGAGGGAAGCGCGCGAAGGCGCGGGCCGCCGCTGGAGATCCATCATGGCCAAGTCAATCATCGCCACGTTGTTCCACGCTTCGGCGGTCGGTTTGATCCGGTTGGCGGCGTCATAGGCCCTCCGGGCGTTCTCGTAATTCAACCGCCGCGCGCTGTCCGCGTTGGCCGATTTCGTGGCGAGACGGTAATTGACCGCGCCCAGTTTCATAAACCCGTTCCAATCCTGCGCGCGCAATGTGGTGTATGTGGTGAAGGCGTCCTTGGCGGCGGCTAGATTGGTCTGCTCCAGCTCCAGGCAGCCCAGATTGTAGTCCGCCTCCACAGCTGCGTTGCGCCGGTCCAACGCCAGCGCCTGCCCATAACAGACGCGCGCCCGCGCCGCGTTGCCTTTGCCGTGGTAGGCCAGCCCCAGGAGATTGCGCGCCTTGGCCTGCGGCTCCAATTCGTCCCTGCCGAGCAAATTGGTAGCCTGCATCAACGCCTCGATGGCCGCGTCATACTTGCCCGCTTGAACGAGCCGGTCCCCCTTGTGCAAAGCGCGGACCCCCGGAGGCGCGCACCCCGTCAGCAGCACGCAGGCCGCCGCGACGATGGCAAGCGCGCCGCGCCCCCGTTTTTTTGTCGTCAGCATCAGGCCAGCGTGATAGCATTGCGCGCCGGTGGTGTCAAGATGCCCCGGCGGCAAACTGTGAAGAACCTTCTTATTTTTGTGGCGATTTGCGTTGCGGCGGCCGTTTCTTTATCCGGCCGTGGCGGCGCCTCTGCGCGGGCGGGCGCGACCCCGGTTGCGTCCCGCGTGGTGATGGTGGAAGATGCCCAGGCCACTTCGGCCTTCGAGCCGCGACCGGACATCGTGCAGGGCATGGTGGACCGCGGTCTTTTGAAGTTCACCGGCAAGGAGAACATCGCCGAGGCGTGGCGGGCGGTTGTGTCCACCCAGGATGTCGTCGGCCTCAAGGTCTATTGCGCGCCGGGACCCACCAGCGGAACCCGGCCCGCCGTCGTCGTCGCCGTCGTCAAGGGCCTTCTCCAAGCCGGCCTGCCCCCTCACAACATCGTGATTTGGGACAAGCAACTGTCCGACCTCCGCGCGGCGGGGTTCGACGAGTTGGCCCGCCGCTTCAATGTCCGCCTGGCCGGCAGCGCCAACTCCGGCTGGGACGAAAAGACCTTTTACTCCAAGCCGCTCCTGGGCGAACTGGTGTCCGGCGATTATGAATTTGACAAGGACGGCACCCGTACCGGACGCAATTCCTACGTCAGCAAACTCCTGACCCATGACATCACCCGCGTCATCACCATCACCCCGCTCCTCAACCACAACGAGGCGGGAGTGACCGGGAACCTCTACAGCCTGGCCGCCGGCAGCGTGGACAACTTCGCCCGCTTCGAGTTGCAGGCCGAGCGCCTGGCCGAGGCCGTCCCGGAGATCTGCGTCCTGCCGGCCTTGACTGATCACGACTATCTGGCCCTGAGCATCACCGACGCATTGATCGGCCAGTACCAAGGAGAGAACTCGAGCCTGCTCCATTACTCAAAGGCGCTCAACCAGGTCTGGATCAGCAAGGACCCGGTGGCCCTGGACGTGCTGGCCATTCAAGAACTGGACCGCGAGCGCGAGGCGCGCAAAGTAGCCCCGGCCAAATCCAACGCCGATCTCTACCAAAACGCCCAGATGCTCCAATTGGGCACGGACGACCCCGCCAAAGTCCAGATTGAGATGCTGAAGTAGCAGTTATTTTCTTCAAATTGTGCTCCATCCTGTGGAGGCCTCACTGCATCGCGCGGGACCAATCGAGCTTTCGGGCTTTGAGAACGCCGATGACTTCAAGGGCGTAGCCGGCAAGCGCAAGAAGGATTCCGATGCTGACGCAGGAAAAGCACTGGGTGAACAGGTAAATAAGAATGATCGCTCCGGCCAAGAGCGTGATGAGGGAGACTTTTTGACAGGTTTGGGAATCGAGATTCGCAGCCACAAAGGGCAGCGCCGCCGCCGCAATGCCGAGAACGAGGACCCACCAGCCAAGTCCGTGCGCGATGTCGCCGGCCGCGACATAAACCGTGGTGTCCGCCAATTTGTCTGCAAATTGCTGAAAAGGCGTGAAAGCGCCGCCGGGATTGGGGAATTGTCTGATCATATTGTTCACCGCTTCTTGAGCGTGATTGTTGATGGCGAACCACGGGAGAAAGAAGCCAATGAGCAGCAGCGCCGCGCCGAGCCACACCATTTTGCGATGCGGCGCCGGGGCGGATTGGGGCGCGCGCGCCGGAGCGGAGTGAGCCAGCGCGTTGAGCAATTCGGCGCTTTCCGGGGCGGTGATTTTGCCGTCATCGAGCATCTTTAGCACACGCTCGCGTTCCGGTGAGAGAGTGTCGGTCGCCGGGGTTGGAGTTTGCGGAGCGTTTGTGTCCATAGCCATGTTCAAGACGGGAAACGCCAGCAGCACCATCAATGCGAGCGCCACGGGCATCCAGAAGGAATATCCAAAACCGATCCAAAGACAGAGGGAAATGAGGACTGCGCAGAGAAGATTGCCGCCGCGCAACCAGGCGCGGATGCCCTCCATGCCGTGAGCTTTCTCGGCGTCCGTGACTTGGCCTGCGATCCATTTGAGATAAAGTTTGGCGAGAAAGGGGATGGCCACCAAAGGAAGCAGGTATGCAAAGCCAATCGAGACTAGGCCCATTCCGAATTGATGGTTTTGGCGATAGACGCCGAAGGCAACGGAGCCAATCAAACCCGCGAGCAAGAGTAGCACCGTCTTGCCGGTCGGAAGGCGGAGATAGCGGGCGTAGAAGAGCGCACTCAAAGGGATCAGGAGGACGAAAAAAAGCAGATGCGCGAAACTGCCGACAATATTTGGGCTCATACGGTTCTCTCTTTCAATAGTTGGGTTGCTTCCGGCACGGAGATTTCTCCGCGCTCGAGTTGTTCGAGGATTTGGGTGCGATTGACAGGCGTTCCCTTGTTGCCCAGGAGTTCGTTGACAAGGTCGAGCCTCTTGCAGACGGTGGGATACGAGATGCCCAATTCCTTTTCCACATCCCGAATTTTCCCCTGGCAGCGCAGGAAGGTCATGACGAACTCCTGCAAATCGGGGGGCAGGCGGAAGAAAAGGGGTATCTGCAATTCGGAGTCAATCTGGGTCTTGCAGCCGCAGCATGAAAGGCGGGCGATGGCCAGATCGTCGCCGCAAAAGGGGCAGCGGGTGATCAGTTTCTTGCCGACTGTGGACGGCTTGCTCATTCAATAAATCAATAAATACATTGAATAATTCAATTCGTCAATTGAAAAAGATGATATTTTTTGAAATTTAAGTTGAATTATCGGTTTTCGACGGGCCAGTGGGCCGGTGGGACGGGTCCCGATGGAATCGGGATGACACCCGGGCGGGCGCGTGTTGTGCTGTCGCGTTTTGTGCTTGGAGTTTTGGCGGCGGCGTTTAGGTTTTCAGGAGTGCGAGAGCTTTCTGTCACCATAATTATTGCGGCGCGGCCGGGGCAGGCCGATGTGCGGGCCGTGGACGCGGCGCGGGCGTTGGATTTCCCGGCGGAGCGGCTTGAAATTCTGCTCGCGCGGGGGAACCAGCCGTCGGTCCAGCGCAATGCGGCTTTGCGGGCGGCACACGGGGACATTATTTATTTTCTGGACGACGATTCGGTCGCAGCGCCCGGCAATCTTCGGCGCGGCGTGGTGCATTTCGAGTCGGCGGATGTAAAGATGGCGGGCGGCCCAAGCCTGTGCCCGCCGGACGCGCCGGCGTTGCAACAGGCTTTTGCGCTGGCGATGGGGAGTTTTGCCTTTGGGCCGAGCTGTTCGCGTTACCGCTCGCGCGGCGATGTCCGCGCGTCGAGCGAGAAGGAACTGATCCTCTGCAATCTGCTCGCGCGGCGGGAGGATCTTCTCGAATTGGGCGGGTTCAACGAGTTGCTTTATCCGAACGAGGAGAACGCCTTGATGGATGAATTGCAAAAGCGCGGCGGGCGGCTGCTGTACGATCCGGGCCTGATTGTGCATCGTCTTCCGCGTCCGAACTTCCGCGCCTTCTGCAAGATGTTGTGGAATTATGGACGCGGGCGGGCGGAGCAGGTCCGGGTGAATCCCACGTTGCGGTCGGCTCCGAATTTCGTGCCGCCACTGATTTGCGTCTTTTTTGCGGCGCTGCCATTTTTGCCGCCGGCGGCGGGATGGCTGGCGCTTCTGTATTTTGCGGCAGTGCTGGGGGTGTCGGTTGCGGTCTTGCCCGCGCGCAAATGGTATTGGCTGCCGTGGATCATGGGGCTGGTGCTTGTCAGCCATATTGTTTATGGTCTGGGTTTCTGGCGCGGATGTTTGAAGAAGCCGAAACCGCCATCGGCGGCGGTGTCAGAGGGCGTGAAAATCGAGAGGGTTCAGTAGCAGCCTCATCGTGTCATTCCGGTTCTTAATCTTAATCTTACTCTTAATCCAAATCTCAAATGTGAGAGATTAAGATTAAGAGGGGCCGCCCCAAATGCCCCCGCCTCACTCCCACTCAATCGTCGCGGGGGGCTTGCTGGAGATGTCCAGGCAGACGCGGTTGACGCCTTTGACTTCGTTGATGATGCGGGTGGAGAGTCTTTCGAGGAGGTCGTAAGGGAGCTTGGCCCAGTCGGCGGTCATCCCGTCCTGGGATTCGACGGCGCGGATTACAATTGTGTTTTCGTAGGTGCGTTCGTCGCCCATCACGCCGACGCTGCGCACCGGGAGAAGGACGGCGAAGCTCTGCCAGATTTTGTAATACAAGCCGCAGGCTTTCATTTCCTTGACAACGATGCTGTCGGCGGCGCGCAGGATCTCGCAGCGCGCGGGCGTGACCGCGCCGAGGATGCGGACGGCCAGGCCCGGACCGGGAAAGGGCTGGCGAAAGACGATTTCCTCGGGCAGGCCGAGTTCGAGGCCGAGCTGGCGGACCTCGTCCTTGAAGAGGCGCTTGAGTGGCTCTGTCAATAAGAATTTTAGGTTCTTCGGCAGGCCGCCCACGTTGTGGTGGCTCTTGATCAAGGCGGCGGGGTTGCCGGCAATGGGGACCGACTCGATGACATCGGGGTAAAGCGTCCCCTGCGCGAGGAACTTGGCGCGGCCGGCGTGGCGCGCGGCGGAGGCGAAGACCTTGATGAAGGTCTTGCCGATGATCTTGCGTTTGCGCTCCGGGTCGGTCACGCCTTTGAGGCGGCCAAGAAAGAGGCGGGAAGCGTTGCGGTAATCGAGACGGATTTTGAAATGGCGCGTGAAGACTTCGCGCACGACTTCGGCTTCTCCCGCGCGCAAGAGGCCATTGTTGACAAAAATGCAGGTCAGTTGTTTGCCGACCGCCTTGTGGAGCAAGGCCGCCGCAACGCTGGAATCCACGCCGCCGCTGAGGCCGAGGATGACGCGCTCGCCACCGATTTGAGCCTGGATTTCCTCGACAGCCTGGTCAATGAAGCGGCGCATGGTCCATTCTTTGCCGCAGCCGCAGATGCCGTGGACGAAATTGGAAATTATTTCGCGTCCGCGCGGAGTGTGGGCGACTTCGGGGTGAAATTGCAGGCCGTGGAAATTGCGGGCGGTGTCTTCAATGGCCGCGAACTCCGAGTTGTCGGAGGCGGCGACGGCCCTGAAGCCTTTGGGCAGGCGGGTCAATTTGTCGCCGTGCGAATTCCAGATTTGCAGGCGGTCGGGCAAATTGGCAAAAAGGGCGGCTGAAGACTCCTTCAGCGTCAGGGTGCCCTTGCCATATTCGCGCTTCTGGCCGGGTTCGACCTTGCCGCCCAGGAAGTGAGTGAGCAGTTGGACGCCGTAGCAGATTCCGAGAATGGGGACGCCGAGCTTGAAAATGCCGGGATCGGGCAGGGGCGCCTTTGGGTCATAGACGCTGGAAGGCCCGCCGGAGAGAATCAGCCCCTTGGGCGCCAGCGCGGCGAGGGTGGAGGCCGGGGTGTCGTAGCGGAGGATGGTGGAATAGACGCGGCACTCGCGAATCCGCCGGGCGATCACCTGCGTGAACTGCGAACCAAAATCCAGGATGACAATTTGTTCCATTGGCGAAAAATATGACGCCCTTGTGTGCATCAGGCGGTGGGAATAAGCGAGAGAAAAATTTGAGCAAGCGCCATCTTATCCAGATAAGATGCTGCCATCCCAATTGCTGATGGACCTGCGTTGAGCAATGCGCTGAGGCGTCGTACAATCAGCCCCTTGCAAACAGTTCCAAAACATCACGCCGCCAATTCCATCCCCCAACTGCAGGCAAACCGTATCCACCGTAGCGGGCACGCTCGGTTTCCGGCATCAGGCGGGGGTTCCAGAAGCTGCTCTGAGCGTTCTATTCGCCTTCACTACCCTCCACAGAAGGTATGTCGAACCCGCTGACAGGACGAAAACGCACAACATCACCACCCATCTGCTTGGATCGCGGTATCCGAAATCCCGGCCTTGAACCATGGTTTTATAGGAGATTGCATTTTCCGCCAGCAATGCCATCGTGGACTCGTCCGCCGGCGCGATTAACCCAGGGTAAGTCCGGCTTGGCCACGTCAAAGTAATCCACAATTCTCTTGATCCGTCATCGTATTGCATTACCTCAAATCTCGCATTTTTGTGTTGGGAAATGATATTTCGCGCCTCCTCCCCAGAAATGGCATGCTTAGGATGAGCGATCATGAAAAGAACGAGCGTGAAGCTCATCGCGATCAGGATCAGCGCAGCGCACACGGCAACGGTGTTCTTTTCTCTCTTCTCGGATCGCGGTGTGGTGATCTCCTGTTGATAGTACTTTTTCGTTCCCGGCCGGCGCAGGAGAAGTGAGGTGGACCCCTAAAATTAGACCACGGGTTAATTTCGATTTTTGCCGGTTTGCTGTAGATAAGAAAGGACAGACTTATGAAAGCAAAACGGAAACGACACAGTGCGGCCTTCAAGGCCA
>Ga0182030_10002682_pt1 | contig 37854 bp, 28 predicted proteins | sample 812S3MmetaG_FD_121299 | JGI IMG/M metagenome (GOLD analysis project Ga0182030, IMG submission 121299) | Permafrost microbial communities from Stordalen Mire, Sweden - 812S3M metaG (Illumina Assembly) | ecosystem: Environmental > Terrestrial > Soil > Wetlands > Permafrost | place: Sweden...
GAATCAACCAGCACCCGGCTGCTCAACAAGCAGACCAAACCCCCGAACGGGTACACCCAGGCCAGCCTCATCAAGAAACTGGAGAGTGAAGGCATTGGACGGCCCTCAACCTACTCGTCCATCCTCAAAAACATCATCACGCGCAACTACCTCATCGAGGGCAAGAAGATCCTCACGGCCTCAGACCTAGCCAAGCGGCTGATCGACGCGCTCACGGGAAAATTCCGCTTCGTCGAGTACGACTACACCCGCGCACTGGAGCAGGAGCTTGACGAGATCGCCAGCGGCAAGGCGCAATACCTCAGCGTGGTATCGGCTCTCGACGGCCTGCTCAACATCGAGCTGGGCCAGCTCCACATCGAGCGCCAGCCCGAACTCGCCGCGCACAGGCCCGCGGGCGGCGCAACAGCAGCCACCGAAGCCGGCATCCCCTGCCCAAAGTGCAAAATAGGGCATCTGCGCCGCCCCAACGGCCACGACTTCTACGGTTGCGACCAGTACCGCCAGGGCTGCTCCTTTTCCGTCAACGTCGTAATCGCTAAAAAGAAGCTCACCGATAAACAGATCGAGACCCTCTGCACCAAAGGAAAGACAGCCCTCATCAAGGGCTTCATCAGCAAGCAGGGCAAGCCTTTCGATGCTTTTCTTGTTTGCAGTGAGGCCACCGAATGGAGAACCAAGTTCCAATTCGAGTCGAAGTAGCTGACCAAGTGCTGTCTTTTCCACACCTCTCATTTTTTTGATATTGACTCATCCGCTCGGCCCTGCAACCACACAGCCATTCAGCCGCATCGCCGTCTGGCCGTCCTAGGGAGCCAAAGAAATGAGCACAGCGATTGCTGCACCTCTCGATCAAGAGATGACAGTTCGTATAGCGGACGACATTTACATCCAGGCCAAGACTCACTACTTGACCAACAGATGAGATTTGGCGATTACTTATAGAAAAAACTATGTAACTGAAGATATTAAAGGCTTTATTTGGAGATAATTCAAGACTTTGAGACCAAATGCGCATCCTCAAGTTTACCTAAGGGAAGCCTCCAAACCAGGAATCCTCCAAAATTGACTTGAATGATCTGGTTCGCAGCGGCAAGATCGTCGCGCACCTGCCAACCTTGTGGTGGAAGTCGGAATTCCTGACTTGCAATTCCTCAGGGACTAAAGCCCCATTGATTTTGTTGCTGCTGGATGCACGACTGAAGTCGTTCCCTTTCGAAGGCGGACTTGCACCGCTGGCTGATGCGAAACCGGGCTTTCCTGTTGGAAGCGTTTGCGGGGTTTCGTCCAGGGCCGCTTTCGCGCCTTAGTGCGGGATCAGTTGCGGCGATTGAACGGCTTGGCGTGGAAAACGCCGGTTTGCCGGTCATGTGCGTTTCTGCGGCGCCCCGGCGGCCTGCAACTATTTCCGCCTCTTCAGCGTCGGAATACTATACTGGGCATATCCGATTTCCGGTGCGATGATGCCGCATTTCCTGTTTTTTGCCAAGCGTGTGGGTGTGCGAGTCCCCGGCAAAGGGTTTTCGTTGCGCATGCAACGCGAGGGGCAACCTAGCGCTCGATATTTTTCTGCTTGAGATGCATCCTCAAGCGCGGCGCTTCACCGAATTCACCACTTTGCTTCGCAGCCACACAGAGAAAAAGAGAATGGACCAGCAACCGTCTGCTTCCCAAGCCGCCCCGGCGAACCAGTTCGCTGGAGATCCATCCGAGCCTGCCAAAAAGCGCCGCCATCTCTGGATTTGGGCAGTCGTGCTGCTTCTTTTCGGGCTGTTGTTTTATTGGGTGATCCAGCATCACCAGAAGAGCCAGGCCGCGGCCATGGGTGGGCGGCACGGGATGACCGGGCCCGTTCCCGTCACCACCGCGACGGCGCGGTCCGGCTCGATCGGCGTCTACCTGGACGCCATCGGCACGGTCACTCCGGTCTACACCGACTCCATCACCGCTCAAGTGACGGGCGTGATTACGGCGGTGCACTACCGCGAAGGACAGTTTGTGCAGAAGGGCGCCCCGCTCGTCGACATCGATCCGCGTTCCTATGCGGCCCAGCTTGTCGAGGCGCAGGGCGCGCTCGATCGCGATCAGAATCTGCTTTCCGAGGCGAAGATGGACCTCGATCGCTATAAGCTGGCATGGGCTCGCAATGCCATTCCCCGGCAGACGCTGGAGGACCAGGAAAAGGTGGTTCTGCAGGCGCAGGGGACGGTGCAGAACGACGAAGGCGCGGTCCAGTACGATCGGGTGCAGCTCGGCTACTGCCACATCACGTCGCCGATCAGCGGACGTGTTGGCCTTCGCCTGGTCGATCCGGGCAACCTGGTCACGGCCAATTCAACCACCGCGCTGCTGGTGATCACCCAGCTTCAGCCGATTACGGTGGTCTTCACGCTGGCCGAAGACAGCTTGTCCCAGGTGATGCAACAGATGCGCGGCGGCAAGCCGCTGATGGTCGAAGTGTATGACCGGTCTCAGCAGCAGAAGCTTGCGACCGGCAAGCTGATGACCATCGACAACCAGATCGACACCACCACCGGCACGGTCAAGCTGCGCGCGGAGTTCGACAACCGGACGGCGGTCCTTTTTCCGAACCAATTTGTCAACACGCGCCTGCTCGTCAACACGCTTGAAAACCAGACTCTGATTCCTTCTTCGGCGGTCGAGCACAACGGAGACGCCGCTTTCGTCTATTTGATCAAGAATAACAAGGCGGTGATGACCACCGTGCAGGCCGGAATCTCCGACCAGGGAGAGACCGCGGTTCAGGGCGTGCGGCCGGGAGACGTGGTGGCGGACAGCAGCTTTGAAAAGCTGCAGGACGGCGCGCCGATCACCATTTCTAAGATCAAGCTTCCCTCCACGTCTTCCGACTCCGCCGGGAGCCAGGTTCCATGAATCCGTCCCGCCCCTTCATTCTGAGGCCCGTCGCGACCGCGCTGCTGATGACGGCCATCCTGCTCGTGGGGATCGTCGCCTATCTGCAGCTGCCGGTCTCCGCGCTGCCGGAGGTCGACTATCCGACCATCCAGGTGCTGACGTTCTATCCCGGCGCCAGCCCCGACGTGACGGCGACCACGATCACCGCGCCGCTCGAGCGCCAGTTCGGCGAGATGCAGGGCCTGAGCCAGATGACCTCAACCAGCGCCGGGGGCGTATCGCTGATCGTGCTCCAGTTCGATCTGTCGCTGGGCATGGATGTGGCTGAGGAAGAGGTGCAGTCGGCCATTAACGGCGGCCAGTCGTATCTGCCCTCCGACTTGCCCGCCCCGCCGGTTTACAACAAGACCAACCCGGCCGATGCGCCGGTACTGACGCTGGCTGTCTCTTCGGACACCATGCCGCTGTCCCAGGTCGAGGATCTTGTGGACACCCGGCTTGCGCCGCGGCTCTCGCAGTTGAGCGGCGTGGGGCTGGTGAGCATCAGCGGCGGTCAGAAGCCCGCCATCCGCATTCAGGTCAATCCCGTCGCGCTGTCCTCTTACGGGCTCAACCTGGAAGACGTGCGCACCGCCCTCACCCAGGCCAGCGTGAACGCCGCCAAGGGCAACTTCGATGGTCCGCGGCAGGACTACCAGATCGACGCCAACGACCAGATCACCGATGCCGAGGGCTACCGGAACGCGGTGATCGCTTACACCAACGGCGCTCCGGTGTTTGTCAAAAACGTGGCCCAAGTGGTCAACGGGGTTGAAAACACCAGCCAGGCCGCGTGGATGGACCAGACCCCGGCGGTCATTGTGAACATCCAGCGCCAGCCAGGCGCCAATACCATCACCGTGGTCGATAGCATCCGGGCGATCCTGCCGGCGCTTGAAGCGAATCTTCCCGCCTCCGTCAAGGTCACCACCATGACCGACATGACCACCAGCATCCAGTCTTCGGTTCACGACGTGGAGTTTGAACTGATGCTGACCATCGCGCTGGTGGTGATGGTGATCTTCCTGTTCCTGCGCAGCCTGTCGGCCACCATCATTCCCACCGTGGCTGTTCCCCTCTCGCTGATCGGCACCTGTGCCGCGATGTACCTGCTGGGCTATAGTCTCGACAACCTTTCCCTGATGGCGCTCACCATCTCCACCGGATTCGTGGTGGACGACGCGATCGTGATGATCGAGAATATTTCGCGCTATATCGAAGAAGGCATGTCGCCGCTCGATGCCGCGCTGACCGGCTCGGGCCAGATCGGGTTCACCATCGTATCGCTGACGGTTTCGCTGATCGCGGTGCTGATTCCGCTCTTGTTCATGGGCGATGTGGTGGGCCGTCTTTTCCGTGAATTCGCGGTCACCCTCGCGGTCACCATCCTGATCTCCGCAGTGGTTTCGCTTACGCTGACGCCGATGATGTGCTCGCGCATTCTGCGTCATCAACCGGCGGAGCAGCAGGGCCGGCTCTATCGCTGGTCGGAGAGCATGTTCACCCGCATGATCGCCTTCTACGGGCGGACCCTGCGCGTGGTGCTGCGCTACCAGACCATCACGCTGCTGGTGGCTGCCGGAACCATGGTGCTGACGGTCGTCCTCTACATCCTCATCCCCAAAGGCTTCTTTCCGGTGCAGGATACCGGCGTGATTCAGGCCATCTCTCAGGCCTCGCAATCCATCTCGTTCAGCGACATGGCGGCCAAGCAGCAGCAACTGTCCAGGATCATCCTTCAGGATCCGGCCGTCGAGAGCCTCTCATCGTTCATCGGCGCGGACGGCGTCAACACCACGCTCAACAGCGGCCGCATCTCCATTAACCTTAAACCGCTCAACCAGCGCCACATGAGCGCCTCGGACGTGATCCGCCGCCTGCAGGCAAGCTTGCAGCAGGTGCAGGGCATTCAACTGTACATGCAGCCGGTGCAGGACATCACCATCGATGACCGTGTCAGCCGCACGCAATACCAGTACACGCTGGAGGATCCGGATACGAACGAGCTGAACCAGTGGACCGCCAGTTTCGTCGCCCGGCTAAAGAAGCTGCCTGAACTGGAGGATGTGGCTACGGATCAGCAGACCGGAGCGCATGCCGTCTCGCTCATCATCGACCGCGTGACCGCGTCGCGTCTGGGCATTGCGCCCGGCACTATCGACAACACGCTGTACGACGCCTACGGGCAGCGGCAGATCAACACGCTTTATACGCAGGTCAACCAGTATCACGTCATTCTGGAGGCGGCGCCGGAGTGGCAGCGGAATCCAGCCAATCTGGGCGATTTGTACATTCAGTCCAGTGCTTCTTCGAGCGCGAGCGGCGCCTCGGCGGCCAGCTCTTATTCTTCCTCGGCGTCGGCAGCGGCCGGCTCGAACGCGCTCACGGCCACGGTGCGCTATACGCCGTCCTCGGGCGTGGTCGCCGCGCCCGCCACGGTGCTCGCCGGCTCCACCAGTACATCGAGCACCAGCGGGACTTCATCGGCCGGCGCCAACGCCATTCCGCTCAGTGCCTTCACGCGGGAAACTCCTGCTACTGAAGCGCTCTCGATCAATCATCAGGGGCAGTTTCCGTCGGTGACGGTTTCTTTCAACCTCGCTCCCAAAGCCTCTCTCGGCACGGCGATCACGGATATTGACAAGGCGGCAAAGCAGCTTCAATTCCCACCCAGCATTCAGGCCGGATTCCAGGGCACCGCGGCTGCATTCAAAAACTCGCTCTCCAACGAGGTGCTGCTCATTCTGGCCGCGCTGGCCTGCGTTTACATCGTGCTGGGCGTGCTCTACGAGAGCTTCATTCACCCGCTGACGATTCTCTCCACGCTGCCCTCGGCCGGGGTCGGAGCTCTGCTGGCCCTTATGCTCTTCGGTGAGGATCTCAGTATCGTCGCCATCATCGGCATCGTCTTGCTTATCGGCATCGTGAAAAAGAACGGCATTCTGATCGTCGATTTTGCGCTCCAGGCCGAGCGTGAACAAGGCAAGACTGCCACCGAAGCCATCTACGAAGCCAGCCTGCTGCGCTTCCGACCCATCATGATGACCACCATGGCGGCCTTGCTGGCGGGCATTCCGCTGGCCGCGGGATCCGGTCTCGGGTCTGAACTGCGCCGTCCCCTCGGCATTGCCATGGTCGGCGGACTGCTGCTCAGCCAGTTCCTCACGCTCTATACCACGCCGGTCATCTATATATTCTTCGACAATCTTGCTCAGCGGCTCACCGGCCGCAAGCCGTCCCACGTTGCCGCCGGCGATGCTCATCCACCCGGAGCGGAGTCCGCATGAGCTTCTCGAGCCCATTCATCCGGCGGCCCGTCGCCACCACGCTGCTGACCATCGCCTTGGCGATTGCCGGCGCGATCGCCTTCACCTTGCTGCCGGTTTCTCCGCTGCCGCGGGTGGACTTTCCCACCATCAGCGTCTCTGCCAGCCTGCCCGGCGCCAGCGCGCAGATCATGGCCGCCTCGGTCGCCACCCCGCTCGAGCGCCAGTTCAGCCACATCGCCGGCGTCACGGAGATGACTTCATCCAGTTCGCTCGGCAGCACGTCGGTGACGCTGCAGTTCGACCTCAGCCGCAACATCGATGGCGCCGCCAGAGACGTCGAAGCCGCCATCAATGCCGCGCGCACCTATCTGCCGACGAATCTTCCTTCCAATCCGTCCTATCGCAAGGTCAACCCGTCCGATGCTCCGATCATGATTATCAGCCTCACGTCGAAGAAGTACGCCGTGACCAAGCTTTACGACCTGGCTTCCACCATCCTCGAACAGAGACTTTCGCAGATTCAGGGGGTTGGCCAGGTGTCCGTCGGTGGCGGCGCCACGCCGGCGGTGCGCGTCGAGGCCGATCCCCGCAAGCTCGAAAGCTATGGACTGACGCTGAAGAGCATTCAGTCCGTGCTCAGCCTGCAGAATTCGCATGAGCCGCGCGGCCAGCTCTCCAACGGCATTGAAACCGCCGACATTATCACCAACGACCAGATTTCCAGCGCCGATCAGTACAAGCCTCTCGTTGTCGGTTATCACAACGGAGCGGCCGTCCGTCTGTCCGACGTTGCCGATGTCGTCAACTCCGCTCAGAATATTCGCACCGCCGGCTATATGGACGGCACCAGGGCCGTCTTCCTCATCATCTTCCGCCAGCCCGGCGCTAATATCATCCAGACCGTCGACACCATACGATCGCAGTTGCCGTTTCTTGAAGCCGATCTCCCGCAGGGCATCGACACGACCGTCGTGCTCGATCGCACCACCACCATCCGCGCCTCCGTCTCGAATATCGAGGGGACATTGATCGGTTCGGTTCTTCTGGTGGTACTGGTCGTGTTCCTCTTTCTTCGCAGCCCGCGATCCACGCTCATTCCCGGCGTCGCCGTTCCCGTCTCTCTCATCGGGACCTTCGCCGCGATGTATCTCTTCGGCTACAGCCTCGACAACCTTTCGCTGATGGCGCTCACCATCTCCACCGGCTTCGTGGTCGACGACGCCATCGTGGTCATGGAGAACATCACCCGCCACCTTGAAAGCGGCATGGAGCCCATGGCCGCCGCGCTCAAGGGCGCCGGGGAGATCGGTTTTACGGTCTTCTCCATCAGCATGTCGTTGATTGCCGTTTTCATCCCCATTCTCATGATGGGAGGCATCGTCGGGCGGCTCTTTCGAGAGTTCGCGGTCACGCTTTCCACGGCCATCGTGATCTCCATGGTCATCTCGCTCACCACCACGCCCATGATGTGCGCGTACCTGCTGAAGGCGAGCCCAAAAAGCCAAAAGCACAATGTGCTTTACCGCGCCAGCGAGAGATTCTTCACCGGCATGATCTCGATTTACCGGCATTCGCTCACCTGGGTGCTGGACAATCCCACCCTGACCCTGATCGTGCTGGCGCTCACCATCGCGCTGAACGTGGTGGTGATCGTCAGAATCCCAAAAGGCTTTTTCCCGCTTCAGGACACTGGATCACTGGTGGGCGGCGTGCAGGGACCGCAGGATGCTTCGTTTCCGTTCATGAACTTCTCGATAAAGTCACTGGTGGGGGTGCTCAAGGCCGACCCGGCGGTGGGCCATGTGATCGCTTTTACCGGAGGGAACGGCGCCAGCAATGGCGGATTCATTTACATCGCGCTCAAGCCGCTCGGTGCCGAGCGCAAGGTCTCGGCCATGGAGGTGATTAACCGCCTCCGCCCCAAACTCAGCCGCTTGCCGATCGCTTCGGCCTTTCTGCAGCCGGTGCAGGATCTGCGCATCGGCGGCCGCTCCAGCAGCGCCCTTTACCAATACACGCTCCAGAGCGACAGCAGCGATGAGCTTTTCCGCTGGGGCCCCACGCTGATGAGCAACATGAAAAAACTGCCAGGGTTGCAGGACGTGAACACTGACCAGCAAAACGGCGGCTTGCAAGAGATGCTCACCTACAACCGCGTCGCCGCCGCCCGCTTGGGCCAGACCGCGCAATCACTCGACCAATCGCTCTACAGCGCCTTCGGACAGTCGGAAGTCTCGGTGATTTATACCCAGCTCAACCAGTATTACGTGGTGATGGAAGTCGCGCCTCCCTACTGGCAGGATCCGTCCGGACTGAACGATATCTACTTCAAACCCGCCTCTTCGGGTTCCAGCGGCGCGGGGCTCAATTCCATCTCGCCACTTCTCGGCGTCATGCAGCCCAAGGTCGGCACCACGCCCTTGCAAGTGAATCACACCGGCATGTTTCCTTCCGTCACCGACTCCTTCAACCTGGTCAGCGGAATGTCCTTGAGCGATGCCACGAAGGAGATAACCCGGATGGAAGCCAATCTCGGCATGCCCTCCACGATCCACGGCTTTTTTGCCGGCACCGCGCAGGCCTATCAGGATTCGCTGAACTCCGAGAAGTACCTGATCATCACCGCCCTGCTGGCGGTTTACATCGTCCTCGGCATCCTCTATGAGAGCCTGGTCCATCCGCTCACCATCATTTCCACGCTGCCTTCGGCCAGCGTCGGCGCCATGCTGGCGCTCATGCTCTTCAACATCGACCTCAATGTCATTTCCATCATTGGCATCATTCTGCTCATCGGCATCGTCAAAAAGAACGCCATCCTGATGATCGACTTTGCCCTGCAGGCCGAGCGCCAGGAGGGCAAGAGCACGCGCGATGCGATCTTCGAGGCCTGCATCTTGCGTTTCCGGCCGATCATGATGACCACCATGGCCGCGATCTTCGGGGCGCTGCCGCTGGCCTTCGGCACCGGCACGGGCTCGGAGCTGCGCCAGCCCCTGGGTATTACGATTGTGGGCGGATTGCTGCTCAGCCAGTTACTCACCCTTTACACCACGCCGGTGGTTTACCTGACCATGGACCGGCTGCGGCTGCGCGCGCTGGGCAAGTCCCGCGACACATTCCGTCCCGAAACCACGGGAGCCGCATCCTGAAACGAGAGAGATGATGACCATGCTTGAGCGAAAACACCGGGTCTCGACCACAGCCGCCGCCGGCGCCCTCGGCTTGCTTGTGCTGCTGGGCGGCTGCCGCGTGGGGCCGCGCTACCATGCTCCCGCGCCGCCCGCGGTTGCCGCCTCCAACTACAAGGAATCCACCGTCAACTTCCACGACGCGGAAGGCTGGAAGGCGGCCAGCCCGCAGGATGCGATGATCCGCGGCAACTGGTGGGAGGTCTTTCACGAACCCGAGTTGAATGCGCTGGAAGAGCAGCTCAACATCAACAACCAGAACATCAAGATCTACTTCCAGAATTTCATGGAGGCGCGTGCGCTCATCCGCGAGGCTCGTGCGCAGTATTGGCCCACGGTGACCGCCAACCCGTCATGGACCCGGTCAAAGAGCTCGGCCAATCTGCAAAACTCCTCCGGAAGCAATGCCGGGCAGACGTCCACAGTCTGGGCGGCGCCGCTGGAAGCTTCCTGGACGCCGGATTTCTGGGGCAAGATCCGCAACGAGGTGCACGCGGCGCAATATGCCGCGCAGGTCAGTGCCGCCGATCTTGAAGTGGAGAAGCTGACGGAACAGGCCAGCCTGGCGGAATACTTCTTTGAGCTGCGCGGCCAGGATAGGCTGCAACAAATTCTCAACCAGACAGTCGAAGCCGACCAGAAAGCTCTGGACGCGGCGCAGGGCGCTTACGACGCCGGCACCGGCGACTATATCTCTGTGGTCGAGGCCAAGGTCGCGCTCCAGTCCGCTCAGGCGTCGGCCACCAACGTGGCCCTGTCGCGCGCCCAATACGAGCACGCCATGGCCACGCTGCTGGGAAAGGTGGCCTCGGATTTCTCCATCCCCGTCAAGCCCATGATTTATGCGCCTCCCACCATTCCTGTGGGCGTGCCTTCGCAGCTCGTCGAGCGCAGGCCTGACATTGCCGCGGCGGAGCGCACCCTGGCCGAAGCCAATGCAACCATTGGCATCGGCTACGCAGCGTTTTTCCCGCAAGTGACCCTCTCCGCCGGAGGCGGCTTCGAGAGCTCCGCGCTGAAAAACCTCTTCGACTGGCCCAGCCGCGTTTGGTCCATCGGTCCATCCGCCTCGCAAACCATCTTCGACGGCGGTCTCTACCGCGCCGAGTTGCACCAGTACGTGGCGGCCTATAATTCCGATCTCGCCACCTATCGCGAGACGGTGCTCACCACCTTCCAGCAGGTGGAAGACTCCCTGGCGGCGACCCGCGTCTATTCGCAACAGATCATGAAACAGCAGGAAGCCGTGAACTCGTCCCATGAGTATCTCGACCTGGAAACTCAGCGCTACAACACGGGCGTGGATCCGTATGTCGATGTCCTCACCGCCCAGACCACGCTGCTGAGCAATCAGGAGACGCTCAATACGCTTCAGGTGGAGGAGATGGTTTCAGCCGTTGAGCTGGTCCAGGCCCTGGGCGGAGGATGGAACCAGACGCAGCTTCCTACTCCCGCTCAGGCAGGCGCAAAGCCGTCGAGTGCGGAGTACAAACTGCAGAAATAGTCCGGCCTCATCGCCAACGTCCAGAATTATGGCCCCCAAAAAACCATTTCCCAGCCCTCGCGAACTTTGCGAGGGCTGGGAAGTTTTTGGTCAAAACAGCAATGAAGACGCCTTGGCTTTAATCGCGCTTCTTACCGCCGGGGCGTTTTCCGCCCGGACGGGGTCCGGAGCGCCCAGCTCCCGAACCGCCGGGCTTGGCTTTGGAACCCGATTTGGAGAAGCCGCCCGGACGGGGCTTGGAGCGTGCGCCGGAAGCGGGTTTCCGCGGGCCGCCAAAGCTGGGCTTGGGCTTCCAGCCGGGACCGGCCTTTCTTTCAGCGCGCGAAGCGGAGTTGGGATAGGGCTTGGCATTGGTGGGGCGGAAGTCGGATGCGCCCTCGGTGCGCGGAGTGTAGGGCCTGGAAGGGCGGGCGCCGGAACCCGCGGCGGGCCGCGACGGACGAGGAGCGAAGGAGCCTTCTCCCGTGTCGCGGCGGAAGCTGCGCGGAGCCGGAGCGGAACCCGAGCGGGGGCCGGAGGAAGATGCTCCGCGCGAAGCTGGCCCTCGCGAAGCTGCACCGTACGATCTCCCCGCGCCGGGCTTGCCCGGTTTTCCCGGTTTGCTGCTGGGTCGTGCGCCGCCTGGGCGGGGCTTGCCGCTGCTGGTGGTGAAGGGGCGCGCCAGGCCGCCTTCGCTGCGGTAGGGCTTGGCTGCGCCGGGCCGGGCCGAGGAGGTTGGGCGCTCAAAACTGGGCCTGCTGGGCCGGGGTCGGTCAGAGGAGGGCCGGGGCGTGCTGGGTCGTGCTGAACTGGGTCGTGCTGAACTGGGTCGTGCTGAACCGGAGCGGGGACCGCGCGGAGCAGTCCTGTTCGATTGCTCGGCCTGGATCTCCTCGATTTGCAGATTCGGCGGCCTCACCGGTCCAAGATCATCGTCGAAGGTCGGAGCATCGCGACGGGGCGCAGCAGGGCGCTTGAAGGCCGGCCGTTCTGTTCGATCGGCTCCCCCCGATTTTTTCCAGCTAGGTTTGGCGGTGAAGGAACGGCCCGCGCCGGTTCTTCCCGTTCCTGCGGCGTCTTGCCGCATCGAGCCCGCGCGGGAGCGGTCGTACGCTGGACGTTCTGGTACCGGCCGTTCCGAAGCGGGCGTGCCTGAAGCGGGTCTGCCTGGCGCGGTCCGCTCTGGCGCTGGTCGGCCTGTGCCGGTCGAGCCTGCGCCGAACCGCGATGGCGGACGGGTGGGGCGGTCGTCCTTCTTCCACGCCGGACGAGTTCCGGGGCGCGCGGAGGTCGGATCGGCTGGGCGGCCGGCCGGGCGCGCGGGACGGAATGGCTTGTCGTCACTCCGGGCAAAGGAACCTGCGCCGCGGCTGGGACGCTCCGCGCCAAAGGATTTGCCGGGGCGGGAGTCGCCAAAGCGGGCGGGGCTGGTTCGGGCGGGACTCGTGCGGGAAGGTCCGGAACGCGCTGGTCCGGTGCGGGTGGGTCCGGCGGGGCGCATCTGCGCGGGACCGGGTTCGGGGCGGGCCTCCATCGGCGGGACCGGGGCGCGGCGAGGGCTCGCCTTGGGCCGCAGCGTGGGCAACTGGGCGTCGAGAGCGTTGCGGCGGCGGGTTTCCTTCGCCTTGGGGGTGCGCAGCTTGCCTTCAGCGGCCTTGCGCAGCAGTTCCAGCTCGTCCGGGTCCAGCTCGCGCAGGTTGCCCGGCTCCTGATCCAGCACCAGCGGGCCGTAGCCGACGCGGCGGATTTTTTCGACGAAATGGCCGACTTCCTCGAACATTTTCCTCAGTTCGCGGTTGCGGCCCTCGATCAGAACCACTTCGTACCAGGGATTATCGCCCTGGCGGACCTGGCGAACGCGGGCCGGAGAGGTGCGCACCTTGGTCGAGCCGGGCTTGCCGCGCTCGATGGCCACGCCGCCGCGGAGAATGTCGAGTTCGGCCTCCGTGGGCTGTCCTGCAACCTTGACCAGGTAGGTCTTTTCCACGCCCGAGGCAGCCTTGGTGAGTTTGTTGGCCAGCTCGCCGTCGTTCGTGACCACGAGCAGCCCCTCGCTCATGTAATCCAGGCGGCCGACGGGGTAAAGCCGTTCCTTCATCTTGTCGAAGAACTGCATCACCGTGGGCCGCCCTTCGGGATCCTTGGCCGTGGTGACGAAGCCCTTGGGCTTGTTGAGGACAAAGTAGCGCAGCCGCTCGGCGCCCTGCAGCAGCTTGCCGTCCACGCGGATGTGGTCGCGGCCGCCATCCGCCTTGGTGCCCAGTTCGGTGACGATTTTGCCGTTCACCTGCACGTGGCCCTGCTCGATCAGTTCCTCGGCGCGGCGGCGGCTGGAGACGCCGGCAGCCGCAAGAATCTTCTGCAGCCGCTCGAGCTTAGCCGGGGGGCGAGGCTTGGCGTGGGACTCGGAGCCTTCGTCGGACTCTGCCTCGGAGCTTTCGTCGGAATCTGTCTCAGGACTGCCCTCGGCATGCGCTTCAGCTTCCGTTTTGTCTTGCGCTTCGCCCTCGGGCTCGGCCTCGTTCGGGTCATCTTCGATTTCAGGTTCTTCGGCCGCAGCGGTTTCGATCTCCGCTGTAGCTTCGGCTTCCACTGCCGCTTCCGTCTCAATTTCAGACGCGATTTCTAACTCCGGCGAGCTGGGTTCGGGTTGGAGGTCGGGGGTTTCATCAGTTTCATTCGCCATGGGGCAATGTCTCGGTTTCTGCCTGCTCTAAGGGGGAAGGCGCAGCAGGCGCGGCCTTTTCGGGGGTGGGTTCGGCGGATATTGCCGGTAATCCGGCGGACGGTTCTTCGCTTGCAGGCGCCGCGGCCTGAGACGCCGCCTGCGGATGCAGGCCTTCGGACGGGGAGTCTTCCAGCTCTTCGCTGGCGGCTTCGTCGAATTCGGGGCCCAGGGCGGGGTTCGATCTCCGCTCGGGCTCCTCTCCAGTGGCGGACTCGGTCTCGTCCAGTGAGAGGACGGCCATCTTCTCGAACTCCTCCATCGAGGGCAGCTCGGAGAGGTCTTTCAGGCCGAAGCGGAGCAGAAACTCGCGCGTGGTTTTGTAGAGAATCGGCCGCCCGACAACCTGTTTGCGACCGGCCGTCGAGATCAGCTTGCGGGCCAGCAGCGAACCGAAGACGCCCGACGAGTCCACGCCGCGGATCTCGTTCACTTCCGGGGCGGTAACCGGCTGCTTATAGGCGATGACGGCCAGGGTTTCCAACGCCGGAAGCGAGAGCTTGAGCACCGGTTTCAGGCTCTTCACAAAAAGCCGGACGGCGTCGTGGCACTCGGGCTTGGTGGCCATGCGGTAGCCGCCGGCGATCTCGCGAATCTCCACGCCGCGGTCGTCGGAGGCGCAGGAGGCGACAAGTTCGTCCAGAATCTGGCGCAGAATGGTGCGGACCTCTCGATCGCGCAGGCGTGCCTCGCGGCGGACTTCGAGTTCGGCGATGGCCGCCGAGTCTTCTGCCGGCTCGGGCGCGTCTCCGGCCAACTTGGACGGATCTTTAGCTGGCTCAGGCCCATCTTCTGCCGGCTTGGGCGCATCTGCGCCGGTTGGGGGAGCGGAAAAGCCGGCGGTTTGGCTGGCCTCGAGATTTGTCTCCGGTTCGGACTCCGGACTTGCTCCCGGACCTCTCCCGGCAAGGGCTTCCACACCCGGCTTAGAACCGGAATCGGCGCTGGAACCGACCCTGAAATCGACCGTGGAATCAACCCTGCAATCGGCTCTGGAATCGGGGCCAGCCTCCAAACCAGCTTCCCGGCTTGCTCCCGGCATCGGCTCCACAGCGGAGGCCTGCCCCATGACCGGAACCTGTTCCACGACTGGAATCTGCTCCGCCGCAGCCACGCTGACCGGCTCAGACGGATCGGAATCCACCGGTTCCAGCTCCAACTCCAGGAAAGCGGCCTCTTCGCTTGCCGGCGGCAGGGATTGGGCGGCCTCCGATGCTGCATCGGCGGCCTGCTTGGCAAGCGCAGCTTCCTGCTGCGCCTTCCACTCGAAGGCGTCGGCGGCAAAAAGGGCGGCGAGCTGGGCCAGGGTGACCGGCTCCTCCGCGGCGTATATGACTGCTTCCAGCTTGGCTTTCAGGCTCATTCTGCAATAGGTACCTCCAGTATCGTACCGGAAGTTGACGCGAGATGCGCATCGATTGAGGCTTCTCCACCCGTGCCAGAGCAACAAATACGGTCATTTGCGTGAGATAGATCTCGATTCAAGGCTGAACTGCGCGCTGAAAATGGCGAAAATCGCCTTGCCGGTCAAGATTTTTCCGCAGGCCGCCACACCTCGCAAGTCGTAGGAAGTTAGCCCCACCGCAAGTGGCCGCAGGCAGTTGGCCCCACCGCAGGTGGCGCAGGTGGCGCAGGTGGTCTGCGAAAATAGGAACAGATGCTTTCACTCATAGATGCCGGCAAGCGGTTTGGACCACGGGTGCTGTTCATGGAGGCCAACTGGCTGATCCGCGCGCGGGAGAAGACCGCGCTGGTGGGCGCCAACGGAACCGGGAAAACCACGCTGATGAGGGTGCTGGCCGGGCTTGAAACGCTCGACTACGGCAGCCTGCAACTGACCCGCGGCATGAGCATCGGCTACCTGCCGCAGGAGGGTCTGGGGCTTGTCGGCCGGACGGTCTTCGAGGAGTGCCTGACGGTCTTCGACGAGTTGCGCGAGATGGCCCGCGAGGTCGAGCGGCTGGGCGGGCAACTGGCCGAACTGGACCACGCCGGCCCGGAGTACGAAGCCACAGCCGAGCGCTACTCGATGCTCCAGGAGCGGTTTCACTCCCTCGACGGCTACGCGCTGGACGCGCAGGTGGGCAGCGTGCTGACCGGCCTGGGCTTCAGCAAGCAAGATTGGACGCGCCAGACAGATGAATTCAGCGGCGGCTGGCAGATGTCGATTGCGCTGGCCAAGCTGCTGCTGGCCAAACCGAATCTTCTGCTGCTCGACGAGCCCACCAATCACTTAGACCTTGAAACCCGCAACTGGCTCGAAGAGTATCTCCGGACTTATCCCTTCGGTTATATTCTCAGCTCCCACGACCGCTACTTTCTCGATGTTACGATCGACCGCACCGTTGAGATATGGAACAAGCGGCTGAGTATCTATCAGGGCAATTACACCAAGTATCTCAGCCAGAAGGATGAACGGCGGACCCAACTGGAGTCGGCTTACCGCAACCAGCGCATCCAGATCGAGCACCTGGAAGCCTTCATCAGCCGCTTTCGCGCCCAGGCCACGAAGGCCAAGCAGGTGCAAAGCCGCATCAAGGAGCTGGAAAAGATCGAGCGCATCGAGGTTCCAGAAGAGGAGCCGGTCATCCACTTCCGGTTTCCCCAGCCGCCGCTCTCCGGGCGCATGGTGGTCGAGGCCGAGGAGTTATCGAAGAGTTATGGCGCCAAGCAGGTTTTTGGCGGGGTGCGCTTCGGAATCGAGCGCGGCGACCGCGTGGCGCTGGTGGGGGTCAACGGCGCGGGCAAGTCCACGCTGATTAAACTTCTTTCGGGGGCCGAAGTTCCCACCTCCGGGCAGATCAAGCTGGGTCACAACGTGGTGAGCGAATACTTCGCCCAGGACCAGTACAAGGTGCTGGACCCGGATGCGCGCATGCTGGACGACATCAGCCGCGCCGCCATCAAGGTTCCCGAGAGCGAACTGCGCTCGCTGCTGGGCTGCTTCCTGTTCCGCGGAGACGATGTTTTCAAACCGCTGGGCGTGCTCTCGGGCGGCGAGCGCAACCGCTACGCGCTGGCGCGGATTCTGGTTTCGCCGTCGAATTTCCTTCTTCTCGACGAGCCCACCAACCACTTGGACATGCGCGCCAAAGACGTGCTGCTCAATGCGCTGGCGGCCTTCAGCGGCACGGTGGTCTTTGTCTCTCACGATCGCGACTTCATCGACCGGCTGGCCACGCGCGTGCTGGAGGTCGAGGGCGGCGCGGTGACCAGCCACGAAGGCAACTACGAGGATTACCTGCGCCGCAAGGCGATTGCCTCCGCCGGTGTCGTATTCGAGAGCGCGGCCAACGAAAAGCAGCAGGACTCTACCGCGTCCAGTGGCAATGGCCGTGCGGTCGCCGCCGCTCAGGATGGCGGGGATGGCATCGCCAAGGACGAAGCCAAAGACCGACCACGCCGTCTGAATCCCATCAAGCAGAAGCAGATGGAGGAGCGTTGCGTGTTCCTCGAAGAAGAGACCCCGCGCGTCGAGGCGGCCATCGCCCATACCGAAGCTCAGTTGGGTGTCTATGTCTCCGCGGAGGAGACGCAACGGCTGACCGCGCTGGCCGAAGAGTTGCGCGCGCAGTTAGCGGTTCTCACCACCGAGTGGGAAGAGCTGATGGTGCAACTGGACGGGCAGGGCACAATCTCCTGATGCAGCTTTCAAAAAGAGAAATACCCCTGAAAAGAGCGATGAAGATTCCCGCCTTTTTCGCATTTTCTTTGAAAAACCGCAAAAAAGGCGGCCAGCGGAGCCACCCCAATCTCCGGCCGCGCACGGCCAGACTGATTTCCTCTCCGCCTGCGCAGTAAGATTTGACACCGCGCCTTGTCTTGGGTTACGGTCAAATACAGATGCAGATCAGCCGCCAGCACGGTCACCACCACCATCATGGAAGATCCATGCCGGCGGACTGTCGTGGCCTGATGTAAGCGGCCAGAGAGATCAGAAACCCCTAAGCCCGCCGGCTTTGAAGCCGGCGGGCTTTTTCGTGCCCGACCCACATTCAACCAGAACCAAGGAAAAACATGAGCAACCTAGATCCGATCATCGACTTCAACAAGATGGATGGCCTCGTCCCGGGCATCGTCCAGGACGCGCGCACCGGCGAGACGCTGATGCTGGGCTTTCTCAACCCATTGAGCTATGCCAAAACAATCGAAACCGGCTTCGTCACCTTCTGGAGCCGCACCCGCCAGAAGCTGTGGATGAAGGGCGAAACCAGCGGCAACCGCTTGCGCGTGGTCTCGGCCGCAACCGACTGCGACAACGATACGCTGCTGTTTCGCGTGGTTGTCGAGGGCGACGGACTGGTCTGCCACGAGGGCACGGTCAGTTGCTTCACCAAACCTATTTCAATAGACGAAACCGCCCAAAAGAAAGAGGAAAATCGTGGCCAATAAGCTCAGACTCGGAATCCCCAAAGGCAGCCTGCAGGATGCAACCATTGCGCTGTTCAAGCGCGCCGGCTGGAACATTTACGCCGACGGCCGCTCTTACTTTCCCTCCATCGACGACCCGGAGATCGAGTGCATGCTGATTCGCGCTCAAGAGATGGCTCGCTACGTCGATCACGGCGTTCTCGACGCCGGCCTCACCGGCATCGACTGGGTTGTCGAGAGCGGGCTTGATCTTACCAGCATCACTTCGCTGACCTATTCCAAGCAGAGCCGCCGCAAGGTGCGCTGGGTTCTGGCGGTTCCCGAAGGCAGCGGCTTCGAGAAGGCCGAAGACCTGGAAGGCAAGATCGTGGCGACAGAGTTGGTGGAAGTCAGCAAGCGTTACTTCGCCGCCAAGGGCGTCAATGTCAAGGTCGAGTTCAGCTGGGGCGCCACGGAAGTCAAGCCGCCCACACTGGCCGACGCCATCGTGGAAGTCACCGAGACAGGCAGCTCGCTGAAGGCCAACCGCCTCAAGATCATCGACACGGTCATGGAGAGCGAGACCCATCTGATCGCCGGCAAACAGGCCATTGCCGATGCGTGGAAGCGCGAAAAGATCGACCAGATCGCACTCATGCTGCGCGGGGCCATCGACGCGCAGTCGCAGGTGGGGCTGATGCTCAACGTCGAGCGCGCCGATCTCGATGCGGTGCTCGCCGTGCTGCCCGCGCTCAACTCGCCCACCGTTTCTCAGCTGTCGAACTCCGGCTGGGTCGCGGTGAACACCATCGTCGAAGAGCGCGTAGCCCGCGACGTGATTCCCCGGCTCAAAGCAGCCAGGGCAACAGGCATCGTCGAGTATCCGCTCAACAAGGTCGTGCTCTAGCAGTTTTCACATTACGCATAGACATGGGTGCCCCACCCTCGCCGCGTCTTTGTTTTTGCGGCTAGGGTGGGATAGATTGCACCAAGTCTTTGACCGCTTGATTTTGTACCAACTTAGGTACCCAGGTTCGGATTTTGGGATCTGGGATTGACAATAGTAAGCAACGAATTCATGCGGTTAGAGACCCCGAACCGGGAGAAATCAATGAAGTTGATCCGAACAAAAGGCCGCGGCGCGCAACAAACTGCAGAAATTCTCGCCGCCCTCGAACAGCGCGGCGGAGCGGCGCTCGATGCCGTGCTGCCCGCCGTCAAACGCATTGTGGCCGATGTGCGCAGGCGGGGCGGCCGCGCTCTGCTGCGCTACACAGCTCAATTCGATGGCCTCACCGGCGTGGACGCTCTCGCGGTCACGACCGAGGAGATGGCTTCTGCCTGGGATGCCGCCACACCCGCGCTGCGCAAGGCTTTGTCCACGGCTGCCGAGCAAATTCGCGGCTTTGCGGTGGCGCAACTTCCCGCTTCCTGGAGCGAGAATTCGGTTCCGGGCCTTACCACCGGCCAGCTTGTCCGCCCCCTCGGCGCGGTGGGCTGCTATGTGCCCAGCGGCCGTCATCCTCTGCCCTCCACGCTGCTGATGACCGCCATCCCCGCGCAGGTGGCGGGTGTCCGGCGCATCGCCGTTGTTTCCCCCAAGCCCGCGCCGGAGACCCTCGCGGCCGCGCATCTCATCGGCATCACGGAGTTTTACCGCCTCGGCGGCGCGCACGCCGTGGCCGCGCTGGCTTATGGAATCGCAGGCGCGGTGCGCATCGCCAAAGTGGACAAGATCGTTGGTCCCGGCAATCTTTATGTGACCGCCGCAAAGCGTCTTGTTGCTTTTGACTGCGCCATCGACATGCTCGCCGGCCCCACGGAGATTGTGGTCACCAGCGAGCGTGGCAATGCGAACGAGATCGCCTCCGACCTGGTCGCGCAGGCCGAACACGATCCCGCGGCGCTGGCCATTTTCATCACCACGCGCATGGATCTTGCCAAGGATGTTATGGCCGAAGCAAAACTGCGCAGCCGCTTGAATCCCGTGGCGCGCGAGTCGCTTGATCGCAACGGACTGGTCATCCTCGCCGCTTCCATGGATGAAGCGCGCGCAATCACCAATCGCATTGCGCCTGAACACCTCACCGTGGACGCCGCGAGCGATCTTGACTGGGTGCAAAATGCAGGGTCGGTCTTCGTCGGCCGCTGGAGCGCGCAGCCCATGGGCGATTACATCTCCGGCCCCAACCACACGCTGCCGACAGGCGGCATGGCGCGCGTACGCGGCGGTTTGAGCGTCAACGATTTCGTCAAGCTCATCACCGTGCAGCAGTATTCCGCGCAAGCCCTGCGCGTGCTTGGTCCGCAAGCTGCACTGCTGGCCGAAGCTGAAGGCCTCACCGCCCACGCTGAAGCCATTCGCACACGCCTACATCAGCCAGTTAGGGTAACAGAGAAGATGGTAGGAGTTTTACCCTCGAAAACAAATGCAAGGAGGAAATCATGCTAGATTTGAAATTTCTCGCCGAGCAGTTTATTCAATCCCGCCCACAGTCATTTGGTTCAAATTTTCCTGGAGATGACCCTGCAATTCAGGCAATTAGCGTCACTAGCGGGAATCGCACAGATCGAGAAAAGAGCCTTCTTGCATGGCTCCATGGCTACAAAGTGCTCCGTTCCTTTAAGCCTGAGATCAGCCAGAGAATAGCAGCGCAAATTATCACGTTTGCTGCCAGCCGGGAACAGATGACTCTTAATCAGAATAAGGATTTAATCGTTCGGGAGTTCGGAAGGCTAGAAGAACTAATTCATCAGGTCGTCCCGCTAAATCAAAAATCCAGGAAGCCACGCGAAATAACTTCTCTCACATCAAAGGCGTTATGGTGCTGTTATCCTGGCGATATTCCGATTCTTGATGACTATGCAGAAAGGGCACTCCAGGTCATAAGCCGAATTTGCAACTTGGCACCAGCTCCTGACCAACCGAGGTTTGCCGCCTTTATTGACGTATGGTTTCAGGTTTATCAGGAAATCACACCTGTCATAGATCAGTCCTGTCTTAATGGCTTCACTTATAAGATCAGAGTACTCGATTGGCTTTTGTGGTATCTTGGGAAACCTAGTTTTGATATACGCAAGTCCTGATGATGTCGGATTAAGAGGAGACCTTGTGACTGAAGTCGTCAATGTACAGTACCCCGAACCGCGCGCCCGCGTGCAAGCCATGATGGAGTATCACCCGCCGCTCGGCTGCCGCGACACGCTACGCCTGGACTTCAATGAGAACACGCTGGCCTGCTCGCCCAGGGTGCGCGATGCGCTGGGCCGCATCACGGCCGGCAGCCTCACGCGTTATCCCGAGCGCGAGCCGGTGGAGGCCATCGTCGCCGCGCATCTCGGTCTCGCGCCCGCGCAACTCGCGCTGACCAACGGCGTGGACGAGGCGATCCACGTGCTCTTCGAGAGTTTTCTCGACGAGGGCGACGAGTTGCTCTTGCCTGTGCCCACTTATACGATGTACGAGGTCTACGCCTCGGCAACGGATGCGCGTGTGGTCTCCGTGCTCGCGGACGACAGTTTGCAGTTCCCTTTCGAGCGCCTGCTCGCGGCCATCACGCCGCGCACCAAGATCATCGCACTCGCCAATCCCAACAGCCCTTCCGGCTCCGTGGCCACGCGCGCGCAGTTGCTGGAACTTGCCGCGCGCGCCCCCCATGCGGTGTTGCTGGTGGATGAAGCGTACTTCCACTTCCACGGCGAAACCGTCCTCGATCTGATTGGAAAAATTCCCAATCTCATTGTCGCGCGCACCTTCTCGAAGGCCTACGGTCTGGCCGGATTGCGCCTCGGCCTGCTAGCCGGTCCGGTCGCGCTGATGCGCTGGGTCAAGCGCGTACTCTCGCCGTACAGCGTAAACTCGCTGGCGCTGGCCTGTCTGCCGCCGGCGCTTGAAGACACAGCCTATCTCGACTGGTACGTCAGCGAAGTGCTGGCTGCGCGCACCGAATTCGAGGCCGCGCTCGACAAATCGGGAATTCGCCGCTGGCCAAGCAGGGCCAACTTCGTCCTGATCGAAATCGGCGTTCTGCACAAGGAATTTACGCGATTGATGAGCGCAGCCGGCGTGCTGGTCCGCGACCGGTCGAGCGACCCCGGCTGCGATGGCCGCGTGCGCATCACCATCGGCACGCGCGAGCAGATGCGCCAGGCTGCCGCAACGCTCTGCGAGGCTCTGTCTGCGCTCAGAATTAAAGGAGGCTCTCAGTGACGCTCAAGAAAGACACTCAACCGGGCGCCCCAGCACCGGGGTCCCCGCGGACAGGTCTTCGTCCGAAAGGTGGAGATCCCGATTCCGGGACCTCGGATACCGCGAAAGCCCCGCGCACCGCCAGTTTTGAACGCAACACCACCGAAACGCGCATTGCCATCAAGCTGACCATTGAAGGCAGCGGACAATACAAAATCTCGACCGGCATCCGCTTCTTCGACCACATGCTGGAACTGTTCACGCGCCACGGCGCATTCGATCTGGAACTCAACTGCGACGGCGATCTCGACGTGGATCAGCACCACACCGTCGAAGACGTGGGCATCGCTCTCGGCGAAGTCTTCGATCGCGCCCTCGGCGACAAGCGCGGCATTCTGCGCGCGGGTTACTTCCTCATGCCGATGGACGAAACCCTCGCCATCGCAGCAATTGACCTCAGTGGCCGCGCGGCTTTTGCCGTCGAGACCAAAGTCCGCACGCGGCTTGTCGGCGATTTGCAAACCGAACTGGTGACTGACTTTTTCGAGGGCTTCGCACGCGGCGCACGCGCCAATGTCCACGTGAAGACCATGTACGGCCGCTCCAATCATCACAAAATCGAGGCTATCTTCAAAGCCTTTGCACGAGCTATGCGCGTGGCCTGCTCACGCGACAAGCAGTTGGGCGAGATGCTGCCCTCGACGAAAGGATTGTTGTGATGCGCGTAACGGTAATCGACTACAAGGCAGGGAATCTGACTTCGGTTCTCAAGACGCTGCGCCACCTGGGCGTGGAGGCGGTCGTAACGGATGGGGATATTGCGCTGGTAGACGCAGCCGAGCGCATTGTGCTACCCGGCGTGGGGCATTTTTCGGCCACTGAACGGCTCGACGCAACTGGCCTCACATCCGCGATTCGTGCGGCGATTGCGCGCGGCGTCCCATTTCTCGGCATCTGCGTGGGAATGCAGTGGCTCTACGCCGGATCGAGCGAAGCGCCCGCGCAGCCGGGGCTGGCACATTTTTCTGAATCGTGCGCACGCTTTTCAGAAAGCACAGAGAAAGTCCCGCACGTTGGCTGGAATTCGCTGGAAATCCGCCCAAATTCGCGCCTTCTGGCCGGTGTCGGGCCAGGCGAATACGTCTACTTTACGCACTCTTACAAGGCTCCCGTCAGCGCCGACACCGCCGCCGTCACGCACTACATCGAACCCTTCGCGGCAGCCGTCGAACGCGGCAATGTAATGGGCGTGCAGTTCCACCCGGAAAAGTCAGGCGCCACAGGCTTGAAGATTCTCGGCAATTTTCTCAAGTGGGAAGGGAACTAATATGCTGACCAAGCGCATCATCGCCTGCCTCGATGTGCATGACGGGCGCGTCGTCAAAGGCGTGCAGTTTGTCGACCTCATCGACGCGGGCGACCCGGCCACGCAGGCCGCGCGCCACGCTCGCGAGGGCGCGGACGAGATTGTGCTGCTCGACATTACCGCGACACATGAAGGCCGCCAGACGCTGCTCGCCACCGTGCGCCGGACTGCTCGTGAACTGTTCGTCCCCTTCTGCGTGGGCGGCGGCATTCGCTCCGCCTCCGATGCGGCGCAGGTCTTCGAGGCCGGAGCCGACAAGGTCAGCGTGAACTCCGCCGCGCTTGCCGATCCGACGCTGATCGACGCCATCGGGCGCAGCTTTGGCGCGCAGGCCGTCGTCGTCGCCATCGACGCGCGCCGCGACCCCGAGACCGCCGACCCCGTGCGCGATGCGCAGGTTTACGTGCAGGGCGGACGCAAGCTCGCAGGCCGCCGCGTCGTCGAGTGGGCGCGCGAGGCCGAAGATCGCGGCGCGGGCGAGATTTTGCTTACGTCCATGAATTCCGACGGCATGAGGACAGGCTTCGATTGCGAGTTGACCGCGGCAGTGAGCGAGTCGGTCGGCATTCCCGTCATCGCCTCGGGCGGCGCGGGAACCGTCGAGCATTTCGTCGATGTCTTCGGACGCGGCAAGGCCGACGCGGCGCTGGCTGCGAGCATCTTCCACTTCGGCGTTTCGAGCGCGCGTTCGCTCAAAGAAGAGCTGGCCAGGGCCGGCGTTTCCGTGAGGCTTCCATGCTGATTCCTTCCATCGATCTGCTGGGCGGGCAAATTGTTCAGCTTGTGCAGGGCGAAAAACTGCGCCTTGCGTTCAACGATTTTGAATACTGGATTGAAAAATTTGCCAAGTTTCCTTTGGTCCAACTCATCGATCTCGACGCGGCCATGCGCCAGGGCGATAACTCCGCATTGGTCGCGCAGATTGCCAAGCGGCTGCCTGTTCAGGCCGGCGGCGGCATTCATTCCATCGAACGCGCGCAACAGGTGCTCGACGCGGGCGCGCGGCGCGTCATCATCGGGTCGGCGCTGTTTTCCGCAGAAGGCGCAGTCAATGTCGATTTCGCTGCATCGCTTGCCGCGGCCGTTGGCGCTGAGCGCGTGGTGGCCGGCATCGACACCAAGAACGGCCGCATCGCCGTGAAAGGCTGGAAGGCTCAGGTCGCTCTCACGCCCGACGAAGCGATTCCGCAACTCGAGCCCCACGCCGCCGCATTTCTGTACACGCACGTGGACGGCGAAGGATTGATGATGGGCTTTCCCATCGCGACCGCCGCGCGATTGCGCAAGCTGACCCGGCGCCAGCTCATCGTCGCTGGCGGCATTCGTTCGCAGCAGGAGGTGGATGCTCTGGACGCACTGGGCGCCGATGCCGTCGTGGGTATGGCCGTCTACACCGATTTGCTCGCAGTCTGAACTTCGCACAGTTTGTCTGCGTATGCGACACCCTGCAGCAGAGCTGGCTTACTTCTGTGCTTCGCCGATGGCGCGGCTGGTCTCCACGCGCGTCGCACACAGCAGCCGGGCAATCTGCTTCAAGTGGAGTTGCACGGCATAAACGCGCAGAATCTCAGCCTGCAAAAACTGGAATCCCGTCGGCCGCACCTCGGCCATGCGCGCCTCCAGTCGTGCAATGTCCTCTTCCAAAAGTAGCCCCTGCTCAGGAGCATGAAAGCGCCAGCCGTGGATGCACTGGGCCAGGTAATGAAAGCGCGCTCGAATGTCCATGGCCAGCCGTTCCATCACCGGCTCAAGCTGTTGTGCATACCCATCCTCGTGACTGTCTTTGACTGCCAGTTCCAGCGCCGTCAAAGCCTCGAAAATTGAGCGGCCAAACTGCGACAGCATCGTCAGCCCTTCGCGCCATCCCGGTCCGCCGGAGGGCTCGTTGCGCGCCGCCTCCAGCAGTTGGTCGTTGCTGCGCAGGATGGTCTGCACATCTTCACGCAGCTTGGGCAGGTTTTCAGCCGGCGCACCGCGAAAACCTTCGAGAATTCCCTCGAAAAACGCGCCCAGCACCAGAAACTCCTGCGCCAGCCCGTCACGAAGCCGCAGCCGCGCACGGTCGGGATAGACCAGAGTGGAAACCGCCAGAGCCACCACGATTCCCATCAGGACCTGGATCACCCGGTCCAGCGCAACGGTCCAATGCGAGCCGCCCTTCTGCACCAGCATCAAAATGGTGATCGTCACCCCTGCCAGACGCGCGCTGTTGCGCATATTCAGCAATCCGCAAACCACCACCGCCGTCAGCACGGCCAGAATATAGTTCCAAGGCAGCACGCCGAACTCGGTAAACGAGAAACCGATCAGCGCGCCGATCACCGTTCCCAAGATGCGATCGCGCGATGCGGAAATGGTAGCGCCGAAGTTCGATTGCAGCACGATGATGGCGCTGATTGCTCCCCAGTAACCGTCGTGCATTCCCAGGCGCATGGCAATCCACCAGCACAGCGCCGCTGCCAGCGCCGTCTTTGCCGCGTGAATCAGCAGCCAGCGGCGCTCCCAGGTAAAAAAGCCGAAGTTTTTCTCCGGCTCCATGCGCAGCTTGATCGCAAGCTGCTGCTGGGATTTCGTCTTGTTGGCTCTCAGGCGCATGGGTGCGGTCCTCGACGGAATAACCTGCTCATTCAAGAATGCCCTATTCCGGCGGATTTGGGCGATGAGCAATCCCGTCTGGTGAGCAATGGTATTGAGCAGCGCGCCCGGACGTCAATCGCCGCTGGGGCATCATGCGCCCCGGAGCGGTGTAGCATTGAAGGTGAGGAATTTTGTATCTCCGAAGTTGCAAGCGAAATCCTGAGAGGCGAATGCAATGTTAAAAGTTGGCTATCCGTCGGTCTTAGCCGCGGAATTATTGAGCGATTTTCCCCCGGGGATCGAGTTCATCCCCTTGCCTGACAATCTCGATCGCGACGTCGACATCGACGTCTGGATTCCCGATCCTTATGCGCAGCGAGCCATCAAGATCTATCCCCACCTGCACGGTGTTCGGCTGATTATTTCGTTGATGGCCGGCACGGAGTGGATTCCCGGCGTGGCCGGATCGCACGTCACCATCTGCAACGCTCACGGCGCGCACAATATCGCCACCGCCGAGTGGACCGTCAGCGCCATTCTGGCCACACTGAAGTACTTCCCGCTTTATTTCGACGTGCAGCACGCCGGTCTTTGGAAGCGCCGCTTCGAAGCTCCCCAGCACTATGCCCGCATCACCGGCGACGCGCGTCCGGTTTATCCGCCTGTCATGCTAGAGGAACTCACCGGCAAAACCGTGCTGATGGTAGGCCACGGCGGTATAGGCCAGGAGATCGAGCGGATGCTCGAGCCTTTTCATGTCAAGATGCTGCGCGTGGCCCGCAGCCCGCGCACCAATCCGCCCGTCCATGCCGTCAGTGAACTCGACAGCCTTTTGCCGCAGGCTGAAGTGGTGATTCTGATCCTGCCCTTGACCGACGAAAGCCGCGGCCTCATCGGCACACGCCAGTTCGCTCTCATGCGTCAGGGTGCGCTGCTGGTCAACGCCGCACGCGGACCCATCGTGGACACAAACGCATTGGTGGATGCTCTGAATGCGGGCCGCATTCGCGCCGCTCTCGATGTCACCGATCCCGAGCCATTGCCCGAAGGCCACCCGCTGTGGAGCTGCCCCAACCTGCTGCTTACGCCCCATGTGGCCGGATCGAGCCCGCAGTTTTCGCCTCGCTCCCTCAACACCGCGGCGGGCGAACTGCGCCGCTACATCGCCGGCGAGCCGCTCCACAACGTCGTGCAAACCGCAATCTGACGCAAGGTACGGGGCGCTCAGGTTTTTCCTTCGAGTCATCGAGCGAGGGAAACAAGAGACTCCGCCGGGCGCCCCAGCTTTGCGATTTCTTCCCGCCGCAGGGTTGCGGCTTCCGCCATGGTCTACTACTTGCCTTTCACGGGGCGGATGTTTCTTGTGCCCGCCCCATTTCTTTCCGCTCGTCCGTATGCACGGCCCGGCGCCAGTCCCGCAATCCCAGCGCAGCCAGCGCCACCAAGCCCGCGTAGAGCGCGGCTGTCGGCCGAAGGCCCTTGTAGAGATATTCGCCGATATAAACCATATCCACGGCCATCCATAGCCACCAGTTGGCAATGTGCTTGCGTGTCTGCCACCAGCTGGCCACCAGGCTGAAACTCATCAGCGTCGCATCCAGCCGGGGCAGCGCCGCTCCGACTCGTTCCATCAGCAAGCTCAGCAGCACACTGCCCGCCGCGCCCGTCGCCAATCCCATCCACAGGCTCATCAGCGGCAGCCGAACCACGCGCACCTCGCCCTCTTCGCGCACGCCGAGCCACCAATACCACCAGCCATAGAGCGTGAAGCCCACAAAGAAAATCTGAAGCAGCGCATCGGAATAGAGACGGACGCGGTAAAAGACCGCCAGGTAGAGAACATCGGAGATCAGCACCACCGGCCAGCAGAGGAGGTTGCGACGCGTGCTGAGCCAGATGCCCACAACCGTCGTGACGACGCCCGCGTACTCCATCCAGTGGGCCATCCAGTTTGCGGCAAGATAGCGTGCGATCGTCATCCAGTGCATCGGTCCGCGGCTCCCATCAGCGTTTTCGCCTGACGCTGCCGGCTTCGCTCGCGCCTTGCTGCCCAGCGGTCGATGGCATGGAGCAGATCCCTGCCGCCCGCGCCACGAAACCAGCGCGCATGGCCCAGCAGGTAATCTTCGCTCGCCACCCGCGCCTTCTCTTCGGAATGCAGCACACCGATAAAATAGTCGGCCTCGGAGAGCGCAAACTCGGCGTGGCAGAGCGCGGTCATCGGCCCGAGAGCCGCCGCCTCCTGCTCCGAAAGCGGACGCAGTTCGTCGTAGCCGTCGAGCAGCGCATCCAGATGATCCAGATGTACCGGCACATTCTCAGGATGGTCAGAGTTGTCTTGAAGCGCAAGCCACTCGACGATGTTGCGTTCGATGGCCTGGGCCAGATCATGGACGGCGCTGGTGCGGTCGGAAAGGCCGAAGTCGATCACCGCCGTAGCCTGAGCATCGCGGCCATCATCGCTCCAGAAAAGGTTCGAGGCGTGCAGGTCATTGTGCGTCCACAGCGGCTCAAGCGCGGGCACGTGCGGCAGAAGCTGCGCATGAAACGGCGCAAGAAGACCGAGCGCATCCGCGCAAGCCCCGCAGCCCGACAAGTAATTCTCCAGCGCTGGCCGCGCGGCCAGATAGCGCGCAAACTCCGCGCCAGGATCGCCGGCGGCAAAGATGGTAAAGCTGGCCACCAGAGGGCGCGGCTTGCGCAATGGCGCCGCGAAACCCTGCGCGGCAATATGCAAACGCGCCAGCGCCCGGCCCGCCGAGCGCGCGTGGGCCGTTGAGAAAAACGGTGTCCAGGAGATCGCGTCCTCATAAAGGTCCACGCCCGCAGGCGTTTCATGCGCCTCATAGGTCCAGTCGGCGCATTCGATCGCGGTCTCGCCCGAGGAGTCCGCGAAGACGCGCGGCACCGGCGCACCGTGGGCATGAAGATAGCTCAGAAAGCGGTGCTCTTCGAGCAATCCATCGCGGTCGCGCACGGTTTTATGATGGCGTTTGATGAAGACGTGCCTGCCGCCCGCGGCCACCACGCTGGCTGCCGAAAACGGCCGCGGACTGACGGAGAGAATGCGGATCGGCTCACCGCAGACCGGAAATCCGGAGAGCAGTGCGCGCACCTCGGTGAGCGTAAGCGGCGGCCAGTCGGGTTCGACCAGTGTGCCGTCCATTCCATGCGCCTTCGTGATCATGCTCATCGCTTGCAAGTCCCTTTTGTCGCCGCCAATCTAAAAAGTGTAATGCGCCGAGAGCCGCACCGTAGTCGGCGCACCGAGCCAGATGAAAGTATCGCCGTAGCTCGCGCCCGTATCGCTCCAGTAGCGTTTGTCGGTGATGTTATCGGCGTAAATCCGGAATGTTACACGGCCCTTTTCCCCGCCGGGCGTGTAGCGCGCGCCCAGATTGAAGAGGTTGTAGCCGGGGACGCTCGTCGCATCGTCGCGCGTGGCCTCTTTGCGGCCCGTATAGCTCCAGCCGGGCATCAGGTGCAGTCCGCGCAGGCGGGGTAGCGTCCAATCGGCAAAGACCGTCGTGTGCAGATGCGGCACATTGAGCACCTGCTTGTTGTCATAGGACGGCGTTCCGGTATCGCTGGAGAGTGCGCGAATGGCCGCCGCCGAAGCTGTCAGCCGCAGCCAACTCGTGGCCTGGCCCTCTGCGTTCAATTCGATGCCGTCATGCGTCTCGCGGCCCTCGGAGACGAAGCAAAACGGTGTGTCAGATGTTGTTGTATTTCCAAAGCAGTTAGCTCCAACGCCCAAGTTATCTGGATACAGGAACGGCGCGCGCATATGAAAGAACGCCGTGGTCAGCAGAATGCGCTGGTCCGGTTCGTACTTGGCGCCGATCTCCGCCTGGCGGGTAAAAAAGGGCCCCAGGAACTGATTCGCGTTCTCGACCCACCACGGAGCCTGCGGGCCCAGCGAGAGCATCACGCCATAATTGCCATAGAGCGTAAGGTTCTCGACCGGGTTGAAGGTGACCGCGTATTGCGGCAGCCAAACGGGCTTGTCGGTGTTACTGGGCAAAGTGGGAATCGAGTCGACCGCATTGTTCAACGAGTCATACGACGTCGGGCAAGGATCGTTCGCTGGTCCAGGCGCATTGTTGGGAGCGGGAGTGCAAGGGCTGGTGGCCGCCACCGAGTAGTTATGGTCGCGCAGCGAATCGTACCGCCCGCCGGCAATCAGTTGAATACGGCCGGGAAGGCGCACCCTGTCCTGCAGGATCACGGCCGACTGATGGCTGTCCTCCCATAGCCTGCGCGGCCCGGCGGATTCGAGCGGGCTTTCGATCGGCAGGGGCACGAGAGGCTGGTAGATGTTCTCCGCGCCGACGTAGGCGTAAACAGCGCCGTCCTGAATGGCGCCATCCGGCGAAGATGGATTTGCGAACGTGTAGAAACCAGGCTGCTGCACGCTGCGCAGAAACAGTTCCCCGCCGAAGGCCACATCCTGTGTGATGGCCCCGGTTTTGATGTGGCCGGTCAGCAAGGCCTCGGCCTCGGCGTCGATACGCAGCTCGCCGGGATCGCGATAATCGTAGATACCGTAGTCGCCACCACTGGAATCGATGCTCGGAACCGCGGGACAGAAGAAGAACTCGGGCGCGCCGGGTGCGCCAGGACAAGCTACATTGCCATTCTCATCAAACGGCGTGCCATAAGCGTAAATCACGTTGTCCTGGATCAGCGAATGGCTGAAGCTCCCTTCTGCGAAGGCGTGCCAGCCGGCCGGCAGATCGTAGTCCAGCCGCGTACTGGTGTTGAATGTGTCGTAGGTGTCGGGCGGGCTCCAAGACTGGTCGCCCAGCATCGTCGACGGGTAGATCTTGTTGATATTCGGCACCGTCGTTCCGCCTAGCAACTGGTAACCGCTGCCGTCGCGCTCGGTCTTGTGCTGGTACTCGAAGTCGCCCTTCAGAATCGCCTTGGGACTGATGTGCCAATCAGCCGCGCCCGCGCCCACCGCGCGCCAGCCGTTGGTGTCGTTCATGTAAGTCTGGATGCGTTCGGCGGCCAGATTCACTCTCACGCCCACCTGCTTCTGCCTGCCCAACAGAGTCCCGAGATCGACCCCACCGTAGGTGGTTCCGCGCTGGTCCGTCGCCAAATCGACAACTTTGATCGTCGCAGGCCGCTTGGTGACAAAGTCGATCAGCCCGCCAGCCGAGGCCACGCCGCTCTCCACGCCGGCAATGCCTTTCAAGAACTCGACGCTCTGCTTGTTTTCGAGCGGCACATCCTGCTCGCCGGCGATGGTCATGCCGTTGATTTCAAGGCCGGTGGCCAGATCGATCGGAAAGCCGCGAATCTCGTAGTCGCCGTAATAGCCCACCGGCACGTAATCGTCACTGACAGAGGCATCGTTCTTCACCACGTCGGAGAGCAGCCGCGCCCCCTGGTCGTTGAGCAATTCGCGGGTGACCACGGTGGCCGAAAGCGGCATTTCCTTGAGCGGCACACTTTCCAGGTTGCCCACCGTGACCGACTCAGGAAGATAATCGCTCCCTGTCCAGGCCTTCACCACCACGGTGGTGGTTACGCGCGGAAGTTGCGGCGCAAGGACGGCGGGCTGCTGCGCGGCGGACGGTGAAGTTGCGACGGGCGCTGCGGGCGCCGGCGTTTGTCCGAGCGCGGCCAAGCAATAAAATAGCGACCCCATCGTCAAGACCACACACCGCGCCGAGACTGCGCGGCACGCAGCAGCTACGGACAAAGACAGGCTTGAAATCGGATGCGCGGAGGATTGCGACGCGATGCGATGCGGAGCGACGGAGGCGAAACTGTGCATGAAATCCCCTTGTTCCCAGCTCATTGAAACAAGAGAATGTACGCTCAAATTCGCGGAAGAAGGCCGCCTGGCCCTGAAAACTTCCCACGCCGGTATTATCCGGATCGGGTTCGAGGGTATCTCTCAGCCCCACTTCGTGGAGCACCCCTGTTTCAATAATCAAATTGAAACACTCCCGCCCAGGTTTTGCAAGCGACTCGTGGAAAGCTCGAGCCTCCACAGAGACCGGACAACTTCCGGGCTTCCAGCCGGTGTCCGGGGCTGCAGGCAGAATGCGTGTACGTTTCAAAGGACGCACGCGCAGAAAAGCCCATGGCCAGTGCCATGGGCTTTCGCCGATTCCAGCCTCGGACCAAGAGTTACTCGGCGGCCGCTTCTACGGGCGCGGTCGTCGCCACGGTCCAGTCTGCTGCGCCTACCTTGAAGCGCGCAAAACGGCGCACGGTGATGTTCTCGCCCAGCTTGCCCACCTTCTGCCCGATCAGTTCCTTGATGCTCACAGCCTGATCCTTGATGAAGGGCTGCTCCAGCAGGCAGACTTCCTCGTAGAATTTGGCCATCTTGCCTTCGACGATCTTCTCGATCACCGGGGCAGGCTTGCCCGTGGCTGCGGCCTGGGCGCGATAGACATCCTTCTCGCGATCCAGATCGGCCGCGGTCACGTCCTCCGGCTTCACATAGCGCGGATCGGAGGCGGCAATGTGCATCGAGATGTCCTTGAGCAGTTCCTGAAAATCCTCAGTGCGGGCCACGAAATCGCTCTCGCAATTCAGCTCCAGCAGCACGCCGATCTTGCCGCCGGCGTGAATGTAGGTTCCCACCGCGCCCTCGTTGGTCGAGCGGGCAGCCTTCTTCTGCGCCGAGGCCATGCCCCGCTTGCGCAGCACCACAAAAGCGTCCTCGATGTTTCCCTTGGTCTCCTGCAACGCCTTCAAGCAGTCGCCCATGGGTGCGCCGGACTTCTCGCGAAGCTCTTTTACCAACTTGGCATCAATCTTTTCGCTCACTTTGCTTGTCTCTCTTTTCCTGGATTTCGCTCACCCCTTCCGGGGCTTGCTGTCCTTCAATCTTCACCCGGCCGGGACTTGCGATCTTCCCCCGTGCTACGCGAAGCGCAGGACAGAATGCCCGCGTCGCAAGCGCCCGGCATAAGAAAAGCGTGGCACTGAACTCTGGCGGCCACGCTTCTCTCAATATGCGCACTGCAATGCGCAGAAATGATTAAAGGGCGCCCTGGGCCACATCGGGCTCGTCCAAAGCCGCAACCGCGGCTGGCGCCTTGCGAATGCCGCCGCCCAAGGCTGCTTCGAGATCCACTTCCTCGACCGGCGCGGCCGCCTCGGCCACCGCCTCGGCCACCGCCTCAGGCACTTGCTCGGTAAAAGCCTTGTCCCCGACCAGATTCACTCCCTCGGCCGCCGAGTCGGCGATCTTCGAGGTGAACAGGCGAATGGCGCGCAGCGCGTCATCGTTGCCCGGAATCACGTAATCGATCACCGTCGGGTCGCAGTTCGTGTCCACCACCGCCACCACCGGAATGCCCAGCTTGCGAGCTTCCTTCACGGCAATCGCCTCGTTGTTCGAGTCGACGATGAATAGTGCGTCCGGCAGGCGCTTCATGGCTTTGATGCCGGCCAGGTTCGCCTGCAGGTGCTTGCGCTCCCGTTCCAGGCGGATCACTTCCTTCTTGGTTAGCAGTTCATAGCGGCCATCCGTGGCCATTTCGTCGATTTCCTGAAGGCGCTTCACCGACTTCTGCACCGTCACCCAGTTGGTCAGCAAACCGCCCAGCCAGCGCTGGTTGATGTAGGGCATCCCTGCGCGGGTGGCATCCTCGGCAATGGCTTCCTGCGCCTGACGCTTGGTGCCCACGAACAGAATCGTCTTTCCGTCCGCGCACAACTCAGTGACAAACTTCGAGGCGTCCTTGAAGAGCTTGAGCGTCTTCTGCAGGTCGATGATGTAAATCCCATTGCGCTCGCCGAAGATGTATTCCTTCATCTTGGGGTTCCAGCGCTTGGTCTGATGCCCGAAGTGAACACCCGCTTCAAGCAACTCCTTCATTGTGATCGTGGCCATTGGCCTCCTTCGTGGATTGCATCCGGACCGGCTTTGCCAGCGCCCGGATTGAACCCGCTTTTGCGGGAAATTGGTGAAACCTGGCTGCTAGCTTCTAGCCTCTAGCTCCTAGCTTGTTAGTGCCCGAATCAACCTATTTGTTGATCCTTATGCAGTCAGCACCAGCAAGAAAAAGCTAAAAGCTAGCAGCTGAAAGCTGGCGCTTTAGCGCTTGCTGAACTGGAAGCGCGCACGAGCGCCCTTCTGCCCGTACTTCTTGCGTTCCTTCATGCGCGAGTCGCGGGTCAGCAGGCCTTCGGCCTTGAGCACCTTGCGCAGCTCGGGATTGAACTGAATCAGAGCGCGGGCGATGCCCAGCTTGACGGCATCGGCCTGCGCGGAGACGCCGCCACTCTTGACGGTGGTGATTACGTCAAAGCTCGCAGCCAGCTCGACCAGCGCCAGCGTCCGCTTGGCGGATGCGCGCTGCTGCTCGGTGACGAAATACACCTCGAATGCCTTGCCGTTGACCTTCCACTCGCCCGTGCCGGGACGTAAAAAGACGCGGGCGATTGCCGACTTGCGCCGTCCCGTCCCGTAATACTGAACCAGATCTGCCATTCTTTTTAGCTCCTAGCCTCTAGCTTCTAGCTTCTAGCTAAAAGCCACAAAAACTCCGATTCCCGAAACTCAAAGCCAGCGGCTAGAAGCTAGCAGCCAGCCGCTGCTTTACGCGATATCCAACGCCACCGGTTGCTGCGCCGCGTGGGGGTGCTTGTCGCCACGATAGACCTTCAGCTTGGTGGCCATCTGCCGTCCCATCTTGCTCTTGGGCAACATTCCCTTGATCGCCTGCTCCAGAATCATCTCCGGCTTGCGGTTCAGCAGGCGCGTGAACGACTCTTCGCGCAGCCCGCCGGGAAATCCGGTGTAGCGGCGATAGAGCTTGCTCTGTGCCTTCAGGCCGGTCAGGCGAACCTTCTCCGCGTTGATGACGATCACGTGGTCGCCCACGTCGATGTACGGCACGTACTGGGGATTCAGCTTGCCGCTCAACACATCGGCAGCCTTGGTCGCCAGACGGCCCAGCGTCTTGCCGCTGGCATCCACTACAAACCACTTGCGGTCAATATTCTTGCCGCTCGGAACAAAGGTACCCATTTCTCTCCTGCCCTCTAAGACGCATGTCTTCAAGAAAAACCTGCCGGCATCATCCGGTCCGCTTATCACTTTCCGGCTGCCCCGGCCTACCGCTCCCGGACAGTAACCTGTCCGTATGGCTTCAGCCTGCCGCCGAGAAAATCCAACAAAATACCAGCGCAAAGCGCTTTTCCCACGCTCATCAAACGCGCGGGACTCGTTTCACCCACTGCCAAACAAATCTGTTCGGGTGAGGACTGCGGGAGTTGGCCCTTGACAGGGACTCTGGCGGGACCGGACTCACGCCAACAGCGCGCATAGAAAAACAGAATCCAGCCGCCTGCAGCCTGTCCCAGCCAATTCCCCGGAAACATTCAACCAAGGAATCAACCAGCCGGGCCCAAGTGAACACACAGGCCCCAGGCACAACACCGAGCAAGGACTTCAGAATACCCGAATCCCACCTTGGAGTCAACGAAGACTTGAAGACCGTACCATGTTGTTTTTATACCGAAGTGCCGCCGCAAGGCATTGTACGGAAATCCGCGCAGGCATTTGGGCGAAGTGTTCCGCAAGCCGGCCGGGCAGAAGGGGTGCCGTAACGAAAGAAGGGCATCTTCTGGCCGACCATGTTCACGGGATGATATCAATGCCGCCAAAGTATTCAGTGTCATCGGTGGTGGGTTTCATCAAGGGCAAGAGCGCGATTTATTTGGCGCGAATGCGTGGGGAGCAGAAGAAAAATTATGCCGGGCAGCGCTTCCGGGCACGGGGATGTTTCGTATCAATGGTGGGTCGCGATGAAGCCACGTTTCGAGACTATATCCGCAATCAGGAACAGGACGACAAGCGGCTGGATCAGCTCAACATGTGGCGATGACCTGACACCTACAAAGTGGCCCAACTCCAGAATGCCGCGTTAGCCACCCAGCTCAAGCCGCTTTGACCGGCTCACACCGTAAAGCCCCCGACTCCCGGGGTAATCTCGCTATGGGGCGGCGGGTGGGGATCGAACGTTGAGACACCCTTTACCATCCGTAACTTACAGAAAGCAGATTACCACAGATGCCGTAAATGCCATGATTGCCGCCGACCATTGCACGCTATTGCACGCTGGAGCCCAGCCCGCGCGTGTCCTCATGATGCTTCTTCTTTCGCTACCGTGGCAGAGCCGATCTGCTCCGGCGCGCCGATCTTCCTACCACATTCCTCGTTCAGGAGTTCTGGGAATCGGAACGCCACTTCGCAATAGCCGAGCGCAACGCCGAGGTTCGCAGCTTTCTGCGGTGGCTCCGCACTCTGACCGTCAGCCACCAGAGCTTGGGCACCTTCACCTTTCCCAGCGGGTGGGAAAGCGAGTCGAACTGCGACGCTTCGTTCCGGGTGCCTGCCGAGTTTTCATGGAGAGAGGCGCGGCAGTGAAGCCCGCACGCCGGCATGCGCTGCAGCTAGCGCTTTACCTCGATTGCGTGGAAACATTGCCGATTTTTGCCGGTCAAGTTATCGCGCGTACTGCCAGGCATTGCACCAGCAATTGGCGTCCCTTGTGCTCGAACTGCGCAACCAGGGGAGGAGGGAAGGTCGGAAGCAGATCCACGAAGCTGGCGGACTGGCACCGGCTGCCCAGCACCCGGTTCCGGTTCCCGTACCTGAGCCGCCATCAGCCAGCAACATATCAAGCCTCGAAAAGCGCGAGCAGAAGATATTGCGTTGGCCGCCAGAGACTCCGTTTCCGAGCAAGCGCGTTGAAAAGGGGAAAATCTCGGGTTTTTGGTGGCGGAGGTGGCCCAGCCGGGCACACCCAGGGTGTTGGGATGGAAACGGGTCCAAAAAAGATCGCGAACGGAGGCAACCGGTGATATATTGGTGCGCAGCCGAGAGGCAAAATGAAAATTCCCTTTCACTTCTTCCTCACCTAAGACGTCAAGTTCTCTGGATGCTGAGTGTGCGCCTTTAGAGATGTTCACGGGACTGGATTGACCGAAAGAATACTTGAGGAGGACTCAGTTTGTGCCGGGCTATCCGCATCCCCTCAGGCATCTGTACTACGAGCCCTGATTTCCTCTGAGTCATAAGGAGGCTTCCGTGGCAACACCTTTCAAACGCATCGTCGTGCTGATGATGGAGAACCGTTCCTTTGACCATATGCTGGGCTACCTCAAGTCCAGCTCCTACTCCATCGACGGCCTCAACGGAGATGAGACCAACCCCGCCGCCGACGGCGGAACTCCTATCCGCGTCAGCTCCAACGCCCGCAACACCAATGATCTCAACCCCGACCCCAACCACGAGTTTCCCGACATCAACTGGCAGATATTCTCAAATGCCGACGGCACCGACACCGGCCAAGAGAAGATGCAGGGCTTCGTCCAAAACTACGCCAGCGACAGTGGCAACGCCGCCCACGGCGCCGCCATCATGCGCTGCTTCCACGCTAGCTCGCTGCCCATCCTCTCCACGCTTACCCAGCAGTTCGCCGTCTGCGACCGGTGGTTCTCATCCGTCCCGGCCTCCACCATCCCCAACCGGCTTTTCGCCCATGCGGCCTATTCCGGCCTTTCCCTCACCCAGGACGCAGTCATCTTGACGGATTTTCACCGATATACAGATGCATACCGCGAAAAACTGTAAATGATTGATAGCAAATAGCATAATAGAGAATTAAAGACATGGAGCAGATATTTAGAGCATTTCCACCGATAGTGTAATCTATGTATGGCGAAACTCCGGCGACGCGAGAGCTATGGCGCGAGCCTATGAGGATGATTTGCGGCGGAAGTTATTGGCGGCCCGATCGCGAGGCGA
>Ga0182030_10002684_pt1 | contig 37841 bp, 37 predicted proteins | sample 812S3MmetaG_FD_121299 | JGI IMG/M metagenome (GOLD analysis project Ga0182030, IMG submission 121299) | Permafrost microbial communities from Stordalen Mire, Sweden - 812S3M metaG (Illumina Assembly) | ecosystem: Environmental > Terrestrial > Soil > Wetlands > Permafrost | place: Sweden...
GGCCCATTTACAGTATTTGCTCCTGACGATGCCGCTTTCGCCAAACAAGGCAAAGCAACCTCCACCGAAAAAGAAAAGCTCGCTAAAGTCCTCAAATACCACGTTGTCGCTGGCAAGCACTCAGCAGCTGACCTTGCCAATATGCGTTCAATCACTACGCTGGAAGGCGAAAGCTTGATGCTGGACAACAAGGACGGCAAAGAAATCGTTGACGGCGCAATCGTCACCAAAGGCGACATTGAATGCAGCAACGGCGTCATCCACGTCATCGACATGGTTCTCAGCCCAGAACGCGGTAAATAACGCAAATATAGGGATTAAAACCTTGTTTTAACAACTTGAGAAGTCCGGTTCGCAAGAATCGGACTTTTTATTTTGCTAGAGGCAACGGCTCTCAGGGTAAATGCCAGGTGGTATCCAGAGCGTAGCCGCTAGTTAATCATCATTTTTTGGGCCAGAATCGGATTAATCCAAGCAAGCTACAGTAAGGCGTGGCAATATATAAGTGCAGTCAAAACAGAAACAGATTCGAGCCTGGTCCAAGAGTATCAAAGGGAAAATTAGAAAATGAAGGAAACTATTGTCGCCTTTATCGTTGCCCTGGTTGTAGGCAGTGCCCTCAACGATTGGCAAGCGAAAGAAGCAATGAAGGGCGAGCCACCGCCGCCGTCGGCTCCATTTTCAACTCAAAACAATCCGCCAACTAATGCGCCGCCCGCTCCAGCTATCGATCCAGATTATGAAAGAGCGAAAACGGCCCAGGCTTTGCATCCACCAAAGCCCCCAGAACCAATCGCTATTCCCACTCTTGATGACGCTGCTTTTGACCGAGATGTCATAAAGTCCGCATCGCCGGTCCTGGTCTACTTTAAAGCCCAGGGCTCAGAACGCTGTGCTCGCACAGACCTGGCGGTCCAAGCTGTAGCCTCACGAGTGCAGTCAGAAATGCGTGTCGTCGCTGTCGACATCATGGCAAATCCCATCATCGCGGAACAATATGGCGCTCAAGAAGTGCCAGCCTTTGCTATTTTCAAGGATGGCAAAAAAGTAGATGCGGCTTCTGGTGAACTGGATCAAAAGAGTCTGCTGGGACTGATCAAAAAAACAGTACCCACGGTCATTTAAAGCAGCTTACTGTGGAAAACCACGTTAAAATAAGCTTATTGCGCAGCCCAGCTGAATTCTAAATGAGTTGACCAAATGAAAGATTACATCATCGCTTTCTTCATCGCCCTGGTTGCCACAAGCTGGGTTTTCACTACAGGTGGTCCGCCTCAGGCGGTTCCGGTCGGGGTGCGCGACGTTGGAGAGTCAACCAAGCGCAGAACCTACGAAGCGTCGGATTCTACCTTCGACAACTTCAACCTCGTAGATGGGCCAAAAGATCTAACGTATATGAGCAAAGTCGTCAATAAAGCTCCAAACACCACGACTCAGCAAAGCTTGCCCCAATTGGGAGCCGGACACTAAGAATGATTTTTTCGACGAGTAATTTTTGTGATACGAGGATGGATTGAGCAATGAAAAACTGGGCGCGATGGACACTTGTGTCCCTTTGGTTTGTGCTTTTGCTGGCTACTTGCGGGTACTGGAACCCCTTTGCTTCAACAGCGGCTCTGTTGAAATACTCTGTGGTTTCGGTATTTTCGGCCATCGTATTTGGTGCCGCAATTATCCTTATGCAGTTTTACATAATGGTGACATTGCTGTTTCCGCTGCCACCAAGAGCAGATGCAAAAGCACCAAAACCCTTTGGTCGTAAGTATTTCAAATGGTTGTACAAAGAAGCATCGATCGATCCAAAGGCTCCTGCCAAACTGGATGAATTAGTCGGCAACGACATGGCCCGACAGGAAATCCGTGAAGTCATAGACATGCTGCAAAACCCGGCGCATTATGCCGAGTCTGGCGCAGTCGTGCCCAAGGGTCTGCTCTTTATTGGACCTCCTGGCGTTGGTAAAACTTTGTTTGCACGCGCAATCGCCAATGAAACTGGCGTTCCCTTCTATGTTCTGGAAGGCGGCAGTGTCAGCGGCTTGATTATGGGACTGGGCGTAATCAAACTGAAATTACTTTTCAGCCGTCTAGCCAAACACGACAAATGTATTTTATTCATCGACGAAATTGATTCGCTGGGCTCTTCGCGTCGCAGCGACAGAGGGTTTGGCGGTCAGAGCGACATGAATATGACACTCAACACATTGCTCACGCAGATGGACGGCTTTCACGGCACGGGTAATTTACTCGTTATTGGTGCCACCAATAATGATGGCGTCTTAGACCCTGCTCTGATGCGTCCAGGTCGTATGGACAGACGCATTTACTTCCAGACACCCGGACACGAAGAACGCGAGGGTTTGTTCAAGTATTATCTCAACAAAGTCAAACATGACGAATCGGTAGATTTACCGGAATTGTCGATGTTGACCTCTAACTATTCGCCAGCTGAAATTGCCAACGTCGTTAATGAAGCTGCTCTTATTAGCATGCGTCCAGGCGCTCCGGGTCTTGTCACCATGGAGATGATGAGACAAGCCCTCGATAGAGTTTCAGTTGGACTGGAGCGCACAGTTATGGATGGCGACATTAAAGTCAGCCATTCAGATCCATCAATTCGCCTGGCCGATGTAATCGGCATTGACGACGTCAAACAAGACATCACTGAGATTGTCGATTTCTTGAAACATGGTGATGAATTACGGGCAATTGGCGCCAAGATTCCCAAAGGTATTTTGATGATCGGACCGCCCGGCGTCGGTAAAACCATGCTGGCAAAAGCGATCGCTAATGAAGCCGGAGTGCCATTCTTTGGTATTTCAGCTAGCTATCTAGGTGGCGGAGGATCAGACAGAATCCAATCTCTGTATCGTCAAGCCAGAAAAAGCCCTGCGGCCATTATCTTCATCGATGAAATCGACGCTATCGGCGCCGGTGAGGGCAACATGTCCATGGGCTTTGGTGGAGAGCGCACGTCTGCTCTCAATCAGATTTTGATTGAATTAGATGGCATCGGTCGCAGTACCGTCATCACCATTGGTGCCACCAACGTTGAAGATAAATTGGATTCTGCATTCACTCGTTCTGGACGTTTCGACCGTAAAACCTATCTGGGGCTGCCAGATTCTCCGGCGAGGAAACTGCTTTTTGAGAACTATCTCAAAAAGATAAAATTGTCTGAAGAAATTGACTTAGAAAAACTCGCGAAACTGACGACTAATTTTTCTGGTGCGGATATTTCTGCAGCTGTGAACGAAGCCGCCATTCTAGCTGTTAGAAAAGGCAAAAAAGCGGCTGACAATGAGGACTTAGCTGAAGCAGCCGAACGTATTTCCATTACTGCGGGCGCCAAGCTCAACGTTGGTGGCATGAATTTGTCCAAGGTGCCAGATCTAGACGTCAAACTCGATGACATTAAAGGCATGGACGAAGCCAAAGCTGAAGCCGCCGAGGTCGTAGCTTTACTGAAGCACGCTGATCTCGTAATGGAAGCAGGCTTGAAGTCTCCCAAAGGAGTGCTTCTTGTAGGTCCGCCTGGAACAGGCAAAACGATGCTTGCCAAAGCTATCGCGAACGAAGCTGGTGTGCCTTTCTATTCGCTCTCAGGCGGCGATTTTCAATCGATGTGGGCAGGTGTTGGCTCAAACCGCGTGCGCGCGGTCTACGAGCAAGCACGTCGAGCTGGCAAACCATGCATCGTCTTTATTGACGAAATTGACGCCATCGGTGGCAAACGAGGAGTGGATAGAGGCGGCGGCGCAGTTCAAGATTCGAATAAAACTCTCAATCAATTGCTGGTCGAGATGGACGGATATGGCAAACATAAAGTGCTGACAATCGGTGCCACCAATAATGGCGGAATGCTAGACGAAGCCTTGCTGCGTCAGGGACGCTTTGACAGACAAATCAATATTTCGGCACCAAACCTCGAAGGACGTGAAGCGATCTTCCAAAGCTATCTGAAAAAACAAAAGTTAGATACGACTGTCAATGTAATCGATTTAGCGAGAATGACTACCGGTAGTGCCGGCTCTGATATTAAAAGCATGGTCAATGAAGCCGGTCTCAATGCCATTCGCAATGGTCGGACGGAGGTGTCGCAGCAGGATTTATTCACTGCAATTCAGCGCATCTTCTTTGGCATGCAATATAGTCGCAAAGTTCTCACTGATGAATTGCGCGCTGTCGCCTACCACGAGGCGGGACATGCAACGGTTTGCTATTATCGCAATCGTCGCAACCGCATCCACGTTCTAACGATTGTTCCCAGCGGCTACGCTCTTGGTTATCTGTGGCATGTAAATAAAGAAGATTATTGCCGCAAGAACAAGCAAGAGTATCTGACCGACATTGAAGTAAGCCTCGGCGGTTACGCCGCTGAAGCGTTGCAATTAGATAGCACCTCATCTGGTGTCTCTAGTGATTTGCAAAGTGTCGGTGGCATCGCTCGAGCGATGGTTAGAGACTGGGGAATGGGCTCATTCAAAATGAACCTGAGCAGTGCTTACGGAGATTTCTCCTCCTCCAAAGGCTCTGCACAAACCGAACGTGAAATTGAGCTCGAAATAAAACAAATAGTCGACACCTGTCTGGTGAACGTTACCGATTTGCTCAAATCAAGACGAGCACAACTCGACCAGATCGCTCACGCTTTACTCGAGAAAGAAACTCTCCATTATCGAGATATCGCAAAAATTCTCGAACCCGATCGCACAGATGAAGACATCGATCGCGAATTGAACGCTATGGGCGATAGAACGAAAGTTGGACCAAATCTTGTTGTTGACTTCGACCACTTCGGAGCCTTGACCGGAGCCGCTAAAAATAGCGGCAAAGGCAAAAGCAATGGAGAAAAAGCTCCAGAAGATAAGCCAACAAGCTCTTCTGACAGCGCCGAAAACGCTCCCTCAGCTGGTGACTCCGGGCCACCAGCTAAAGAGCCGAACAACTAAAGAGTCCAATTGAGAACACTACTGAAGATGGCGTTCCCGACAAGAACGCCATTTTTTTTTGCAGCTTTTTCTCTTCCTATTTCATAGGAGCAAGTTGAACGTGCATGTCGCTCGACACCTGCCCATTAGATCACCTTCGTCCATGACTCAGTTATATGTTAAGTGCGGTACACTTAGGTCTCCTTGTCAACTTTTTGGATACCAAAACATGACTGAACTACCAAGATCCAATAAGCAACTGACAGACGACCTTACAGAGAGCAAAGAAATCTTCCAAATGCTTGTGCAAAGTGTCAGAGACTATGCCATCTTCATGCTCGATCCCAGGGGCATTATCCTTACCTGGAACGAAGGAGCCGAGCGCATCAAAGGCTACAGCGCTAGAGAAGCCGTCGGTAAACACTTCTCGATTTTTTACACCCAGGAAGCCAAAGACCAAAAACATCCAGAGAAGGAATTAGAGGTTGCCGCCGCAAAAGGGCGCTACGAAGAGGAGGGTTGGCGCATTCGCAAAGACGGCAGCCTGATCTGGGTAAATGTAATTATAACAGCCGTTCGGGACAACGGTAAACTAATCGGTTTTGCTAAAGTCACTCGCGACCTCACGCAGCGCCTGCTTGCCGACCAGGAACGAGAAATGAGCGCAAAACTTCTCGATGAAACGAACACCAATTTGCAACGTGCATTAGATGTTAAAAGCCGGTTTCTCTCCACCGTCAGTCACGAAATACGCACCCCGATGTCTGCAATCATGGGCATGACAGAGCTTTTAACGACTGAGGAACTTGGACAAGATAATAACCTGATCGTAGCCAATGTTTTTGACTCTTCTAAACGTCTTTTGCAATTGCTGAACAATTTACTAGAGACAGCCCGCATGGAATCAGGCGAACTCAATTTAGAAAATAGCATTTTTCCAATTAGAGCAGTTATTAGTGACGTGCGTCAGCTCATTGGCGTGGAGGCTCAGCGCAAGCAGCTCCGCATTACTGGTGGTGTTGATGAAAGAATTCCTCAAAACATTTTTGGCGATGAAATTAGACTTCGACAGATACTGCTAAACCTGGCTCACAATGCCGTTAAATTCACTGAGACCGGCGTAGTCGATGTCAGCGCAGAACTTCTTTCTAAGACGAAAAGCAGTCTCAATATTCGTTTTTCTATAACCGATACAGGCATTGGCATTAAGTCTGGCGATATGGAGAGATTGTTTCACCCCTTTGTTCAAGCAGAAGATTCGACAAAGAGAGTTTATGGTGGCTCAGGGCTTGGTCTGAGCATTTCCAAACAACTCGCAGAGTTGATGGACGGTACTCTAAGTGTCGAAAGCGAACTTGGTAGCGGCTCGAAGTTTTGGTTGGATGTCTGCTTTAAAACAGAGGTTGCATAGCAAATGACTCAACCTTTAGTTTTAGTTGTAGAAGATGATCCAATGCTGCGTGACCTCGCTAAACGTCAACTAGCGAAACTCGGTTATGAGGCGATAGTGCTCGGTAGCGGCGAGGAGGCAGTCGAGAACGACAACTCTCACATCGGCCTCATTTTTATGGACATGGGGTTACCTGGCATGGATGGCTCGCTCGCGACTATGCTAATCAGAGAAAAAGAACTTCGAACGCAACAACAGCGCATTCCAATAGTGGCTCTAACTGGTCACTCTGATAAACAGGCGGCGTTTTCGGCCGGCATGGATGACTTTCTGCAAAAGCCTGTGCTGATAGCTGACCTCAAGCGCGTACTCGATAAATGGGTTTTGCCGACGCGTCAAAACTCTTAAAGGCACAAAACAACCGCACTTAACCCAAAGGATTTCTTTATGCAAACAATGGACAAAACTCCAATAACTTTATCGAAAGTAGAGAAAGAATGGTGCCTGAAAACAGGCGCTATCAAGCAGTTGACCAGATCACCTGGCGAAATGTTGCGATTTGCCGACTTGCTAGAGAAATCGACAGGTGTTGGGCGCCCCGGTCCCATGCTCAGCGAGATGCGCCACGTTCAAATTGAAAGATTCAAAGACCATGTCGACGTTATCTTCACTGACAAAAACGGCGAAGACACAAATGTCTTAATCGATTTTGAAAACGTCGGAAAATTAGTGGCTCACATTCATTCGCAGGTCAAACTTTAAGACAAAAGACCGGTCAAGCAGCTTTTTCTGCAATCTCACAAATTAAATCGTTTGTTTTTGAAAGACCTGGATAGATCGTCGTTAGTGCCTTTCCATTATGACTGTGAGAAACCGCAGATTTTATTTCCACGTTTTCGTGCAGCAGCAGCAATCTCACTAACTCTTGCCCGGTGTAACCGGTCACGCCGACAATCGCTACTTTAATAATTTGCTGTGGTGATTGCTTGCGCGGCTCGGTAGGAACTGCAGACTTTCTCACAAATTTTGCTCTCCACTTGAGTACTTTCGTTTTGCCCATTTTCCCATCAATTCGCAAGCAACTGCCACCATATCTGGATCAAAGCCTTTCACATATTCCTGGTACGGTTCAAAGCGGGAGTCTGTCTTCAAGGTTTTGCGCACCACTTCCTGCGGCTGCCCGCTTGCAAGCAACTCTAGCAGAGCGTCCTGAAAGTCAATTAGTGGTGATTCTTCAGGCATAACAAAACTCCAAGATCTCTTCTATAGTTTCGAAGTCATCTCGAAATTCTTCTTGCGCCTGCGCGTCTCTCATTGTGCTCCCCAGCCTCTCAAGAATCACGTATTCGACGTTCGGACAAAGCTTCAATGCCAGTGCTGCCAAATTGAAAACCTCTTGTGGCACAGCATCGTCATGCGTGTCTCGCCTGACTGCGAGTCTGTTTCCAGAGACTGAGTGACTCCAGGAACCACCGGATAAATGCAGTTCACGTACTTTCGACAGGGGATAGAGATTGAGCAGGTCGCGTTCCGACATTCGAAAATTCTCGACCTGACAATAGATATTGTGCACGTCCAACAATAGAAATCCATCAACTTCAGAAATTAGCTGATCGATAAATTCACCTTGGCGCTTCACATCTTCCAGACTAAATGCAAATGCGAGATTTTCCAGCCCTACTGGGCATTGAGTAGCATCAGCAAATCGCTTCATCATCTCTTTTCCGCGGCGAAGCGATTCTGCGTTCATCGGCACTGCAAGTGGTGCACCACGTTCGATTGGACCTGCTTCGGAAAAACCAAAATGTTCTGAGGCGTGTATATACTTTCGATTTTTAAATTCTTCTTGGGCCTGAGCGAGCCATTTTTGCTGTCTTTCCGAAAATCTTGCCGACAAGCCAGATAGGTAGACGCCATGCCCTGTGAGCGCATTCGATTGGCTGAAGCGGTCAATAATATCCTGACACCATGGCTCGATTGTCACGCCATTCCAAGTGAAGTCAAAGCTCCATTCCATGACTTGCACTTTGTTCTCTTTGAAAAGCTCGGCAGAGGCCTCGTGAAAGTCCTCTGTCGGCATTAAAGAGAGTCCAAGCTTGGGTTTGCGCTGTTGCATTTTCCCAATCCCATGCCTTAAAAAAGTCTCAGTTCGCTTTCACTCTAGCCCATGCCACAATCACCGGCAAAAGAAACAGGTTCAGGGTTCCACCACACAAGATGTCCACACATTCCAGACTGTGGGTATAAGATGCTGTCTTTTTTACAGCCGACCAATTCGAACAGAATCTGTTTTTCTCTTTCAGCCACTTCAATTTTGCCAATTCGACTATACCAAAGCGATAAATCTCGATGAGCCCTTCTTCTAACGTCATTACTCGCGCTTAATCGATCTGTCATAGCAACGGCTCTGAGTTTAAGCTTCTCGCTCTCCAATAAATCCTTTTCTGCAAATGATGCCACATGTACCGGTGTCTCAAGAGGCGGTCTTGCATCTGGTATTTCGATAGGAATGAGACCATAAGCCATTGAATTCAGAACTGACGAAGATGCCTTGATTAGTATTTCGTCGATCTGAGATTTGCCCTCGCAAGATTCAAAGGCATTTGCGAGAACAGTGTTGCATTTCTGAAAATTCTTGGCATTTCCCATTTTTTGAAACAGCCGCGAGGCGATGAAATACATATTCAGTTTTGCAAACTTATCAGTTGTTTGGTCAAGTTGAGTCAGCGCCTTCTGGACAGCTGTGCCTGCCAGGAACAAGTTTTCTTTGGAAATTGGTGGCGATGACGAGTTTGCTCCTTTTGTTGCAACCGGTCCATGATTTGCCACATGCTCAGCTAAAGATGCCGTGTTAGCCCAGCGAACATAATCTTTTTCCATTGTGGAATTTCGACGAAAAAAGCTAGCTTCAGGTGCGTTCGCCATAGCTCTATATTGCCCGTCTAATGAAATCCTATCCTCGCCTGCAAGATAGGAGCTTGCAAGCCGGAGCAACCAATTTGCTCGAATCTCTGGCGTGGCCTGCGCACAATTAGCAATTTGATTTACCACTAGATCAGAAGATTCAGAGACGTTGTCACAAAAAGATGGCAAATGCGTATTCTGCAATCCTCCGGCAAAAGCAAGTGCTAGCAATACTTTTCTTCGCATAGGTTTTCTGATTGGCACTGACAGCGTCCCTCAAATACACACGACACAATTCATGCTAACCCATTCCGCACCCTAAACAAGTGTTATTGACAGGTCCTTTTTGCCACCAGATCAATCGACCGTTGCTTGCCTGCCGCGGGAATAAGATGCTGTCGTCATGGCAGCCAACCAATTCAAAGAGAATCTGTTTTTGTTGCTGAGCCAGTTCAGTTTTACCAAGCTGGGAATACCATAAAGCCATGTCGCGATGAGCTTTGCGTCTTAAATGATTGGTCGCATCTAATCGGTCGGTCATTGCAACGGCCCTCAGCTTCAGCTTTTTGCAGTTTTTAAAATCTTCCTCGGAGAATGTTTCTGCTTGAGATGGTATTCCAGACTGCGGGTTCGTGTCTGATATGCTAATTGGAATCAGACCATAAGCCATCGAGTTCAAAACGGATGAGGATGCTCTTATCGATGCCTCGTCAATTTGTGACTTGCTTTCAGAATCCTTGAATGCATTCGTCAGAACATCGCTACACTTTTTATAACTATCGGACTCGCCCACCTCTTTAAATAACTTTGAGGCGATGAAGTACATGTTCAATTTCGCGAATTTATCCGGAACCTGGTCTAACAGTGTCAATGTGGTTAGTAAAGCCAGTTCTGCAAGATGAGCATTTTCTTTAGAGACCGGGTGCGAATTCTTGTACGATTCATTTTTGATGAAGGCTGCACTGGACGCAACCTGCGCTTGTTGGGAAACAGAACATGCTTCGCGTACGAACATGTTTTCATTCATGTCACTTTTGAAAAGATGATTCAACTCAGGCTCCGTAAAAACACGGCGATACTCTGCCTCAACTGAGTTCTGGTCCCTACCAGACAGGTAGCCGCCCGCAAGCTTGAGCAACCAGAATGCTCTCAGTTCGGGAGTCATTGCTGTCTCAATAGCAAATTGATGTACAAGAGAATTCTTCGATTCAGATTGATTATCCGCTACCGCCGGCATTCCTGAATTAAAGATACTGCCTGTGAAGGCAATTGCTAGTAAAGCTCTCGTACGGCTTATTTTCATAAATTGTATCAACCTCTCGCTGCGCTAAATTTATACGTTTCTTAGGCCTAAATGCGTCAAGACAGGAGGCTGCTGATCACTATAGCTGGACGACACCGCAAAATCCACAGGGAAATCACTGAGAGGTTGTACTAAATTTAACTGTACGCTTGTTCAGGCCCGTCCGTATTGCACCGGCCAGTGCGCCTTATCGGTCTGCCTTAAAGCCTTTGCTGCGTCATGCGCGAAATATGGGTTACGCAAAAATTCGCGCGCCAGCAAAACGATATCGGCCACTCCGTTGCGAATGATTTGATCTGCCTGCGCCGGTTCAGTGATCATACCGACAGCACCGGTTGCGATACCAGCTTCACGTCGAATCGCAGCAGCAAATGATGTCTGATAGCCAGCACCAGTAGGAATTTTGGCATCGAGCACATTACCACCAGAGCTGCAATCGATTAAATCAGCGCCGACGTTTTTGAGGCGTCTGGACAACTCGATCGAATCATTCAACGTCCAGCCATCTTCTACCCAGTCAGTCGATGAGATTCGCACAGATAGAGGAATGGTTTCAGGCAACGCCTGTCGGATTGCACTCGCTGTCTCTAGCGTAAACCGCACGCGGTTATCGAAACTGCCGCCATATTGATCTTGACGTTGGTTGGAAATTGGGCTGTAAAAACTATGGGATAAATAACCGTGAGCGGAATGAAACTCCACCCATTCAAAGCCTGCAGCTACGGCCCTTTTGGCAGCATCGACAAAAGACTGGCGAACGATCTCAATGTCCTTAACCGTCATCTCGCGTGGCACTTTAGTTAAATCACCGCCAAATGCGATAGGGCTTGGACCAATTGTTCCCCAGCCACCTTGCTCGTCAGATAGAGAAGCGCCGCCATTCCATGGCAGAGCGCAGCTGGCCTTGCGTCCAGCGTGGGCAATCTGTATGCCCGGAACAGAGCCGTTTTCTTTGATGAATTTTGTAATTCGCTGCCAGGGTTCAATGTGCTCGTCCGACCAGATGCCTGCACATCCAGGAGTAATGCGCCCGCGGGCTTCGACACCGGAAGCTTCAGCAATCACAAGCCCTGCTCCGCCCACTGCTCTGGATCCCAGATGAACGAGATGCCAATCAGAGGGCTTACCATCGGTCGCACTGTACTGGCACATTGGCGACACGGCGATACGATTAGGCAACGTAATACCGCGGATGGTGAAAGGAGAAAACAGATTCTGCGTTCCAATCGCTTTCTCATTAGAGACAGTACTTTGCTTTACCTGGGTCATGATCGTATTTCCTTGCAAACTCGAGATAGTCCCTAAGATACTAGACCGGTCACTTACTCGAGTCAAGGATTAGCCACTGCGGCGCGTTATTTTGCTTCATTTGGATGCATTTAATTTTGCTGCGGTCTCTCTGTCTTGCTTAGAGCGGTCATAATTGCCCATCGCATCATAAATTAAGGCCCGTTTTTCATAAGCGCTGAGGATATTTGGGTCAGCATTAATGGCGCTCGAATAATCGGTCAGAGCCTGTGGCAACAATCCTTTGGTCCAGTAGCTATCACCGCGCGCCACGAGAGCCGCATAATCACCAGGATTTTTCTCTAGAATTTTTGTTTGCGTTTCTATTGATTGCGATGCGTCATTAATTACTCGTTGCCCAAAGAAAGTAATGATCGCCGCAGGTATTGATGGCACTTCACCGTGTGCACCCCAGATCATACTTGGCCCAGTTGTCGTTGTTTTTAAAGTCTGCGATACGTATACGGCGCAAACAATTGAGCATATTCCAAAAACTACGAGAACGCTTCGAATCGGTGCGTTCACAATGTTTTCTAGTAGTGAACTCTGCTGTCTAGGCTCTGGGTGCGACTCGTACGGATAGCTGCAATATCTGCAAGTCAAAAAGCTGGTGCGATCTTCTTGATGACACTTTGGACACTTCTTTAAGAGTTCAGCTGGGTCCGATGGCATAAATATCTCGAGAATGTTTCTTTAGCATAATATACTGTCTAGCGACATGAACAAGCCATCATTTTATGCCATGTTGAAGAAAACAACGCTGATAGCGTTGGGCATTCTTTCTAGGCGCGAGTCTTTAGCTAAGGCACCAGTAAATTCGGGAACTCCTTTTTGAATAGCATTTGATCTGCTTTCGTCCATTTTTCAGTATCAACGACAAGATGGCAGCCGTGGGGGAATCTCTTGAGCGCTGGCATAATGTCTGCCGTGAGATTCGTTTGTTGGAAATTCACAGCAGTTAAATGCTTAAGATTCGAGAGCTGTGCCACGCCGTCGTTTTTGACTTTAGGATCATTCGCCAAAGACAGCACTCTCAAATTGGGGATTTTCCTAATTTCTACCAGCCCATCGTCGCTAAGATCTGGGTTATTATCAAGCGACAGATTATCTAGATTTTTTGCGAAAGAGATTTCGCGACAAAGAACATCCGCTTTTTCGAGTTCGCTACCATCAAATGTCTTTAGGCTCGAATGTGCAACCATTCGTCCCAGCTGAGCCATATCCATCGCCGTATTGGTAATTTTCATCGACGCCAAACTGCGCAGTTTTAAAATAAATTGAAGGCAATTATTGGTCAACGACAAACAATTGTTTAAATAGATGTACCGCAAACCGTCGTAGTGTTCGATGCAAGAATTACGCATACGGCAATCATAATAAGCACCGCCGGTGATACTTTCGTTTCTGAAGAAACCGACTGTGTCTTTGCCTGACGATCACGTGGAGCGCGCCTTGCCTAAATTACCAGTAGGTCATCGCGAACGTCGCTCGCTGTCTGATATCTGTTGTCTGGTAACTTCTCTAATAGTTTCATTGTTACTTTTTCAATGCCAGGTGAAAAATCTTTTCCCAGAGAGGCTTGCTTCAATGACAACGGTTCTCCTTCTAAATGCATCATCATCGTAGACAATGCAGATTCTCCTGCAAATGGTGGCGCTCCCGTCAGCACTTGATAGAGCGCACACCCAATCGAGTAGAGATCGCTTCTTAAATCAACCGTTCGTCCAAAGCACTGTTCAGGACTCATAAACAAAGGACTGCCGAAAATTTCGCCAGTGCCAGTAAGGGTCATAGTGTTCAGCGTGTCTTTACCTGTGATTTTGGCAATACCAAAATCTAATATTTTCACCTGCAGCTGCTTGTCCGCTCGTTGAAAAAGCATGACATTACTTGGCTTGAGATCTCGATGAATAACCTTCTGCTCGTGAGCGTACGCCAGTCCATCCATGATTTGCAGAAATACTTCGATAGCTTCAGCCTCGGTCAGTTGACCTCTTCGCTTGAGAATATCCGCCAGACTCTCTCCATCGATGAATTCCATAACGAGATAAAGAGAATCGTTTTCCAGGAGCGCAAAATCGATAACTCGAATCAGATTTGGATGATCCAACATCCGACAGACCTGCGCTTCCTTTTGAAAACGTACTGTGGAAGTGTCCGACAGTCCAGTCGTGAGGACTTTTTAAGCCAGGGTTTCTTTGAGGAAAATCTGCTCTATTATGTTTTAAGAGCGACTATCAACAGGCGCTCCGCTGCCAACTCAAATCTTTCTTCATCAATCGAACGATACAGAGCTTTAACACTAAAACCATTTTTACCAAGCATTCGACTAAGCTCTCCAGTAGAAAACACCCATTGCAATGAGCTTTTTACTTCCACGCCAGCTGCACTAATTATTGTGAACTGGGATTCTAAGCAGCTAGAATCAGCGTGATACTTCCTTTTGATGTCGATTTGGTAGCCCTCTGCACTGAGTACGTCGACTTCTTTTAAATTAGGTATCAAAACTTCAGCCACTGCGCGAGTGTCTATGATTAGTTTCGCACCACGTTTCAAAGATATGGAAAAACCATCGATGAAAAGTTCGCTTTCGTGCGGTCCAAAATAGCCGAAGCTATCACCCAGGCAATAGCCACCGTCAAAACTTTCATCGCCAGGCAAATTACGCATGTCTTCACGTATGAAATTCAAAAGCCCATCTGTGTGATCAAGATGACTTTGTTTTTTGGCCTTTTGTATGTAGTCTTCATTCACGTCGATGCCCGTCACAGCGAAGCCTCGAGTAGCTAAAATTCTAGCGTGATTTCCTTTGCCGCAAGGCACATCGAGCAGGTGACTGCCCGGTTTTACATTCAGATGCTTAACTAAAAAGTCGACTTCATCGCTTACTGTTTCGTCGCTTGGGTGCTGGCTATACCAGGGATCGAAACCGCTCTTCGACGAAAACTGAAGATACCAATCTGCTGTAACCATGCTCATAATAAATCACCGAAATTAAAAGAGATGTCCTAAATAATGCCTGCAGCCAAATTCATTTCTGCCCGCTCAATGTATGGTTTCAAATCGAGATGCTCAGGCACCCAATTCAATTCTTCTTTCGTATGTTTAAAGGAAATTTTTTGATTGAGCGAATAGGCCTCAGCCAACGCGCCATAGCTCACTTTAAGCTCTGCGTGGGTCAAACCAATGCTCTCGGGCACACCGACTATTCGTCCAACCAGCTCTGCAAAGTTTTTACCACTTACTGGTTTGCCATTAGCTCCGTGATAAATAGATCCAGCTAAGCCTTTTTCAATCGCGGCAAGATATAAATCAAGCAAATCCTCAAGTGCCACGATCGAAAGAGAATTGTATCCGTCACCAGCAAAATAGGCGGTCTTCTCTCTCACTGTGCGCTTGATGTAGGTCTCCAGAAAATCACCTCTGTAGCCATATACATTGGCCAATCTCACGACGATGCTTCTAATACCAGTTTGTGCCGACTGGAGAACTTTCTTTTCGAAATGGGCAAGCGGTGCCACAAGGGAAATCGGTGCCACCGGAGTTTTTTCATCAGCAAGAATGTTATTTGCACTGCCCAAAACCCACGTATGACTGGTGTAAATGAAAGTCTTATGCGTATTTTCGAGAGCTCTGGTAATTGTTTCAACTGCAACCGATTCAAGAGGTCCAGACTCCAGATCAAAAATGTTTGGAGTGTGAAGGACGATATCAGCCTCTTTTAGCAAATGCACATATGTTTTAGGACGGACGAGGTCACCTGTAACAGGGCTCGCTCCGACTGTCTTCGCTACCTCAACAGACTCCTCATTCTGCACCAATACCGTCGTTTTGTAGCCTTTGGTATGTAGTTTTTTGATCAGGGCGAGGTTGACTGCACTTAGGCCAGTCAAAAATACGTTTGGCATGCCGAATACTCCTAATAATACTGTTTATAGACAAAAGCTAAAATTGCGACACAAAGCCATGCCACTGCATACAGTGCCTTAAAACAAATGGCTCCAACAACAGCAGAACTTAAGTTGATAAGCTCAAGCCGTAAATTGCTAACTGGATTTATTTAAAACTGATGTGCGCGAGGTACCGGCCGCGCAAGCCTGTTACTTGTTGTCCCTTGTGGGACACATATCGCAGCAGCAAGTAGAACAATTCAACACAAAGCAACTCTCAACGCCGCAACCGCAAGCGTTTTGACAGAGCTGATTTTGCGAGAAGTTATACATTCAACAAATCTGCGACAAGGAACTAGAGTGATTATCACACAACCAAATATAACGCAGGCGCTTTGTTTACGAAAACCTTTACAAGCGAACATTCGAATCAACAGTCGTAGTCGGTGATTCAAATTCGCGAATCGAATTTTAGTGTCATTCAAATTGTGGGGTGAGAACAATATTGATACTAAAATTTTGACTTTCGAATAAATACTTAACAACGCTAGTCTTTTCAGCTCAACCGTCGTATGGTCTTTTGTAGTCTACTTGACTCAAGGAGAGCCCATGGCACAACACCACGCGCTAGGCGATTTAGCAGCATCACGTTTAGCTAACGTGACTAAAACGCCGCCACAGTTCGATAAAATCACGCCCCGCTGGCTAGTGCGGCTTTTGGATTGGAAACCACTCGAAGCCGGTATGTTGCGAGTAAATCGCGTCGCAGATAAGCCTGTCGAAGTCGCCTGCGCTCTCAAAGAAGAAAAGACCATACCTGAAACTTACGTCGATTACGAAGAAAATCCACGTGAATATACGCTGAGCGCAATTTCGACCATTTTGAATGTTCACACTCGTGCCTCTGATCTTTTTAGCAACCCCTTCGATCAGATCAAAGAACAGCTTCGCTTGACCATCGAACAGGTCAAAGAACGGCAAGAAGACGAATTGATCAATAACAGCGACTATGGCTTGCTTTTGAATGTGCCAAAAAGTCAGCGCATAAAAACTCGCAAAGGTGCTCCAACGCCTGACGATCTGGATGAATTGATAGCAAAGGTCTGGAAAGAGCCATCATTCTTTTTAGTTCATCCTCAAGCCATTGCGGCTTTTGGACGTGAGTGCACACGCAGGGGCGTGCCACCGCCAACAGTGACATTATTCGGCGCGCCATTTTTGACCTGGCGGGGTTTGCCTCTGGTTCCCTGCGATAAACTGCATGTAAAAGACGCAGAAAAAGGGCATCACGGCACATCAGACATTCTGCTCCTTCGTGTTGGTGAGAAAAAGCAAGGGATTGTTGGTTTATTCCAACCTGGATTACCCGGCGAACAAACACCTGGACTATCTGTTCGTTTCATGGGGATCAACAATAAATCGCTGGCTTCTTACTTGATCTCACTTTATTGTTCCGCAGCCATATTGACCGATGACGCCATAGCGGTGCTCGAAAACGTCGAAATTGGTAACTATCATGACTACAAGTGATCAAGAACAACAGGCTCGGCAGGCGGCTCTGGCAGCACAAGCTGCCAGAGCGCAGGCAACCAATGAAGTAACGCAGACTGACCTGTCGTCAAGCAATTTGCCCGATTTTTTGCAACCGTCCATCCTTACCGAATTAGCCAATTCTTTTTTCAAAGAAGTCCCACTCAATTCACAATCTGCTGAAAATTTCGTCGCCAGTTACGAAAGCGTCTCGTTGCCAGCATTTTCGGGAGCAGACTCAACAAATGCATTAAGCGGTTCAACCGACGCCATTTCTCAAATCGCCGAGAGCGTGATAGTGCAAGACTTTTCCGTTGAGCAAATGCCCGTTGACTTTGGCGCTAATCATCTTTTCGCGGCACCATCCTTTTCATTCTTAGAAGAAATTCGACCGCTATTTAATGCAGCCGGTGATGGACTTCCTCTGACGCCTGTCGGTGCTCCTCAGATTCCGGGGTCGATGGTGCATCCGGCTGGTTTTCCGGCAGCTATGCCAACTGGATTTTCTGAAGATGATTACACTGAATTTTTGCCGGGTTTTCCATCCGGAGTGCCAACCGGTTTACCCGTCGATTCGCGTTCAGATTTTCAAACAACATCCAGCTATTTAAAGGGCTTAGAAGTACTGCCCATCTTACAGTCAGCAGAATCTTACAACCTCAATCAACCTTCTATCTCAGGCTTACAGCCGTCGCTCGGTCAATTTGATGTTCAGGCGATTCGTCGCGATTTTCCCATTCTGGAAGAAATTGTGGACGGGCGCAAACTTATATGGCTCGATAATGCTGCCACCACGCAAAAGCCAAAAGCAGTAATTGATAGACTCAAATATTTTTACGAGCACGAAAATTCCAACGTGCACAGAGCCGCTCATACTCTGGCTGCACGCTCGACTGACGCCTACGAAAAAGCGCGCGATAGCGCAGCGCGTTTTTTGAATGCTTCAAATTCCGGTGAAATAATTTTTGTCAGAGGTGCCACTGAAGGAATCAACCTGATTGCTCAGTCCTGGGGCCGACAAAACATCAAAAAGGACGACGAAATCGTCATCAGCTGGCTCGAACATCATGCCAACATCGTTCCATGGCAAATGCTCTGCGCCGAGAAGGGCGCCAAATTGCGCGTTGCCCCCGTCGATGATCATGGGCAAATTTTGCTTGATGAATACGAAAGACTGCTTGGACCTAAAACCAAACTGGTTTCCTTTACTCAAGTCTCAAATGCTCTGGGCACGGTCACACCCGTCAAGCAAATGGTTGAATCCGCACATCGTTATGGAGCTAAAGTGCTCGTTGATGGCGCGCAAGCCGTGTCGCATATGGGCGTAGATGTGCAAATGTACGATTGCGATTTTTATGTTTTCTCTGGTCACAAAGTCTTTGGTCCCACTGGTATAGGTGCGGTTTTCGGCAAAGCTTCTGTGCTTGAAGGAATGCCACCATGGCAAGGTGGTGGCAACATGATCCAGGATGTGACCTTTGAACGAACTTTGTACCAGGCAGCTCCACTGCGCTTCGAAGCAGGCACAGGCAACATTGCCGACGCCATTGGTCTGGGTGCAGCGATAGAATATTTACAGCGAATCGGCATGAATAATATCGCTCGTCATGAACATGATCTACTTGTCTACGCGACAAACGCTCTAAAACAGATTCCCGGACTGAGAATAATTGGCAACGCAGCAGAAAAAGCTGGCGTTCTTTCCTTTACGCTCGAAGGCTATAAAACAGAGGAAGTCAGCTCAGCTTTGAGCAAAGAAGGAATCGCAGTACGCGGCGGTCATCATTGCGCACAGCCGATTTTGAGACGCTTCGGATTAGAGAGTTCAGTGCGCCCTTCGTTTGCGCTATATAACACCTGTGAAGAAATCGATGCACTGGCAATCGCGGTCTGGAACCTGAAACAGGGTCGAGGGATTGGTCCGCGGTAAGGGTCATTTGCCGAACCGCTCTGTATGTTGTAATATCGTCCTACCAATAAATCCAGGTTCGAATTGATGTCGTCCGTCAAAGCAATCATTATGTTATCGATGCCGATGTGCCAAGAGCTTTGTAGCTGCTGTTGCAAGACCATTGCCGCAGTACAAAACAGCCACACCTCATTGAGCCTGACTAATGAAACCTTTGATCGGAATAAATTTAGATATACGACCCGGAAGTTCTGAACAGTTTGTTTTAAACGCCACTTATTCTCGGGCAGTTCAGGCAGCCGGAGGAATTCCCATCCTCATCTCGCCGATGCCGGATGAGGACTTGAATCAGCTTCTGAGCGTCGTTTCTGGAATCATCTTTACGGGTGGCAAGGATTATCATCCAGACCTTTATGGCAATCTGCCTCACGAAAAAATAGATCTCGCCCATCCTCTACGTCAGGATTTTGACATTCGTTTAATGCGCATGTGCCTGCTAAACACGCAATTACCAATACTTGGTATATGCGCCGGTCATCAGCTGCTTAATATCGCCCTTGGTGGCACCCTGGTGCAGCACCTTGAGGATACAATCAATTCAAAAACATTGATTAAGCACGTGGTTTCTGATGAAGAAGCCTGCGACTTCAGTCGACATCAAATCAAGTTTGATAAGTCATCTCATTTAAAGAAGATCTTTGGTTTTGAGAAAATAGATGTGCCAAGCTCACATCATCAAGCCGTTGGCGACTTAGGAGCAGGGCTCAGAGTTTCCTCAAAAGCAGATGACGGCATCATTGAGTCAATTGAATTGGCCGACCGTCGTTTCACCGTCGGCGTACAATGGCATCCTGAACGGGACTATGCAGGGAACAGCCCACTTTTCAATTCATTTCTCGACGCCGCCGCCGGATACTAAAACCCTCGATTGCCGCATTCTTGCACCGAGCTTAAAGAGTATTCCTGTCAGGAACAATGAACGTGAGCATTTCAGGATCTTTCTAATTAAAAGTGGACGGGTCTCCAGTAAGGTAAACGTTCGTTTTCCTTACTCTGTGTTTGTCACCAGCTCTGGTGTCAGTTAATTTGAGTTCAATGTCGATCAATTTGAGTTAGACACCACTTCTGGTGACAGTTAATTTGAGCCAGAAGCAGCGGATGATGTCGAGCCCAACTGTTTACGATGTCACGCCGCTACACTTAACTTATGATTTGAACGGCAATATGACCAACGATAGCACCAATAGTTACCTATGGGATGCAGAAAATCTACTGATACAGATAAATTATCTAAGTGGTGGTAATAACTCTTAGTTGCGACGGATACGGTCGAAACTCTAAATATTTGAACGCTTCCGATTAGATCATTGCTTGGCTACCATCGTTCGTTGCGGTCACCGTCGCTGCGATATGAACATTCAAATTTTTGCTGAGCGAATAAAAAATAGCCGAGATATTTCGCATACTTGGATTTCCCTGCCTCGACAGCATGCGGTGAAGACTCTTAGATGGGGTTGACAGGTCAATAGCCAAGGTTTCGAAACCCACAGTTGCATTCACGAGGTCTCTGAGAAGTGCCCGAGCAAGATCTGGTTCGCCATTTAAGAACAAAGTGCATGCCTCGTCCAGAAGAGCTTTCGCAAAAGCTGGGTCACTATTGACTCGCTCTAAAACAGTTTGTTTGAAATCCCGTGTAAGCGCCATTCTCGTATCCCTTACTTCTTCCTTTTCGCTGATTTTGGAATCATCTTTTTTTCAACAGACTTGAGCTCTTTTTTTCTGCCTTTGTACTGTTGATGAAGCAACTTTGCCTTTTCGATGTCAGCGCTTTGATGTTTTTTCGTTCCACCGCCGAAGAGGATTATCAGTTCAGCCCCATCCTGAGCTAAGTAGATTCGAATTCCAGGTCCCCAATCGATCTTGTACTCGCCAATTCCCCCGAACCAATTAATTGCTGATACTAGACCGCGTTCCATTCGGATTAAAGTTGTGGCAACCTTCACCGCCGCCTCAGGCGCAAGACCATCAAACCATGCTTTGAATGGGCTAGAACCGTCTTCCAAAACGTATTCTTGAACTTTCACTGCACAAATAGTAACACATATGTTACTATTTGTCAATTTTTAAGCAATGGTCGAGGACAAGACCAGACTGGCCTCTACCCGACAGCGATGAAGCCTGACGAGAATTTTGCCCCAAAAGGATGTAACCAAATAGTCTAAGCCATTGCTGTGCAAAGGATGCAATTTTACGAATCCATCTTTGAATGGTTGCGCGATTTTGTGCACTCGGAGTCTGCGGTATCGCTGTCAGGGAAAAGCTTTTGATTACACTCACTGAGGAACAAAAGAAAGTATTCAACTGTCTACATTATGAGATCCGAAATGGCCTTGGAACAATTGACAAACGATGGCTGTGCTTGCGATCGCAATCGCAAGTGAAGAAACAAGAGGCTCAGCAAAGCAATTACGAAACTAGCGATCAACACTGTATATGGTGCTTTCCGCAGTTCTTAAAGCGCCAGAGCAAATGGAGTTTTTTATGTCGATGCAACAAAATCCGCAGTTTCCGCTCAACAATGCTGCTTATGACCTGATAGTGATTTTGCATGAGAAGTCTAAGGCAATCGAGGCCTACGAAGGCTATCTGAAAGATGTGCAATACGACACGAAGCTACGGCAGACGCTTATAGAGATTCGTCTCGACGAGCAAAAACACATTGCACTCTTAAAAACACATCTGCCAAGCTTGCTAAACGATGACAAGCCTATTGTGTAGCTAGAAGGACAAACAAAATACAATTCAATTGCGGAGGTAAAGCTAATGAATAAGAAAGAGGAAATGGACTCTGCAGAAGGAAAAACCATTCCAGAGAATTCTACCCTAATCGAGGGTAGTGGTGAATACGGGATTGAACAGTTTTTGGTGCCGAAAGAAGAGGATCTCGTGAAGGCGCGTAAACTTAGTTCATATCATTATTCTCAAGATCAGTTACAACACAAGGAAGATCGCATTGATGGCAAAAAGGAACAGAAATAACTGTCGCTCTCGGTTAGGTACCACGAATAATCTCTACTAACTGTGGCTTGGGAAGCGCGGTTACAAATAGTTAGTCGCGTCCATTTGGGGAGCACAGTGCGTATTGAAAATTATCGTGGTTGAACATATTCGTCTTGTGACAGCTTCGCCACCTTCACAAGGCTGTCTACATAGGCACTATATGTAGCTCTCAGTGACTGTTCGTTAGGAATTTTTTTGTCCAAATCTGTGCACAATTGCTTTTAGCCTTTTGTTGTAGCAAATCTGTCGCCGCGTCAAGCGACAGCGGAGCTGCATGCCACCATCCTCAAAGACCAGTATCGCATCTGGTGACCATTCAAATCACACCTCGCAACGCTGTCCAGATTCAAGAAAGCTCTAGCTGCGGCGCTCGACAGTAGCCATTCCACAAATCGCAAAAAATTTATAAAGGCAGTCTTATGATCAGTTAAACTACTCTGGCACTGAATTTAGAAGGTATTTGACGCAATGAACGAACAAGAAAACGAAGTAGTGATAAAGATTCTCAATAAGATTATGGAATTGGAATTGGCTGGTGTAGTTCGCTATACGCACTATTCATTGATGGTGTATGGCTACAACAGGATTCCAATCGTTGCCTGGTTAAAAAGCAATGCGAATGAGTCTCTTTTACACGCGCACAAAGCTGGCGAACTTGTCACTTTGCTTGGCGGTCATCCATCCTTAAAAATTGGACCTCTATTGGAAACTGAAAAGCATGACCTGGGAGACATCCTTCGTGAAAGTTTAGAGCACGAAAAAGCCGCAATCGGCGCCTACTACGAGTTACTCAAGCAATCAGAAGGCAAATCAGTTCTTTTAGAAGAGTGGGCAAGAGAGCAGATCATGAATGAAGAACTTCATCTCGATGAAGTGAACAAGATGTTACGTAAACCAGGAGATATTCATCCGTTCCACGCCTAAGTCCGAAAACCTAAAAACTCGCAAGCAATTATCGGTACATAGCCACCATTTCCTGATACAAGGGAATGGTGGCTATAGCTAAGCAACTGCTCGCTCAGCCTTAAGCGATCATAGTTTTACGAACGGCTGCGAGATTCGATAATAGCCAGCCTTTTACTCAGTTCATTACAATCATTCTCATTAAAGCGCTCGCGACAAGCTGCGGTGATTTTTTTTGCCATTTGGCGAATGGCGGTCAAATATGGAGGATAGTTGGTAAGTCCAGAAATATCGTATAAAACCCGCATGATGCGTAGACTAACAGCCATATCGCCCTTTCCATATGGACCTATTTGATCAAAAGCAATCTCAAGCAATCGTGGAAAAGTCGTTTGCCGTCTGGTCAACCTGACGATACCTTTGTCGTCCATAACGCAGTTAATTGGCGGCTGTAACGTCGCTGCTTTGACCAAAACTCGACTTAGATTATCGACACAGTTGATCGCAGTACTAGGGTCATTGACAGCTGGAGAAATTGCTTTTAGTGCGATGTCCACTAACTGGAGAACACCAAATTCAACGTCGTCCTCCATTGAGCGAAGCGGACCAATGTGAAAACACGACAATGCCTTGCGTTTTAATTCGTCACTTACAAGAGATTGTGCCTGGACAGTAAAAAGTGGAATTCCGCCGGGCACATATTGCCCGACACCGCGGTGCACAAAGAACTCGCAATTTTGAGATTCAGCGACATTAATCAGTTTCTTTTCGTCTAAAAACTGAATGTATCCTGCTCGCCGTGAAACGACGCGGGCTCCCTTGGTCGGCTCGATGATTGGCTGAGTCTCGGCCGGAAAACCGTTTAGAGGCGGTCCGAAAACTTTGTCAACAGTTTTCTCCGCTTCCGTGGCGATGCGATCGACTATGTAATTTACCTGGATAGCGATCGCTATATGGTGAATGAAAAAAATCAAGTAAAAAAGACAAATTGTCGATAGTACAAGAGAAACGCTCAGCGAAAGCGTCGGAACGAGATACTTTCCGCCTGAATGAACTGACGGCAATAGAATCAGACAATAAGCAAAAGTGCCGATAAACAATCCAAGAGTTGTTTGACTGACGCGGTCTTTGATAAAGGACGAAAGTATGCGAGGTGAAAACTGCATTGATGCAAACGTAAGGGCAATCAATAACACCGAATAAACAACAGAAACAATAGTGATACAGGACCCGGCAGTTGCACCTAGCATTAGTTGCGCCATGCCAGGATCACTTGGTACAAGCCAACTTATGTGCTGCGACCAACGTCCGAAAGATTCATTGCTCAATTCCAATTTCGGCAAGATTACGGCAATGCTGCTTAAAAACAGCATGATGACGATCGGCAAAACGAGGTAGCCACCATTCAATTCGTACATAATGTGACGCAACACGTTAGTCTTCAGTATTTTCAACGACTCACCTTTGCCACCCAAATCATTATCAACTGGTAATTATCTGATCCTTTCCAATGCGACTGATTTGCCTAACTATACCCCACTGGCTGTTTCAAGCCAAATGGCTACCTCTAGCCGGCGCGTCCTATACCAGCAGTGGCTTTAAGCAGACCATATGACCTCTGGTATGACCGGGCGTTACTTTGAATTTGACGCCACCAAGGGCAGTGAAACGTTTAATCAGTCTACCTAGCCTCACCGTCGAGCGGAGGCAGTCCTAACAGCTTGACACTCCATGGCAAGGCAATATCTAATTGCTTGCGTTGGATTTCGCGCACCTCAGAACCGGGATGTGGCGGCGGCAGACCTGCACGGAAGGCCCAGAAGCCGGCAATCAGTGCAACCAGATTCGGTTCTCCCGCAACTATTTGCTCTGGCGCTGGACCGCCCTCCAAGGCGACGCTGGGCAGCCAGCAGATCACATCAAACATCGAATTACCGACGCAGGCCCAGTTCCAATCAACAAAAACGACGCGATCGCCAAGAATGCAAATATTGTCGCTGCGAATGTCCAGATGAAGTAATTCAGAACCGGTGAGAATAGCTTGGTCCTCTGACTGAATTAAAGTCGGCAACGCGCTGTTTAGCCAGTCGGCAGAGCACCTCCCAAGGCTTAAGAAGCCGTCTGGTTGCAAGGCTATCAACTTCCAACTGGCAAGGTCCGGTCGCATGGATTCAAGCGACTTCAAACCATCTGGTGGTGGCGTCTTTCTGACAGAATCGAGCGTTTTCAGAACAGCCGCAATCGTATCGGGCGTCCATGTATGCGACCAGAGTCCTGAACTTAAATCCTCCAAAACAAGCAACGGTTTTTCCCCGTCGTCATGCCAGCCAAGTAAATCCGGCATAAATTTGGCATGGACATTTTGATACATACGATATTCGTCACGCAACCAGCCGGCAGTTATAGGATCTGTAGAGACCTTGACGAAAGCCGAACGGCCATCTGCAAAGTTAACTATCAGTCGCTGTGCGGCTGTGTAGCCGCCAGAAACGGACGTCATGAACACTGGGCGCACGTTCAGAATGCTGTGCAAGCGTTCCTGGATATTCAGCATGACTTATGCACCCTCACGCCGCATCAACAAATCGGCAGTGCAAAACTGAAAGTCGAGCCATTGTCAACCTCAGAATGGACCCAGATTCTGCCGTGATGCCGCTCTATTATTCGCCTGCATAACGCAAGGCCAAGACCTGTTCCTGGATAGTCAGCTTTAGAATGCAAGCGCTCAAAAGGGTGAAAAATTTTGTCCACATACTTCATATCGAAGCCAATGCCATTATCAGCAAACTCAAAAATGATTTCGTCCTTTTCGGCGGTTGCCCGAATTTTAATAGTCGGTCTTTCGGAGCAATATTTTACTGAGTTACCGATCAGATTGCGAAAAAGGAGTGAAAGCAAAATAGCATTCGCCCACACCGTGGGGAGGTCTGATTCTACTATTACCTGCACGTTCTTCGCCTCCAAAACAGGCTTCAAATCGACCAGAGCTGATTTTAAAACATCAGCACAACGTACCGACTCGAATACAATCTCCTGTGAATCTGCTAAAGAGAAGGTCAACAAGGATTGAATCAGGGCACGCATTCTGTTCGTGCCAGCAACTGTTTCACTCAGCCAATCATTTGCTTCCTCGGTTAACTCCGGTCCATATTTTTTACTCAACAAATTGAGGAAGCTGTCCATTGCGCGAAGTGGTTCTTGCAGCTCATGAGCAGCCATGTAGGCAAAATTGTGCAGGGACTCATTTGAACATTTGAGATGCCGAATCTTTTCATGCAGTGCCTCTTCCTCGCTCATTGGTATCAACCTCTTTACTGTTCTGCCTAAGCGATTAAATCTCTCGTTCGTCAACAGGACGCTCCGGAGCCACATGAACATATTCTATCAAGTTTAGAGCAAGCAAGACGCGCTTAACATGAATATGCGCATTTTCAATGAAAGTTTTTACGCCACCAAATTCGGTGCCTGCAGCAGCAGTGCCTATTACAAAAACGTTTGGAACGTTTGTTTCCATAGTGCTCAGATCGACAACGGGCTGAGCATCAACCAACGTAACACCGAGCTGATCGAATAAGTCAGTTTTCTGTCGATAACCGATGAGAAGGAGAACAAAATCGGCATCGATGGACAAAATTTCATTACCAATCGACCCACGCACGAAACCTCTGATAATTTCCTTTAACTCAAAATTTGTGACAACCTGAATTTTTCCCTCTTTGGTCAAATTGTCCAGTTCAGGTAACAACCATGGCTTGATCCGTCTTGGGCGAAATCCTTCTTTGCGATGACAAAGAGTGACGAATGCTCCAACATGGTAAAGACGAATCGCCGCTTCTGCTGCAGAATTTCCCGAACCGATGATTGTCACCTTCGTTCCTGCATAACGATGCGGCTCGCCCATGTAATGGCTCACCCATGAGGAATTTTCTCCTGGCACATTGGACCGCTGTGGCACATGCAGATTACCAATAGCCAAAATGATTTTTTCGACCTCTATCGTTTCAATTTCAGAAAAGGTTTCGAGTTTTTCTGCTTCTTCGAGTGGTCCGCCTACGCCGTGAGAACTGGGCGAAATCGAAACTCTAAAAGTATTTGCGCCTGACTTTTCGATGCCTACAACCCGCCGATAGTGTTCGATCGGTAATTTAAACTGGCGAACGACGTTTCGAAGATATAAGAGATAGTCCTCACGAAAGGCTTTGCGAGTCTGCGGTTCAAAAGGAATTTCCGCAATGGCAATGCGTTCAGGCGAACTAAAAATCTCTGTACCGGGTGCGTACCATTCGATAGTCGAAGCAGTCGAACCGGCCTCCACTATGCGAAATGGCACACTGCGCCTTGACAGTTCGACAGCCATTTCTATGCCGATTGGTCCGGCTCCTATAATTAAGATCACGTGCGCTCCTTGCGGACAAACATTTCTAATATATCTTGACAATTAACAATCAGCTTTCAAGCAACCAATCTTCAGCCAATAACATTCGTGTATCGTTTCCAATATAAGCGACACGGTCCATGCAGCTGGAGAAAATAATGCGTCAACTTCTTTCAATCGGCAACATGATCGCAGTCGCTTCCCTGATGGCGATCAGTACAACATCAATTTTTTTAACTCCAACGTTTGCACGGCAACGTACAAGAAGTTTAGTTCAACCAAATGAACGCTTGCAACATGCAGTGAATGACATTTACAGAAATCCAAAAGTCGCCGAGCAAGAACTGCAGAAATTATCTAGTCCAACAGCCAAAGCATACCTGGCCTTTTTATACATGTCGCATAAAACGACATTGCCCCAGCCTCAGAGAAAAATAGATTCTTTGATTCGCCACGCGATCGCCCAGGTGCCAGATAAGAGCCTCCTGGCAGACATCGACGATAAAGATATCCACTGCACCACAATGGAAAAGTTGTTACGCTACTTACGCTTTATTACTGAAGCTGATGAGACTGCAACTGTTACGCCCCCTATTCGTATTTTCAAACAATATCCTGATGCCTGCATGAGCGCGTTTGCCGCTTATTATTATTCTTCGCGAGAAAGAGCCCTTCCTTTTGAATTGAAAACTGTCGACGACATCGGCTCCATTTCAGCAGTGAAAGCGGTTTTCGCAGATATTGATAAAATCAACGGCAACGAAGATCAATTGACAAACGGCACCATGGTCTATGGCTTCTATCGACAGCAGGCTCTAGCGAGGCTAAAAGCATCTCTTGCGCCTCAATTGTGTTTCAAAGAAATGAATTGTGCAACTGGCAAGCGAGACTACAAAAATTTCTCAGACTTCATTGAGCACTGGTCAACGCAGGAACTATACAACCGCAAAAATTGGCTGGCTTTGCAGCGCGATACCGACAAGGCTGTAGCGCCTCTTGCAGCCCATTACAGCAAACATTTTCATTTGAGTGCAGTTGTGGCGCGCAAATATGCCGAAGCGACGTTGAAGAGCGACGTCGTCTCCTGGCTGGGAAGCTTTTCTCAATCAGAAGCAACTGAAGAAATTAACATGCCAATTTATAAGGTTTTCGCTCCTCACGCAGATAGCATCGCTGATCTCAAAAAAAGGATTGGACAGCGCGTGATGTCCAAACCGGAATTAGCTGAAGCGTTGCGATTGCAGACACTCAATGGTGGCAATTTGGAAATAATCGACTGGCTTTTGCAATTGGGAGCACCAGTTGCAGGCGGCATGGAACCGCCCCTGTTTAGCGCAGTTGAACGACCGGAAGTGGTGGCACTACTGATTAAAGCAGGAGCTAACGTCAATGAGACAAATGTCATCGGTAAAACCGCTTTGATTCAAGCAGCACAATACAATGCTCTGCCCACTATCAAAGGATTGATCGCCGCCGGCGCAGATATCAATCATAAAATGATCAATACCGATCAAGTTAATAACGCCGACCCAGACGCTCCTAGTTATGTTTCTTATTCCGTAGGAAGACGCTCGGCTCTGATGTATGCGGCCGGTTTTGCGGATTCGAGCACGATTGACTACCTTGTCAGCAAAGGTGCAGACAAAACCGCTAGAGACTCCGAGGGGTGGAAGCCTGCAAAATTCCTCAGCTGGAATAAGCGAATTTCAAAAGCAGACACCGTGAGAATGACAAAAGAGCTACACTAATGTACCGTCAACAAAGACCATTCGCTCGAAAATTGTAAAAGTCTAACCCCATACGCATAATTAAGGATTGCCATGCGAACAAAAGTGCTGTGTTCTCTATCATTTGCAGTTGGATTGTTGGCAATAACGTCGATCAATGTCATTGCTAAGAACACAACGACTGAACCATACGGAGACAATATTTTCTGCTGGTTCTCTGACGTGCCTTACAATTCAACGACAAACACTGTCGCCCAGGCAGAAGCCAGACTCTCAGGCACCGGCGGCATCAAAGTCAACACCATCCTCACTGGTGGTAGCAAATTCAGACTTGGACACTATGAAGTAAGCATTGACGGTAGTGGTATCGCATCTAGTGGTGTCAGCTCGGTCAATGTCGATCATGATTTCAACGCCGCAATCGGCAGCGCATACTTCGTTTCGAAGCCAGCCTCATGTACACTGCCATCGGCTATTAATGCTCAAGGAAAAGAAATATTGGTGTGGAATGCCTGCCCTAGAGGCGGCACCATCAGCTACAGCACATCAACCGATCAACTGATTTCTGGCAAGCCGCCAGCGACTATTTCGAACGCGACACCATATAAGCTTGATCGATTCATGTCAGATGGAAGTAATTGGTACAGAGAATAGCCATGAGCTTGTCCTTCTGACGTCAGGGTCAAGATTGCAAAAAGAAGTTGTTATGCAAATTCTGACGATGACAACAGCGCTGGGAAAGAAGTTTGGTGAAGCCTTGAGTGATTATGCAAAACCAGGAGTTCGTAATGGGTTAAGCAACCAAAACAAGTTGTGTCGGTATCGTCAAACAAATAAGTGCCATTATGCAAACATCTTTTTGTGCCAGCGATACCAGTCACTTTGAAATAATTCGTTTGGATCATGCTTCAGCTTCAGAGCGAGATAATGCTCAAAAGCTGGATAACAGGTCAGCATTTGCTTTTTGTCGGCAAGGTGCTGATACGTCAAATAGAAAGAACCCTTCAAGTCGATCGCGCGATCAATTAGAAATTTCCAGGACCGCATTGTCAGCTCTATTGCCGAGGCACTGTGCACTGTGTGGAAATTGAAGATCACGCAGGCATAACGCTCACGCGCCCAGGGTAACAATGTCTCATCATCCTTTTCAATAAAGCGAATGGTACTGAATATAATGTTTTGCCTGTGCGCGAGAAAATATTCGCGGGCGTGGCCAAGAAATGTCTCAAGCTGCGATATTGGTACGAAAAACTCGCTCAACACCTCTGTCGCGAGTTCCTTTGAAGCACTTCGGCGATCGAGGCTGCGATGATAACCATTTACGTAATGGCTGTTCTGCCAAACATCGGACCAGTTTATGAAGCCATCCGTAGCCTGATAAAATGCAACATAGTCCTTGTATGCCTTCATTTTATCACTGTGAGCGAGAGTGACCAATTCTGTCCAGCCCTTAGCGGTCATCGTTTTTTCGCTCCCAGTAATGGGAGTATCAATATCAACAGGCTGATAGGTCGAAAAAATCCCTTCGCTCAAATAACCAGGCGAAGTCTCGTCGATGTTCATTTGACAGTGCCCATAGCGAAAGCCTTTGCTAATGCTTTGGTCGACGCACTGCGCTAGTTTTGGCAGCGGAATCAACTGCACCAGCCTGCGAACCTTTTGTCGAGGTATGAGCTTGAGTGTTACTTGCGGAACAAATCCAAATACACCATAACCACCAATTACCGAATTAAACAATTCAACATTTTCATGCCGATTGCAATTGATTAGTTCACCATTGGCATTGATCAATTTAAACGACTCAACATCAGCAACAAAAGGCTTGAGTAACAACCCCTGCCCATGAGCGTTGGCAGAGAGGGTACCGCCAATAGTCAGTGTATTGAGCCCAGTCTGTTTCTGATTGATGCCCAACGGCTTCGGCTCACGCAACTGCATTTTGTCTAGAGACGACTCTATATCCACCCAGCGGGCACCACTTTGCACCGTGAGAAGTGCAGCTTCTCGATCTAAGTGAAGTATTTTATTCATTCGCGTCGTGTCGAGCAAAACACCATCAGTCAGAAATTGCTGCCCGCCAGCAGCATGCCTGCTCCCACAGATCGACAAAGATTGACCTGACTTACGCGCCCGGGCGATAGCCTGCAGGCTGTCTGACACAGATTCGACATGATGGATTTCACTCACCCAAGTTGGATTTAGCGCCGAATGCACGTCATTCACAAGAGTGCCTCGATGCTCAGCCAACGCTTCCTGCCAGGGTGATAAACCAGCAATTGCAGCCATGCGCAGGAAGTCGCGTCTGCTAAATCCGCAGGGTGAGTTCTTTGTTGAAATCATTTTGCCGCTCCCAATCTCTCACACCTGAACAATTTCAGTTGAAACGATTAGTGTAATCATGTTGCTCAAGACATGCAATTCGCGCTTTAACATTAGTTTTGATTAGATGATCGATGGCCCCAACTGTAGCTCGACACGAGGAACTACCCGCGCCGGCGAGTCTTAAGGACTGCACAGCTATCACTACAGGCAGTGGCAAAACACTCAGCCACTACTTGAGAAGGTGTATCGCTTCGACTACGCTTCGGTCAAGCCGTTTTGCACTTGAAGGCAAAACGATCGGCAAATGTAGCCTGCATCTGAATTTTCGCCGATTCGGTCACAGAGCAGCATGAGCAATCATGCCAAACGATCTACAAGTTTTGAAGAAAATTGAAGATGCTGAACTGAACGGCAATCAGAAGCCGGAAACCAGTCTGAAATTCATCGGATGCTCTTAGAAGTTATCCTTCTGCCCACTTGGGCCCCACTTTTTTTCGATCAATTGCAAATAGCCATCTGCCAGCTCATCGCAACCGTATGGAATTTGACGCGGCGGTGTGTAATCAAACGCGGAAGCGGTTTCTAGCCAGTTATGTACAAAGTGACGTCCATGATTGGCATACTCCACTCTAGAGGCAGAATGTGAGTGTGAGATGATGTCCAAACAAGGCACACACACGCAACATTCGTTGACTTTGCCACCTCGGGCAGTGCTATCCGTCTCAGGCGAGTTCGAACAAGGGTCGGACAAGTTATGGGAATGCAAGTGTCCAGCAAAGATAAGCGATTCGATTATCTGGCGAATGTCGATCAGGGAGGGCACATTGACATGCACATTCATAAAGAACCTCGCGAATGGTCTCGGTAGAACCCACTCTCATTCTTCTCTTCCCCGAAAAAAGCCACCTCCGTCCGACGAGGGATCTGCCCTCTCTCCATGGGGGGGAATTTCTCACTGACCTGCATCACCCCTATGGGTGATGCGCTGCCACTAGCAATCAGGCAACGACTCCGTCCGTCCAATCGAAAAGTCCGAATGTCGCCGTAATGAGACATTTTGCTTAGCAGATGCTCAGAGATCTCGCGTCGGCAAAAGTACAGCTGTTGCCATCGCCGAATCATAAAGAGCGTCGCTGACAGCAATAATCTCCACTTCTTCACCTGCAGGTTGAGACCTGGTTAAAGACCATCGGCATGCTCCATTAAGCCGAGTCAGCGAGTTACGTGTGAGAAGAGGAATTGTTTTTTTGCACTTAAATAACAAAAGAGAGTGTCGTTATGACACTCTCTCTTTCGCAGTCTTTTTTAAATTGCCTTTTTCTAAAGCAATGAATTGAAGTTATTTACTTACAACTAATTCCTTACGCACCACTTTTAGCTCCTCGGCAAGCTTTCGGTCCTTTGGAGCCCAGCCAAGATCTTTGTTGGCTCTTGAAGCATCAATTAATTGATCGAGCGCTAAGCCTTCCGCAAATCCGCCGAATACTTTTTTAGCATCATCCAGAGAAACAGATTTTGTTTTACCAGATACGCCAGCTGCTTCAGCAACATATTGGCTATATTCAGCAGCCTGAGGGGCCTTGCGTTCCGCTGCATTGTAAAGTGAGCCCGCAACGGCTTTTGTCGCTGCTAGCACATACAAATTAGCTAGATCTTCCACATGCACAATGGACCAATGTGACTCGGCTTTGCCAACGTAATGCGCTTCACCAGATTTCTTAGCGTTAGCAATCAACTGAGCAAAAATTCCACCACCCTCACCGTAAACAATTGCAGGACGGATAACTATGGTGCGAATATTTTGTTTCGAAGCCTCAAGAATCTGTTGTTCGAGCGCTGGGCGCCATTGAATAATATCTATCGGTTGAGTTTTAGCATTTTCATCAGCTGGATTATCGCCTGTATTACCTAGAACCCAAGAGCCGCTCGTATAAACGAAAGTCTTGTTCGTGCCTTTTAGCGCATTAATGATCGACCATGCAGTTTGCTTTTCGACTGCACCAAATGATTCGTTATAGACAGCCGCTGTATGCACAACAATATCGAACTCAGCCAGTTTTTCAATGTAAGTCTCTGGCTTCGACACGTCACCTTGATGGGACGCAAAGCCGTTGGCGATGACACGTTTGGCTGATTCTTCCGACCGTGTCAGGGCGGTCACTTCATGCCCTTGTCTCTTGAACGACTTTGCCACAGCCTCGCCGATATAACCTGTGCCGCTTGTGATAAATACTTTTGCCATGATAATTTTCCTCATTGTTTGGTTTGTGTGTTCTATAACAGTGCTTACATTTTACGCAAGCTTATATGCGCCACCATATTTGGTGGCTAGCTATTGGCGCTATGAAGCGCTTCAAATTCAGACTTTCATCCAGATTAGCTTGTCAGACCCTAATGAGAATGACTACAACTGATTCTTTAGAATGTCTTATTTCTATGATTGGCTAATGTTCCAGCGCCCGTAAGCGTCGGTGTTTCAGCAAATCAATATGGATAAATATGGCTGTTTTGTTTGGTCAGCTACCAAGTTCTAATTAGTCCCCTTGGGGACACATACAGCACATCGAGCATGGCAAAGCGACATTGGCGACACGCGCCAAGATTGCTTTTTTAACGATAGTCGAGCTTTTGCTCATTCGTTCCGCCAAGATGTGAGACTGAAAACAGTATACACAAAGATTCCAATTTGAACAGCTCGAATTGAGTTTAGTTTATATTCCTAACTGACTGGATTTAGCGTCTTGGAACGCTCAGGCGATCTAAGGGGTGACTGGCTCAACTGTCGCTGACGCGTGGCGTCCACGGGCGAGCCGTTGATGTGCTCGCGTAAACTGATGGCATGACAGGGCCCCGTTAATAGAAAGCTCTCCTGCTAAAGTCAGAGCCGCACAAACTTCCGCGAGCGCTCTTGCATGGCCCTGGCCAGCCAGACCCATTATCTCTAAGCAGGCTCGTTGGCTGGGCAAACTAGTGCCACCGCCCACAGTGCCAACCATCAGATTTGGTAGCATAACCGAACCATAAAGCGCGCCGTCTTCCTGAATTGCCAGCCGCGATATGCCAATTGCAGACTCCGCTACACAGGCCACATCTTGACCGCAAGCCATAAATAATGCAGCCAGCCCATTAGCGTAGTGACCCTGAATTCCAAAACTACCAATCATGGCACTGGCTATGGTGCCCATGCTCGAGTGTTTACACATGGCATCAGGTGTCGTGTGCAACAGTTTTATGACCAGCTCTTGCGGAATGCTCACTTCTGCCGTCACCTTTTTGCCTCGCACCGTAGTGAATGACAGAGCATTGGCTTTTTTGTCACCGCTCATGTTTGTCTCAATGAACCAGTATTGAGGTTTGACTGGTGAAGCTTCTTCGATATAGTGGCAAACGGCCTCAGTCGAAATTGTCACCATGTTTTGACCAGATGCGTCCCCAGTCACATATTCGAAGTTGATATAAACGTGATTGCCTTCAATTGTCGTACGCATGTCGACAAGTTTGCCGTGTCGAGTTGTTGTTGCCGCAACTTCAATAAATTTTTCCAGCTGCGAAATAGCCCAAACTGCAAACTGTCCAGCTTCGCCCAGGTCACGGAAGGCAAAACTGGGTGCTCGACTTACGCCCTCACTGACAAGCGCGACGCTGCATCCACCTGCTTCGGTTATCACCTGAGCGCCTCTGTTGTAGGAAGCGACAAGTGCTGCTTCAGTCGTAGCCAATGGCACATAATAATCTCCTTGAGCGAAAAGACCATTAACGCGCAAAGGACCAATTAGACCGATTGGCACTTTGACTGTGCCGATGAAATTCTCAATATTTTTCTGGTAGACCTCACGCTCGTCGAATGTACGTGGGTCTAAAATCGTCGCCTTCTGCGCTCCGTCGAGACCCAAGACGTCCCAACGCCTATCGAGAGCTTCGGGCGTCAGACGGGTGCCTCCGGGAACTCGCGGCGGTGACTGATGATGCTTTGGTTTAAGCTGCTCCAAAAGTACGTCCTGACCGTTTGTCTTGAGAAGGTCAGTAATGTGGTCCGTCGCTCGGGAGTGATTAGATGGCATGAGTTTTCCCTCGTAAATCGAAGTCGTCAGCTTAACTCACGCAATTTTCGCACTGATCAGCTGCCACTAAAACATTTAGAAGGAAGTCAAGGATTGGATTTTCACGATCTTTTGGGAGAATTCTCGACCAGAGCCCGACCAACACGTCTCACTCATAAGAGCGAGAGCGCCGTCGATTTCCCGAAGATTGAAGGCAGCTCGTCTTTACTGTTCATCGAATTGACAGAGATAGCGCTGACCAATGGCGGAAATACGATTTGCATTTCAACTTATAATTCTGTCCTGCTCCACAAAAGTTGCAATATTCTGAGTCGTTTGAAATTTCTTTTCCACATTGTTTGCAATACATAAAATTTCTCCCGAATGTTTTACTATACACCATCTGTGGTGTCAGACCGGCTTACTCAACCAACTGCCTGACCAATAGCACGTCATCCCCGTTCAGTACTGAATCTGTTCTCTCCAGGCGCTACTGTCAACCAAAATGGGCAAATCTCGCGACCTTTGGCAATTGAATGCTACTTCTTCGCGAGTGACGCGACCTGCCCCTTCCAATCCTTAATTGCTACTGGCAAACCATTGTGCACAATCGTATAGCAAACGTGATCGAAGCCTTTGTGATCATTGGGACCATAATCAAGCTTGAAGTCTGGGCCAAGTCCGATATCCTTTTTGTGGAAAGATTCAATTGCTTTGATGAAATTAGAGCGAGTCAGGTTGCGACTAGCTTCTTGCAGACCATCGCAAACAACCAGAGCACAAACCCCTCAAACTGTGCAAAGCTTGGTTCCTGACCTGGTGCACTCGTTTCCAGCAATTTGCGATAGGGGGCAACGGTCGGTAGTTGCACGTCATAATATGGTGGCACTACCTGAGTGATAACGGTGCCTTCTGCATCTTTGCTAACGAGCTTGATAAATGCCTCGACTGGAAAGAAGGACACAGAACTGAATAAAGTATGCCAGCCACTTTCATGACACTGTTTAATGATTTTGACTATAGGAGGTGCCGTACCATCAAATACAACTACTTCGGGATGATTGGGCTTGACTCCGTTAATTGCATCATCAACCGCCAAGCTTCCACGATCAAATGAACCCGCTCCCACAATTTCCGAACCATGATCTTTCAAAGTTTGCTTCACACCGCTCAGTGTGGCTGCTCCGCAGGTATCGTTCTGATAGATCACTGCAAACTTCCGGAACCCTACATCCCACAAATGATTAACCTGAGCAAGCGCCTCATCGGAATATGAAGCTCTAATACCGATCACAAAGTGGCGAAAAGGTTCGTAAATCGCGTCCCAACCGGTATACAAACCCACAATTGGAAAATTATGTGATGTCGCCAATCGTACGTATTTCGTTGCAGAAGGAACTCCGACAAAAAATGCACCGGCAAACACTTTTTCTGCCTGCAAGCAAGAGAAGCACGTCAAAGCTTTATCAGGATCGTAGCTATCATCGTGTGATAGCAATTTGATTTTGCGACCGTTAACACCACCCTTTGCGTTGACATAATTGAGGTAAAGCATTGCACCGCTGACAACTTGCTTGCTGACGCCAGCCACAGGTCCTTCCAGCGATGCGCATGAACCGAGCAAAATTTCTTTGTCTGTAATGCCAGTTGTTTCGTCTGCTTTATTGGGAGCGGGCGAGGCCGGCTCAGCGCTTAAAGCTTATGGCACCAATGCGCTTGATGTAGATAGCACTAACGCAACTTGCAGAACCACAGCCTTCCAGTAGTGCATTTCTCGGAGTTTTATTTTGCGCATGACAAGCCCTCAACGGCATTGTTTATGACGTTGATAATATCAAACAATGATGACCCTAAATACTTAGGCCAGATCAGATCGATCGACCTAGCCAATTCGCGTGAAGGCTGAAGACGCTCATGCCATGATATTCTGTACATAAAGATACGTTTGTTCATAGTGGGTTTTAGTCTTGATCTCTCAAACCGCTGAATACGCATTAAGAGCAATGGTTTTTCTGGCCATGCAGAAAACGGCCGTGACCGGTCAGCAAATCGCCGAAGTAACAAAAGTGCCACCTGGTTATTTGAGCAAGCTGATGCACCAGCTTGTTAAAGGCAAGCTCGTCAGCTCACAGCGTGGCATTGGCGGTGGCTTTGTTCTTGCTAAAAAGCCAAACGAAATTTCAATTTTGGACGTCATCAATGCTGTCGCCCCTATAGTCCGCATCGAATCCTGCCCCTTGGGACTCCAGTCGCATGGGCTAAACCTATGCCCC
>Ga0182030_10002687_pt1 | contig 37832 bp, 45 predicted proteins | sample 812S3MmetaG_FD_121299 | JGI IMG/M metagenome (GOLD analysis project Ga0182030, IMG submission 121299) | Permafrost microbial communities from Stordalen Mire, Sweden - 812S3M metaG (Illumina Assembly) | ecosystem: Environmental > Terrestrial > Soil > Wetlands > Permafrost | place: Sweden...
AATTGTCCGATCAGGACGACGCCGCCCCTCGCAAGGAGGCCACCGGCGAGACGCAGGAAGACGCCCCGGCCGCTGAGCCGCCACGCGAGCTTCCGAGGTCTTGGACCAGGGACCGAACCGAGATCTGGAACCGCCTCGACCCTGCCACGCAAGACATCTTGCTGGAGCAGGACAGGACGGCCAGCGTCGAGGTTCGCCGGGTCCAGAACGAGGCCGCCGAACTCCGCAAGGCCGCTCTGGCCGAGCGGGCGCAGGCGGAACAGGCACGGCAACGATACGAGGCGCAGCTGCCGGCCTTGATGCAGGCTCTCCGCGACGCCCAGCAATCGGCATTCGCCGACATCAGAACCGTCGACGATGTCACCAAACTGGCGAACGAGGACCCGTTCCGCTATCTGCAATGGCAGGCGCACCAGACCAAGCTGCAGGCTGCCACTGCCGAGCTCGAGCGGGCCAACGGACAGCAGAACCAACAGCGGCAATCCCAATGGCAGCAGTATCGCCAGCGGGAAGACGCGCTGGCGGCCGAACTGATCCCGGAGCTTGCAGACAAGGACAAGGGCGCCGCGCTGATGAAGCGCGCCGCCGACCGGCTGACCGAACTCGGCTTCAGGCCGGACGAACTGACCAGGCTGGCGAACGGCGAGGAGAAGATCTCGGTGTTCGATCACCGTTTCCAGCAACTGGTCTATTCCGACCTGAAACTGTCCGAGATCCGGAACGCCAGGGCAGCTGTCGTCGCCAAACCCGTTCCGCCGGTGCAGCGGCCGGGAACGGCCAGGCCGCAAGGCCAGGCCAATTCCGAACACATCCAGGCCCTCACCCAGAACCTCAACGCAACCGGCTCGCTGCGGGCCGCCCAGGAACTGCGCGCGGCGCAGCTCCGATCCCGCAACCGGGCATCATAAGGACCAACCGACATGGCCATGCCAACCAACACCTTTGCCACCTATGAGGCGATCGGCAATCGCGAAGACCTCTCGGACATGATCTACCGAATTTCGCCGACCGACACCCCGTTCCTGTCCGGCGCCGAAACCGAAAAGGCAACGGCAGTCCTGCACGAATGGCAAACCCAGGCCCTTGCTGCGGCCTCCGGATCGAACGCCCAGCTCGAAGGCAGCGATTTCGCGGCGGTCGCCGCCGTGCCGACCGTCCGGCTCGGGAATGTGGCGCAGATCAGCGCCAAATTTCCGGCGGTCACCGGCACCCAGATGGCGGTCGAGCATGCCGGCCGCGACAACGAAATGGCCTATCAGGAAATGCTGAAAGGCCTCGAACTCAAGCGCGACATGGAAACCACATTGGTCGGCACCAACCAGGCCAAGAACAGCGGCAACGACTCGACCGCCCGCAACCTCGCTTCCATCCTGTCCTGGCTCTACAGCAACACCGTGATGGGATCGGGCGGAGCCGGGCCCTCGGCCGCGACCGGCGCCTATACCCGCACCGACGGCACCCAGGCGCCGTTCACCGAAGCCAGTCTCAAGACCGTGCTGTCCGCGGCCTGGACCAATGGCGGCAAGCCCGACCTGATCATGACCGGCGCCTTCAACAAGCAGATCTTTTCGACGTTTACGGGTCGCGGCACGCCGGTCGAAGAGACAAAGTCGAAAAAGATCGTGGCCTCGGTCGACGCCTACGAGTCCGATTTCGGCAAGCTGAAGGTGGTCGCCAACCGCTTCCAGCGGTCGCGCGATGTGTTCGCGCTGGAAATCGACAAATGGGCGGTGGCCTATCTCAACGGCCGCAAGTTCGTGTCGATCCCGATCGCGCCGACCGGCGACTCGATCAAGCGCGAGATCCTCTCCGAATACACCCTGGTTGCGCGCAACGAGATGTCTTCCGGCGCGGTCTACGACAACACCACGGCCTGAGCCTTCAGGATCGTTTTTCAAACCGGGGCGGCTTTCGGGCCGCCCTTTTTCTTTGGAGGCTCAAATGACCGAATACACCATTGATAATGAAAGCCTGATCGCCGCCATCACCTCCACTTCGGAATTCGGCGTGTTCGATGCCGGCGTCACCAACCGCTATCACAAGACCACTGGCGCGCAGATCGCGGCCTATGTCCAACCATTGGCGAATTTCCGCAAACTGATCGATGGCGGCGACTTCACCACCAATCCCTGGCAGCGCGGCACGTCGTTCACCGGCATCGCTTCGACGTTGACCTATACCGCGGATCGCTGGTTTGCGGTGGGCGGCGCGTCGTCGTCGATCTCGGTGTCGCAGGTCGCGAACACGACGGTCGCGGGCTTCAGCCAGTCGCTGGTCTGGGGCCGCGCTTCGGCCAACGCCAACACCGCCCAGATCAACCTCGGCCAGTTGCTGGAAAGCGGCGATTCGATAAGGATGCAGGGCCAGACGGTGACGCTGTCGTTCTGGGCGGCTGCAGGGGCCAACTTCTCCGCTCCTGCCCTGACCGTGCAGTTGATCTCCGGCACCGGCACCAACCAGTCCGCGGCGAACATGATCGCGGGATCCTGGACCAACCAGGCCAACGCCATCAATACAACGCAGGCGCTGACCGCCACGCTGACCCGCTATTCCTTCACCGGCACCGTTCCTGCAACGGCAACGCAGCTCGGCGTGCAGTTCTCCTATGCGCCCGTCGGCACCGCGGGATCCGCCGACAACGTGATCTTCGAAGGCGTCCAGCTGGAGGCAGGTTCACTGCCGACCGCGTTCGAGCATCGCGACGTCCAGGTCGAGCTCGAGATCTGCCAGCGCTACTGCTGGGTGATCAACGAGCCGGCGGCAAGCGTCATTGTCGGAAGCGGCATGAACACTACCAGCGCGATCCAGATCTTCTATCTGGCGACGCCGGTGCAGTTCCGCATCGCCCCGACCGTCACCGTCACCGCCGGTACCTTCAAGACCAACCAGGCCGGCACCGCGACCGCCACAACGATCAGCGCCGGCACCACGCATACGCCGAACGCGATATCGATCAACGGAAACTCCGCCGGCACCGCGGGCCAGGCCACGCTGCTGCAGGGCGGCGGCGGCGCCGGGCTGATCACGGCCAGCGCGGATCTCTGAACCATCCATTCTCACCATCGCCGGGCGTCCTTCGGGCGCCCTTTTCCTCAAAGGAGTTCAGGCGACATGGCCTATCCCACTCCCCATCTTCTCAACGCCGAAGATCTCACCGCCTACACCCCGTCCTGCGGTGCTTCGCCGGTCGCGGCCTATGTCCGCGCGCCGTTCCGCGGCGCCATCCAGAAATTCACCGGGATCCTGGGCGGCGCGATCACCGCGGCCAACGGCACGGTGACACTGACCAACGCCACCCAGGGCACCACGGTCGGAACCTTCGCCATCACGCAATCGGGCTCGGCTGCCGGACAATATCAATTCGGCCTGCCGAACAGCGCGGCGGTCGCCGCGGTCAACCAGGACGACATCCTGGTGCTGACCCCGTCGGGCGCCTCGGGATCCTCAATTCCGATGCACTTCTCGGTCGCAATCAAGGCTGTCTGAGATGCAGGTCAGCAACATCTCGGCTTCCTTTACGCGACCGGCGAACACGACCGCCTATGCGACCGGCCAGCTGGTCGCCAACTCGACCGCGGCGGCGTCGGTTGTCCCGATGTCGTTCACGCTTGGGAATTCGTTCGGGCCCGGCCAGTTCCGCATGATGCGCTACCGGCTGTTCAAGAGCGGGACCGGCGTCACCAACGCGACCTTTCGGCTGCATCTCTACGAGGCGCTGCCGACGGTCAGCAACGGCGACGGTGGCACCTGGCTGTCGACGTTGTCGGCCCATTGGCTCGGCAACATGGATATTTCCACCATGTACGCCTTTTCCGATGGGGCGGCGGGCACCGGGGCGGACCCCGCCGGCGCCGAGGCGTTCGTCAAGATGTATCAGGGCAAGATCCTCTATGGCCTCTTGATGGCACTCGGCGCCTACACGCCGGCCAGCGCCGAGACGTTCACCGTCGTTCTCGAGGAACTGGACGCCTACTGATGGACGTTCAGATTCATCTCGACAGCAACGGCCAGGATCTGACCGTTGCGCACTGGCAGGACGTCGAGCCGATCCTGGAATGGAACAAGCGCGCGAGATGCCTGGAGCAGCGCTCGGATTGGGGCCGGCACGTCGCGCGAATTCCGAACGTCATCCTGGTCAAATGGTACGAGGAAGAAATGGCGCGGGGAAGGGCGGGGTTGCGGATGTTCACGCCGGAGTTTGACGAGATCGTGCAGCGCAAGCTGCGCGATCCCGAGTGGTTTTATCTTCGGACCGACAGGCCGGCACTGCAGGCCGGCTGGAGCGCGGGGCTGACGTGATCCAGACCTACACCGACCTGCAATCGGCCGTCATCGAATATATCGCCCGCGACCAGGATTCCGTCTTCATCGCGCGCGTGCCGAGCTTCATTCAGCTCTTCGAGGCGAAGGCGAACCGATTGTTGTTCACCCGGCAGATGGAGCAGCGCTCGACGGCGCTGATCGACATCACGACCGCGGAGCCGGAATTCATCGCGCTGCCGGCCGATTTCCAGTCGATGCGACGGATCCGGCTCTCGAGCGTGACGGGAAAACCGCATCTCGATTTCAAGTCGGGGACGCAGCTCGACGAATATCGCTACTCGATCGGCGATACGCAGAACCAGCCGCTGTTCTTCACGATCTTCGGCGACGAGATCGAGGTCTGCCCGCAGCCGGATCAGGATTACACCGTCGAGATGATCTATCGGCAGAACATTCCGGCGCTGTCGGCGAATGCGAGCAACTGGCTGCTGACGCTGGCGCCGGACCTTTATCTCTATGGCGCGCTGATGGAAACGGCGCCCTACATCAAGGAAGACGCGCGGTTGCAGACCTGGGGCGCCGGCTTTCAGACCGCGCTCGACGGGCTGAACAAGCTCGGACTGACGTCGACGTTCAACGCCTCGCCGATGATGGTTCGACCATCCGGCGTCACGCCGTAGGAGGCCGCCTTGGCCGCATTTTCGAAATTCTACTGCTTCGTCGCCAACCTTGCCGATGCCTTGCACAACATGAACACCGGCACGTCGCAGGTCTACAAGGTCTATCTGACCAACGCCGCGCCGAGCGCCAGCAACACCGTCTATAACACCCCCGCCGATCTTTCGACCGGCAATGGCTACACGGCCGGCGGCGTGTCGATCGGCACCGTCACGGGCTCGCAGACCTCCGGTGTGTTTTCCTTTTCGGGAGCGACCAACCCGGCCTGGACGGCCTCCGGAGGTTCGATCGGGCCGTTCGAATATGCGGTGCTCTACAATGCCACGGCCTCCGGAAACCCGCTGATCGGCTGGTGGGACTACGGCGGCGCAATCACGTTGACCAACGGCAACACCTTCACCGTCTCCCTGCCGTCGCCGATTTTGACGATTCAGTAATATGGCTTCCTTCGTCGATCTCTGCCGCTTCAACCCGACGCTCGGCGGCACCACGGACTTCGTCTATTCGACGGCGGTCGCCGGCTGTCAAAGTCCGGCTGCGGCCAACGTGCTGAACGGCGTCAATTATAAGCTCTATGCCGTGAGCGCCGACCTTTCGCAGTGGGAAATCTATCAGGGCGCCTATAACTCTTCGACCGGTACCTTCCCCCGAACGACGGTGCTTTACAATTCGCTCGGCACCGGTTCTGCCGCGGGGCAGTCTGGCGCCGGGACCAAGATCAACTTTTCGACGGTGCCGCAGGTCGCGGTGGTCGGCCTCGCCGAAGATGCCGTTACCGTGGACGTCACGGCCCTGGCTCCGCAAGGCCGGCTGACCCTGCAGTCCGGCTCATCCGTCATGACGGCGAACCAGACGGCCAAATCCACGATCTATTATGACAGTCATGTCGGCGCCAATGTCTGGATCTACAATGGTTCGGTTTTCGCTCCCTTCACGATCGCCGGCGATGAGATCTCGATGGGCCTCGATGCGGTCACGCCGCACGTTGCGAGCGGGTCTCTGTATGACGTTTTCGCCGTCAACAATGCTGGCGCGCTCGCGATCGGAATCGGGCCGGCGTGGTCGTCGTCATCGGCGCGGGGGACGGGCTCTGGCACAACGCAGCTTCAAAAGCTCAAGGGCATCTGGACCAACGCGAACGCGCTGACAAATTGCTGGGGCGGCGCGTCCGGCACGACCAATTACGGCTCCATCGCGGCCAATCAGGCAACCTATCTCGGCACGTTCTACGCGACCGCGAATGGTCAGACCGGGATGGCGTTTTCGGCGACGGCTGCGGGCGGCGGCGCGAATGTCCTCGGGCTGTGGAACGCCTATAACCGCGAATCGGTCGGCGCCATCAGCATGGATAGCGCGTCGTCATGGACCTACAATTCCACGACCTGGCGCAAGGCCGACAACAATGCGAACAATTCGATCAGCTATGTCGATGGATTGGCGCAATCGACCGTCGAGGCCCGCTATTCGGTTGCGATGGACGGCGGGAATGCTTCGCAGAACCAGATTGCAATCGTCGGCTGCGCACTGAATTGGACCTCGGGAGCGCCGACCTGGAACGCGTTGCTGGGCCAAGGCGGGTCACAAGCAACGGCCGGTACGACACAGGGCAGCGTATCTGCAGACAATGCTTTCCTGCCGAGTCTCGGCTTCAACGTCATCAATGCCGTCGAAGCGACGGCGTCGACAAATACCGTGACTTTCTACGGCACCGGCGACGCCGGGCAGAGCCAGGCCCTTCGCGCCTTCCTGCGAATGTGAGAGGCGGCCCGGCAGAATGTCATTTCTCGGCTTTGACGCAATCGGGAGGCTGGCACTCGGGCAGATGCCGACGGCGGCTGCCACCAATACGGTGTTGAATGCCGGGACCGGGAGCTACGCCGAAACGGGCAACGCTGCAGCGTTCTCGACCCTGTTTCCCGTGCTCGGCACGACCTATGCCGAAGCCGGTAACGCGGCGGCGTTTCAGGTCGGGCTCAACGGCGTTGCCGGATCCTTTGCGGAGACGGGGAGCGCGACGACGTTCTCCGTTCTATTCCCGATATTCGGCACCAGCTACGCCGAGACCGGCGCCGCGGCGACGTTTCAGACAAGACTCGCTGCAACTGCCGCAAGCTACACCGACACCGGCGGCGCGGTCGCCTTCAGGATCTCTCTCGGCGCGCTCGCCACATCCTCTGCGCTGACCGGCAATGCCGCGACTTTCTCGACCCACGAAATGGCCGGATCCGGAAATTTCACTCTGACCGGCGATGCGGCCCCGTTCATGGTCGCGATGCCGGCGGCATCGAGCGCCTACCTCGTGACCGGCGAGGCCGCGACGCTGACGCGCGATTTTGTCAATTGGTTGCCTTCATCCGATCTCGTCGCGGCGGCTTGGACGGCCGAATCCGGGCCATCGTCGGCGTGGACCGCGGCCACACCACCGTCCACGCCATGGACCCCTGAATATACGGTACCGACCTGATGCCATTGCTCGCCGCCGGCGCCTATGCCCCTGATGTCAGCGACTATGAAGGCACCGCCACCAGGAACGTGTTGAACGTGATTCCCCGCGGCGACGGCTATGGACCGTTTCCGGGCTTTGCCGCCTACACGGCGGCACTTCCTGCGCCATGCAGGGGCGCGTTCTATGCGCTGAAATCGGACGGCACCGTCATCACCTTCGCCGGCACGGCATCAAAGCTCTACCAGCTCGACAACACCAATTTCACCTGGACCGACGTTTCGCTGTCGGGCGGTTCGTACAGCGTGCTGAGTTCGACGGCGCAGTGGCAGTTCGCGCAGACCGGCAATTTCGTTTTCGCAACGCAAGCCAATGTCGTGCTTCAGGTGTTCGACCTGTCGTCTGCCACCAGCTTTGCCGATGCGCAGGGCGCTCCGCCGCAAGCGGCCTACATCACGGTGGTCGGCGGCTTTCTGGTGCTCTCCGGGCTGCTCTCGACGCCGTACCGGATTCAATGGTCGGGGCTGAACAGCTTCAACGCCTCGACGAGTTGGACCAGCGGGGTGAACTCTTCGGACTATCAGGATTTTCCCGACGGCGGACTGGTGAGGGGCGTGGCCGGCGGCTCACAGTCCGGAATCATCTTCCAGGACCAGGCAATCCGGTCGATGGCCTATGTGGTGGGGTCCCCGGTGATCTTCCAGATCGACCGGATTTCGCAGGACAAGGGACTGTTCGCACCCTATTCGATCATCCGGGCCGGAGAAAACATCTTCTTCCATGCCGGGCAGGGCTTTCACATGATCCCGCCAGGCGGGTTGCCGACACAGATCGGCCGGGAGCGCGTCGACCGCAGCTTCCTCGCGGATCTCGACAAGGGCAACCTGCAATTGTTCATGGGAGCCGCGGACCCCCGATCGTCGCGGGTCTACTGGGCCTACAAATCGGTCTCGGGCGCGGCCGGACTCTACGATTCGATTCTTGGGTATGACTATCTCCTGGACCGCTGGTTCCCGGTTTCGATGTCGGGGCAATTTCTGCTCGGCGTTTCGCAGACCGGCCTGACGCTGGAAGGTCTCGACCGGATCGCGCCCGGCGAAATGGCGGTCACGGGAGCCGCCAACAACGGCGCGGGCCTGATCCGGATCGCCGTCGCCTCGACCGCCACGCTGACGACGGGGAACATCTACGCCATCGATGATGTCGGCGGCACCACGGAAGCCAATGGCAACTGGACGATAAGCGTCATCGACGGCAGTCATTTCGACCTGCAGGGGTCGGCTTACGTCAATGCCTATACGTCCGGCGGAATCGTCGCCGGGTCGATCGACGCGATGACGCTGTCGCTCGACGATTATGCCACCGCGGTTCAACCGCAGCTCGGTCAATTCGACGAAACCGGCACGCTCGGGTTTTTCTCCGGCGCCAATCTCGAGGGCACCGTCGAAAGCTCCGAGCAGGGCACCGATGGAATGCGGATCACCATTCGGGGGTTTCGCGCCGTGACCGACGCCGCCACGCATTACGGCTCCGCCTCCTATCGCGATACCCAGCTGCTGACGGCCACCTCGGGAACCGAGGTCGCCGTCAGCCAGCGAACCGGCCGCTGCGACATGATGCGCGACACCCGTTACTCCCGTTTCAAGGTCCGGATCCCGGCGGCGACGGTCTGGACGTTCCTGGCCGGGGTCGAACCCGACATCACCACCAACGGCACGCAATGACGGTCTACGTCCCCGGCCTTTCCGAAAAGGATCTCAGGAAGATCGTTCTCGCCGTCCAGCAACTGGCGTCGGGAAGATCGAACGCGGTCGGCACCCTGACATTGATAGCGAACGCCGCCTCCACCACGGTCACCGACGGCAATTGCGCTGCGGGGACGACGCCGATCGCGGTGCCGGTCACCGCGCACGCGGCTGCCGAAATCGGCAACGGCACCATGTTCATCTCTTCGGTGGCGAATGGAAGTTTCACCGTCAGCCATGCCAACAATGCGCAAACCGACAGAACCTTCCTCTATGCGCTGTACGGTTGAACTGGTTTGCGTCGATCCCGCCAGGGTGAAGGAAGTCTGGCCGCATGCCAGCGCCTTGCTGAAAGCCGCCTGTTATCGCACCAGGCTGAACGCCTTTGAGGATATCGAAGCCGACATTCTTGCCGGCAACAGCCTGCTGTGGCTGGCGTGGAACGGCCTGGCGGTCGAATCCGCGGCGGCGACGGTGATCATCAACACGGCAATCGGCAAGGTCTGCATCATCACGGCTTGCGGCGGCTCCGACATGAAGCGATGGCTGCCGTTGATCGACCAAATCGAGGCTTACGCAGGGGCCGAAGGCTGCCGGCGCGTCCGCATCTACGGCCGCAAGGGCTGGCTGCGCGTCCTCGACGGTTACCAGGAAGAGCATGTCATCATGGATAAGGAACTCGGCTGATGGGCGGCACATCGTCAACCCTGCAAACGCAATCGTCGTCGACCTCGCCATGGGCGACCGGCCAGACCGCGGTCAGCGGGATTCTGGGGCAGCTGAATCCGTTGCTTGGCGGCAGCGGTCTCAACCCGACCGAAGCCGGCGCGATCAACCAGCTCACGCAGAATGCCGCTACGGGCAATCCCTACGCGGCGCAGATCGGCAATCTCGCGAGCGGTGAATTGAACGGCGGCGGTGCGACGGCGCAGGCGCCTGCGCTGCAAGGCGGCCTTGCAACCCTGCAAGGCCAGCTCACGCCGTATGCCAATGGCAGCATGATCGGCAACAATGCGGCCTTGCAGGCGCAATTGAACGCGATCAATACCCAGGTCGCCAACAGCGTGAATTCCGAATTTGCCGGCGCCGGGCGCTCGCTCTCGGGCGCCAATCAGATGGCCTATGGCATGGGCATCGCGCAGGCGGACGCGCCTGTCATCGCCGGACAATATAACCAGGATGTGCAGAACCAGCTGACGGCGGCCAACGATCTGTACGGTGCGCAGAACACCACCAGCGGCGCGCTGGCGGGGCTCACCCAGCAGGGCCTGACCAACCAGCAGCAGGGTGTCACCACCGCCCAGGACGCACTCACGGCGCTGAATTACGGTCCGACGGCGACGCTGGCGGCGCAACAACTGGCGCAGCAGATCCCGGCGCAGAATCTCGGATTGCTGGCGCAGATCGGCATTCCGATCGCGGGGCTCGGAACCCAGTCGACCGGACAGTCGAGCGGCACATCGACCGAGTCAGGCGCGCAACAGTTTGGACAGATCGCGGGCGGCCTCGGCAGCCTGGGCGGCCTGTTTGCGGCGCCGTCGAACGGCACCTCCGCCATAGCCGGGCTCCTGTCGCTGCTTTCGGACCGGCGGTTGAAGCAGGACATCGCCCAGGTCGGCGCGCTGTTCGATGGCACGCCGGTTTATCGCTACCGCTATATCGGCCAGCGCTCTTTCCAGATCGGCCTGATGGCGCAGGACGTCGAACAGCACACACCCGACGCCGTGACCGAGATCAACGGCTACAAGGCCGTGGACTACAAGGTCGCGACCGAAAGAGCGATTGAGGCGGGGGGCTGCTGATGGGCTTGCTGGACACTCTTTTGGCGACATCCCAGGGCGCCGGACTTCTGGGCGGCCTGCCGGCGTCGTGGCAATGGCAGCCGAGCCCGGCCAGTTCGACGCAGGAGCTGCTTTCTGCATTGCAGAACGCGCCGCATGCGGCGATCGGCGGTGCATCGACGTCGCCTGCAAACGGCATGATGCCGCAGCCGGCGGTCGCCGCACCGCCGCAGCCCGCCCCGATCGCTGCCGCGGTGCCACAGCCGGGCCCGGTCAATAGCATGCCAATCGGCAGCGGTCCGGGCGCATACCGGATGCCGCAATTGGGGACCGCCGCAGACGATGCAGTGGCCGCCGCGGGTCCGCAGGCCGGGCTGCCCCCGCAAGGCCAGGCGGCGCCGGCGTCGCAGTCGCTGCCAGCAGTGCTTGCCGGCAGCCACCCGGCGGGATTTCTCGAGCGCTTGAACAACGGCCTTCAAAGCCTCGCCCATGGCGGAAGCCTTCTCGGCACATTGACCGGAAACCTGACGGATCGCAGCACGCTGGCGCAGCAAAATCTCAAGGCGCAATTCGAGGCCGCCCGGGATGTCCTGCGGCAAAGCGGGCTTAACGAGCAGCAGGCCACATCCAGGGCCATGCTCGCCGTCATGAATCCGGAAGCCGGCAAGGCGATTTTCGCCGCAGCGCTTGCGAACGACGGCAGGCCAGGAGGCGCGGCAGATCCAACTGGCACGAAGCCGAAAGCCGAATCCGGTGAGGCGGTCGAGATCGTGCAGGCCGATCCCACCGCTGCGGTTTTGAATAGTGCGCAGCCCGTGGTCATCGCGGCCAGTCCGTCGGTGCCGGACATCACGGCATCCCGCCCGCAGGCGCGGGCCGCCGACAAGACCCGCAAGGCGACGCCGCGACAATCACGGCCACCGCAAGACCCGCAAGCCGGGCACTCGCTTTTTGGCCTGATCCCGGCACCGGCAATGAATGCTCCAATTTTTGCGGCGCCTCGAAAGCCGATCCCGCTGTCGGCACTCGGCGCCGCGGTGGCAAATCCGGCTGCGATATTTCCACGGAGATAGAACATGGCCTGGTACAACTGGTCACAGACCGCATCCGCCAACGCCACGGCGGACCCGTCGATCAACTGGGCCGAAGGGCAGGCCCCGTCGTCGATCAACGATTCCGCCCGCGCCATGATGGCGGCGACCGCGAGATACCGCGACGACATCGCGGGCGCGATCGTGACGGCGGGAACGTCGACCGCCTACACGGTGAGCAGCTACAGCCTCTATGACAGTTTCGCGCATCTCGCCGGGCAGATGATCGCGTTCACGCCGCACGCCACCAACGGCGCGGTGGTGACGCTCAATGTCGACTCGCTCGGACCAAGGCCGTTGCGAAGTTCGCCGAATGTGGAATTGCTGGCCGGCACGATCATCCAGGGCACGCCCTACGTTGCCACCTACAACAATTCGGATGGTGCGTTCTACCTGCAGGGCTTTGTCGGAAATCCCTATAACGTGCCGCTGGCCGGTGGAATCGATTTCTGGGGATCGACCGTCCCGAACTCTTCATTTGCGTTTCCGGCGGGACAGGCGATTTCGCGAACCACCTATTCCGCATTGTTTTCGATCATGGGAACGAGCTACGGGACCGGGGATGGATCGACGACGTTCAACCTGCCGGACAAAACCGGCCGCGTTTCCGCGATGCAGGAAGCGACGCCGACAAGGCTGACCTCGAGTTATTTCGGCGGCAATTCGACCGTGCTCGGCGCGACGGGGGGCGCGGAGAGTGCGACCGCTCCGTTGCCCGCGCACACTCACGCGAACACGCTGACGGATAATGGTCACGCGCACAACCTAGCGAATTCAAGACAGGCGACGCTGGGCAATGGCGGTGCGCCTATTCTCGGCATGCAGCTTGGGAATGGAGACGATGGCAACGTCAATACTACAAGTGTAACGACCGGGATCACCATTAACAATGCCAGCGCAGGTACCGGAGGCGCACACAACAACGTGCAGCCAACCATCGTCTGTAATTACATTATCCGGATTATCTAACCCCCGTCGGTGTCATGTTATTTAAATACGGATATTGTCTCGTTAGATTTTTATAAACGCACGATGCGCCGCCTCAGTTCGGGACTGAATTGCAATCTAGTGTAGCGATTCTATGAAACCGATCCTCTCGGACCTCTTCTTGAGGAGCCCAGCAGAGCGCAGCGAAGCTGGGCGTCTCGAAGGATGGCAGCTTGGCACGGCCGTCGTCCGCGGCCATCCTTCGAGACGCATCGCTTCCGCGATTCTCCTCAGGATGAGGTTGCGCAAGGGGGCCTATACGATTCGGACTTTGGAAAGGCCGATCTCGCTCGGCAGAAATCCCTGCGACAATCGCCGAATTCCAGGACGTTCAGCCAAGAGCATTGAGATGAATGCCATCGACGGTCATTCCAGTGGCGGCCATGCCGCATCGGACATCTATAAAACCGACCGCACGCTACTTGGCGATCGTGCACTCCGGCATTGACGCCCAGACCCGCTACGGCCGCGAAAATGCATTCGGCGAATTGGCCAATCCGTCAAGCAGCGTTGCCGACGAGATCGTTCGTGCACCGGACCGCGAAGCCAGGATGCCGCCGGCCACGCCTACCCCGAGGACATAGATCCAACCCTCGTCAAAATCGAACAGGTGCGAATTGAAGATCGAGCTGGTGACATTCTGAACGACGACGATGAGCCCGATCCACGCCGCAAGCCTGGTCGATCCCCAAAACAGCATCAGGTGGAAATACCACATGGCGTAGAGCACCAGGCACCCGACGGCGCCCCATTGAATCGCGACGTTCAGGGTCTGGTTGTGCGGGTTTCCGATTGATTCAGCCCAGGTGCCGGTCCTGCCCGAGGCGTCGCGGTCGAACAGCTCCCTGGTGGCACCCGTGCCGTTGCCCAGCAGCGGAGCCTCGCGAATAAAGTCGACGGATCTGTGCCACCATTCCAGCCGCTGGCCGGTTGAAGTCGCACGTTTTGTGTCCCTGTATTCCTGATACTCGGTTGACACGTTTTCGACGCGAAGCCGCAAATAGGGCGACGCGAACCATACCATCGCCGTGATCGCGACCACCGCCGCGCACAGGATTGCCCCTGCGGGACGGCTGAGATACCGGACGGCGAACAGGACCAGCAGGACCGGGACATAGATCAGCGCCGTGCGCGCGGTAACGACGAACATCAGATTGGCGTAGAATCCGATCACCAGTGCCGCGCAGAACGCTGCCGAGGCGAAGTGCCGCTGCGGCAACTGCTCGGCGACGAGATAGGCCAGTGCAAAAATGCAGAGCGCAAATTCCTGGCTTTGATCAATCGAGTTCTTGATCGGCACACCCGCGATCAGCGCGTGCGTCATTCGCCATTCCGGGACCACAAGCACCGTCCACGAGGCCAGCAGCAGGACAACGCAGGAACACAGGAATGCAAGGAAAACCCAATGGCCGCGCTGCGACCGTCCATAATGATAGAGCAGGAACGGTATCGCCAGCAGCTTCGCCACGGGATCCAGGCCAACAAGCCGCGTCCACCACGGCCCGTCGGCCCACAGCATTCCCACGACAGCGAGCGCGAAAAACGCCAGAGGCAGCCAGCAGGCTGGCCGCCTCAGATTGTTCAGGAACGCGCGGGGCTCGATGGTCGGCAGCAGCACGATGAACCAGATCACCATGAAAACGGCGACGGCGGTGGTCGACCACGGGATGCAGGCGGCGACCAGGGCAGGATAGATATCGACGCACAAAAGCCAAAACCAGGATCGCGTCGCCCAAAAGTATGCCGACGATATTCCGGCCGTTCCAACCGCAGCTTGCATTCCGACATCCCCGTTTCCGGGCAACACCTAGCACCGCGCTCCGCCAACGAACAGCCCGCCAGCGGCCTTTCGGGTCGATTTATCCGACGAGGAAAACATTGATTTTGCTGCGGTTTTCGTCAGCGCGGGGCTCTCTCCCATCCCCAAAGGGGCCCGTCCAATGCCGAGGGCCGCTCAGGCGACGAGGCCGCGTGGGGCCAAAAGCTCGGCTGCCGCCATCGACCCGATCGTGTCCGAAGAAGTCTCTTCGCAGGCGATCCATCGAAGCTCTGCCAGCATCCGGAACGGCCGGGCCGGGGCTCCCGGGTCACCATCGGTATCGGCTACGACTGCGGCTATTCTACGCCTTCCGTCATCGCCGGCGACGGGTCCGACAAGCGCTCTGCCATTCTCAAGAATCGCCCGCGATTGTTTCCGCGGCTTTCGCCAAAAGACCGCCGGCAATCGTCACGGCCAAGGCGACGATGTAGACAGGCACCGCGACGGCTCTCCGGACCCGCAAGGCTCTTGAAATACGTTCCGGTCGATAGCCGGCCGGCATTGTGACCCTCAAAAAGTTCGACCGGATCATCTGACATCGATCGACAATATGATGTACGCGGTCAACGAGATCGACGGCGGATAGTGCTCTAACACGACAGTAAACGGATGCTCAACCTGATCGATTTTGGCAATGCCGGAAACGGTCACGTTGACCAGGTCTTCGTCAATTTCCGTTTTGTCATCGATTCCGCATGTCGGGCCGGAAACAAGCGCCGGCCTGAGATGGTACTTGACGGCCATCTCGGCGCGCACGCAGGCGTTCCTTTTTATCAGCGGTATAGCCCATGCGATCTGTTCCGGTGTGAACTTCGGTTTTATGTCGCTGTAGTCACGCGCGCCCTGAGGGAGAAAATCGGACGGGTCGGGCTGTGCGCGATGGCTTGAAAGCCAGCCCACGCCGAAAGACAAAGCGAGCACGGCGATTCCGATCGTCAAAGCTGATCGGCTCGCAACATCAAGCCTCAAGCGCGTGACAACTTCCCGCATGGCTCTCTCTGCCTTGCCGGCACATTAGCACTGCAATTCCGCCGCGATCAACCTGAGATCGCCGAGGCGCACCTCACATTCAACTTTCGGAGAACGGCCATGACCGACACCGCTTCCGCGGACGCTCCCGCCATGCCCGATCCGGCGCACGCCGCGGCGCGGCGCCTGAAAAGCTCGGCCGCCGCCATCGACCTGATCGTGTCGGAAGAAGTCTCTTCGCAAGCGATCTATCAAAAACTCTACCAGCATCCGGAATGGCCGGGCGGTGCCTCCGGGGTCACTATCGGTATCGGCTACGACTGCGGTTATTCGACGCCTTCCGTCATCGCCGGCGACTGGTCCGACAAGCTCCCGGCCGCCATGATCAAGGCGCTGCAGGAAGTGGCGGGCATCCATGGTTCGCCGGCGAGTTCACACGCCCATGCGCTGCGTGGCGCCGTCACGGTGCCCTGGGACGCGGCGATGGCCGTCTTCACCGAGCGCGACATGCCGAAATGGGAAAGCCTCGTCGCCCTCGCTTTGCCGAACACCGACAAACTCGCCCCCGACAGCTTTGGTGCGCTGGTGAGCCTCGCCTATAACCGCGGCGCCTCGTTCGCGGCGCCCGGCGACCGCTATCGCGAGATGCGCGCCATCCACGATCACATGGCGTGTGCGCGGTTCGACGAGATTCCCGACGAATTCCGATCGATGAAACGGTTGTGGCCGAACATGGTGGGCCTGCGCAACCGCCGGGATCATGAGGCCGATCTGTTCGGAAAGGGCCTGGCGGCGCAACGGACATCATGACCCGGCTCGCCGTCGCCCTGCTGCTCATGCTGGCGGCTTCCGCGGCCGCCGCGCCCCGCGATGTCGGCGGCTCAGGCGTTCATTTCCGTTGGCACTGCCGTCGGCCCGGTCCGTCCCCAACCTGAATGCTCGAAATCTTTGACGTTGGACAGGAGATAAACATGCAATACCTGATTTCGCTCTGGCCGATGCTGCAGCCGATCCTGGCGGGACAGTTGCGGCATTTTCTCACCTTGCTGGCGGGCATGCTGGTCGCGCGCGGCGCGCTTGAAAGCGACCAGTCCGGGGCGTTCGTCCAGATCGGCGCAGGCCTTGCCGGCTGGGCCGCGATGGCGGCCTGGTCGTGGTGGCAGAAGGACGGCCAGGCCAGGATGCTGGCGGCGCTGGCCCGGCTGCACGGCATCGCTCCGGCCGCTGCCTCGACCGGCACCGCCGCCAAGGCGGCGATCGATGCGGCCACGGTCGCCAGGATCCTGATCGCGGCGTTCGTGCTGTCGATGTTTTTCGCGGGCGGCTCGGCGCGGGCAGAGGGCAAGAAACTCAATCTTCCGATCGATCCGCTGCACCTGAACTCGCCGAGCGGCGGCTCCGCGCCAACGCCGTCAAAGCCTGGCGCCTGCGACATCACGCTGTTCACTACCCTGACCGTCGCCAATGTCATCAGCGACATCCAGAATTGCGTCGGCTCGGTGGTGTCGGCGGGTGCGACGCCGTTCGTTGCCGACATCACGGCCGCGTTGAAATCGGCCACCGACGCCAAGGACGGCACCGCGATTGCCTGCCTCACGCCAGCGCTGGCGATCGCCACCGCCGCGATGGGAACGCCGGCCAGCGCGGATGGCTCGGTGCCCGCGGTTTATCCGGGGCCGATCCTGATTTTCCAGAAGTACCGCGAATTCGTCACCGCGGGCGGACCTTCGAACTGCAAGACGGCAGTGCAGTCGACCATCAACGGCACCATGGCCGGCGCGCTGTAGGCGCCGGCGCGCGAAAAGCGGAACGCAAGAGATGCAGGAACACGAGATCAGGCGCGTGGTCGTCGAAGTGCTGGCCGAGCAAGAGCGGCTGCATGCTCACGAGGCCGACGACGACGTTCTCAAGACGATCGCAACCATCCTGACCTCGTTCGGCATCGACGAACAAGACAGAATCGAATTGCGGGCCGATTTCCAGCATCTGAGGCGCTGGCGCAAGAGCGTCGAGCAGGCGCAGAGCTACACCTTTCGGGCCGCGATTACCGTCATCGTCACCGGACTGCTCGGCGCGGTGTGGCTCGGCGTCAAGATCATGCTCGGCAAATGATCCGCGCCGTTCTGGCAGCTATTGCGCTGCAGTGCTGCTTTGCCGCACACGACGTTCCCTGCTGGGTCGTGAGGCAGGCGGTCGCCCGCTATGGCGAGGCAGCCGTTGAATCCTGGGCCCGCGCCAAAGGTCTTTCCGGCAAGGAAATCGAGCAGGCGAGGCGCTGCCTCAGGTGATTCCGAGACGTTTTGACATCGGATAGCCGGATGCGGTGCCGAATTCGCCGTCCGCCGGGCCGTCTTCGCAATACCCCCTGTCGAGGTAGAAGCGCCGCGCCGTTTCGGTGCTTCTGAGCGTGCATCGTCCATTGCCGCGCGCCATCGCGCGGGCCTCCAGCGCGGCCAGCAAGGCCGCGCTGACGCCGCGAAACCGCGCTTCCGGTGAAACGTAATTCAGCGTGATCTCGCCGGCGTCGGTGACGCACCCCACCGCAACGATGCTGCCGCCTTCGACCGCGACCAGCAGCGAGTAATCCGGCCTGATCCATGACTTGAAACTCTCGGGCGTCTTGTTGCCCAGCCACCGCAGCAGGATCGCCGGATCATCCCGGTGATCGGCGGCGCACAGCTCCGCGATCGACCGCCGCATGACCTGGCAGGCGGCTGCGGCGTCATCCGGAACGGCATCGCGTATCTCCATGGATCACTCGCAAACACGATGACCGATGATTGCCTCATCCCCGCGTAACGGCAGCTTCGCCGGTATCGCTGGAGGAGGTGTTTTCCCGCGCGGCGTCTCGGAGGATGGCCGGGAGTCCGTGCCAGTTTTCCATTCTTCGAGACGCTTGCGGAGTTTGGCATCGGGCCGCGCTTCGCGCGGACCGGGTCGCAAGCCCACCCCCTCTGGATGAGGTCGGGGTGTTTGTCCCCGGTCGCGCCGGGTTGAAGCCTAGCACAACCGAGCATGGGTTTGAAGGAAACGCCGATGTACAGGATTCGCGAGGTCGATGGCCAGGACGACGACATCGCGGACACGCTGGCCGAGCTTCACCGCCTTACCTTCTTTGACGGCGCGCCGGTTCCGGAATTCGACTGGGGTCATTGGTGGCTCGCTTTCCACGAGGCCCAACCGGTCGCCTTTGCCGGCGTCGTCGCATCGACCCACGCCTGCAATGCCGGGTATTTCTCCCGGGTCGGCGTGCTGCGAAGGCACTGCGGCAACGCCCTGCAATTGCGTCTGATGCGTGCGGTGGAACGGCGCGCCAGGCATAATGGATGGACCAGCGTGGTTTCCGACACCACCGACAATGTGACCTCGGCGAACAATTTCATCCGCGCCGGTTATCGGCTGTATCGGCCGACAACGCCATGGGCCTGGCCGAATACGCTGTATTGGCGCAAATCCATCGATTGAACGGGCTCGACCGGGCAAGCCGCTTGGCATCGCACCACTCCCCAACTCGCCCGGTGGCCTGGCGGCCATCGGGCCTTTTTTTCGTTTTTGCGCGCCGCCGGCGTGGCCTCGGCGAAGCAAGGACGCCTCTCGGCACCCTTTCGGCGGATGTTGACCCGGCTTGGCAAGAGGACGGCGTCACGACCCCGATTGTATCGGACGTTGCGATGCCCTATACGAACGCAACGGAGCATCACATGACGTTGTTGAGCAAGGTTTTCACGACCAAAACCCTGGTGCAGATCATTTTTGTGCTGACCGCCATCGTGGTGATGAAGGCGACCAGCGCGCATTACGATTTCAGCTGGGCCACTGTTTTCGCAGCGGGCTAGCAGCTCCGCGCCGGGCGGTGAATTTCGGCATCCCCGATTCATTAACAAGTTGTTCGACCGGCTAGATTCGTCTGGGCGTTGATCCGGCAAGCGGGTCGGCGCCGTATTGGTTCGATCCTGCGGTGCCGGGCAGGCAGCCGATTTCGACAAATCCCCAGATCGTGAGCGCAAAGCCTGCCAGTGCCAGCGCGTCGTGCAGCACGGCGCCCGCCGCTCCCGCCAACCATGCGGTTTTCGCCAACTGGCCGAGCACGGCCGGCAGCAGAAAAAACACCACCAGCCACCACGCGCTTTTGTTGCGATCATGCAGCCGCTCGGTGTGGATGGCGAAACCCCACATCAGCCATGGGATGAAGACCAGCACCACCATGAGGATGAACAGCGGCGCGGCGAGGCCGGCGGCAGTCAACAGGATGACTGCGGCAAACAGCCCCGCGACGCTGAAAATCGCCAGCGAGCGCCAGTAGGCGGCCCGGCTGATGCGCCCGCTGGCCCCGAACAGGAATTCGAGCAGATCCTCCATGGCACCCTCGGCATGCACATGCACCGGCCGATCCGGTTTGCGGCCATGGGTCGCAACGAGATCGGGAAGGGTTCAAGCCCGGGCCTGGCCCGTGCTCCGTGCTTTGCGATGCGGCCATATTCCGTCGTCGCAAATCCTTCATACGCAGCCTATACTTGGGTCCATCGTCGGGGTTGAATTCCTGATTTTGCGGAATGCCTTTTGCATTTGAACCGGAGCTAATTTCATGAAGACCGTCCGCGTTGTCCTGACCCTGCTCGCGCTGTCGCTGGTGGCGCCGTGGCAATCTGCCAAAGCGGCCGACGTGATCTGCTACAACTGCCCGCCGGAATGGGCGGACTGGGCCTCCATGCTCAAGGCCATCAAGACTGACCTCCACTACGATATTCCGCACGACAACAAGAATTCGGGCCAGGCGCTGGCGCAAATCCTGGCGGAGAAGAGCAATCCCGTCGGCGACATCGGCTATTTCGGCGTCACTTTCGGCATGAAGGCCAAGGCGGAAGGTGCGCTCGAGCCGTACAAGCCCGTCAACTGGGACCAGGTGCCTTCGGGATTGAAGGACCCCGACGGCTATTGGACCGCGATTCATTCCGGCACGCTCGGGCTGTTCGTCAACAAGGATGCGCTCGGCGGCAAACCGGTGCCGGCCTGCTGGAAGGATCTGCTGAAGCCGGACTACCGCGGCATGGTGGGCTATCTCGATCCATCGTCGGCGGCGGTCGGATATGTCGGGGCGGTTGCGATCAATCTGGCGCTCGGCGGCTCGGCGACAAATTTCGACCCGGCGATCGCCTTCTTCAAGGAGCTGCGCAAGAACGATCCGATCGTTCCCAAGCAGACCTCCTATGCCCGCGTGGTGTCCGGCGAGATGCCGATCCTGCTGGATTATGATTTCAACGCCTACCGCGCGAAATATTCGGAGAACGGCAAATTCGAATTCGTGATCCCCTGCGAAGGCTCGGTGGTCTATCCCTATGTCGTCGGCCTGGTGAAGAATGCACCTGACAGCGACAAGGCCAAGAAGGTGATCGATTATCTGTTGTCCGACAAGGGCCAGGCGATCTGGACCAACGCCTATCTGCGGCCGGCGCGCCCGATTGAACTTCCCGAGGCCGTCAAGGCCAAGTTCCTGCCGGACAGCGACTATGCCCGCGCCAGGAGCGTCGACTGGGGGCAGATGGAAAGCGTGCAAAAAGGCTTTGTGGACCGCTATCTCGCCGAGGTCCGGTGATGCAATATGCCGCCCTTCACCTGGGGCGCCATTGATCCATGTCGCATAAATCTTTCGTCTGGCTGTGTCTGCTGCCGCTCGCGGTGGTGACGTCGGCCTTCTTTCTGCTGCCGATGGCGCGGCTGGTGGTCACCGGCGCCGAGGGCCCGCAAGGGCTCGCCGGATATCTGGCCATAGTGACCGAGCCGCGCTACCGCGCGAGCCTGATCAACACCGTCCTGCTGGCGACCGCGACCACGGTCGCCACGCTCGCCATCGCCACGGTCGCGGGAATGTTCCTGCAACGCCATCGCTTTCCCGGCCGGGCGGTGCTGATTGCGATGCTGACCTTTCCACTTGCCTTTCCGGGGGTGGTAGTCGGGTTTCTGATCATTCTGCTTGCCGGGCGCCAGGGCCTGATCGGCGACATTTCAAGCCGCCTGTTCGGAGAAAAGCTGGTCTTTGCCTATTCGATCTACGGCCTCTTCCTCGGCTATCTCTATTTTTCGATCCCGCGCGTCATTCTCACCATCATGGCGGCGGTGCAGAAACTCGACGTCGGTCTCGAAGAAGCAGCTCGTTCGCTCGGCGCCAGCCCGTGGGCCGTGCAGCGCGATGTCGTGCTGCCGGCTCTTGGGCCGGCTTTCGTGGCATCGGGGGCCATCGCCTTTGCCACCGCGATGGGCGCGTTCGGCACGGCGTTCACGTTGGCGACCAATATCGATGTGCTGCCGATGCTGATCTATACCGAGTTCACTTTGGCGGCGAATTTTGCCACCTCGGCGGCGCTGTCGGTCGGGCTCGGGATCATCGCCTGGGCGATCCTGGCGCTGGCGCGCTCGTTCAGCGGAAGCTCGGTTGCGGCGGCCGGATGAGACCATGCGGGATCGCCTGATTTTCACCTGCCAATTGTTGTTCACGCTGATGGTTGCCGCATTCCTGATGGTGCCCGCCATGCTGTCGATCTCGGCCGGCCTCACGGTGAATTACTTTCGCGGCATCTCCTCGGGCGTGACGCTGCAATGGGTGTTTCAGGTCTGGGATCTCTATGCCGGCACCATCCTGCTGTCGTTCGTGATCGCGGCCGCGACGCTGGCGGTCACGCTGGTGGTCGGGGTCCCCTCCGCCTACGCCCTGCATGTCAAAGGAGGGCGGCTGTCGCGGATCGTCGAGGAAATCATCACGCTGCCGCTGGCGATTCCGGGCCTCGCGATCGCGCTGGCATTGCTGTTCACCTATCAGGGTTTTGGCGGTTTTCGCCGTTCGTGGCTGTTCATCCTCACCGGTCATGTCATCTTCACGATGCCGTTCATGGTGCGCTCGGTGATGGCGGTATTTGGCAGCGTGGATATCAAGACGCTCGACGAAGGTGCGGCATCGCTGGGGGCGTCGCCATGGCGGCGTTTTCGCGACGTCATCGTTCCCAACGCGGTTCCGGGTATCCTTGCGGGGTCCTTGATGGTGGTCACGCTCTCGCTCGGCGAGTTCAACCTGACCTGGATGCTGCACACGCCATTGACCAAGACGCTTCCGATCGGCCTTGCCGACAGCTACGCGTCGATGCGGTTGGAAGTGGCCTCGGCCTATACGCTGGTTTTCTTTGTCATGATCATTCCGCTTCTCATTGCGATGCAGATGTTCGCCGACAGGGAGCAACAGCGATGAGCGCTGCCACGGGACATGGCGCCTCGGTGCGGATCGAGGCCTGCGGCAAGACCTTTGCCGATGGAACCTGCGCCCTCGAGCCGGCCACGCTCGACATCGCGCGGGGCGAAACACTGGTTCTGCTCGGCCCCTCGGGCTGCGGAAAAACCACCATGCTGCGCATCATCGCCGGGCTCGAATTGCCCGACCCCGGCGGCCGGGTGTGCTTTGACGGCCGTGACATGACGTCGGTGCCGATCGAGCGGCGCAACGTCGGCATGGTGTTCCAGTCCTACGCGCTGTTTCCCAACATGAGCGTTGCGGACAATATCGGCTATGGCCTGAAAATCCGCGGCCTGTCCAGCCAGGAGCGCGCGGCGCGCGTCGCCGAGCTGGTGGCGCTGACCAATATCGGCGGGCTGGAGCATCGCCGCATCGAGCAGCTGTCCGGCGGTCAACGCCAGCGCGTTGCGCTGGCGCGCGCGGTGGCGATCCGTCCGGGCATCCTGCTGCTCGACGAGCCGCTAACCGCGCTCGACGCGGCCCTGCGCGACCGTCTGCGCGGCGAGCTCAACCGCCTGCTGCGCGCGCTGGGTATCACCACGATCTATGTGACGCACGATCAGGCCGAAGCCATGGAACTCGGAGACCGCATCGTGGTCATGCAGAAGGGGGCGATCGCCCAGGTCGGCACGCCGCGCGACATCTATTTCACGCCGGGCAATCGCTTCGTCGCCGAATTCATCGGTGCCGCGAACATCATTGAAGCGCCGCTCGAGCATGGTCAGCTGGTGCTGCCGGGCGGCCGGCAACCGGTCGGCGGCGACGCCAGCCTGCCGGCCGCGGTGGCGATGATCCGTCCCGAAACCATCCGGGTGGTGGCGGCCGCGGATGCTACGCTTTCGGGAACTGTCGACAGCGTCAGCTTCATCGGCGACCGGCAACGGCTGGTCGTCAGTGCCGCATCGGACAAGTTCCTCAACGTCGACGCGCCGAACACGATCAAGGTCCGGGCCGGTGAACGGATCGGGCTTTCGATCGCGCCGGATGCGGTCAGGCTGCTGCCGCCGGCAAACTAGAGATCACAGAATGACGCCGCTCAAACCAGTTCATGTTGCGCAGATCTCCGATCTGCATATCAAGCCGCCGGGTTCGCTGGCTTACGGGCGCGTCGACACCGCAAAGGCGTTGCAGCGCTGCGTGGCGAGCTTGAACGAACTCACCCCAAGGCCCGACCTCGTGGTCATTTCAGGCGATCTTGCCGATACGCCGATGGCGGAGGAGTATGAACATCTCAAGCGCCTGCTGACCAGGCTCGAACTGCCGTTTGTCGCCATTCCCGGCAATCACGATTCGCGCCAATTGATGCGTGCCGCATTTCCGCAAAGCCCATACGCCTTCTCCTCCGGCGCGCTCAACCAGAGGGTCGAGATCGGCGGACTCGACCTCGTGCTGCTGGATTCAAGCGTCGCCGGCCAACCGCATGGCGAACTCGACCCGGCCACCCTGCAATGGCTTGAGGCCATTTTGGCATCGGCGCCGGACCGGCCGGCGCTCATGTTCCTGCATCATCCGCCGTTTGAGACCGGCATCTGGCACATGGACCGCCAGAACCTCCTCAATGCCGACGAACTCGCGCCGATTGTCAAACGCCATCCCCGCGTTCAACTGATTGCCGCCGGCCACGTTCACCGCGCCATCCTGACGACCTTCGGCGGCGTCTCGGCTACCATCTGTCCGGCTCCCAACCATGCGGTCGATCTCGATCTGCAGCGATTGCGGGAGCCGTCGTTCAAGCTCGAGCCGCCGGCATTTCACCTGCACAGCTGGTTCCCGGCGGTGGGATTTGGCCGCGTCGTCACCCATCAGGTTCCGGTCGGCGAGTTTGACGGGCCGCATCCGTTTTTCGGGCCCGACGGCAAGCTGCTTTGAACAGGCCTTCGGGCGATCGGTGGCATGGGCCGGGTTTCGTCGTGACAGATCGATCGACGCGTCGGCCGATGCTCATTTCGCTGCCGAACGCGTTGCCAAGGGGGAGGCGACGGGGCAAACATTGCTCTTGGGATTGCGGACCGCCGGAGGCTGGAACCGTCATTAGTCGGGGAGAAATTGCCGTGCGCCTGCTTCGTTCGCTGGTCGCGACGTTTGCATTGCTGACCGCCTGCAGCGCGGTCGCGCAGACAGCGTATCCAGACCGGCCGATCCGGATGATCGTTCCGCTGGCGGCGGCGAGCGCGGTCGATGTCGCCGCGCGGATCGTGACCCAGAAAATGTCCGGTCAGATGGGCCAGCAGATCGTGATCGTGAATCAGCCAGGCGCCTCCGGACTGATCGGCGCCGAGCAGGTGGCAAGGGCCGAGCCGGATGGCTACACGATCGGCGGCTTCAACGACAGCATCATGACCATGGTGCCCAACCTGCAGTCGAACATGCGTTGGGACATCCTGAGGGATTTCGAACCGGTGTCGTTGGTGGCCACGGTGGAGTGGGGACTGATCGCCGGCAACCAGACCGGCTACAAGACCGCCGCGGACCTGATCGCCGCCGCCAGGGCGGCCCCAGGCAAGATCGATTACGGTTCCGGTGGCCCGGGCAGCCCGCAGCATCTGGCGATGGCGATGTTCGCCTCCGGTGCCGGAATATCGCTGACCCATGTGCCCTACAAGGGCGCCACGCAGGCTGCGACCGACGTCGCCGGCGGCCAGATTCCCGTCGCCTTTCAGGGCCTCGGAACGGTCACCGCGCTGGTGCGCGGCGGCCAGGTCAGACTGCTCGGAGTGACCACGCCGAGCCGGTTGCCGCAATTTCCGGATGTGCCGACCGTTTCGGAATCCGGTCTGCCCGGCTTTTTATTCAATTCCTGGTTTGCGATCCTGGCGCCGGCCGGCACGCCGAAGCCGATCGTGGCGCAGTTGAACGCCGAAGTCCTGAAGGCGCTGGCGGATCCGGAAGTTCGCCGCAAGCTCGAGGAACTGGGTTTCGCGGTGCGCGGCAGCTCGCCCGAGGAACTGCGTGCCATGACGCGCGATCAACTCGCCAAATATGCCCGCGTGATGAAAGAGATGGGTATCGTCAACGAATGAGTGCCCGGTCGTCTTTAGCCATGATGCCGGCGACGATCCGACCTTGAACCGCGCACAGCCTATCCGTGTGGCGGGCTAAATCCTCATCCGAAGGCCGACACCTCCACAAGCAACTGATTGAAGATACTAAGACCATTCAGGCCTTTCTTGCTGTGCCGAGGCTGCAGGCGTATAATGGAAAAAACGCGGCGGATTGACATCTCTGGTCCAGCCTTGCATTCAGCACGATCTGTCGATGATGGACACTATAGGTTGTTTGGATGGTCGTGACCGGCTCGCCCCAGGACAAGACTCAGGACAAAAAAGCCGTAACTCGCTCGTTGTCGAGCGACAAATTGGCGGTGCTGCGCAAGCATGAGATTTTTTGCGAACTGGAATCCGAGGCTCTCGACCAGCTTTGTCGCTACGCCAAATACGCGACGCTGAAGCGGGGAACCACGTTGTTTTCCAGGGGCGATCCCGGCAACAGCCTGTTCGCGGTGATCAGCGGCACGGTGAAGATGAGCATCTCGTCTGCCGACGGCCGCAGCGCGATTTTCAACCTTATCGGCGCCGGCCAGATTTTCGGGGAGATCGCGCTGCTCGACGGTTTGCCGCGGACAGCCGATGCTACGGCAAACACCAATTGCGAAATTCTTGTGATCGACCGCCGCGAATTCCTTCCCTTTGTGCGAAGCCAGCCGGCACTGGCGATGAAGTTCATCGAGTTGCTTTGCACGCGCCTGCGTTGGACCAGCGACCAGGTGGAACAGGTTATTCTGCAGAATCTGCCGGGCCGGCTCGCCAGCGCGCTGCTTCGCCTGACCGAGAAACATGCGCTGGCGCCTGAGGGCCGCACCATCGCCATTACCCAGCAGGAAATCAGCGAGATGGTGGGCATGACCCGGGAAAGCATCAACAAGCAGTTGCGGGCCTGGGCCGCGCGCAACTGGGTACGGCTCGAACACGGCGCCATCGTTGTACTGAACGCCGAACCGCTGCAGGTGTTGGCCGAGTCAGGATCGGGAAGCGAAGCCGACTAGAGAGCGATTTCGAAGTTGAAATCATTTCAGTCGGTAGGAACGATCAACGACAATTGTCATTCCGGGGCGCTTGTAACGCGCGAAGCGCGGTACGAGCGAGCCTGGAATCCATAACCCCTGCAGGGAGTATGGATTCCGGGCCTGCACTCCGCCCGGCTGTCGCCGGCCGGAGCACATCCCGGAATGACGAACGATGGATCGCTTCCCGTAGGATCGGTTTCATGGAATCGCTCCCTGGCTCGCAGATCCGTGCTGCGCGCCCCGTTGATTTAAGCCTGCTTCCAGAATGTTTGTCGGCGCGGATGTGAAGCAACTCACATTCGATGATCGCGGCTTGGGCTAGTTCTGCTGCGCGCCCGCACAGTGGAGGCATCGATGCACGGCTCAATCGACCGATCAGGGAAAACCGATGAACAAGCGAGCTGGAACATCGGATTTTTTGCGTTACCGGTACTCCTGGTCGTGGTGCTGATCGGGTTGGCGATCACCCAACCGGCCGCGTCGAACTGGATATCGGAAGCCGTGCAGGCCGAGTTTGCCGGCATCGATCTGCCGGCGGTGGCTCCGACGCAACTCGCGCAACCGGGCATGCAAATCCGCACCGTCAGAGCCGATTGAGCTATCCCGGCTCATCAAGAATGGCGACCGCCCGGGTCCAGCCCGCCGAGGCCTGCGCGATCTTGACTGGAAAGCACGACACGGTGAAACCGGTCGGCGGCAAAAGCTCCAGATTGTGCAGCTTTTCGATGTGGCAATACCCGATGTGGCGTCCGGCCTTGTGGCCTTCCCAGATCAGACTGGCGTCTTTGGTCTCGAGGTATTTTTTCGCGGTATGAACGAATGGCGCGTCCCAGCTCCAGCCGTCGATGCCGGTGAGCCGCACGCCGCGCTCCAGCAGATACATCGTTGCTTCATAACCCATGCCGCAGCCGGAACTGACATAATCCTGCCGGCCGTATTTGGCCCCGGCGCTGGTATTGACCACGACGATCTCCAGCGGCGAAAGGGTATGGCCGATGCGCTCAAGCTCGGTTTCGACATCCTTGGCGGTCGCGACATAACCATCGGGCAAATGGCGAAAGTCCAGCTTGACGCCGGGCTGCAGGCACCACTCCAGCGGCACCTCGTCGATGGTCCATGACCTCTCGCCGCGATTCATGGTCGGGTGATAGTGGTAGGGGGCGTCGAGATGGGTGCCGTTATGGGTCGAAAGCTGTACCGTCTCCATCGCCCAGCCCTGGCCGTCCGGCAGATCTTCAGCCTTCAGGCCTTCGAAGAAGCCCAGCATCCGCGGCAGGCTCTGCTGGTGGTCGCTGTACTGAATGACCGGATGAATGCCGGGCGGATCGGCCGGTACGTCGTTTTGCAGCGGCACGGAAATGTCGACCAGCCTTCGCGCCATGGCGTTGCTCCGGTGTTGATTTTATTGTCCCGGGCATTGTGAAAGCCAGCCACCTGCCGATGTCAAGCGGATCAGTTCGCCAGGCAACGCGCGGCGGATGACCTTAAAAATGCAACCAGCAGACGTCTTGGCCGCCGTCCCCGCCGGAGCCAACCCGCGCTTCCGAGCCAGACACCGCGCCGGCTCGGCAGGCTGTCGGCCGCAAGCGGCATTCGCTAGGGCTCGCTGAAGCGGTCCAGAATATAAAGCCCGACGAGGCCGACAGTCACGACCGTGCTGAACAGTGCGATCAGCAGCGTCCAATCGACATGCCGTTTGGAGCGCCGCCCGATGGTTAAAATCGCCGTCAGCGCCTTGAAACCTGCTTTCCTCATAGACTTCCCTCGCGGCTAAGCGGGCGCAGGGGTTGCATGAAAATTCCTGCGACCAGATCCTCGGGCGGCCCCATTTTTGGCTACAGAAGGTGACTACCAAAATTTTAGCGTACCATGATTTTGGACTTCTGGCCGGTTTGGCACGGCCGATCAGATCAGCGGGTCGAACGACCAATGACGCAAACCGGGCGAGACGGGGCGCCGGCTTCCGACGCCGCGGACAAACAAGACACCTGCTCTCATCGCCCAGGTGCATTCTGCTTGTTGGCGCGCTCGACCTGGCCCGCTCTTTTCCTGTCGGCGTCATATCGGAGCTGGCCGGCTTTTTTCAAAGCCTCGAATCGCTCGGCACCGACCGGCAATTGGCGGGCCGCTTCGAGGGCGGCCTGGGCCGCCTCCCAGTCGTCATCCGTGTTGCTGGGCTTCTTCTTTGCAGGCATGGATGTTTGATCCGGCGTTCGCGAAACGTCGCCGAGCCGACCCATTGCTTCAAGTTAAATCGCGTCGTCGAAACCTTGGGAAACAAAAAACGCGTGCCATGCCAGAACTTCCGCTCGGCGATACCGGCCGCAAGATGATGCAAAGGAGCCGCCAATTCCTCGTAGCTGCCGCTCCGAACCGAACAAAGTTCGGTTCCGCAAAGCCGGGCCATGAGAGCCTTTCCAATTTGTAACATGGCCAAGGCGGAACTCTGTGCCAACCTGTGCGCCGCACGGGCCAAGCATGGGAGCATGAACGTGGTTGATGATGAGCGCGATGGTCCATCCGAGCTTTCCGGTCTATATATGCGCCTGCTGAACGCCGCGCTCGATGAGACGAATTCGTCGCTCTTGCCGCCGGCGCGCCAGCGCAATCTGGCCGCGCATGTCGCGCGTGGAATCTCGATGACCGGATTGTTTTCCAAGTCATTTTCCGATCAAGGATTCGGACATGAGGAAACGACGCTTCTTTGACCGACCCGCGGGCCTGACCATCGCCGAAATCGCTGCCCTGACGGGCGCCGAATCCTGCGACGCTGCGCGCCTTGCGCATCTCATCACCGACGTCGCTCCGGTCGACCTCGCCGGGCCCGCCGACCTGACGTTCATCGAAAGCAGTAAATACGCCGAAGCCCTGGCAACGACGCGCGCCGGAGCCTGCCTGATGCCGCAACGTTTTGAAAGCAGGGCACCGAAATCCTTGATCGTGCTGCGCACGGCGGAGCCCTACCGCGCCTTTGTTGCGGTGCACGGCGAGCTCTACCCGCAATCACTGCGCCCGACCTCGTTGTTCGAGACCAGCGACATTGCACCGGGCGCGATCGTCCATCCGACCGCGCGGCTGGAGAGCGGCGTCACGGTTGATCCAGGGGCCGTGATCGGGCCTCGCGCCGAAATCGGGGCGGGAAGCATCATCTCCGCAACGGCCGTAATCGGTCCGGACGTCTTGATCGGCCGTGGCTGTACCATCGGCCCGGGATGCTCGATCCTGCACGCGCTGATCGGGGATCGCGTGGTGATCCATCCCGGTTGCCGCATCGGACAGGACGGCTTTGGTTATATTCCAGGCGCTAGACCGGTGAAGATCCCGCAAACCGGCCGCGTCATCATCCAGAACGACGTTGAAATCGGTGCCGGCACGATGATCGACCGTGGCGGCATCAGGGACACCATGATCGGTGAGGCGACCAAGATCGATAATTCATGTCAGATCGGTCACAACGTGGTCATCGGTCGTCACTGCGTCATCGTCGCACAGTCCGGACTCAGCGGCAGCGTGACGCTGGAGGATTATGCCGTGCTTGGTGGCGCCGTCGGGCTGGCGCCGCATGTCACGATCGGCAAGGGAGCCCGGGTGGCGGCGCGTTCGGGCGTGATGAGCGACATTCCAGCGGAGGAAACCTGGGGTGGCTATCCGGCACGGCCGAGAATGCAATGGATGCGGCAGCAGGCGATGCTGGCCCGTCTCACCTCATCCGGCAACAAGGCTGCAGCTTCCTCGACGCTTTCCGAGGAGCATTGAGTTTCAGAAGACCCGATCAACGAGGGCCGGAATGAGCCGCAGCCCACCACGGTATCTGTCGGTCAGCCGACACAGTGGCGGCGGGATAAATTCTGTTGAACCTATCGGGTGGTCGGCAACTCGACTGCCGCGCAGTTTCCGCGGTGACCCAGCATGCAGTCCTCCTGATGCGAGATATCGACCATCTTGTTCAGGAACAGATAGCCAAGCAGCAGCGCCGCCGCGAGCACAACCAGAAAAATCGCCAGCACGCGATCGGGGATCGGTCGGGCGTCATAGCCGCGATCTGAAGGGCCGCCGGATGGCGTGGGTCGGCGGTCTTCATCGTCAGGTGACACTGTCTGCCCTTGGTTGTGGTGGCCGGAGGTTTGACAAGCAAGGCTCCAGGCGGCGGTTTCCAGCGCGCTCTCCAATAAGGAGGATTTTAAGGCACTTCCGAAGGACTGTCCTGAATCGTTGGCGTCGATTTTTCGATCTCCGCCATATCCAGTCAGCGGCGCACCCCGCCAACCGCCGCTTGACGGATACTCTGGCCATTCACCGCGGCCGTTTCACGCCGCGCTCCCAAGTTATGCCTTGTGAAACTTGTCGACGATCTCACGGAACTTCCTGACATTGTCCTCGCCGGCATAATCCGCGATCCGCTTGTAGGCCGGCTCCATTTTGGCGCGGAATGGGGCAAGATCGGGTCGCGTGAGTTGCATCCCGGCCTTCTGCAGCTTGTCGATCTGATCGGTCTCGGCATCCGCGATCAGCTTGCGCATCAGTTCGCCGGAACTCCTGCTCTCCTCCCGGAAAATAGCCTTCTGTTCCGGCGTCAGCCGATTCCAGCTGTTCACGCCGACGGTGTGAATCATGTTGTTGTAGACATGCCGGGTGAGGGCGAGGTGCTTCTGGACCTCATAGATCTTGTTGAAATAGATCACCGCGACTGGGTTCTCTTCGCCGTCGACCACGCCTTGCGACAGCGCAAGATAGAGCTCCGGAAACGCGATCGCCTGCACCACGGCGCCGAGCGCCTCCATGGAAACCTGGATCTGCAGTTCGGGAGGCGTGCGTATCTTCAGGCCCTTCATGTCATCGGGCACATGGATCGGACGCACGCTGTTGGTGACGTTGCGGAAGCCGTACTCCCAGTTGCGCAGCAGGACGAAGCCCTGCTTTTCCGCCAGCGGCGCCAGCCATTCCATCGCCGGGCCGTCGAGGATCGGGAAGGCGTCTTCGGGCCCGTTGAATATGAACGGCAGTTCGATAGTGGCGAAGGCCTTGTCGTATTTGTCGAGTTGCCCCTGAGTCGGCAGGCCCATGTCGATGGTGCCGAGCTTGATCTGCTGGGCCTGTTCCGGCGGTCCGCCCAGCTGGTTGTTCGGGAAGATCGCGATTTTGATCGCGCCGTCGGTCCGCTGCTCGACCCGGCTGGCAAACTGCTTGGCGGCGATATTCGCCGGATGACCCTCTTCGGCAAAATGCGCAAAACGCATCGTTATTGCCGCCGCGCGGGCGATGTAGGGCGCCGCCATGGTCAAGCCGGCGACGCCGGCGCTGGTCTTCAGGAAATCCCTGCGGTCCATGCTGTATCCTCCTGTTGTCATCGTCCGCTTGGCTGCGGGCGTCATCCGTGAAAGCCGAAATAATGCGGCAGCAGCAGCGTAAACCACGGCACGAAAGCCACGATCATCAGCCCGGCCAGCAGCACGATGAGATAGGGAAGCATCGCCCGCGATGCGGTCTCGATGTTGCAGCGCATGACCGCGCAGCAGACGTAGAATCCGACGCCGGCGAACGGCATGAAGCCGCCGATCCCCATCGCGATGATCAGAACCAGGGCGTAGTGCAGCTCGCTGAGGCCGAGTTTGCCCGCAATCGGTATCAGGAGCGGCGCCAGCACGTTGAGCGACGGCAGCCCCTCCAGCAGCACGCCGACCAGAATGAGAAGCACGATCGAGCAGATCAAGAAGATCGCCTGGCTGTCGCCGACCGACTGCAGCAACAGCACCAGCCGCTGCGGCAGATAGGCGACCGTCAAGGTCCAGGAGAAACTCGACGCCGCCGCAAAGATGAACAGCAGCACGCCGGTGAGGGCCGCGGTGTCGAGCGCAATGCGGATAAATCCCCTGAGGGTCATCTCGCGATAGACCACGCTTGACAGCACGATGCCGTAGACAACGGCGATGGCGGCAATCTCGGTCGGTGTGGCCAGTCCGAGCAGGATGCCGGCCAGCAGCGCTCCCGGCATCAGCAGCGGCAGAATGGCGCCGAAGCCGGCGCGGGCAACGACGCCGGCGGCGGCGCGCGGGGTGCGCGGCGCGCCGCCGGCTCGGGCGCGGAAAGAGATCAACGCCATCAGGCAAAGGGCCATCACCGCCGCCGGCAGCAGGCCGCCGATGAACATGGCGCCGACCGAAACGTTGGTGATGGAGCCGACGATCAGCATCGCGATGCTGGGCGGCACCGTCTCGCCCATCACGGCGGAGGCGGCGAGAACCGCGGCACCTTCCGCAGCGCCATGGCGTTCGCCGAGTTCGTCGCGCATCACGGTGCCGACCGCGGCCACGTCCGCCGGCTTCGAGCCGGACAGCCCTGACACGACGTACATGCTGGCGACGGTGACCTGGAGCAGGCCGCCCTGCATATGACCGACCAGGGCATGGATGAAGCGCACCAGCCGGATGCTGATGCCGCCGCGTTCCATCACCAGCCCGGCAAGAATGAAGAACGGCACCGCGAGCAGGATGAAGTTGCCGGTGCCGTTGACCATGGTCTGGGGCAGCACCACCAGAGACGCCGTGCCGGTGCCCCACAGATAGGTTGCGGTCGACAGCAGCAACACAAACCCGACCGGGACGCCGGCGAGAATGGCAAAGAAGAACAGGCTGAGGGCGGCAATGATGGCGGCGTCGTCACCCAGCATCGGCAGCCAGGTGTCGCGGGTCAGGGCCGCAATGGCAACGACCGCGGCAAAGCCCGCGCCGACCCAAAGCGCCATCGCGCCGTGGTCGCGCCTGAGATTGGCCGCGGCATAGAGCACCAGCAGCGCCATTCCGACCGGAAGCGGCAGCGCGATCAGGGCGGCGGGCATCTGGAAGATGGGCGTCAGTTCGCCCCAGCTCGAGCCGAGAAATTCGATCGAAACAAGGCCGGTCAACCCGGCCACGAACAGCACGACGACATCGGCGAGCGCCAGGCAGCCGCGTTCACCGCCCAGGGGGAGCCGGCTGAGGATGACCCGGACGAAGGCATGCTCGCGCCGCCGATAGGCGACGGCGCCGCCGATGAACGCCAGGACCGACAAGGCCAGCCGCGCGATTTCATCGGTCCATAGGAAGGAATGGTGGAAATGGACGCGCGCGACCACATTGGCCAGCACCAGCACGAGTTCGCCGAGCAGAGCCGCCACGACCACGCTTTCGGCGGCGAGATCGACCAGCCGAAGCACGGAGCGCTCCGGCCTGATCGGCGATGCTGCCGCGCCGGCGCCCGCGATCGGCTCTCTGGTGTCGGTCAACAGGATGTCCAGGCTGCTGCCGCCCATCAGGTTGCGGCCCAGTCCAAGGTTCGAAACAAGCCTCGAAACAAGGCTCGAAAAACCACAGCGCCGTTCATGCTCTCATCCTCCCAACTGCGCGGCTCTTTTTGCGGCCGCGTCCATTGTCGTATCAGCCTTACTGGTCGAAAAACTCCGGATTGAATTTTTGAGTGGCGCAGATATCGCCAAGCAGCCGTTCGAGATGGACCTCCATGGCGATCCGTGCGCCGGTGGGATCATGCGCGGCGATCGCGGCCAGGATGACCTCGTGCTCGGCGATCACCTGCGCAATCCGTCCGGCCTGCGGCAGGGTCAGCCGGCGATAGCGATCGACATTGACCTTGACCTGCTGGATCAGTTTCCAGATCCCGGGATAGCAGGCGACTTCGGCGATGGTGGCGTGAAACGCTTCGTCCGCCTGATGGAAGGCGTCGTCGTCCCCGGCGGCGTCCGCCTCCCGCTGGCGCTGCAGGATCGAATGCAGGACCAGGATCTGGCTGGAGGTGGCGTGCTCGGCGGCCAGCCGCGCGGTGGTTTCCTCCAGCGCCTTGCGTATGACGATCGCCTCCGGCAGCGCCGCCATCGGAATACGCGAGACGAAAATGCCGGACTGGGGAAATATCTCCAGAAGACCTTCGTCGGATAATTTGAGGATGGCTTCGCGGACCGGTGTGCGGCTCACCCCGTAGGACAGCGCGATTTCGGCCTCCGAAATCGCCTCTCCGGGGCGTCGTTGCAGCGACACCAACTCGGCCCGGAGCTCCGCATGGATCTGTGACGCGGCGGTAGCTGCACGCGGCCGGCCGGTGCGGCGATGGCTGGCCGCGGGCGAACGAAACTTGTTGGTCATACGCGCGGGCATGCTTGCTCTCGAACCCGGCTGATATATTAGTATATGAACCAGCTTTGGCAACGCCAAACGTGGCCGGCTTGCTCGATTGATCGCGCTGCCGCCCATCCCTGCTGAACGGGGGCCAACACCGGTAAAGGAGGTTCGGCTGTGACCGACTATCGCAAGCTTTTCGATCTCACCGCGAAGACCGCGGTGGTGCTTGGCGCCGCTTCGGGCATCGGCAAATCCTCGGCGGAAGCGCTGGCATCGCTCGGCGCCAACGTGATCTGCGCCGATCGCGATCGCGAGGGCGGAGAAGCGACCGCCGCCGGCATTCGCGGGCAGGGCGGTGTGGCGGAGGCCGCGGTTTGCGACGCCGCCAGCGCCGCCTCCGTCGCCGAGCTCGCCACCACCGTGACGCAGAAATTTCCGCGCCTCGATATTGCGGTCACCACACCGGGACTGAACATCCGCAAGACCATTCTCGATTACACCGAGGAGGATCTCGACCGCGTCATCAACCTCAACATCAAGGGCACGGTGTGGTTCTTCCAGGCTTTTGGTCGCATCATGGTCAGGCAGCAATCCGGCAGCATCATTGCCTGCTCCTCGGTCCGCGCGGTCACCATCGAGCCGGGCCTTGGCGTCTATGGTTCGACCAAGGCCGCGATCGGGCTCTTGGTAAAGGGCTTTGCGTCCGAGGTGGGCCGCTTCGGGGTCCGCGTCAACGCCATCGCGCCCAGTATCGTCGAGACCGCGCTGACCGCGCCGTTCAAGCAGCGGCCGGACATCTACGATCTCTATGCCGGGCACACCGTCTTCAACCGCTGGAGCAGCGCCGACGAAGTCGCGACCGCGGTGGCCTATCTGGCTTCCGATGCGGCAAGCTATGTCAGCGGCAGCACCTTGTTTGTCGACGGCGGCTGGACCGGCGTCGACGGGCCGCCGACCGGCCTGACCCAATTGGCCAAATGAGCGTGAAAAATTGAATGGCGTCGCGGTCGAGATAGCCGAGCGGATCGCGTCAGGGTGTGAACCGATAACCCAAAGGCGTTGGCGATCGTCCGCATTGGTAGGCATAACGTCGGACATCACACCATGTCCGCAAAGTGCCCATGAATAGACATGCGCGGAGATTTGCACCTGATCTTTTGCACCGGCCGGCCCGCTGGACTTGGTGGCCGAAAATTCTTGAGCGACGTCTAGGGCTTCTTATGCAAATTTCTGTAGTCCCGCGGCGCGATATTGAACATCACTTTGAAGCTTTTTCCGAAGTGGGTCATGTCGGAAAAGCCCCAACCATAGGCGATTTCGCTGATCGTCCGATGCGTTTGCAACGGGTCTTCGAGCGCCATGCGACATCGTTCCAGCCGCCGGGTTCGGATAAGGCGCGTAATCGAAGTGCTCCGTTCGGCGAGCAAGGAGTTCGCATAACGGACGCTAATCCCGGCAGCTTCGGCTACGCTCGCAGGGTCAAGCGTTGGATCGCTCAACCGCGATTCGATGGCTGCGCGCACGTTCAGCAGTGCCGTTGTCCGCGCTGACGAAATGCGCGGGTTTGACCATCCTATCGCCTTCATTAGAGACAATGCGATCAAATCAAGAGTTTGTTCCTTGGCGATCTCTTTCGCAGCTTGGGTCATGGAATCCGGGATTTCCGGCAGCATTGCTAGGAAAGACGATGTCCAACCGAATTCGGGGTTGGATCCCAATAAAGGAATCGCAACCATCTCCCGCGTCTGCCCGACCCGAGCTTCCAAGGCTCGTCTCGGGGTTTTCAGTACAAGCAATTTCGATCCTGATGAGAATCTTGCGCTATATGTCAAAAGAGGATCGAGAAGCGCGAAGTCACCTGCTTTCAATGAGGCGTGACGACCTTCCTGTTCCAAGGCGAGAACTCCCGATATCTGCCGGCATAAGAAAAGGTCATCATTCTCCGCGCGAGCAAGATGCTGCGCTGAGCGGATCGCGTCCATGGGCGAGTTCTCGAACAAGATAAGTTCGAGGTCGGCCAGTGTTCCCCTCTCTATTTGAGCCTCGAACGTCTGCCTACATTTGGGCTTGGACGAATGGTCGATCAGGCTCTTGCAGGCGATATCATGCCAGTAATCGAACCGGTCTCGGCGGTGCACGTCGGCTGTCGAAAAGAGCTTCTTCATGAGTGAGTGCCCGCTTGGCCTAGCAGATACGCCTAGCCAGCCGAGTTAACCTCACATGCGAGCGGTAGGCTAGTTCAAGTGTTCGGGTTTGATTGGGATTCTTCCTTTGAAGCACAAGGGCGTGGAATACACTGTTGAAAGTAGTACAACGCCGAATGTCTGGGCCTGGAAATTCATGATCGGCGACAAGGTAGTAACCGGCAAGACAGAAACGGCGATCTACTTCTTAGCACTTCGTCGCGTCCAGCAGCGGATTGGCCGCGAGCAGAAAAAGCTGAACCGCCTGCCCGAAGGTCACTGATATCCGAATCGGGCCAGAGGACTAAACCGCTCGCGCGGTAGGGCTCCCCAGCCAACAGCGCGGGGTGGGGAGGGATAAGAGGCGCGTCCTGTCTGAAGATGAGGAGTTGCAACCCTCCCTCCAGACAGGAGCCTCCCCAT